>Ga0180009_10000868_pt1 | contig 38796 bp, 33 predicted proteins | sample OS_PC_MetaG_FD_123537 | JGI IMG/M metagenome (GOLD analysis project Ga0180009, IMG submission 123537) | Groundwater microbial communities from the Aspo Hard Rock Laboratory (HRL) deep subsurface site, Sweden - OS_PC_MetaG | ecosystem: Environmental > Aquatic > Deep subsurface > Groundwater... | reverse complement strand
TGCAGCACTGGAATGAAGACCTGCTGGCTGGCTACCTGGTACTCGGCTCCAACAGTGAAACGGTTTACCTGAACGAGGCGGAGAAACTGAAGCTGGTCGAACTCACCGTGAAACATGCCAAAAAGGATCGACTCATCCTGGCCGGGACAGGACTGGAATCGGTTCGCGAGACGATCACCCTGACGAACAAGGCCGCTGACCTGGGTGTTGACGCGGCCCTGATCCTCACCCCCTCCTACTACTATTCCCTGATGAATGAACGGGCACAGATCCAGTATTTTAGAGAGGTAGCGGACCAGACCCGAATTCCGATCCTGATCTACAATGTGACCGCCTTTACCCATATCAATATTTCTGTGAATGCCGTTCGTGAATTGAGCCAGCACCCCAACATCATCGGCATGAAGGACAGTACGGGCAATGTCGCCCAGCTCGTGAGCTTCCTGGACGTGATTCCGGATGATTTCAACCTGATGGTGGGAACTGCCTCCGCCTGGTATCCCGCCCTGGGACTCGGGATCCAGGGGGGTATCTTTGCAGTGGCCAACTGTGCCCCCAACGAATGTACAAAAGTGCAGAAGGCGTTTGACAAGGGGGATCTGGATGCCGCCAGGGCAGAATATCGGCGCATATTTCCGGTAAATGCCGCCGTGACGGCGCAATTTGGGGTTCCCGGTCTGAAATACGCCTGCAATTTGCTGGGCTATCGCGGGGGATTTGCCCGCAGCCCCCTGTTACCCCTCTCTGAAACTGAAGAGGATAAGATTCTGGCGATATTGAAAACAGCCGGACTGGATTGATATGGCAGACCGGAGATGCCCTGGGCTTTCTCCGGTGCCAGGTCTCCGGTCCATCCTGTCACGACTCTTTGCGGCATCTCAGGGGGCTGTGCACCGCTGCGGACAGCCCGGGAAACCATTGACGGCAGTGCCCTTGCCCCTGGCGCAGCTGTTGAGATAACGGTGATTGCCCATCAGCGGAAAGCATAGCCGGCTGACAGGCTATGGTAAACCGCCATCAAGCAGTTAAAAACCATGAGTGAAGCACTGATCCTGAAAAAGAAACACCTGGCGTCCCTGGAGGAGACGACATTCATTCATCCATTGAACGAGAAGGCCATCCGGCATTCGAAATCTCTGGGTGATCTGACGGGATTGAGCCAGATCGGTATTCATCTGGTTCGAGTCGCGCCGGGGGATGAAACGACCGAGTATCACAATCATGAGTGCTCGGATGAATTTGTCTACATCCTGTCCGGTCGGGCCACCCTTGAACTGGACGGACGTTTCCATGCCCTTGAGGCGGGCGACTTTGCCGGTTTTCCGGCAAAGGGGGCCGCTCATGCGATGAAGAACACCGGTGATCATGACCTGGTTTATCTGATGGGGGGAACCCGACCCGACTTCGATTGCTGCACCTATCCAAAGATCCAGCGACGTATGTACAGGATCCATAAAGAAAGGGAGGTTGCCGATTTCGACGATCTGAAAAAAATGTAGGGCAGCGTGAACCGTGTTGAACTCACCGGGCAATGCGAATATGAAGGACAGTACCGAGATTTACTGGAAGAAACGAGTGGCAGCATGCCAGCGTGCCCTGGAAAAAAACAATTTCGACGTTTATCGCGCTGAGAATCCCCTCGAAGCCAACCAGATTATCCTGAACGAAATTCTGCCGAAAATCCCGGTCAAAAGCGCCTCCTGGGGAGATTCCGTGACGTTCTATGCCACGGATGTTCTGGAGCGTCTGAAACAATCCCCGGACATCCGGGTTATCGAACCCTTTGCCGCCGATTTAACGAGAGAGCAGAGCATCCCCCGCCGTCGACAGGCCCTGCTGGTTGACCTGTTTTTTACCGGCAGCAATGCCGTGACGGAGTCAGGCAAGCTGGTGAACCTGGATATGATTGGCAATCGTGTCGCCGGGATTCTTTTTGGTCCACGATATGTGGTGATTACCGTCGGCCGCAATAAAATTGTGACGAATCTGGAAGCGGCGATGTATCGCGTCAAGCATATTGCCGCACCCCTCAATGCGATCAGACACACGGACTTTAACACGCCATGTCGAAAAACCGGGCAATGCATGGATTGTAAAAGCCCGGATCGCATCTGCAACGCCTGGAGCATCACCGAAAAATCCTACCCCAAAGGCAGAATCAAAGTCATCCTGATCAATCAGGATCTGGGTTTATAAAAACAGGTCGGTGTCCACTGTCCATCACCGATTCCGGCAGAGCCCGGGAAGCCGGCGGTCTGATCAGGATACAGCGTTCCTGACAGCATCCACCGTGGGGAGGGTGCACCAAAAACATGTGGGTATGTGATCATAACCTCTTTCCGCTTACAGGTAGCCACACATATTTGGTGCCTTCCCGTGGGGGAGTGTTTATTGACAATTTGGCCGGTTTCCCGGATACTGAAGATACTGGACCACCAGCACCAGGGCCGTTTTCAGCAGGTTTTCTGCCGTCCCGGGGGCTTTGATTTCATTGCTAAAAAGGAGATTTGATGGAGGCATTACTCAGCAAGACAGCGCTGATCTATCCAATCGTCGGCGGGATATTGATTGGATTGGCAAGTATCTGCCTGATGTTGTTTAATGGCAGAATTGCCGGTATTTCCGGTATTTTGAAGGGGACACTGCGTTTCGAAAAGGGTAATTACCTGTGGCGGGTGACATTTGTCCTGGGGATGGTCCTGGCCGGCATCCTGGTTCTGCTGGTGTTTCCGGGTTATGCTGTGATCGAAATCAATCGATCCCTGTGGGCCTATGCGGCAGCAGGACTGCTGGTGGGCCTGGGAACCGGGATGGCCAACGGCTGCACCAGTGGTCACGGCGTCTGCGGGGTGGGAAGGCTCTCCAACCGTTCCGTGGCCATCACCATGTCCTTCACCATCAGTGGTATCATCACCGTCTGGGTGATTAACAGCGTTTTTGGGGGGATGATATGATGCTTCAGGCTATCGCCAGTTTTTTCTGCGGGTTTGTGTTTACACTGGGGCTGGCAATATCCGGAATGACCCAGCCGGCCAAGGTTGTCGGGTTTCTGGATGTGTTGGGCAACTGGGACACCACCCTGGTTTTTGTGATGGCCAGCGCTGTTGGTGTTTACTACATCGCTTTCCAGGTCATCACCCGAAGAAAAATCCCCATCCTGGCGCCCAGATTCCTGATCCCGACCCGGACCGATCTCGATTTCCGGTCGATCGCCGGGGGAGTGATGTTCGGTGTGGGCTGGGGCATCAGCGGTCTCTGCCCGGGTCCTGTCCTGGCGACCCTGGGAACCGGCACCAGCTCCGTCATCGTCATGATGGGGTTCATGCTGGCTGGGTTTTATCTTTCCAATATCATCGGTCAGCCCAAAAAATGAACCGGGGATCACGGGTGATAGTCAACCACCAGGCGGCTCATCAGTTCCATTCCCAGGGCAATGGATCGTTCATCCGGATTGAACCGGGGATCGTGGTTGGCGGCGGGGGGCCCTTCGCTGTCCGGGTCCTGCACCCCCAGAAAGAACATGGCACCCGGGATTTTCTGCAGAAAATAGGCCATGTCCTCACCCCCCAGGGTGGGGATGCAGGGTAGAACATGGGACGGGCCGAGAACCCGGGACGCAATCTCCCGGACATAGTCGGTTTTCTGCGGATCGTTGCGGGTCGTGGGATAACCGTGGATGTATTTCAGCTTATAGGTGGCGCCCATTCCCTCGGTAACACCCTTGACCGTCTTCTCCAGTTCATCCATCAACTGTACGCACAGCGCCTCGTTCAGGGAACCGATATTTCCCCGCAAGACCACCATATCCCCGATAATGTTGTCCCGGGTGCCGCCCTGGATCATACCGAAGGTCAGGACCGCGCTTTCCAGGGGGTCGACCCTGCGGGTGATCATCGAATTGAGGGCCACGACCACGTGGGAGGCAACCACGATAGGATCCACCGCCAGGTGGGGTCTGGAGAAGTGACCGCCCTTGCCAAATATCCGCAGGCTGAGGGTACTCACCGATCCGATGATCGGCCCGGGGGTGATGGCTATCTGACCGGTGGGATGGGAACTGGTGTGCAGGGCAAATATGCTGTCGGGTCGGGGGGAGTCGATTCCCCCTTCCTCGATCATCCCCAGTGCCCCGCCCGGGAAAAACTCTTCCGATGGCTGAAACAGGAAGACAACCGTTCCTGCCAGGGTATCCCGCATGGAAGCCAGAACTGCAGCGGTTCCCATCAAAATCGCGGTGTGGACATCGTGACCGCAGGCGTGCATTTTCCCTTCGATTGTTGAGGCATAGGGGAGCCCTGTTTTTTCCTGCAGGGGCAGGGCATCCATGTCAGCCCTTAAGGCGATGACCGGCCCGGGTTTTCCGCCGGTCAACCGTCCAATGACCCCATGGCTTTTCCGGCAGCGCTGGACATTGATCCCGAGTTTTTCCAGGTAGGCTGCCACGATCCCGGCGGTTCGCTCCTCCTGACCGGACAGTTCCGGGTACATGTGAAAATCCCGCCGGATATCAATGATCGCTTTCTCATGCTGATTCACCAGCTGTTTAACTCGCTCTTCCCCTGTTACTTGCGACATGTTTCCTCCTCGGGGGTTCCCCGGTCGATTTTATTTAACACAGAAAACCGTGTCCTTTGGGCACGGTCGGGGTTTATTGGCTTTTCTTAATCGTCATCATAGACTTCAGGGTACTTTGATTAATTGAGATTATCGAGCTTACCGCACCAAAGGGTTGATCTTTCGAGAAACGCACGAGTCCATCCATGGAGCTCTGAAACATCAATCCTTTGATGCTGACTGAGTTCCATTTAATCAAGATGCACTTGATCTTAAAGATGCGCTTAATCTTAATCCCAGGAATTTGTCTGTTAACCACCATTATCAGTGGATACACCAGGCTGCCGGCCCGCTTTCATCAAAGCGATCTGGTTTCTCTGGGCAGCCGTATCCGTATTCGAAATACCATGGAAGCTTACACCAGGGAAACAACCATGGACTAACTTGAACACTCGCTGACACAGGCCGGAGCTGCGCACTTGATGAGTTCAGAACTGAAAGAAACGTTGGTTGAGCATGCTGCGGGTATTAAACAACATGTTAGTGGATCTGCTGGCCAGGGCAGCTCAGAATGAACTGCCCCAGTTGGATGAAAAGCTTTTTTTAGACCACCTTCCTCCAAGGTAAGTCTGCGACCGGCCGAAAAGCTGGTTGATAAAAAGCAGGTCAAACCTAACGCTTGGGGTTTGGAGCCCTTGTGAACCAGACAAAGACTTCGGCTTCGTCAGTTTCAAATGTTACCTGAGCAAAAACCTGATGTCAAAGATAATGTCGAATTAAACTTCTGTTATTCATCAATAACCGTGACCTGTTTTGTAATAAAAATCTCCCGAGATCTCATCGATTTTTTCAATTCGCTCATTTTTCTTGCCTTGCTTTCCATCATTTAAAGTGAATCGTCTCATGTTTCACTGGTCTTGCGGTTTTTGGTTTTGAATTCTCGAATGAACAAATGTGCATGGGAACAAATGTGCTTGGGAAACTGGCATTGATATCTTGATAATTGAAATTCGAATCCAATCCCAGTCGGCAAGAAATGGCAAGAATTATAAATGGATTCGTGCACGATATTTTAGAATACATTCAGTCATAAAACTTTACAGTACTGTATTTAAAGACAAATATATATTTCAATAAACCCATAAATTTTCAATAAAATTCTATTTTTCAAGGAGATTTGGGTTAAGGAAATACAGGCCTGTCTCCAAAGGGGATACAGAAGCTGAAGGTGGCGCCCTTGCTTTCCGTACTCTTCACCCAGATCCGGCCCCCGTGAGACTCAACAATCTGCCTGCAGATGGGAAGACCCAGTCCGGTGCCTTCACCTGTCCGGGTTTTGCGGCTCTGTTTGAATTTGTTGAAGATAAATTCCAGCTGGTCCTCCGGGATACCGATCCCTTCGTCACTGATATCAAACCGAATGCCGGCGATCCTATCATCCGTATTAATTCTGCCGGGAACGACCGTTTTACTCAGTCTTACCACGATTTTCCTCTCTGCAGGAGTAAACTTGATGGCGTTCGAGAGCAGGTTACGGATCACCTGGCCAATCCGATAGCGGTCGCACCTGATCAGGAACGGATTCCCATTATCAGGGGATTCGACCTGGAGCCGCAGCCCCTTTTCGATGAGAAGAGCCTCGTTTTCCATCTGGACTTCCTGAACAACAGTAAGCATGTTCGCGATTTCCATCTTGAAATTCGTCTCCCCAATCTCCATTTTCGAAAGATCGAGAAGATCAGAAAGAAGCACCTCCAGGCGCTCGGCGGCTTTGTTAATCTGTTCGAAATAGAACGACAGCTTTTCCTGTGGGACAGCACCGTTTTTCTTTATACCGAAACGGGCGAAACTGGAAATTCCGCCAAGCGGGTTCCGCAGCTCGTGTGCCACAAAGTTCAACCATTCGGAAATGGCCTTGTTGGCAGCTTCAGCGATCTCTTTCTGTTTAATCAGCTCCTCTTTTTCGAGTCTTTCCGAGATATCGACCAGAATGTGCTGCTTTTTCTCATTCTCAGTACTATATTTGACTGGCGTTGTCAGGATTTCACACGGGAAAACCGATCCATCCTTTCTCAGGCAGGAGTAACGTTGCCACCTGTCCACCCCTGTTTCCCGAGTATCTGCCATTTTGTTCATGGCCCTTTGTCTGTCCTCGGGAATCAGCATCTCCATGAAATCCGGTTCAAGGGCCTGACCTGCAGAAACGCCATTGGCGCTGTTAAAGGTTTCCTCTGTCTTGCGATTGGCAAACACGAGAGCCCGGTTATGATCGGTAATAAAGTATGATAACGGCAGGGCGTCAACCAGATCCCGGAACCGCAGCTCGCTTTGCCGAAATGCCGATTCGGCCTCCTTCTCTCGGGTAATATCCTTGGCAAAATGAACGATCATATCCATTGCCTGTGTCTGCTCGTTGGGGATCACATTACTCTGATAATCGAGTATATACACTTGCCCGGTTTTTCCAGTCAACCGCAGGATACCCTGGGCTTTCCCACTGTCCTTCAGTTCACGGACAAATTGATCGTATTCAGAGGCATGGGCATCTGGGATCAGGTCCAGCAGCTTCATCTGTTGAAGCTCATCATCGCAGTATCCCAGGTGCTGTATAAGGGAGATATTGCCCTCGATGAAACGGCCGTCAAAGCTGGTATATGCCATCCAGGCAGCGGTATTGTGAAAAATCTGGCGATACTTCCGTTCACGGTCCTTGATTTCAGCTTCCTTGAGTTTTCTGAACTGGATCTCCTCACCCAGACGCCGGTTTGATGCCAGCAACTCCGCGGTTCTATTCTGGACCTGGATCTCCAGCGAGCGAATCAGGGTTTTCAGTTCGTTGTCATCTTTACTGCTGTCCTGTCCAAAAAAGGTATCATTCGCCGACGAACTGGTTCTCAAGTGTGCTGACAGCATCAGCAGGGGGTTAGTAATGGAACGGGTGATGATGAGGCCGCCGGTCACCATCATCACGACAAAAAACACTGAAAAACCGAAAATGAGCACTATGGAAATCCGTTCCGCTGCTGCGGCCCTTTTCCCCAGGCGACTGGCGGTTGACTGGTAGTAGGACATCCGGTTTTCAAGGGCAACCTGGCTTTCAACAAAAAGGGGCAATCCGCTGTTCGTTAACAGTCCATCTGCCGCCTGGCTGGAAAAGAGATCGCTGAGTCCGATCACCTGATGCCTGATTTCATCGAATTGGTTCCAAGTGTTATAGAACGCTTTCATTTCCAGATCATCTTCATGGGTGGACGGTTTTTCAAATACCTCCGCGATCAGTTTCTCCAGCATAGCTTCAGTCTCCTCAATCTTCCCGGCCACCAACCCCATGCTGACACCGTCCTCAGATTTGATATGCAGCTCTGTCAGGCTAAGGATGGTCTCTGTCATGCCCTTGATTTCGTTTAGTCTTAGAGCCGCATTCTGGGTTTCCACCACTTTCTGGGAAATATCAGCAAGTCGGTGAATCAGAATGGAACTCATACCACCCAGCGCCAACAGCAGGATGACCGCGACAAAAGTACTGATTCCCAATTTCGAACGTATCTGCATATCTGAAAAGCAGGTTAGAACATATTGGTGTAGTGGTTACTGTTTCCGGGGTTATTCCGGAGCAAGCGGTTGAAGTAATTATCAAAATTACACTCGGCGGCATTGTCAGGCGCCAATCCGGGCTGGTCTCGACAACCTGGTTTTATCGAACCAGATCCAGCTGACGTTCTGTTACCTGGGCGGAAAGGGGCATATAGCCAGTATCCAGGATGATCTGTTGACCCTCTTGCGACATCACAAAACGGAGAAACTCGGCCACCCGTTCCGGAACGGGCCGATCCATGGTCCTGACAACATAGATATAAAGCGGCCGACTCAACGGGTATTGATTCAGATATACATTTTCGGAACTGGCAGTATATGTCTCACCATGGAGTTTTTCTGATATCGCCAGGGTTTTGACGCTATCGGTATTGTAACCAATGCCCGAGTATCCGATACCACCCGGATCAGCGATGACTTTGTTGACCACGGTTGCCGAATCGGGTTGCATTTGAATGGTATTCTTGTATTTCCCCTTATAAAGGGCACGGTTCCGAAAGTATTCGAATGTTCCTGACACACTATTCCGAGTGTACAGATGAATGGGTCGATTCTGCCACGGGCCACCGAGGTTCAACTGCCCCCAGTAAGCGATATTTTCGGGATATCCGCCTTGACGGGTACTCGAGAATATGGCATCCAGTTCCACGAGAGACAAATGATCAATGGGGTTCTGCTGGTTCACATAAACTGCCAGTGTATCAAGACCGACGCCAACTGCAACCGGCCGGACCCCGTATTTGTTCATGAATGTTTCATACTCTTTTTCATTCATTTTACGGGACATGGGGCCAATCTGGGACGTGCCTTGCAGAAGGGGTCCCGGAGCTGTCCCGGATCCTTCAGACTTAATATCAAAGACGACCTGAGGGTGGTGTTTTCGGAAACCTTCCGCCCAGTAAATCATCAACAGACGCATGGTATCAGATCCCCGGCTGGTTATTGTTCCTTGAAGTTTTTTTTCAGATTTGTACTCTGCCAGTTGGGGATCAATATCATGACCCCCCAGAACAAGGTGTGCCGTCAACAAAACTGAAACCAAACCCACTAGTCCGGCTGTCAGCCGCAATCGTGTTTGTTGTAAATTTATGCATATTTTCACAGTAAATCTCCCTTGTCAGATCTGGCCGTTGTTATTCTGGCGCCATTCAGTCAGATGTCATTGTCACAGAACTGTGTGAATCATCCGCAGGCAGCCGTTCAGCTGGATATAGAATGGCTTTTAGGTAAGAAACTGTCATGAGCATAGTCTTAAAATGTTTCGGCAGTGTTAGAATTCTGTATCAATTATGATGAAACCATAAAAAAATGCTGCTTCATCAGACCCTCGTCAAAACGTGACTATTCATAACATTTTCGTAACTATTCACCACTTTATCTGAGCAGAAGCTGAGACCTGTATGTAATTGAACGGATTGGGCGGTCTTAAACATCGCCAAGATGGCGTTGTGTAAGACCGCCATCGAAAATGAGTTCAATTACAGATTGACCATGACGGTCCTCTGCATAACTTGATGACTGTGGCGCGCCCGCTTTGTTAGTTAGCTGAATATATAAACATTTTCTAAAGGGGTGAATAAAAAATCAGGGGGATTTGTCACTGAATAATAGGCGCAAAGCCTCGCTGGCGCTCATGTCTTATTTACGACAGTTCGACAGATAACTTCGAATCCGACAGAATATAGCCGCTCCTTTTGTGGAACGAAAGCAGCCAAAATATCATTTACTGCACTTTTGTCATACGAATTTCCTTTTCACATTGATTAATGGTAAATGAGCCAACAGGGTCATCCAAAAACCTCAAGGTCTCCTTCTCGTAGTTTATCAATCTTTCGAGAAGTTATCTGGCTTTGGACCTTTTGTCAGGTCGGAGGTAGCGCATTACTGCTGACCTTCGTCCGCCGCTCAAACTGGACGTGCGGTTTTCCTGCATCCGACTTTCACAGAGACGTGCCTTACACTGGAATTTATCGAAGGTATCAGCGAAATTAGATACACAGGAACGTATTCCCTGCATAAATTACTTGCGGGAAGCTTCTTCCACCCTGCATTTCACCACTTTTTATACCTGTGTGACCAATTACGTCGTTTGATCCAGCGATCAAGCCGGTTGAAAAGTCTGCGGGCGTGGGTTTTTCAGTAGTAATTGCCCCATCCGCGAATGATCGGATTCACCTGCTCAATGAGTTGTTGTATTGACACAGGTGCCTTTCGACTGGTTCTTTTAGGTATCTGAACTTTGAAATGCTTGATGGATTTGTCTCTGGGGTGCGCATATAACACCCCTTGTTTTGCACCGCTTCGGTTCTTCCCGGCAGAAAGACGAAGCGGTTTACTATCCCGCTTGATCTTGTAACCTAAAAACTCAAACCCATATCGTACATGAACGATTCGGGTCTTTTCCGAATGTAAGACAACACCAAGTTTCGTCAAAATACCTTTTGCAACTGCCGAGATAGATTTTGCTTGCGACTTGCTGCAACATGTTGCAGCCTAATCGCCAGCAAACTAGTTATCTTGTAGCCCCACTTACTAATCTTATCTCCTTTCTCGTTTCACTTTTCTCTGCCAATTACCTTCCATAGTTCATTCGACTGCCGATTTCTCGGTCACATTGCTTTCGCAACGCCTATCGCGAACGAATTCAACCATGCGTCTCCGAGGGAGTTCTTCGCTGTGAGTCTCTCGAGTTCAATTGATTGCGCCATCCTGGCTGCACTTTGCCACTCCCCATCCGTTCAATCAGATACCTGAGTTTACGCTAATGCCAATCGAAAAGTGATGAATCGATTATGATTCCAGGGCTCAGCCGTGACCCCGTTCAACCGAGCGCAGGCAGGGACTGAGCTGCAGCGATTTGTAGTTAGTAGTTGCTGTAGATCGATAGTGTTTCTGGGAGATGCAGTTGTCTGCCGGCTTACAATAATTTAACCAGGATCACATAGAATCTTACCAATAGTGGATTAACCTAAATTTACCTGATTAGACAGAAGATGCTCTGAAAGGCCCGTCAATCAACGTTACATCAGCTATTTGGCAGAGTATGACAGTCCCAGTCACCACTCAGTTTGTCCGGCTCGTCGCATTCCTGTTTTCAGTTTGCAGGGAATAATTCCCATTCACCATCCAAGGTCGATTCTTATGACACAGAACCCAAACACATTCAGAAACCGGATTCAAGACAGTTATCAGAATTTGCTCACCGTCCAGGAAAAAACGATTCCAGGGAATGAACGACTTAAGATAGATCTTCACTGCCATGATGAAAACAGCGACATCCCCGATGAATTATGGGGCCGGATTCTGAAAATCCCGGAGACCTGGATAAAGACCACAGACCTCGTTCGCTCCCTCAAACGCAATGACTGCGATGTAGTGACGATTACGAACCACAATAATGCCCGATCCTGCTGGCAGCTTCTTGACAGGGGCGAAGACGTTCTGGTGGGCGCTGAATTCTCCTGCTGTTTCAAGGAGTATGATCTCAACCTGCATGTGCTGACCTATGGCTTCAGCCCCGCAGAAGAGGTCAAACTGAACAAATACCGGCACAATCTGCACCGGTTTCTGACCTACGCGGCGGAGCACGACCTGCCGACCGTGCTCCCCCATCCGCTCTATTTCTACACGCCAAAATCCCATCCGGGGGCGGTGTTGCTTGAAAAGCTGGCGTTGTTGTTTGAAAGATTCGAGGTTGCCAACGGGCAGCGGGACATCTGGCAAAACCTTCTGGTCTGGGAGTGGTTGAACAGCCTGACGGAGGAAACCATTGACGAATGGCGGAAAAAACATCAGCTCGATCCGGGCAACTTCTGTAAACATCCCTATCAGAAACGATATACAGGGGGGTCGGATGATCATATGGGGATATTTGCCGGCACCTGTGGCAGCTACCTGCATGTCCCTGATCTGCCGAGCCGTCTCCAGAAGGAGAAACCTTCGGATATTGCCCTGGATGCGCTTAAGAACGGATTAATTTCGCCTTTCGGTCACGTTGGCAATCATGAAAAACTGAATGTTTCCCTGCTGGACTACCTGAGTCAGATGACCTTCAATATGAAGGAGCCCGGTCTCCTGCGGATGTTCATGCACCAGGGAAGCCTGAAAGACAAGCTGTTCTGCCTGGGTATATCCAATATCATCCAGGAGTTGAAACGGCATAAGTTTACGATCTACTTTTTCAAAACCCTGCATGATGCCTTAAACGGAAAACGACCCGGGTTTTTTGGGAGATTCCGTATTTCATCCGATTTCAAGCCCATGATGTTGAAGATCGATGAAATTGCCAGGAGCTATCACTCGGATCATGAAACCTATTTGAGAACACTTGGGAGTGGGATTCCGGAGATATTCGGTCAATTAACCGGTGTGATCGCTAAACGGATCAAGGGGAATCCGGAATGGGTTGAAGCCTTCGACGCCGAGTTTGAACTGGATACCCGCTCGCTGATCGAACGATTTGAAATTCCAACTCATTTTCGTAACCTGTTTGAAGACAATCCCGGCAGACAGACGGACCATGTCACCCAGGTGAATGTATCCCGTTTTTTCGATCAGCTCTCCTTTCCGGTTCTGGCTTCAACCATCATGGCCGGGTCGTCTCTGCTGAGTGCCGGGTCCTTAAATGCCAACCGGTCCTTTCTCAACGAATTTGCTGAATCCCTGGGTCAGCACCGGCACCCGGAAAAGGTGCTCTGGCTGACCGATACCCTGAATGATAAAAACGGGGTTTCCGCTTCGCTGAGCGCCAAACTCAAAGTTGTGCAGGAAAACAACCTGCCTATCGATTTTCTGGTCTGCAGCAACGATATCACTGAACAGTCCCATTTGAGGGTTGTAAAATCCGTGGGCCGATTCTCCTTTCCCAATTACCGGCAACAGACCATCCATATCCCCAACATCCTTGAGGTCAAGCAGCTGTTTCTGGAAGGCGGCTATGACCGCATCGTCTGCTCCACCGAATTCGCTATGGGGCCGGTGGCACTCTATCTGAAAGCATCTTTCAAGGTTCCGGCATATTTTTTCCTGCACACGGACTGGCTGGAGTTTATCAGGGACACGACCCAGCTTGATCCCTCTGTTGTTGATCGGATTCGGAGGATGCTGAGGGTCTTCTACCGGGGTTTCGATGGGTTATTTGTCCTGAACAGGGACCATCGCGACTGGCTCACTGGCAGGGAGATCCAGATACCTAAGGAACGGGTCTTTTTAACCTCCCACTGGGTTTCCGAGGTGTTCTACCCCCGGGCAAGACAGACCGAAGAGGTTTTCCAACACCGTGTCCAGGAAAACGATTTCGTTCTGCTTTACGCTGGTCGGATCAGCGAGGAAAAAGGCGTGATGGAACTGCCTGTCATTTTCAGACAGTTAAAGGAGCGTTTACCGAACGCCAGGCTGGTCATTGCAGGGGTTGGACCGGCAGAGAAAAAACTCAGGCAGCTGATTCCCGAAGCCATCTTCCTGGGCTGGGTGCCCAAACAGGAAATGCCCCGGCTTTATGCCTCCTCAAGCCTGCTGGTACTGCCCTCCAGATTTGATACATTTGGGAACGTCCTGCTGGAGGCGATGCGTTGCGGTCTGCCTGTTGCCGCCTATCAGGTCAAAGGCCCGAAAGATATTATCAAAAACGCCAAATACGGCATATTGGCGAACGACCTGAATGAAATGGCGGAAAAAATCGCGTCAGTCGCTGTCCGACCGAACCAGATGAACGCCATCAAGGTGCAGGCATTGCAACGAGCCAGGTCATTCAGTGTCCAGAAAATCATGCAGCAGCTTCTCACGGACCTAAATTTTAAGGACCTCTTTGTTATCAAAACACCGGGGAACCATGTCAGAACACCGAGTCAGCAGTTTTCGACTGAACCGGGCAAGATGAAGGAAGCCGGTTAGCGCATGGGACGTGAGTCAGTCATTTCGCTCATCAAGTCTTATCCAACCCCTAATGCGGGCGTAACAGTCCGGAAGCAGCATATAAACAAGGATGATGCATTAAAAACCGTCTCCACATCGGTCGGTGAGCGTCAGGAGTGATCCGGCTGACAGACGGATCGCTTCATCATCAACCATTCATGAAACCACTATCAGAAAAACCTCCATGAAAACCAATGCGGCTGTTCAACCCCTGCAGCAGGCAACTCCGGCATCCTTCATCCAACCGGGCCAACTGGGATTTGGCATTCTGACAGACCGTCATGCGATCGATGCCCTTCCTTTTGTGGGCGAAGACACCACAGCCGGTGTGGAAAATGAACTCCAGGCGGACGTTATTGGCCGCGCTGAAGACGTTGATATGCCGAACTACATCCGGAATTCCAACTATTTAAAAAATATCATCGCCGAAGCCAAATCCGGGAATTCCTCCCGGAAAACCATCACTGCGCTGGAAGCATTTCTGGAGGATAACGCAGGCGGTGTCTGGGAGAACAGCTGGGTGCGTTTTCCCAGGGCCCAGATCGGCACCTATGCCAACGAGATATTTGAACGAGACCTGCTTTCTGATAAGAGGGACGTGTTTGGTTCACAGCGGTCCGACAAAGATCAGTTCACGGTTTTGCAGGATGGTGAGGCGTTTATCCGGGTTCCCATCAGTTATCTCTTGAAACTGTCATTGGCCGATGTCGTATCATTTCAGGATTTCGACAAGCAGATCGTGGCCATCGGCAATCGACTGCTGAGCCATTTTTTAAGTGATAACTCCTCTCCGGAGACCTTCTCTTTTTCACCGGTACCCGTGACATCAACATTCGGGATGGGAAAAGGGATTGTGAATGAAACGTTGATCCGGTTTGCACTGTGCCAGCTGCTCTTACAATATGCCAATAGTCGATTCAGGCTGATCGATCATGGACAGAAGGCCACCATGTGTTTTGCCCCGAATCCGGCCACCCGTCAGAAACGTCTGAACGAACTCATCAGTGACTCCTTTTACCGGGAACTGTTTATGAGTCCCTGTTTGTCAGGTTGGAACCAGGGGGAGGAGAAGAAGAAGTACATGGCGCTCTGTCACCGGGTTCTCTCCATGAGCCAGCTGAACGCTATCTATAAAATCAAGGAGGCGGGGATTCTAAACCGGAATCTGGCCGTTCTCCCCAATACATCCAATATCAGCCTGGCCAATAATGGGACCCATATCAGCCTGGGCAGCAAAAAAATCAGCCGTCTGGTCAGCGATCCCGGGTCCGGCTTTGGTGTTGAACATGAAAAGTATTACGGGGACCTGGTCCTGAAAATTACGGAACATTTTCTGCCCCTGTTTGTCGGCACCTATTCAGCCGCCCCCTATCGCCTGGATTTCCTGGATTTTCATCCGGAGCGGGTACTGGGCTTTCTGCCCCATGAACTGGAAGCCACCCATCTGAAAATGATCTGGCGTCGTTGGAAAAAAAAGGCGGGGCTCAAGTTCATGGGCCAGCCATTGACCCCATTTGGCCCGATCTGGCTTGACCGACTTGTCAGCAAAACCCTGCGGTTAAAAGGGGATTTTGTTCCTGATTTCCGGTTGATTGACTATTTTGTATCTCTGCTCAGCACCAAACAGAGCCCTGCCCTGAACGGCATCATTGGTAATGATATCCGCTTGAAAAACGACCTGGCCTCTCTGGGTGTGTTTGATGATTCGATGTCCATCTACATGCTCTGCAAGTTGCGGGAGTATTCCAAACTGGGATTTTCCGGTTTCGAATGCCGCCACTACAGTCTTTTCAAGGATATCGGGACGGATATGACACAAGCCGTCAACCTCCAGCTCTTGATTATCGCGTTGGCCTATCAATATGCCCTGAAAGGCCGGGTTTCCCATATTCATATCCCGGATGAGCCGTTTATCGAAAGTGAGCGGCGGCAGATCTTCTTCAGTGCTGCTATCGGACTGCCTACGGTGTTTATTCGCAAAAACAGCCGCAACCGATTTCTGGGGGATCTTCTCAAGGATGTGCAAAAAACAAGACAGAGCCATCGCTACGATGGATTTATCCGTGTCCACGTCCAGGAATATAAGGCAGCCCTGGTCCGAAAACTGAAAAAGGATGGGGAAGCGCTGATTTTTGAGATGGGACTGGGAGAAACCATCCGGGATCTGGAGCAGCGTCTGGCATTCCCCAAAGCGTTCAGCACAGCCGGCAAGCTGACCACGACCATTCTGGAAAAAGCTGGCGCCAACTCGGCGATGAAGCTGAGCGGGCATGAGTTCAACAAGGCTGCTGAACAGTACTACCGGGACGGTCTGCGCCAGGAAAACATGCGGGAAGCCATGGAGGTTCTGAAAGCGGGAGCGGAGGAACTGGACTCCATGCACGCCTGGCGTAAAGGAACCCATAATGAAGCTTTGATGAGCATTCTCGGCGGAAAAAACGCTGCAGCATTCGTCGCAGCAACCAGCGATGATGCCGTTTCGGAAAAGTTGTCCCAGCAAACCCTGGTCCGTCTCATTCACCTGACATTGCTCATCATCGACCGGAATCAACAGAAAGCCGGACAAACAGACACTTAATAAAAACATAGCATGGTGCATCAATATATTGACAGAACCACGTCCCAGGTCGTTACCGAGAAATTGATTGCCGATCGGGCCATCCAGATCATCTATTCAACGATACGGGAAAAGTCACGCCTGCTGTTTGATTTGCTGACATCCGCCAGAACCTCCGATCTGCTGGGCTTTTTCAATTACGACAACCCTTTGGCCAACACATCCGCCCATCTCAGGAAAATCATCGCCAACCTGAACATCGACCTGGACGAGTGTGTGGAACCGCTGGAGCGGATGGATTCGCCCCGCAAACTCTTTGAGCGAAAAATCCGATTCTGGGAAACCCGACCCATGCCGGAAGATCCGGCGATCGTGGTCTCGCCTGCGGATTCGAGAATGCTGGTGGGGTCATTTTCCGAAAGCTCCATCATTCTGCTGAAGGAGAAGTTTTTTCACTATGAGGAGTTGATCGGCCGGGACAAGCAGGACTGGATCGGCGCTTTTCAAGGCGGGGACTATGCCGTTTTCAGGTTAACACCGGAAAAATACCACTACAATCATGTACCGGTCAGTGGTTGCGTCGTTGATTTCTATGACATCAGCGGCCGGTATCACTCCTGTAATCCTGCCGCCGTTATCTCACTGGCAACACCCTACTCAAAAAACAAACGCACCATCACCGTAATCGATACGGATGTTCCGGATGGCTCCGGGATCGGGCTGGTCATGATGATCGAGCTGGTTGCATTGATGATTGGTGATATCCAACAGTGCTACAGTGTTTCTCACTACGACAACCCGCTGCCGGTCCGGAGGGGCTTGTTCCTCCGGAAAGGGTGTCCCAAAAGCCTATTCCGGCCGGGCAGCTCGGTCGATATGGTGATCTTCCAGAAGGAGCGGATCAGATTCGATCGGGATATCCTGCAAAACCTGAAACGCAGCGATGTCGTCAGCCGCTATACACACAATTTTCAACAGCCACTGGTCGAAACCGACGTGACGGTTCGATCGCCGGTGGCAAAAGGGATATGACCCTGCCCGGGCAGACCGGCGACCTTGCCGGGTGCATGCAAACAAACATGGAAAAAAGACGAAGCGACACCAGACCCGGCAAAAGCCCTTTGTGGAAAAACCTTTTTGTTGTCTGGGTCCTGATCAGCCTGACCCCTGCAGCAGTTCTAGCGGAAGGTCCGTATCGCTATAGCGAAAAAACCGGGGACACCGTCAGCCATTTTATCTGGGAGATCCAGGGGGAGAAACCCGTCACCATCCTATCAAATGAAAAGAACCGGACCTACCGGACCATCAGCCTGGATGACGGTCGGACCATGGCCTGGGAATTCGAGGGTGACGCAGGACAGATTCAAACGGTCAGACATGATAACACGCTTCAGATCAATGGTAACCTCGATGGTAAGACCGTTGCCAAAACCGAAAATCTGGATGATGCCCCCTGGTTCCAGGCGCTTTCGTATTCCTTAAGGGCGCTGTTGCAGGGCAACGCAGATTCCACTGATTTCTGGATTGTGCGCCCAGATGATCTCAGTGTTCACAAGATGAACGCTGTGCGGAATGGCCGGGAAACCCTGGTCATCAGCGGAAACCGGATCGAAACCGTTCGGGTAAAGGTCAGGCTGGCAGGGGCCATGTCGTTATTCTGGCATGTTCAATACTGGTTTCGCAGCGGGGATCTGTTGCTGGTGAAATATGAAGGGGTGCACGGTCCGCCGGGAACGGTGAAAACGGTCATCCTGCTGGAGGAATAATTACAGCGGTTCGCCTCCCTGATGCATTATCTCCTGCGGAATGGGGGTCCAGAAATCGGTTGAAAGGATTAAACACACTGGTTTATGCCATTGTATCCATTCCAACCAAAAACAAATAAAATCCAATTGGGGGACGCAGATGGTTGAAAATCTATTATTTATCACAGGACTCACCCTCTTTCTTTTTGTTTTATCCATATGGGGGTTTAAATTTCTGCCCCGGGAGAAATGGCAGGTTCTGGGAACACTGCCGATTGTCAAATCGGCCGACGGTAAATGGCAGGGTTTAAATCTGACCTATTACGGGCTGTTTAATGGCGTGGCCGTAGTTATTGCCGCGGCCATCATGATTATCCTGCTGGGTGCGGCGGCGATGCCTGTCAGCGGTACCATCCTGTTTTTGGCGGGGGTCCTGGTTTTCGCAGTCCCGGCAGCTAAAATCGTGGCCCGCCTGGTGGAAAAGAAGCCCTGCACCCTGACGATTGGCGGTGCCTCCTTTGTAGGCATCGTCATTGCGCCCTGGGTTGCCCTGGGTGTCAAACTGCTCTTTGAAAGACAGCACTATCCAACCATCGATATCATTGTTCTGCTGGCTGCGGTTTCCACCGCCTACGCTTTTGGCGAAGGCATCGGACGTCTGGGCTGTATCAGCTTCGGCTGCTGTTATGGTAAACCGATATCCGAACTGCCGCGCTATCTGCAGATTCCCTTTCGCCGATTCAACTTTGTGTTTCTGGGCAAAACCAAGAAGATCGCCTATGCACATGCCATGGACGGAAAGGAAATGCTGCCGATACAGGGGATAACCTCTGTCATCTACCTGGTTTCTGGCCTGGCAGGAACCTATCTTTTTCTGGAGGGCCGTTTTATGCTTTCGTTTTTGATCACACTGGCAACGACCCAGATCTGGCGGGTGGTATCTGAATTTTTCAGGGCCGATTACCGGGGCGAGGGCTGGTTTTCAACCTACCAAATCATGTCCCTGATTTCAGTGGTTTATGCTGTTACTACGTCGCTCCTGCTCACTCCCCGCACAGTCACTGCCATCAGTATCCTGCGCGGGCTGGAAACCATGTGGAGCACACCGGTGATTCTCTTTCTGCAGGGACTGTGGCTGGCCATTTTTATTTTCACCGGCAGGAGCAAGATCATCACCGCCGAACTCTCCTTCCATGTTCAGACTGAGAACATTTAACAACTGCGGGGACACGCCAGCTGGCCACCCTGTTAAACAGGTGGTGTGTCCCGGGAAAAATCCCTGGCAGAAGAGTAACCCACCAATCACATACCGCTACCCATGCCAATGGATAAGGGGTCAATAACAATACAAAAGGTTAACAAGATGAGCCGGAAAACAAAATCGAGTCATAAATTTACCAAGCTTGCTGAGGCTGCCCCACTGCTTCGTGCCATAGCTGACCAGCTGGAAAAAAAGCAGCTGGACACAGGTTCCAACCCCATACCCGACCTGGAGGGATTAAATAAGCTTGAGATCTCAGTCAAGAAGGAAGGTGTGGCCTATGTCTGTCAGCTAAAGGCCAAGTTTCCCGATCCCAAAACGGGTCTGCCGCTGGAAAGCAATAGTTCAACAACGGTCGACTCCGGGAAACCCAAGTATAAGCAGCTGAAAAAAAGAATGGAACGCTCCTTCAAGGAGATCAAGCTGGCACTGACCAGTGGCAGTTTACCCACCATGGAAAGTGTCACCCTTTTTATGCAGGATTCCGAGCAGATGGTCACTTACCCAGGTTTCGGTGATCCTCATTATGAGGCGTACGGGAAGGCATGCGAGTTATTCCGGAATGCCTTTGACCAGAAAAATCTCAATGAGATGGTGACTGCCTATACGAACTTGAAAACGCTGCGCAGCATCTGTCACGATCAGTATAAATAGCTGGGGGGACTCTGTTTTATGACTGATGGACCCTGGAAAGCCCCAGGACAGCGGGCGGTCCTTTTCTGCAGGGATCTGCATGAAACCCACTGAGGTCAGTCCGAGCGCTGGAAGGACTTCCTGCATATGGCCCCCATACTGCAACTCATGGAACAGCTCAGCAGTCAATCGTTTTCTGACATAGAACTCATACTATCCTAACAATTTGTTGATATGTTTTTTCTGCCGATTGTTCGAGGCAGTTCTGACATGTCAGTGTGCAGCCGCACAGAATCAGTCGACTCAGAAACAGCTGAGTAACCTGGTGATCATCCTTTTTTGCTCATCAGAAACATACAGCCAGTAGCCAGAGTATACTTTGAAAGCAGAAAAAATATTGGATCTTCCGACCGAAATTACGGAAGCGGATCAGAAAAAATATCTTCACCTGGTTTCCACAGACCTGTCCAAAGAACAGATCAAACGGGTGGTTACCCCCCCGACGACATATCCGGAACAGAAAACCGTCCTGGCGGTTCACTGGCATCCCGAATTTATACCACTCGATCTGATCATGGAGCGTGTTTCTGCCATGTTTCCGAATCGCGAGGATGAACTGATCATTCCCACCCAGCATAACCAGCTGAAAACTCTCAACGGTTACAGTGGGGTTGAAGTGGATTGTTTTTCCCATCAGTTCAATCGGAAGGTACAGTTGCTCCTTCATTTTGAGGAATCCAGGGTAACGGATGATCAGGCCCATGTCTTAAAAGAGATGCTGAACTATACTTTCAAGTATCGAACCCGACAGTTGTATGAGTTTTTAGATACGATTATTGAAGACCAGTTTCAGCACCGGCTGGCGTTCCCAGCCAAAAAAACCGGCAGCGACAGCAGCCTGATCAATTTCGTGAAATTCCACACCACGAAACTGAAACGTCTCATCGAGCAGAATGAATCGGTTACCCGCCCGGAGATGCTAAGGAATAAGCTAATCAGAAACTATTTTAACCTCTTGAAGGAAGAGGTCAGCCCGACCCTGGTCGAAAGAGCCCAGATCTTCCTGCGAGAAGTCAAAATGATTGTCAAGGCCAGTTTCCCCCTGGACTATTTTTACCGCACCTCCGAAGTTATTGAAGAAGCCAGGTCACTGCACGCCGGTATCGTTATTCCCCACCCGGAACAGTTCTGGCCCATACTGCTGGCAGACTACGATGTCGACGGATATGAAGTCTGGAACCCCCAGTCCAGAGAGTATACCGAATTTCTGATCAATGTGGTCAATAAGCAGAACAAGGCAGGGAAATACCGTGACAAGCCTATTCTCATTCTGATGGGGATGACACGCACTTTGGTGAAAAGGTGCTGGATCCCAAAGACCAGGATCCCGAAAAGGCAAAGCGTGAAATCGGCGTGCATCCGGCCTGGGAGGATCGAGAAATCTGGAAAAGCCTGATTATCGCCAACGCGAATCGGAAAAGGATGATTATCGAATACAGAAACCGGTTGTCATAAACTGAATCAAACAGGAGACCCCATGCAAGTGGCTGAAAACGAATTCAAACATGAATCCTACCAGGATTGCGAGACCATTGTGGACTATCTGAAATCGATCATTGAAGGCATTGAAAACGGATCGATCAGCCTGGGGACTGAAAAAACAAGAATCGATCTGGTGCCCCAGGGACTGTTGAAATTGAAGATCGAAGCCAAACGGAAGTCCAACAGCTCCAAGCTGAATCTGCAGGTGAGCTGGAAAGACAAGATCAAGGCAAAGAGCAGCACCGTCGAAAATCTCAAGATAATTTAGTTCAAAATAAAGGCCCTCTATGATCCTGCTGAAAGAGATCGACCAAAACTACCGCTTTCTGGTATCGGAAATCATCAAACAGATGAATTCTGTCAGGCTACAGCTGGAAAAACCGGACCAAAAAAATCTGGAGAAGGTGGAAGGCCGTGAAGACTATATCGATATTCTGAAGAATATCATAGAAAATAAGTGTTTTTCAAGACTTATCACTGTCAGCAATAAAAATGACAATAAAAGAGCGGTCAACATTACGCGGGCAGTCCATACGATTACGGTCAACCTTGAACGGATTGGTGATTTCTGTGTTAATATCATGCGGCAGTTCAAGTATTTCGAGAATCCGGAGTACATGGTGGATCGGTACGATACCGCCACATTCATCGATGAGATCATGAAGGCACTGGAAGCAACAAACGATGCCCTGTTCAACGCCGACCTGACACTGGCATTGAAGATCTGCCGCAGCGAGTTCAAGACGGACGCGTTGTACAAGACCCATTTTCAGCAGATTACCAACGATATCAAGGATGGCAGTCACACGAGGGAAATCCAGAATCTGATCACGGCACTTTTTATATTTCGGTACCTGGAAAGAATCGGGGACTCGTTGCTGAATATTGGGGAGGCTATTATCTCGTCCATTCTGGGAGAAAAGCTCAAAATCCATCAGTATGAAGCACTGGAAGAAGGTCTGAGTCATGCAGTGGCTGGATCGTTAAACGGCAACGTGAACTTTGCTTCAATGGGTGAAACCCGTTCGGGTTGTCGAATCGGACTGGTTCAGCCGAGAGATATTAATTCCCAGGGCCGAAGAATCATATTCAAGGATGGCAAACTGGACAAAATAAGACGTGAGAAGGAAGGCATTGAAAAGTGGGAGGCTCTCATACCGGGCATCCCCCCCAAAATCTACGATTACACCGAGCATGGTCCGAATGCGTCAATCCTGCTGGAGTGTCTGCAGGGCAACACGTTTCAGGAGAATCTGATCAACGGGAAACCGGATCTCATTATGAATATGGTGGCAAAGATATGCCAGACCTGTGACCACATCTGGCAGACCACCCTGAAAAAAAGAACCTTGACTTCCGGTTTCATTGATCAGCTGATCGCGAGACTGGACGATGTGCATCTCATTCATCCTGTGACACAGAATCAAAACCAGTTTATCGGGAAAACTCCGGATCCGAGTCTGGACAGCCTGCTTGATTCTGCGCGGAAACTGGAAGCGAACCTGAGCTGTCCCTTTTCTGTTTTAATCCATGGGGATTTCAACGTTGACAACATTATCCTGAATCTGTCCGAAAATCAGATCCACTATATCGATCTGCATCGATCGGCAGAAAAGGACTATCTCCAGGATGCTTCGGTTTTCCTGGTGTCCATCTTCAGACTGCCGACAGCTAACGGTACGAAGGGACTCTTTTATAACGATGTGCTGAAAGAATTCTTCGAATTCTGTGAACAGTTTGCCCAAAAAAACAACGACTCCTGGTTTGAAGCAAGACTGGCACTGGGCCTGGCCCGCTCGTTCATCACCTCGACCCGGTTTGAGTTAAACCGGTACAAAGCTGAAGATATGTTTCACCGGGGCGTTTACCTGCTGAAAAAAGTGGTGGGGCAGGACCCGGAAGCATTATCCACGTTTCATATTCCATCTTTTGCAATTACTTTCTAACCACTGCTTTTTCCCTATACTAAATGAACAAAAGAATCGGGGTCATCGGGATCCCTGGAAAATGGTCATCTGAAGTACTGGCCGATACACTGGAAAAAAAGACCGGATTCCGGCTGCTGATATCCATGGATGATGTCTCAGTCAATCTGGAGAAACGTCAGGTATGGTTCAGGGATCATAACCTGGCCACCCTCGATGCTGTTCTGGTCAAAAAACTGGCAAGCGATTATGAGCCGGAAATGATGAACCGGCTGGAAATACTGCGGTTTCTGGAAGCGCAGGGTGTCGCTGTCTTTTCCAGGCCGGCCTCTATTGCGGGATTGTTGAACCGACTGAATTGCACCACCACGCTCTGCCTGGGGGATATTCCGATTCCGCCGACCGTGGTCACAGAAAATGTTTCCGAAGCCCACCGGGCCATGAAAATCTTTGGAACGGCTGTCTTCAAACCGCTGTTTACATCCAAGGCCAGGGGCATGCAGGTGATTGCAGACTCCCGATCCGCCCTGGATGAGATCAGGGCATATCAGAACAATGGCAATCGGACCATGTACATCCAAAAGTTTTTTCCTCTCCCCGGGAAAGACCTGGGGTTGGTGTTCCTGGGGGGAAAATACCTGGCCACTTACGCCAGGGTGCGTCAAAACAGCTCCTGGAATACTACGACCCTTTCCGGTGGAAAATATGAACCCTTTGAACCGGACGAAAAACTGATCGAGCTCGGCCGGCGCTCCCAGGCGCTGTTCAACCTGGATTTTACCTGTGTCGATCTGGCAGAAACTGAAACCGGGCCCGTTGTATTCGAAGTTTCCGCTTTCGGCGGATTTCGGGGACTGGAGGTTGCCCATCACATGAACGCCGCTGATCTTCTGGTGGACCATATTCTGGCAAAAATGGCCTGAAAAATGATTAAAAATACGATAAAAGAGACCATCGCTGGTTTTTTGCTGGACCATCGGCCCGTATACAGTCTGGCGCTTCAATTCGGTCTTTGCAGGATCCGGGTCGATACGGACTGTGAGCCCTTGAGAAAAAAAATGACGCGATATTTTGCATCGTTTGTCACAGAAGCGTCCCCCTGGGATATCCGGGTCCATGCGATTGAAACTGCACCAGTGCCGGTTTCGGCTCCTCTGACAGTCAAGCAGCCGGATCCCGGCAAAACAAAGATAAAAGAGGAATTCCATCAATTCAAGGATGGTCTGCTCGTCCGGAAAAGATTAACGGGAATGGTATTTCTATTCGGCGACGGTAACAATCTGGCGATCGGTCCCTGCCTCAGCAATGATAACCAGGTGGTCAACTTTATCATCAACCGCTTTATCCAGTGGGTTTTGAACGACGGCGCCCTGCTGTTGCATGCCGCCGCGGTTTCATACCAGGGAAAGGGACTGGCCGTTTCCGGATTTTCGGGTATGGGAAAATCGACCTTGGCACTACATATCATGAATCGGGGGACAACATTTGCCAGCAATGACCGGCTCATGGTCAAACAGACTAACGGTAGACTCAGCATGATCGGGGTGCCCAAACTCCCCCGGATCAATCCAGGCACGATTCTGGGAAATCAGCGTCTGCTTGGAATCATCCCCAGGGAAAAACAGGGTGACTATCTGGCGCTGCCCAAAGATGATCTCTGGTTACTTGAGGAAAAATATGACGCATATATTGACACGTTATACGGGGAAAACGCCTTCAAACTGGAGGCCGAACTGGTGGGTATCGTGGTGTTGAACTGGAAAAGAAACAGTGACCCTCTGAACACCGGCATTGTCAGACTGGAGTTCCGGACGGATCTGATCCCGGCTTTTGCCAAGGATCCGGGTCTTTTTTATGAACCGGACGATCCGGCCGGCGCTATAGACTTTTCGCAGCAGGCCTATTTGAAACTGCTCGAACAGTGCCGGATTTACGAGTTTTCAGGTGGCGTTGATTTCGAAAAGGCCGCCGATGCCTGTTTTGAATTGTTGACCAACGGGTCGTGATAAAACCCTTTTTCTACCGACATCGATGCCTGCTCCAATGGCGGTGTGGCAACTTGAATGGCACACATTCACTCCTCCTGTGCATCAAAGATACTCACCACGGAAAAACAGAGATCGCGGAGGAAAATAAGATCTGTTTTAAAACAGGCACAGGAATGCATCGCTATTCTTCATCCTCCGTTGTGCCCGCTCGCGGGAATGATGGTTTGTATGAGAATATCACTTCACAATCCTGACAGAGTGTCGGGAATGAGTTCAATGGCAGATGGATCATGACTGCCGGCTGAAACATGCTGTTTCTGTTCAAGTTGAGACAGGAACGCCCGGTTAACCAACGGAACGATAACGCGGCACCATTTGATCTGGTTGAAATAAATTGAATATACCCCTGATCATCAGACTGGAGACAACGGTCACCATACCGGATAAAACAAAACTGGCACGGTATGAGCGGGCTCCCGAACTGGGCCCGCGGCTGCTTTTCTTTAGCGGCGGATCGGCTTTGAAACCGTTTTCCCAGCACATCATCCGCTACACACACAACAGCATCCACCTGATCACCCCTTTCGATTCCGGCGGCAGCTCTGCAGAATTGAGAAAAGCGTTTCACATGCTCTCGGTCGGTGATATCAGAAACCGCCTGCTGGCTTTGGCGGACCAGTCGGTGAGAGGTAATGCGGAGGTATATCGTCTCTTCGCCTACCGTTTTCCGAAAAATGAAAGCAACACCAGTCTGCAGAAAAGACTGGACGACCTGATCTGCAGTCGTCCTTCATTGATCCGCAACATTCCCAATCCAATGCGCAAGATTATCCGGAACCATCTGCGTGATTTTAGAAAGCAGATGCCTGTCCATTTTGATCTCAGGGGCGCCAATATCGGTAATCTCATTCTTGCTGCCGGCTACCTGAACAATGAACGACAAATTGACCCGGTTATCTTTATTTTCTCCAGACTGGTGGAAGCCCGGGGGATCGTCCGCCCGACCATTGGCAAAGATCTTCATCTGGTAGCGGAGTTGGAAGACGGGACGACCGTTATCGGTCAACACGCCATTACCGGCAAGGAGACCGCACCCCTTGCCCAACGGATCAGGCGGATTTACCTCTCTGGAAGCCCTGACGAGGTTGAACCGGTTGATGTTGAAATCAGAAGCAAGGTCAAAAAACTGATCGCAAAAGCGGAACTGATCTGCTTTCCATACGGGAGCTTCTATTCCAGTCTGATGGCCAACCTCTTACCCCATGGCATCGGGGCTGCAATTGAAGCCAACCATTGCCCCAAGCTCTTTATCCCCAATCTGGGACACGACCCAGAACAACAGGATCTGCCGGTTCATGAATCCGTCGCCAGACTGCTCGATCATCTGAAGTCAAATCTTGGCAGACAGACCGAAACGAACAGGTTGTTGAACTTTGTGCTGATCGACTCTGAGAACGGAGACTACCGGGAAGGCTGCAATCTAAAAAAACTGCGCCAGTTGGGGCCGCGCATCATTGATACGAAACTGGTATCAAAAAACGACAGGGTTTCCATCGATCCTGAAAAACTGGCCCCTGTTCTTTTATCATTGACATGACACCGGTTGGTCCGGTTAATTGAACCATTCAAAGGAAAAAACCATGGGAAGCAAAATATCGTATAAAACGCATACTACCATTTCACAGGCGCTGGCTTATCTGGAAGAGATGATCATGCACCTGAAAGAGGGAAAAGCCGTCCTGCAACATGAAGATGAATTCGTAACCCTGAAACCTTCAGGAAACGTCACGCTGGAAGTGGAAGCGTCGGCAAAAAAAGGCAAGGAGTCATTGATTCTGGAACTGAAATGGCATCAGGAGAGTGAACCGAAGTTAAAAACGGACTTGAAAATATCCGCCGAAGAGCCGGAACAGGTGGCCTCCGAAGCGATTTCAGACGAGGAGCAGTAGACCTGCAAAGGTATCCAGGTGGCAGACCGTCTCCCGGTTAGCCCCGGTTTTATCAGAGCCGGGGGAAGTCATCTTCCAGCTCTGAAAAAAGCAACTCTCTGATCTGCCTGCCCACGGCAGCATTTCCGGCCGCCAGAATTCCCGCAGAGCGCAGGTCCCAGACCCCGTCGGCTACCAGGGACGTCGTTACATAGCCTCCCGCTCCGGAGAGGATAACCGATCCCGGGATGACATCCCAGATATTGGTTGCATAGTTGAAGAAGATGTCAAACTGCCCCAGAGCGATCGACACCAGCGACATCTGGCCACTGCCAAGCATTCTGATGTTTCGACACCGACCCATGATCGCATTGAGAACGGCAATGGTTTTCAACCGGGGGTGCTCCCTGGTCGACAGATGGGTCATGACAATACAGTCTTCCAGGGCACCCTTGTGATACTCAGTATTGAGCATTTTTTTCTGGCCACTGCGCAGATCGATGCATTCAGACCGGGTCCCTTTCAGCCCGCAATACAACTCCTGGGTTGTCGGATTGAACACAATGCCGATGACCGGCTCGTTGTATCGCAGCACCCCGATGGAAACACAGAAATAGGGGAAATTGTAGGCAAAATTCAAGGTCCCGTCCAGAGGATCGATCACCCAGGTATATTCCGTCTGGCTGACGGATTCATCCAGTAGCCGGCCCAGTACAGTCGGATCCTTGGTGTCTTCCTCGGAAATAATGGCATCGTCCCTGAACTCCTGGTGGTTGCTTATCTCAGAACTGATAATCCTGTTCGCCGTAATATCAGCATTAGTTGGATAGTTTTTGACGGCCTTGTTTCGGATCCGGTTGGGGTACAGGACGTCGTTATAGTACCGCAGGATGGTACTTCCAAGCAGCTGTGCCTGTTCCCTGGCAAAATCATAGCGCCTCAGGATGTCACCGTCGATGGGCGTTCCGCTTGAATTGAGTCCATAGAGTGTGAGTAACTCCCGGATCTGCGCGCTTAAGTCAGACAGGTTAGCATCAGGGTTCTGGATTGGTCCCCTGTCGTATTCCAGCTGCACCTTTTCAGGGTACTCTTCCTGCATCGGTATCTCCTTCTCACGAAAGACAATCACCTTTCTTTGATTCGACAGTGCAGCCCCGATTTCAAGGGATACGGCCGCCAGCATCCTTTCACTGCTTCTGGATGTCAGGACGGCGCAATACAGCTCGTGCTGCCGGATCATGGGGATAATTCTTTCAGATTCAGCCTGGGGGCAGGCCAGCTGAACCGGCAGGACGCCGCAGCTTTTAAGCAACCCTGTTATCCTGTCAACAACCCATGTGTCGTCCGGATCGTAGAACGAACTGATGAAGATGGATGCCGGCATTGTGTCTGTCTGAATAGAGCTGGTTTCGAAAAGGCCGTTCAAGAGAACAGCCGATCGGGGCTGGTTTCACTTAAAAAGGACTTCCGGCCTCATGGCCCTCTTGTCCGCGTATTTCGGCAGTTGATCCCGGCTGATGCGCAGCACCAGTTTGCGCTGTATCCAGGATAGTCCACGGTTCAGCGTGATTCTGTCAATCAAACGATACCCGGAATCCTGGCGGATCAAAAGGGGAATCAGTCCATCCATCCACTGACGCGAGACATTATCCGGCATGATTCTGAATTTTAAATTGCATTCCGGATAGGCTTCCCTGTACCGGGTTGTCTTTTCGATCAGATCCTTATTAGGAAAACAGCCCAGCACAGTGCGGATACAGTACAGGAATACCAGCAAGGTATCACAGAAAAAATCAATCTGATCGATCTTGAGGGAGACACCCATGTGCCTGACCGTTTCAATATCCTGATCGTCCACATCGAGCATCTGTTGACTCTGAGAAAAGCTGAAATAGAGGGATTTGATCAGGGGATTGACGGTGATATAGTCCCAGGACAGCCACATCAACGGTGGAATTCGCGTGCGGCGAAAGTAAAGTTTTTGCTTCGCAAATCCAGGCGGATACAGAATCCTGAACAGCAGGCGGTGAAATTCCCGCAAAAACCGGCGCTGCTCCTTGTCCGGAAGACCGCTTTCCAGCGCCCGGTCCGCGCTCCAGCCATCCTTAAAGATGCGAATGGCAGCGACCGTGTTCAGCTCGTTCCAGAACGATCCGTTTTCCAGAAATGTGAGGGCGTTGTTTCTTGACCAGCCGCCTGTCTGGCACCAGACCGAAATCCCGATACAGTTTTTTGCCGCTTTCAGTTGCCGATAGTAGGTTTCATAGTCCCAACCCACAAAATAGGGCAAAACGCCGAAACATTCCCGTTCGCGTCTGGTCTGGAGCTCAAGCACGGTCTGGTGATTGAGCCTGTAAAACAGAGGGTTCAATTCCAGGGCGCTGAAGAAGTCGGTATCCCCGTATTTCATCGAAACAATAAAATGGGGACTTGAAATACCGGCAAACGTCTGTTCGTAAGTCTCAGCGTTCCAGATCAGATCTCCGATCCGATAAGAGCCAACCGTCCAGGTTCTGAATATGAGTTTTCGATCGTAGTCTTCAAAAACAGGCAGGAGATCCCTGATGAACCGATTGGCGGTTTTTGGATGTTTGATTGTTAGGCGACTCTGGAAATCACCCATGACATCCGTTCCATCACATTCACCGATCCTGAAGATGACACCATCAACCGAAAAATCAGAAAAAAGGGTCTCCAGCGCTCCCTTCAACAGTTTTGTGTTTTTTGCCACACTCCGGCCAATCGCCGGTTGCATGGATGGATGCGAGAACATGATGTCAGTGTTGACAAAGATTTTTAACCCTTTCTGAACAGTCAGACCAAAAATTCTCCGGTAGAATGCCCTGTACTGGTTCAGCTTGACCTTGAAGTCGTCCGGGTAAAAATCGAACAGGACCAGATGCGCGAGGTCATCAATGGTTACAGCATTGAAACCAAGGGCTGCGATGCGGTCAATAAACGTTGCATAAGCATTGATCACCATTTCAACCTTGACCGGATCCAGTCGATTATCCCTCTCCAGGTTTTGAAACGGTATTTTTGACCAGTTGATAACCCGCTTATCATAACCGACAAAAAAGGGGCCGATCGCATCGATCATGCAGAGATTCAGTTTTTTCACAGACCGTGTAATACCTGACAGGATTATTGAAAGAGACACCAGTTGAACATCAGTATTAATCGACTTATACCATATCCAAGCGGTTTGTTTGTTAGCATTTTGTTAGATATGCAAAAAACTCGAACCGATCTGCCACGTCAGGCGTGTGGCCCACATTGATGTCTGTGAGAAGCACCCAATCAAACAACCCGCGCCTTCTGGAGCGAAGATAGGACCCGATTGTTGTCAGGAAAAACAGATCCCTGTCGTGTCAAGGAGGGTCTGTCGCTTCGGCCTCGCAGAAATCAAGGGGGACACTTAACAACGGTCAGGTCCCCCGATTTCAGTTAAATCTGATATCAGACAGTTGACTTTACATCAGTCCAGAAATACTGCTGTCCGGAATGGATTTTATCAATTGGAGATATTCTCCGCTGCCGCTCAGCTTTCGAAGGGATCTTCCAGAAAAATGAGTTTGAGCTGTATACTGAAGCTTCCGTCTTTTTCAGGCTGACTCCCATACATGGGGATGTGTTGGTAGACCATCCAGGAAAGCCAGACATCTCTGAGACTGTCTCGGGGGTCGGACGGTTCTCTGTCGGATCGGATGTCAAAATCACCCTCCCAGCTGCAAAACAGTCGCAGGCGGGCAGAACTGCCTGTCTGGAGGGAAGAGGGCAGTATATGCCACCTGGAAGGATGAGGTGTGTTTGCCGAGAGTTTAGCCTTGCTCATATCGCATTTGAAGTTGGTCGGCCAGGTCCTTATTTTTTGCATCAACCTCAAAGATGACCGTTTCGCCATTGGGACCAGCTCCGAGCACGGTTCTGGTGAATGGAAAATGATGTGTGGTTTTGAAAGACTCATGGGTCTTCTCGTTTCCGATGACATAAATCCGGTTCCTGTATTTCCAGATGAAGTAATTGTTGCCTTCGGCTTTCAGCAGGACGGGTGTGTTTTCGTATTTGCTTTTTAACTGCTCGGCAAATTCAGGGTTCTTCGGGTCCTCCTCAAAAACAACCGTTTCTCCCCGAGGACCTGCACCCAGGATTGTCTTAGTATAGGGGAGATGATGCAGCGCTTTGAATTTTTCATTGGTATTCTTATTTCCAATGACAAAGATTCTGCCTTGGTATTGCCAGACGTTGTAGTCATCCCCTTCTGTTTCCATCAGAAACGGTGTATTTTCAAATCTCTCTTTCAGTCTGTCTGCAAACGCATCATCTTTTTTGTTGACCTCAAAAACGACTGTTTCTCCGCTGGGACCGGCACCAAGGACCGTCTTGGTTAATGGCAGATGATGCATCTTTTGAAAATTTGCACTGGTTTCCGGATCCCCGATAACAAACAGACGGTTATGATATTTCCAAACAAAATAGTCTTCACCCTGTGCATCCAGCATCACTGCTTCACTGGATGAGACCTGACCATGCATTTTTAAACGTTCAGCCATCATTTTACCATCCTGTGCCGCGGTGTTCTCCTTTACTGCCGAACTGCAGCCTATTGCGAGCATCACAGCCAAAGTACCGATCAATCCTCGTAGTTTCATATTTACTCCTGACTTGATAGGGGGGGGCACCTTTGAAAACAGTCGCCCAGAGTGTCGAACCGCATCTCAATGGCAATTGCGAAACACCTGGACGGATTTGAATTGGGTTTTAGAATAGAGCATTTTTATTAGGATTTTATTAACACTCAATTAGAAAAGGATTTGTGCCCCGCCCCACACGGATGTGTCCGAAAATTTGAATAGATCAGCAATGTATGGGGTTCGCCGGCTATCCGTGATCGTTTTCGAAGAACAAAAACGCCTGCAGTTAAGACCAGTTCCCAGGAGATTTTGGAACGGTCAGAAGTTAGACGACGCTTCTCGGGCCGAGGACTGAAAACAAGGCTGCAGGGGTGGGGCTTTCTTGATGTTCCGGCATTTTTTCTGACGAAGATCTGGAAGAGACCTGTTGATTCCCGGGTCCCTCTGCCGGGCAATCGACCTAGAGATGGCTTCACGCGGGTTGCGATGACCTTGGGTCTGCGGGGACGGCACCGCATACAAGCGGAAAAAACGACCAGGGGTGTTAGTCAACCGGTGTCGTACAGGCTACCTTGTCCAGGTTAAAAACGGACTGCGGTCTGTGTTCTTCGATGTTGGCGTAACAGATGCCCGATGGCGATCGTTTGGCTTCTTTCTTGTGAAGTGCCAGGTATCCGCCCAGCTCTTCTACCGTGCAGACCTTCCGGTCCTCTGGAAGCAAAAATATGACCGCACTGACGGTCAGTAAAGGGAATTTTTTTTCCATGCCCTCCCTGTCCCTGGAAACAACAAACCCATTTTCCAGGGCCTCTTGATCATAGAAGCTCTCCACATCCTTTTTAAACTGGTTGATCAACTGTTTCACCAGTTTTTCGACCTCCCGGTGATTTTCATTTCTGAAACCCATAAAAAAATCATCCCCCCCGATATGTCCGGCAAATCGCTGGTGATAGCCGGCATGAACCCTCATGATATCAGAAAACAGCAGGATCGCACGATCACCCTGCCGAAAACCGTATTTATCATTGAATGGCTTGAAATTATCAAAGTCAAAGTAGACCAGGGAATACGATTCTTTTGTATCGGGCAGGACCCGGGACACATATTCATAAATGACCTTGTTTCCGGGAAGGCTGCTCAACGGATTTTGATCCCGGGCCAGGGCGAGATTTTTCTCATTGAAGATCTTCAGGATGGCATGTGCATCGAGAAATCCGATGTACTTCATATCATCCGTGAGGAGAATCCCTTCCATATTCTCTTTGAGGGCATAAAGTTCCAGCACTTTTTCAGCAGACGTGTGTACATCCGTGATGGGAATTTTCTTGACGAAGTTCATAATCGTCTTCCCATACGACCGGTTTCTCAGCAGTTCCATTCCAAATTGGGAGTAGGTGTACACTTTCAGATCCTTTTCAGAAACAATGCCAATCGGTTCACCCTGGTGGTTGACGATGGGTATCAGGGTCAGTTCCTTGCGCTGACAGAACCGGTCGAACAATTCAAACACACTCTGGTGATTCACCAACGGTTCCATCGGCTCCATCTGCGCTCTCATTAAACGTTGATCCGATTCGGTCTTTCTTCGGTCGCCCTGTGCAAGGTCGTGGATATGCTGATAGCGCTGCTGCAATCGGTCTATTGAAGATTCCGGTGGTTGAATAAAATCCCCTTGGACCAGTCCAAATCCAAGTTCCCTGCAGCCGTAGAACTCTTTTTTTTCACAGATCCCTTCGGCGATAACAGTGCTGCCGGACAAGTGAGAGATGTTCAGAATACTGGATATAAACAATCGTTTTTTTAGATCCTGATGAATATTCTGTATAAAAAACGAGTCGATTTTTATGAAATCCGGTTCTGCCATGTACAGCAGTTGCAGGCCGGAATATCTGCTGCCAAAATGGTCGATGGCAATGTTGAATCCGTATTTGCGACATTCACTGATCACCTCGTGAATATTCACCTTTTCAGAACAGCTTTCTTTGACGGAAATTTCAAAGCAGACTGATTCTTCCGTCAGTTTGTATTTTTTCAACAGTTCTACAATCCTTCTGATGTAATTATTGGCGCAACACAGGAGGTTTAAATCTGTATCCAGGAACAATCTTGATTCGGCTTTCACATCGAATTCTGAAAAACGGGCAATGATCAGCTCCTTTTGGGTTATCTCTGCCTTCAAAAGCTTCATGTTTATGATATCAGACGCGTCAAAGGATTTCGAAAGTTCAACGTCCGCTTTTTCATTATTTACCAGTTTCCCTTCAAATCCGTAGCAATTGCCACTATGCACATTGACGATCGGCTGAAAAGTAATATCCGGGATTTGCATCATCATTTCCTTGAATTGTGATATTTATGGTTGCTGGAGGATCAAGAGGGCCTTTTCAGACCTTGTCCGGTCTGACATCAAATCGGATACCGGACACGCCTGTCCGCTGTTTCTGCTGAAAGTGGCCGTTACGGCAGAATGCCGACCGGCCATTGGCAGTTTTGAATGGTGCAATGACCACACAAGGCTTATCAGGTCCAGAACTATCGGCCGAAATAGCGATTCAGCCGGGTCGATGCAATAAAATCTGCAATCAGTGACACTGGATATCCCATTTTGGCCTGTGCTTTATCATAAATTCCATGGAAATCGGATCCTGCCGTTTTCAACAACCTGTATTTTTCAGCAAACTGGATGGCTTGGGCGATCATGTTGTCATCGTGTCCCGAATGGTAGACTTCAATCCCCTCCAATCCAACCGGTACCAGTTCGGATATGATTTCCCAGTTGCCCTGCAGCCCCGGATGGGCCAGTACGGGTATGCCGCCGGCCTCCCTGACAATCCTGACGGCGTCTCTGGCATCGTGATCGGTCAATGGGAAATAGGCTTTTCCGGAATCAGCAGAAAAGAGTTCCTGTTTCAATTCCCCGAACAGCTCTGTTGTATATCCCTTGTTTTTGAGTGCCACCATGATATGCTGCTTGTAAATGTTGGTACTCTCTGCTGCGATTGACATCACCTCCTCCACGGTTATCTGGTAACCCAGTTCCCGTATCCGTTCTATCATTTGCAGGGCCACCAGCTGTCTCTGCTCGACAGTTGTCCGGCAGAAGGATTTCAACGCGCTGTTTTCCGGATCAAAATCATACCCGAGGATATGGACTTTTCGATGACGACCAAAGTCACAGGCGGAAAGCTCCACCCCCGGAATTATTGTGATGCCGGACTGCCGACCAGCCTGGATGGCTCTGTCAATGCCATCAACGGTATCATGGTCGGTGACTGACAGGCAGGTGATCTGCTTTTCAACGGCAAGCGACATGAGTTGTGTAAGGGATGCCGAAGAATCGGACAGGGTTGAATGGATGTGCAGATCAATCAGTGTGTCGTTCATATCTATTGTCTTGTTGTCTGATGTCTTGGCACCTGTGCAGAGCGATCGGGTGTCCGCTATGAGACAGTCGTTCAGCAGTATTTTTCCAGGAAAATATCGATATCATTCAAATCGTCCAGTCGGCTTTCCAGTTCGGTCCGGCTCCAGTTCCACCATTCGGAAGTGAGCAGACGCTCAACAACCGGTTTCGGGAAACGGCTTTTTATTACTCTCGCCGGTACGCCCGCCACAACCAGGTATGGATCCACATCCCTGGAGACAACGGCTCCGGCCCCAATCGAGGCCCCTGTACCGATTTTTATGCCGGGAAGGATGGTGGCCCCGTGTCCGATCCAGACATCATGATCGATGGCACAAAGATGAGCCCTGCGCCAATCGAAAAAAGTGTGGTCATCTTCCTCCGCCAGCTTAAATTTTTTTAACCTGTATGTCATATGGTGTTGTGTGACTCTTTGAAAGGGATGATTGCCCGGATTGATTCTGACATATGAGGCGATTGAACAGAACTTGCCAATGACGGAATAGGTGATGGAGACATGACCATCGTCATATGAATAGTCACCTATCTCGGATTCGATGATACGGCTGTTCCTGCCGATTTCGGTCCAGTTTCCCAGTTTTGAGTCAACAATGACGGCTCCTTCCTGGATTGTTGGCTTCTCATCCAGAATATATCGACTGTTTACGACTTCAGAGGTTGGATAGCGATTGAATTCATGGTGCATGATCGATACCGGGTTAAGGTGGTAGACTGCCTGTTTTGTTACTATTCACTACTTTTCTCTTGTCATCAGAGCGAGGCCCGGCAAGCTATAATCCCTGCCGCCGTCGCTGGATGAAATAAGGTCTCCTTCCAGCACGACGGTGCCATGTATCATGCCATCCGGCAACACCAGCCGGGCTTTTTTCAGGATGATTTTGTCTGGTTGGGTCATATTTGAAAAACGAAGCCGTTTTTTCCATGATGAGGCGGCTCAGGTATTGCCTCTTCAAAAAATCCGGGTCGATCCAGGGGCAAGGTTTTGTCTGCCAGCAGATCCAGTTCCTCAGGGTCATGAAAGATGCCGATAATGGTAATCTCCTGGGTTTTCAGTTCCTTGATGATGTCCAGAATAATGGCCCGGTTTTTCTTATCAAGACTGGCCGTCGGTTCATCCAGCAGAAGAAACTCCGGGCAGTCGATCAGGGTTCGCATGATGTTGATACGTTGTTTCTCGCCGCCACTGAACGTGGAAGGATATGCGTCCCACAAATTACGGGGGATATCAAACAGCAGAAAAAGGGCCTTTGCCCTTTCAATGGCGCGTTCTGCCTCCCAGCCACGATCAATCAGCGGTTCGATAACAATATTCATGGCAGTGACACGGGGAATCGTATATAAAAACTGGCTCACATATCCCAAACGCCGGTTGCGGATCTCCAGCATTTCGATATCACTGATTTCAACCAGGTTCAGAGCGTTCCCTGCCTTATCATAGAGGAAGATATCGCCGGACGTGACGTCGTAGTTACGATAGATGCACTTTATCAGTGAGGATTTCCCGTATCCGCTTTTACCGGATATCCCCAGAAATTCGCCCCTGTCAACAGTGAAGCTGATATCATGGAAAGCAACGATATTCTTTTTGTCCAGGATGTGCATCGTGAACTGTTTGTTGAGTTTTACGACTTCCAGGTGCTTTGACATCGCTATGACTCCCCGTTTATGTTGTGCTTGATGTTTGGATCCTGTCCACCCATCAATTCAAAATTCACCGCGGTTGACCCGATGATTTCCATCTCTTCCTTCAGACGTCCCATCATCTTCTGATCCAGTTCTTCAACAAGGATTTCAATATCCTTCACCTGGGGTAAACCGGCTTCATAAATGCCCAAAATAATCGCGCAATCCAGGGCTTTTGTCTCATCCAAATCCATGACCATGCTGTACCCGATCGAATTTCCGACACGGACTTCAGCACTGGATACCAGGATCTCGCCCACGTTAAAATCCAGTTTTTCAACACTCTCTTCAGCCTGAAACATCACCAGTTCCAGTTTCGGCTCCTTGATCACGCTGTACGGGACGGTATCCCGAAATTGAGCGGCGAGCGGCGCAATGTCAGACGGTGCTGCTTGCACCAGGATTTCAAATACCTTTTCTTTTTCCATCGTGGATCCCTTTTTATTGGATGGCTGAGTGAACCAGTGTTTGTGTATAGGCTTCCCTGGGGTCTTCGATCACACGATCCGTCAGCCCGGTTTCGACGATCCGTCCGTGTTTCATGACAATAATTCGCTTGCAGAGCAGACGGATCACCTGCAGGTCGTGGGACACCATAATCATGGCAACGTTCAGTTCACGGCTGATGGAACGGATCAGGTCCAGAATGCGTGCCTGTACGGAAACGTCCAGGCCGCCCGTGGGTTCATCCAGAAGGATCAGAGACGGTTCGTTGATGAGGGCTTTGGCAATTTGAACACGCTGCTGCATTCCCCCACTGTAGGATTTCGGAAGATCCTTGAATCGTGAGGGCGGCAATTCGACTTTGTCAAACAGCTGGTGCACCTTTTTCTGGATCGAACCAAAATGCCTGGCGTCTGCCACCAGCATCCGCTCTGCTACGTTTCCCTCCCCACTGACATGAAAATTCAGTCCCAATAGGGGATTCTGGTAGACAATGCCAAAATGAATGTTCTGCAACAGCCTGCGGGCCTGAGCGTCGGCTTCCAGTATGTTTTTTCTCCCCTTTTGCAGATGTCTGAAATAGATCCCCCCGGAACTGACAGGGAGTGACAGGTTGATACAGTTCAGGATGGTGCTTTTTCCAGAGCCGCTTTCCCCGGCGATGCCCAGGACTTCGCCGGGGAATACCGTGAAGTTGACATCAGTACAGGCGATGATCGATCCGCATTCCGGGCACCGATTGTCGTCAACTGCAGGCGGATGTTGCCCCAGGCACTGGGCACACCCTTTCCCGTATATTTTTTTTAGATCCTTAACTGTGAGTAACGGTTCCATTTTGTATCCCCTGATTCTATGTCGGCAAAAGACGGTTGGCATCTTCTTTGCTGACGTTGAAAAAAATATCCGATATTTGAGAAAGCAGATCCGGCTTTCGGATAACAGCCTTCAAGCTGCTTGAAATTCTATTTTCG
>Ga0180009_10000867_pt1 | contig 38798 bp, 53 predicted proteins | sample OS_PC_MetaG_FD_123537 | JGI IMG/M metagenome (GOLD analysis project Ga0180009, IMG submission 123537) | Groundwater microbial communities from the Aspo Hard Rock Laboratory (HRL) deep subsurface site, Sweden - OS_PC_MetaG | ecosystem: Environmental > Aquatic > Deep subsurface > Groundwater... | reverse complement strand
CTGCTCCAACTGCTCCAACGTAAACACCATCCGCAGCTTTACCGTCCACTTCTCCACCTCCTCCACTTTGGGGGAGGGTTGGGTGGGGGTGGCACTCATAACGCCTCCGCCTCTCGCCGCACTTCCTTCGCCATCTGTGGCATCTTCTTCGTCTCATACTCACGCGCCAACTCCAGCAATCGTTCCCGATCACCAGCCACCAGGCGCTCCTGCCAGCGATCATTCATCTCACCCAGTATCTCGATCCTCCTCATAATACAAGGTTTCAATTTATCCAATCTCTGCCTCTCACCGTCCACTGTCCGCGTGATCTGCATTCCTGTGTAGATAGCCAGATCATCTTTCATCTGCTTCCTCCTCCGGCTCATACCTCGGGTTCAGCATCACGTCTTTCCCAAAGACCCTCAACTCTGCCCGCTTCGCCGAGTGCTTTACCAAATAGCGCTTCGCCGTCTGCGGACTGACGTTCAATTCGTAAGCCGCCTCCTGGTAGACCATCCCGATCGGGATCGCAGTCCGCCCGCTCTCCTCGATCAACTTCCTCACGATCTCTATGAACCCTTCCTCCGCCGAAGCATTGAACGCCATCAGGTCAACGTGCTTCTGGTTCTTAAAATTACTCTTACCAGCCCGTTCCGCCTTGTCCTTCAATCTATCATTCGTATTCGCCTGTCTCCTCCTTGCCTTTCGCTTCACCTCACGCGGCAGATCAACCAACTCTGGAAAATTTCTACCATCTTCATTGCTCATTGCATCTCCTCTAGGTTTCGGTTTCGGAAAAGAACACACTCTCACATAGGTGCACTCTCTCTCACTCTCATACTCAAACTCACTCTTAAGTTGAGGGAGTAAAAATCAATAATAAAATACCTCCTGTCTATAGTCTGTGGATTTTGCGCCTTTGCCGGCATTACACGAGCGGCAAAGCAGTTGCAAATTCTCAGTCGTATCTTTACCGCCAAGTTTTAGTGGGATTACGTGGTCAAATTCCAGTTCAATTTCAGGCTCTTTGCGTCCACAACACAGGCAGGTATATTTATAAAACACTGACAACGCCAGCCTTACCTCTTCGGTAATAGCTCTTCTGCTTGCCCATCGTATGCGTTCTCTCGCGCGCGCCTTTTCAATATTTGCTTCTCGCCATTTGTGGCCGCGCTCTCGCACCTTTTCAGGATTGGCATGCGCCCACCTCCTGCTTCTTTCGTTTACCTTTTCAGGATTGGCATGCGCCCACCATTTCGACCACCAATTGTCGCATGTCCTACAATACGTCCTAAGCCCATCCCCTTTTGAGCGATCTTTGTTGAATTCACTCACCGATTTTTGTTCTTTACATTTTGGACATCTCTTCATGGCTATCCTCTTTCCCGCGGTATAGTTGGGGTGGGCTTCCATCTCTCTATCCAAATCTCCATCGCCTCGGCAATATTCGTGCCTGGTGTCAGGTTCAGTGGTTTCAATTCCTCACGGATGCCCTTCCATATCTCGCCCAATGGCGGGATATTGCTGTACTTGTTATTACAAATGGCATACTCCACGCCTTTCTTCAACAATCCCAACGGCACTTTCCTCAAATTCTGCGCGTACATGGAAAATCGCCTGTCGTTCAGCGGTTTGTTATCCAGATCCTTACCAATTGCCTCCCATAAACTATAGATCACATCCAGCCATTCTTCCATTGCCGCGCGCTTTATCTCTGCCTCGCTCATTACCTTGCGATACATGGGCTGCCCCTCAACCCACGCAGCCAGAATATAATCTCCGTCCTGATCCTCTCTTACTTGGTCTATGTCAAACATCCTCCGCCTCCTCTCCCCCTAAACCCGCACTTGGTCTTTGGGTTTGGGGGGATGCCGAAGGCAGGGGGGTATGCCACTCCCTCACCCGCAGATCCTCAGGCAGGTCGCTCAACTGATCGCGCTTATTGGGATGCCCTCCCAATTGCTTCATAAAGAATTTTATATCCAACATCCGGCAGTCCTCTCGTAACCAACGCGCCCAATCAACATTCATCGGTCGGCATCCCGCCCCGCTTTCCCCGCCGCAGATTATCCAATCCAACGTTGATTGTAGCGGTGAGAGTCGCACAGGCCCAAGCATGGGTTCAACCGAAAGAAAGGATGTCTGGAAACAAATACCCAGCAACACGTCCACTCGTGCTTCTAAGTATTCCTGGCTCTCCACACTCGTCCCGCCCCACACATTCGGGTGACGTGCCAGCCAGTTATCGAATATCTCCCCCACTGCATCCGTGCCCAGGCTGAATATCCTCTCTGGTCTCTTTGTCAAGATCAACCAGTCCAGGTTCGGCGTCGCATCCATCAACTGAAACAACTCCCCGCGCCAGTCCGCCACCTGTGAGTTGTCCTCGAACACATCCGCCATACTCGCCACAAACACCCGCTGACGGGTGGGGCTAAATAGCATTTTGTGTGGCAGCATGTGGACCAGGTCTGTTTTTCTGTGCTCATCAATATCAGCCTCTACTCCACGCCAACCACATAAAAAGCATTCAAACCATTGTGTCTTATTCCACTTCAACGGCTTCTTCCAATACGCCGCGCCTGTCTTCACCCTCTGCGCCGCCGGCCCCCACTCCGCCATGTTGTAGCGCTTCGAGAAAGACTCCGCATAACAATGCACACAGCCCGGGCTGACCCGCGTGCATCCGATCCACGGATTAAATGTACTGTCCGTCCACTCGATCTTGCTGTTCTCTGCCATCACTGCCTCTTCTGCTCGTTATCACAATGTTCACGCCAACCCGATTGCCTGCCAGGTTGAACGTATCTGAAAAACCGTTAATATAATTCCAGCTGTCGTCCTTTAGTACGCCGGCTTTTTGTAGTCCGTCGAGAATGAATTTCCGCGCGAACGCAATATTGTCGGGATCGAGGCGTTTGTTGGGACACAGCCACATAAAAGCAATATGCACTGGATAATCCTCGACAGGCGGTACACCAAAACAGGCCCACCGAACACGTTCTGTCTCAATTTTCTTGATCTTCGCCGCCAGGTATTTATTCGTCCTCTCAGCGCTGATATATTCGTTGCAGCTTGTCAGCGTATCGGGTATAAAAATTACACTCATTCTCACCTCGCTTACCTTACTGGCTACACGCTGTTCAATAAGACAGGCTGCACTTGTGCAAGCCTTCGATGCAATCGCCTTTAAGAATTCTTACAGTCACAAAGTCCTCCGTGCTTAGTCTCTAGTCTCTAGTCTCTAATTCTTACCCAGCGGTTCCACTTTGGCAGTCACCGCCAACCAGCCATCAAAAAGGAGGAGATACTCTTCAATGGCGCGTGCTCTTCGCGCCACTAAATTCATTTCTCTCCCCCCAAATATCCCGCAGGGTATTTGGGGGGATGCCCGAAGGGCAGGGGGGCGTCACATCTTCAACGCCAACTGCCCGCCGTACTCAGCCTGCAAATTCTTCGCCAGCCTCCGCGCATTCTCCAACTGCGTCAATGCCCGGTTCATATTCCGTTCCGCCGCCTCCAACCCGTCCTCCAGGCTGGCAGCCCACCAATAGCCGCTGCTCGCGCTCGAACAGATCAACCCCCCTGCCAGGTTGATCTCCGGGATCGCCGCTCTTAGTTCCCGGTCATCCAAATTGTTATAGGACTCATCCGCTGCCGCCTGCACGCCGTACAACTTCAACAGCAGATCCTTTTTCTTGATCGCCCTGCCCTGCCCTACATGATAGGTCTTCATCAGCCACATCAAGCGTGTCTTCAATTCATCTTCCATGGCGCACCTCGCTATAAGTGATACAAGTTCCGCATCGCCTTCTTCGTCTTCCGTCTGCGGTTGTGTGCCGCCTTCTGGTGTTGATCCGCATACGCCTTGTTGCGCTCTGTCTTATGCGCCGCGTTACCGGGAAAGTGAAAATCATTCACCAAATACGTCTTCGACTGCGCTCTCTTCTGTTTCTGTTTCTGTTTCCACGGGAACCATTCGACCAGTGAAGACCAAAACGACAACATGATATTACTCAACCAACTCATACATCCGCCTTTTCTTTCTTCTTTGCCATCGCTAGTTTCATTCCTGTGTCCCTTATGATAGGGGGGCTAATACCATTGACTCAACATATTCCTTGAACTCCTCCCTCGGCAGCACCTCGCTCAACGCCTCCGTCTTCACTGCCCTGTCAATCCGATCCCACGCCGCCTTCTTGCTCACTCCCCATCTCTGCGCGGCTATACCCAACGCCTCTTCACACCTGGCTTCCAGCCACTCTTTGGGAATATTGACAGCCGGCTCAACCGGCTTCTGCTCCTGGTGCGGATACATCAGGTCAATATCCCCCGAGTTCTCCCGCGTCGTAACCACGATCGTGTCTCTGCCATTACTCGCGCGCCCGGCGATCAAGACCACCTCCGCGCCCTTCCATTTGTTATAGTCATCCGTGCCTGCAATTTCCATCATCGCCCCCGCCTGCGTCTTGTTCAAGATCATGCTCTTGCGCCGGTTCACAAAGCGCAATATGATTTTCTTCTCCGGCTTATGCGCGCGAGGGTTGATCACACTATCCACCTTCACGCTCTCCACCGTCACCACATGCGCCTTGTCCTTCAAGTCATGGGCGTCCAAATAAAATTCGTACAGATCATATACTGATACCATTGTCTCTTCTCCTTTTTGATTTGAATTACTTTGTCAATTTTATTTTTCATTCACCACTTCACCGTCCGTCACCCCGCCCTCTTCAAGCATGAATTCTGAGCGTGTTTCGAGACGCGGTTTTACCATTGCTCCGACAGTGGACACAACGCCATTCGGCAATATCCACTCAAAATGAGACAGGAACACGTCTTCAAATGTGAGTAGACCAAATTCCACGGCAACAAATTGAGCTTTCAACCAATCATGTAAGGCTCGGTAAGTTGCCCGCGCCATTTGTTCCTGCCTTTCCTGGGGCAGTTTCCCGTAAACCATGCGTCCGCGCCGATAGGTTGCGCTTCGTTTTCGTTTGGCTGGCGGAGCTTCGGGAATGACCATGGATACGCTGACAGTTCGCATGGTTTTATTTACTTCTTTAGCAAACTTGACATTCACGTTTCGAGTTTCAAAATCCTCCGAAAACTGAACGCCTCGCACGCCAAAGTTTATGAGTAACTTTCGGATCGCTTCCTGTGACCGCGCAATCGGGACGGTTGTATTTTTATAAGCGTTTGACATAAACCCTCCACAGCCCATCAAAATACAACGCCACGCCGGTCATCACCAGCACCAGCACCACACCGGGTATACTCATCGCCACCATCCTTTCGGATAAGCAATAAAAACATACGCAAGCGGCAATAAAAACCATCGCCGCCAATCTTCCGGGTATCCAAAGAATAAGATCAGCACACCCGCCAATCCGAAAACCCTTGCAACTATCACGCTAAACTTTCTAAGTTTCATCGCTACCATCCTTTCGGGAAAATAACAAAACCATAAGCAAGCAGCAATAAAAGCCATCGTCTCCACTCGTCAGGGTATTCATAGAATAAGATACCCACAGACACAAATCCGAAAAACACAACCACACCCAAAATACTCATGCCGCCTCCTTTCCTTATAACTCAAGACGACTTTCTAATGAGACAACAACATCAAGAAGGCGTTGAATTTGTCCCACTTTATTCGCAAGGTTATTAGCGTATTCGCAAAGTATAGGAACTTTGTCACCACCGCCTTCTAGTTGGGGACCTTCTTGCAAAGCAACTTTATTCAGCCGTATGGACAAACTCTCTACGGCTTTACCCAGACTTTCAATTACATTTTGCAGTTCATCCAATTGCTTCGGGATTTGCAACTCACGATCGTTCATTTGGGACTCCTTTTACAAATTACTTCCTAGTTGCGGGAGTGGGATTCGAACCACACGACCTCGTGGTTATGAGCCACGTGAGCTGACCTCTGCTCCATCCCGCACCGTTATACTTACACTTTCTCTACCGCTCCATACCTCTTTGCCACTTCGATCTTGTGACCGCTCAAATCCAGGTGTTTCTCCTGCGCGCCCTTCCCATGCACCGCGGTCTTCAAACGCCTCGCCATCCGCTCTAACTCCCGCGCGTCATCCGCAGTCAACAACCCGTATTGCTTCGTGCCACTTTCTTTTCTCAAGAGCCAGAACATTGTTCCCTCCCAAAAGCTATTCCGGTTTCGTATGCTTTTCTCATCATCTTGTCCAGTTTTGTCGGGCGAAAGCGGATCGACTCATGCCAAGCCCATCTGCCAATCCGAACCATAAGATTTAATGGAACAGGATAGCAAACACCATAATCTGACCAATAATCCCAATAGGCTATTCCATAAAATCTTGGTACTTCTACACCCTGGGGAACCCGTTTACTTATTCTCATTTTTCTCACATTATCCTCACATCGGTCTCGTCTTCGCGCCCTGGCTTTCAAGTAACCTCAAGATCACATTCGCGCTCGACAATATCCTTCCGATTTTCTTCAAGACCGCCGCGTCGTTCGTCATCTCCAGCGCCTCTTCCGCCTGTCTCACGATCACCTGCGCTTCCTCCGCGCTTCTGTCTCTTGCCTCCGCCGCCTGGTACGGCCACGGCTTGGGTTTATCAGTCATCCTTACCTTCTTCTTCACCCCCCTCTCCAAACGCGCTCTCCGTTTGGGGAGGGGTCCGGGGTGGGGTCTCTGGCTAATCTTCCGCTTCTTGCTGGCTTTTCTCACCGTCGGCTTTTTCATGGGCTACACTCGCATCATGTTTACTTTCCACATCCGCTTCTTCCGCTCTTGCCACCCTCTCCAAATGGCGTTCTCCCATTTGGGGAGGGGCTGGGGGTGGGGCTGTCAGAGTTGCAATCCTCTCCTCCAACATCCTGATCCGCAGCCTGCGCGAACTGTATGCCGGCACCAGCGCATCCTCGTTCCACCACTCATAAAACGACGACTCGCCCTCCAGCTGCACACACCGCCTGATCCCGTCATTCTCGTCCGCGATCTCAGCCACCGTCCTCGCCAGTTGATCCGCGTCCTGCATTTTCCGGTACTCGTCAGACAGGTACTTTCTCTGCTCTCGCAACTCGTCTTCGCTCAGGTTTATCATTGCCATCACTGCTCTCAACCTCTCGCCCTAAATGCGCCAGCATTTGGGGGGATGTCACCGTACTCGGTGACAGGGGGGTCAGGCTGGGGTCCCAATCCATCACAGCCAACACCAACTCACCGATCCCCTCCCGCGCCCGCTCACTAAACCTTCTCTTCCGTTTCGTCATCGCTCACCTGCCACTGGAAGCCCCGCGTTATGGGGAAGCCCCGTCTTGCGGGGTTGACCATAAGGATCATACGCATCAAAAACCTTCTTCAATTCGCGCATCGTCACCTTGCTCTTTTTCTTCTTCTTTCTTCCACACCCGCACCACCCCAACGCGCGCTCCTTCTCCGTAAAGATCGGCGCGCCGCATCCCCGGCAATTGAAATAAACTACCTCACACACCCGAAAGGAATGCACCACCGCTCTCATCCCGTCACCTTCCTCTTCCCTCCCCCTAAATCGCGCTCTCCGATTTGGGGGGATGTCACCGTACTCGGTGACAGGGGGGTCTTGGCGCTCCTCTTCCTCGCCTCCTCCGCCCTCTCCCGCGTGATCAGATTATCCAAATACAAACTATCACTGATCCGCCTCCCAGGTATGCTCAATGCCAACGCCTGCCTCGCCAGCCACTCGATGTTCGTCGGCGCCAGACTGTACCCTCGCACGACCTTGTTCTCTTTCATCTTTTCCGCCATGTTATTTCCTTTTGACATTTCAATCTTTCCTCTTGACAACAATATAACCGAAACCTTTCAGGTTGTCAAGTGGCAATTTTATAATTCCCATCGCTAAGTTGTGTTCAGGTAATATGGATTTATCCTATGGAAACTAACTTCCCCGAATGGCTTCTTGCCGAACTCGAAAAACGGAATATGACGCAGGCTGAACTAGCCCGAAAAAGTGGCGTCACCCCTCCGCAAATATCCCGCATCCTTTCTGGTACACGTGGCACGGAAGGAAAAACCCTGTCTGCCTTAGCCCACGCCTTGAAACTTCCCCCGGAAGAAGTCTACCGTGCCGCCGGCCTGTTACCCCCCGAACCCATCGAAACCAAACTGACCCGCCAGATCACCTACGTCACCGCCCAACTCCCGCCCGAAGAACAGCAAGGTCTGCTCGAATTCGCCAAGCTCCGCCTGCGCCTCTCAGAAAAGCAGGGAACCTATGAAACCCGAAAACCTGCCAAACACACTGGCTCAACTAAATAAATGTGACCTCTGCCTTGTCCTGCTCTGCGCCCGCTGGCTCCTCCTGCGTTATCTTGCCGGCCTGCTGCGCCCCATCCACCTGCTCATCCCCGTCACCCTCGCCCAGGTCGCCCTCTTCACCCTCACCGCCCTCAATCCCGACACCTTTATCCCCGCCTTCGCCGCCGGCAACCTGGCTATCACCGCCCTCGCCCTGCTCCCCTCCACCATCCACCGTCAGGGCAGGCGTTGCACTGAGCCTGTCGAAGTGGAGGGGGTCTAAGCATGACCGAGATGATGAACGATGATGAATTGACTGATGATGAGTGGATTGATCCACTCCATTATCGCTCCGTAACCTATGCGGCTAAGCAATGGCACGTCAACTTTGCAAAAGCCTGGTTCAAAATCGATCAGGCAGTAAGAGAGAATAAATTAAACAACTACCTCCCTGCCATTGAATTCAAGATATACATCAGTGTGGCTGCACGTGCCAACTGGATTGACGCACTCGATGAACGTTCTGTAACCTATGCGGCGGAACAGTGGCGTGTTCAACAAGCAACAGCACGGGCGCGTATCAATCAGGTAGTAAAAGAGGAGTCATTAAGTAAATATCTGCCAGTAGACGAATTTAAGGAATATGTTCAACTACATGTCAAAGTAAGTCCCTCACCCCAACCTGCCACGCGCGCGTCCCAGCAGAAGATAATCCCAGCTAGTCACCCATTACCTCCACCACTTTCACCTCCGAGATACTCCATAGGGGATTATTTCAGCATGGCTTGGATAGGCGTTCTTTATACCGGAATGGGAATCTTATTTGTCTTGTGGATATATTTCTTCTTCGCCAGCCAAAAAAGCCCGTCATCCACAGGTCCCTGCGCCAGCGTCGCGCCCGAAGATCGAGGCGAATGTTTGGATGAATACTATGCTCACCCATCATATGATCCAGGCGGAAACTACACGCCCGAACCTGACGATCCGTATGCCCTCTGTGACGAGAACGGCTGTCCCTGGGACAATGATGGCATTGAGCCTGGCTGCAACATCAAAGGCAACATCGCCTATGACACAGGCGAGAAAATCTACCACCTCCCCGGTCAGGAATTCTACGCAGTCACAGTGATAGACACAGCCTACGGCGAACGCTGGTTCTGCACCGAAGAAGAAGCCCGCGCCAACGGCTGGCGCAAATCCCAACAATAAACCCCTCTCCAAATACTCCGCCGCCCTTGCGGATATTTGGGGAGGGGCAGGGGTGGGGCAGGGTGGGGTTAAAGCACACCGCCCCATTGCTGGGGCGGGGCTTGTACATTAGGCAACGAAATGACCATGGTGATTTTGTCTCCGCTTGCGCGTGTGAATTATTGACGCTTCAAGTTTCCTTGATTCTTCAATCATGCGCCAGTATTCACGAATACCTTTTGACAAATTACCATTTGCGTATTTTTTATAGTATGTGATGGTATCTTCATCAAGCGTTACTTCTACTGCAACCATAGGCTTTTCATATTGGGTTGGTTTCCCAGCCCCTTTCCTTGCGCCACCATGCTTGACATAGACACGCTTCCCGTCTTTTACATAAAAGACCTTGTGACCGAATGACTGCGCCCATGTTTTGGCGGTTTCAAGTGCTTTTTCAAAACTAACTTTACTGGTATGGAATGTTTTGCAACCCTTGTTATCTTCGCTGTAAACCGTATATTTTTTTTTGTTCATCTCACTGCTCCTTGTTTTATACTTGATATTATACTGATATTTTCAAACTTGTCAAGGGTTTTCAAGTACCAATTTTCAGCAACTTTCGGAATGCAAGCCCAACTCAAGTTGTGCAGCAGGCTTCCTATAAATAGGATAGTACACATGGTCAATAACTTCAAGTAATGGAATGAAATGAGATTTGCAATTTGGTGCGCAGTTAGTTCAAAGGCTCAAGCCACAGACGACAAGGTTTCTCTTTCAGAACAGGAAGCCAAGTGTCGCACTGCGGCAGTTTCAAAAGGATGGACGGAAACCAGCGGACCTTACATTGTCCCAGGAGAAAGCCGCACCCGTTTCGTAAATCTCCGTGATGCCGAAGTCGCCATGCCGGCCCTCTCCCTCATGCTCAACTCCGCCCAGCATAACGAGTTCGACGTTCTCACCCTCTACGACTACACCCGCCTGCGTGAACTGCTCGACCCCATCGCCAAAACCCTCTCCGCCTACGGCATCCAAATCTACTCCATCTCCCAACCCGTCGAACCCCTCCCCCCCGATCAATACGACTCAAACGAAACCGCCTCCACCCTCCAGTTCGTCGCCGGCTTCACCTCCCGTACCGAGATCGCCGCCCTCCGCCGCCGCTATAAACTCGGTATGCCCCGCCGCATCTCCCAAAAAGGACTCCCAAAGGGACGCGCCCCTTACGGCTACCGCAAACCCCCCGGCATGGAGTTCGACCCAAACGCCATCCCCGCCCAGGACCCCGCCAAAGCCGATATCGTCATCAAGATCAAAGACCTCTTCCTCGCCGGACAATCCCTCTGGCAGGTCGCCCATCACCTCAACGATCTTTCTATCCGCACACCCTCCGGCGGATCACGCTGGACGGATGTGATCACCCGCCACATTATGACCAACCGCTTCTACTGCGGCGAACTCCACTTCGGGATCACACGCCGCTCGACCGACCCTCGAACTGGGCACGTCACCTTTATCAATAACCCACCCTCGCGCATTGTCAAAGGCACAGGCGCGCACATCCCGCTCTGGGATGCCGCCACACAGCTCCGCATTGATGCTGAGTTCTCCCGCCGTGGACGCAAATACACAGGCAAGCGCACTCACCGCCTCTCCAACCTGCTCTACTGCGGCATCTGCGGCGCGCGTGTCTACGCCAAATACAATGGCGCCATGGCGCCACACCGCCGCCGCTGGGTCTGTAAAGATCACCGCGCTCACGTCAACATCCTGGATACCGACCTCCTCCCCCGCGTCGCCGCTCAACTCGTCCTCGAATTGCAGGATCTCGAAAACATTCAACTCCCCGCTCCTGCCCAGCAGTCCCCCCACCTGGCAGAAACCGCCGCCGATCTCACCGCCCGCCGTAACCGCCTCATCGAAGCCTATGAAGCTGGCTCCCTGCCCCTTGCAGATTACACCTCCCGTGTCTCCAGCCTGGATGTGCGTCTCGCTGAAATAGAATCCCAACTCACCAACACCTCCCTCGCCGCCTCCCGCCGTGCCGAACGCCTCTCCGCCCTCGACGATCTCTCCACCCTCCTCAATAAAATCCCTGCCTACCTCCTCACCGCCCCCGCCCAGGAAGTCAACACCCACCTCTGCCACATTCTCCAGCGCATCACCATCACCCCCACCGCCATCACCCTCACCTTCCTTCCATAAAAGCGGACTTCCGCTCAAGCCTCGTGCACAGGGCTTTCCGTCAGCGGAAGTCCTAATCAATAGGGGTTTCAATGTAAAATGCAGGGCTTAGAGTGAGGGGGACACCCTAACCCCTGCGCCAATAGTATATCAGAAATTCTTATTATTTCAAGCCGATGAGGGAATATGGGTTTCCTGACTAAAAAAACGCAATAAAAGCTGAAGTCGCAGGCATAAAATTTACACCGACGCCCCCAATTGCCCACACTCTCGTGGAGTTAAGTGTTTTGCTCATCGTAACTGTTGTCGCGCCATTCTCGTATGAACCAGACCCAAACAAGTAAGACGGATCTCCACTGCTCACGACAGTGGTTTGCCCCGCCCCCTCTGTTATAACCACTGCTCCAGCGTCTCCGACTCCGCACATCATTTCTACAACAATACTCCCAACTTTGGACGTAACATTCACAGTCGGGGCTGTATTGTTGCCAGTAGCCCCTGCGTATGTCCCGTTTGGAGTGACAAGATCACAATTTGAGAACGATATTCCATATCCGATTGTCCAACCGTTCGCCATTCCGGTAATTGATATTGTGTTAGACCCCGTGGCTGGATTGTTCAATCTATATATGAACATCATCCTAGTGGAACCCGTAGTTGTTCCAACTTGCGTGGCAGCTACTCCGTTATATGTTACTGTGGGGGCGGAGGGATCATTACAACTAAATAGTATAAAAAGAACATTACCCGCAATGTTATTATGCGCCCAAGACGCAGAGGTTGTGTCAGTTAGTTTTATAACACTTGAAGTGTTGTCTATCATGCCTGCTCACCCACAGCGATTACATCCCACTTACTAGCGGCGGAATTATAAACAGCCAGAAAATACTGTGTCTTGCTAATCACAGTTGTCGTTTTTAACGTTACACCAACAGCACGATAAATAGCGTTGTAGGCCAACGCCCTGGCTGTGCCGTTATCAAGTATTCTAACCAAAAGCATATTGCCATTCACTGGCGTTCCACTTGGAGCGGCGAACGTAGCCGCTTCTGCCAGCGCGGTCACCGTGAATAAGTTGCGCTCGTAACTGCCAACAGGCGCAGGCGCAGCGGAAGATGCAACAGTAGTTGCATTGGTCAGTCCCATATACAACGTATCCAGATATGTTTTCAGCGTTGCCTTGATATTCGCCCATGTGACGTGGTTTAGTAACCCGCTTACGCTATCCCAAATCCCCCACCTGTCTGCATCAACGGGAGTTGTTTTGGCTGTGGCTGTGTTAATGGCATTGTGTACTGACTTCGGCAGAGTACTCCATCCCAGCGTCGCGCCGGTATATTCAAAATAAACAGAGTCCCCTTTCTTGACCAGGCTCAGGTCGGTCGTGCTTGTCCCCCCGTTCACCAGTGACCCGTTCCTCCCGATCGTCACCTTATAAGTAGCGTGCTCCGCCACCATCGTCACGCGCACCTTGTTCCCGGCCGCCGGCGTGGCTGGCAGCGCGATCTCAAAATCCGCGCCCGCTCCGCTTGCATCCACCAGCACATGATCGTTGTTGATCGCCGTGTATGCCCCCGTCTTCACCGCCGTCTGCACCAACTGCGCCAGGTCAACCGTCTCCCACGCCATTTTCACAGTCTGACCCAGCCGCGCCCGTAAAATATCTCCCTCCACGGTCGGTTGAGCAATCGTTGCCGGCGAACTTGCCCCATCACTGCCCAACAACTGACCCGCCTCCGTGAAGGTAGATTCCAACATCCCGCTCGGGATCGAATAATCCTCGATCCGCACCACCCTCACTACCTGCTCTTGTAGGGCATACGCCGCTACCTGTTCTTTCAATATGGCGTACATACTACACCACCCTCACGTCGCCGATGGCGAAGGGCGTCGTGTTGCCTGCGCCGTCGTCGTAGACAATACGCCGCACAGCCGACGTGAAATCGTATGCGTCTATCTCCGCCGCTGTCAGTTTAGGGTTGAATTGCCCGTTGGAAGGCGTGTGCACAATCCGCCCGTTGGCTGTGCTCAGGGTATCGTACACCTCCCCGTTTGGATGACTCTTCCTAATCGTCATCGTCATCGAGTAGCCCGTCGTATCTTTCGGCGTCACCCCGTCATCCGCGCGCAATAAGATCGTCTGACCCCAATCTCCGCCGCGCACCAGTATCGCATCCCAAATGATCGGGAATCGTGTAATTATCTCTGTCATATTTTTTCTCCTCTCCCCCTATCCAGAGCGGTAGCCGAAGGATGGGGGGATGTCGCGTCAGCGACAGGGGGGTAAGGCTCACACATACAATTGATCTCTCAAATAAACATACACACTTTCCCGTGTCGGCGTCTCATCCGTGAACCAGGCGATCAATCTATATTTCTTACGCCTCGCCACTTCCTGCATTTGCCGGCGATCCTCTCGACGCCCGGTATGGAACCATCTACCCATTGGATCAAGTATGGTCCACCTGCCAGGATTATGAACCAGGAAGTCTATGATGTTCCCGCCGGAGCGAGTCCGCCCGCCATACACCGGCACCTGGTAATCCCAAGTCCAGCCGGTCTCCGCCACGATCTTCTCCAGCGCCAGGCTTACCCACCACTCATCCTTCGAGTCCGCCACCTGCCCGAGGATATAAAACGGCGGCTCGTCTTTTTCATCCTTCAACTTCTCAGCCCGCACCGACCGCGCCTTTGGCTTCAAGATGGATGCCTGCCTCGAAAAACTAAACAACTTTTTTTTCGCCATCTCAATCCTCTCCCCCTAAAACTTGTCCTGAGCGCAGCGAAGGATCTCATTTTGGGGGGATGTCACCGTACTCGGTGACAGGGGGGTCGGCAGGGGGGCTGGGGTTCTAAGCATCCTGGAACGTCACGCTCACCACATGCGCATCACTCGTGAACTCACTGCCGCTCACGGCCTTGAAGCCCACCTGCCGCTGCGTGCCCATGTTCATCATCACCATTTTCTTATGACACAACGCGGACACAGACTCCAGCAGCAGCATCGAATTATTCGAGGCGTCCCCCCAATCCTCCAGTGTTTGCAGCTTCTCTGCCGCGCTCATATTATCCTTCTCGCGCAAACCCTTCACCTGCTCGTCATCCTGCACCAGGCACGTGAACGGACCGTAGAAACTCTTTACGTCCACCCTTACCACCGCGCTGATGATGATCGCTAAAAATGCCGCTGTCTTGGTCTTGTCCCTCGTATAACCTCGCATTCTAAATTTCAAACGCCGTCCCGCCACACCGTAAATATTCGTGAAATCCACTTCCTGCGTCGGACTGATGGAGAAAATATCCTCGATCGTGACCCACTCTGTATCGTCCAGCTTGTAATCCAACTCGATCCAACAGATCGGTCTACCTGTGCTTGCGTCTGTTTCCAATCCCTCCGTTTGCAGTTTTAATTTCTTCACCAATTTCTGCACGTCATAGATACCCGCGTGCATCCAGCACAACTCCACCGACCATTCCGGCGTATGTTCATAATTCGGGTCTTCCAATTCATTCGTGCTGTCGCTTGGGAAAGGCAGATAAACCAGGTCATTGCCCTGGTACAACCACAAACGATCAAGCACCCCGCCTGGGATCACCTGGAAAGCCATTGCCAATATACGTTGACCCTTCGGTGCGCGGTAGCGTTCATGCCATCCACCGCTGTCCAACACGGATGAATACCCACTCGCGCCTGCGTCCACTGCGATAAAGAATTTCCCCGGATAGCCCAGCATCGCAGAGATCGGTCCCCGTCGGTTGGCAGGCAGTCCCTCGTCCAGGTTGGGACCGACGGACAAGAACTCTCCGGCGTAATATCGCACCAACCCCTGCTGCACCGGGAAATACAAATAGTAGCCGTAGCGCATCGGGTTCCTGCCGTTGTATGGCGACCGCACGGTTTTCATTTCATTGATGTTGGCAGGTATCGGATTGCCGCTGCCCGGTAAAATAAACGGTAAGTCCTCCTTGAGTACCCATACGGCTTCCGCCCCGCCCCCGTCTGGATATTCTGCCAGTCCATTGATGCGCCTGTATTTGCTGTCCACATTGACCGCCGCGCTCCAGGTCAATGCCACGCCCCAGGCTGGGATGCTGGCATTGCTCGATGTAGCGCATGACACATTCCCGCTCGCATCCGAGTTGTTGGCGATCACGATCTTCTGCGCCTGCGGCTTGTAAGCCATGAAGACCGCCTTCGTGCCAGCAGTCTCATCAGCATAGCAGTCCGCATGGTTGAAGTCTTTCCACGTGCCCGCATCGTTGAACGCCCTCAACCTGCGCACTGTCACGCTGTCGCCCATGCAAAAATAGATCACTCCCGTCGTGCTGACCAGCACGCTTGTCACCGGCGCGCTCAATCCATGCCCTGTGATCTCCTTCACCTTTGTTCCCAATATTACATATTCCGTGGTCGTGTCGTGTGTGATCGTCCAGGCTGTATCCAGCGTCAGGCTGTTGCCATCGTTGGCTGTCACTGTTCTCCATGGTATTTGTTCCAGTTTGCCTAATCCATCTGTGATCAACACCACGCTCCCCACCCATTCGTTGGTCGTCCAACTCTTGGTCGCATCGAGTAGTTTGGTCAATTGCCCAGTGTTGGCATCCGCCGCTCCTCTGTCGCCCACCATCACGATCTTCGGCGCGCCGCTCACGCTTGAGATCACAAAATACTGTCCCTCTTTGTACTCGAACGGGATGCAGGTCTTGTCGCTGTCTGCGTCGGTCAGGCGAAAATACAGATCAAACGCAGCAGCAGCCGGCGTGGTTGTGAACGTGCTCGAGGCGTAGGTCGTACCAGCCGTCTCCTTCACCGCCACCCGCCAATGTTTCTTTTCTTCATCCCCTGCCGCTCCGTATATCACCAGCCAGTAAAAAGTTCCAATCGTCAACACCTGCGAAAGCGTCTCATTCAACCACTCGCTCAGGATGTCCGCCATGCGCGTATAGGATACTGTGATGCTGGTCTGCAAAGTGTTCACCGCCCCGGCATTGTCCGAGTAGATCGCCACCGTCAGATCCCCAGGCACGCCCCTATTGCTGATCAAATTCCAAACCCGCGCTGCCGTGTAATTCGCGCTTGCCTGAAAACGTTTATAGATATATCTGTTCGTATCCGTCAATTTCACAAAATCCACACTGCCCGGTATGGATTGATCCTGGCTCCTCAGCCCGCTGGCATACTGTTCCAACGGCCCCGCATAGGCTTTATTCGCCCTGCCCGATAAACAACGATAACTGTCGAAATACTTGGTGTTGTCCCTCTCGAAATCCAACGCTCCCCGCCCGCCGCTCAGGTCGTCCTGCACAATTGGGGAATAAGGCAAATCAAAAATGTCGTAACTGCTTGCCCCGCTGGTTTGTTTATTCGCCGTCGTATCCTCAGGCTGTTTGACATCAATATCTTTGGCATACAAACCCTTCGGCGTCCCATCCTGCTCGCAGACGGTCAACCCCAGTCTTTTGCCTGATCGGTTGCTAACTGCGAAGTGATGAGTCGGATTGGGCTCGGTCGGGGATACACGGATCTGCGCCATCTCTTAGCCTCCCGTCTGCACGATCACATCCGGTCCGCCCAGTCGCGCCGCCTTGCCCTTCAACGCATTCAAGACCTTGTTCAGCCGCTCTTCGATCATGTACTCACTCTTGGCTCCATATTCCCCCGCCCCCCAAAACAGCAGCTCCCGCGCCGCCGCCAATACCAGCCAGTCACGGTTGATCTCCACATGGATCGTGTCGCCATACGCGCTGATCTCGTCATGGTTTTTGCGATAAAAGACATGGATCACATCGGCATCCACCGGCGCATACCCATAATCAAAACGCAGTTTCCCCATCTTCTCATGCCAGTGCGTCGAGATACCCTGATACCCGGTCACGCTTGGTCTCTCGAACTCCACCCTTTTCACATCATAAACTCCCGCCGGCAGGCTGAACTCCAGCGTCTCTCCATCCCCGATCAAGGTCTCATCCTCGCCCGTCACGTGTGTCTCGTCCAACGCGGACTGAATAGCCGCCAATACCTGCTCCCACGGATATATCCCCCGCGCCACCGCATAACGTGGACCTGCCACCCCAGCTATAGTGTTCGCGCTTGTCGGCGCAGCCGTCAGTCCTGTGCAAGTTCCATTGTCAATACTCACATTCAAGGTCGTGTCGTTCGCCCTGGCGATCTTGGTCGTCAGGATCACAGCCGCCCCACTGCCGCCAATGGTAAAGAAATTGTTGACATCTGTGTCCGCCGCAAAAGCCGTGCGGATCTTCGTCGCCACCTGCGAGGCGGTATCCGTATTCAACACCGCCACACTGACCGTCTTCGGGCTGTTCACCATGTTCAAGGCAGTCACGATCACGGTCGCATTCCCGCTGCCCGTCACCGTCCCAACCACAGTCGCGGTCTCCACCTGCTGCACGCACAAAACAGAAGTCAAAGGGTTGAAGGTCAGCTTATTATTCGCGTGACCCCTCACCTTCAGCACCTTGCTGGCGTGTGCCAGGTTCTTGATCCATAACGTCCCGCGGTCGTAGTATTGATTCGGCTGAATCAATAACTCCACGTCCTTCAAATACGTCGCAGAGCCGTCCGTCGCCGTCCCCTCCAGCACGTCGGTCGCTTGCTTCATTACTTGCAGCGAAATGTCATAGACTGTTGTCATTTCCTATCCTCTCCCCCTAAATCGCGTTCTCCGATTTGGGGGGATGCCCTTTAGGGCAGGGGGGTCAACTCGTCACATCGTCCACGAACGCCTGGATGTACTTGTCAATAAACGGCCAGCGCGCATGAAGTATTTTGCTTTTCATAAATTCAAAGTCTGCATCTTCCAGCTTCAGCACATCCCCTTTGCATGTATCCAGCGCATCCAAAATCTTGATCGAACGTCTGATCTCTTCGATGTCCGCTCCCTTGTCTCCCGAGGGCGCGCGCATCAACTCGATGATCTGCGCCTTGTAGGATAGTTTTACCGGCTTCCCATCCATCTCAACTTCAACTATTTTCAAGGTGATATTTTTCATGGGGGATTCCCTTCAAAAAAAAGGGACTGTGCATCTCTACACAGTCCCCACTAATACGAACTATCCAGACGCACTGGCAAACATCAACCACACATCTCCAACGCCAGCAAGATAGCAGCGTGCGGCATGTGAATAATTTGCCTCGGTTACGGATGCAACAACCATGTTTCCAGCCCCAACGGTATGTCCAACAATGGACATCAAGTAGGCTTTGTCGTCCACTATTCCCATAGCAGTCGCATTACCGTTATTCACGGCGCGAATGTATGCCAGGGAGGTCACAGCGGAAATGTCAGCGCTTGCCTCACCGTAGATCTCAGCATTCAGCACGGCATACGTTCCGCCCGCCGGGACAATGGATCCTTTGACGTACAACTGCGCGTCAACGCCCACGCCCAACCCGCTCACGTAGCCGGTTGACCCAACTTGCAGGCTGATCTGCGCGCCTCGCGCGGTTGCTACAGCCGCGGTCAGGTCGGTGAATGCACGGATGCACTCGCCACTCTGACCCGCGCCCGAAAGGTTGTGCCGCAGATAAACAGAGCGGCTATCTCCACTGGTCGCACTCGATTGAGTGCGAAGTTCAATGAAGTTCTTACTAGCAACGGCGGTCGTGGCAGGGTCAGCGCTTGTGCCTACACCCATAAGCAGGGCGTTGGCAGGGTCGGCTCCGCCAGCCGCATTGAGTTTGAACAACTCTTCAGCCAGGGTGGGTCCCTTCAGGTGGATCTTGCCCTCTGTGCCCGAAGTATCGAGCCATAGATCCTTACCCGTTGGAGGAGCGATCTTCCATACGTTATCTAATACATCAATTTCAGGCATGGTAGACCTCCTTTAGGTCAGGTATGCGCCGTCATAGCGGCTGGCATTATCAATCCACACCTTCGTCGCGCCGCTCGAAAAACCGCCACCACCTACGTCAGTGATGTTCAACTTGACCAGCAGGTAATTGTGCAGCGTGAAAAACGGAATAGCAAAGTGCCCGGCGGCTGTGATCTGCTTCATGTTCTGGTTGTCAATCTCCGTGCTGCCGTCATCGTTGAACTCCAACTCCACGTCCAGCGTGTCGGTTGAAGTAATAGACGGGACAACCACGTGCAGCCATAACGGTTTCACCATCGGACCAACCAGGACCGCTGTCAAAGACTCGTCGGCGGTCAGGTTGCTTGTCCCATCGCGTAAAACTAAATTTGTATCCATGTCATTTCTCCTTTTTCCTCCCCTCTCCAAATGTACTCATTTGGGGAGGGGCAGGGGTGGGGCTTACGCCGCTGTCCAGTTGTAGGCCAATGCCGCGGAACGTGGACTGGTCATGAATAATCCAGGCGAGAAGCGCACCACCGTACGGTAGTTCACGCGATCTTCGGTCATGCCAACATCCTCTGCGGATGGTTTTTCCTGGCACCAACCCTCAACATACGGAGCGCCAAAGCGCACACAATACATCAGGCTGTCTGTGCTGCCGGTCAGGGAGGTGATGCCGGTTGCCACATCGGTCAGGATTTCAGTGGATTGATCGTAGGTCGTGCCCGCGGCAATCACTTTGGGGCCGCCCGGACCGTAGGTGGTGAACACGCGCCCGAGTTGGTCTTTCGTGGTGTCAAGTAGTTGGGACGAACGCATTGCAGCGTTGAAGCGCCTCATCAGGGTTTTGCCCATGAAGAGCACCTTATCGCCGGGGTTGCCGTCAACCAGGCTCAACAGTTGATCCACCGCATCGAACATCTTGTGCTGCCAGCTGGTCGTGGATGTATCAGGGGATACATCCAGGTTCGCATCCATGTACTGACCTGATCCCAGGTCATTGATGATGCGGTACCACATGCCCACGATCGCGTCTTCGTCTGTGCTGGGAGTGTTGTTGAAGAAGGCGTCATTGAACGCAAAGGCTGCGCCCTTCATGATCGCCTCGGTCTGTGCCGCGCGCAGGTCAATCAGCGAGGTGGCTTTCACGTACTCATACGGTACGTCAATCTTCGCGCCCATGAAGAACAAACGTTCCTCGATGGGTTCGGGATTCACCTTGCTCTGGACGAATGACTCGCCGATCTTGCGCCACGGGATATTGCTCAGGGAATTGAAGCGCAACACTTTCTCGCTCAAATTGCCCGAGGTACGGAACTTCAGCATGTCGAGGATCGGACTTGCTTCTCGCCATGTTCGTGCGACTGCTTTGTTTAGGTTATCTGGCGCAGTACGCTCGTAATCTGCCAGGGTAAATTCATTTGCCATCTGGATTCTCCATGTTTAGATCCTCCAGCCTCTTGCCTACTTTTTGTACGCCTTATTCCATAACTCATTTGCGCTTGAAGCAGGACTTGCGCCGGAGGTGTTGCCTTCTCCGCCTCCCGCCACGCGGGCTGCGGCATTCTTCCTCTGTGCTTCCAGCCGTGCAGCCTTTGACTCTGCGGCTTTGATCGCTGCGCGCTGGACCTTGACCAAACCCTGCGGTCCGTCAATCGTCCACGCTACGTCAATGGCTTCCTGAAGTCCTTTGAACTCCGGATCATTGGCTGTTACAGCGGTCCCAACCTCTTCAAAAACTGCGCCGAGATAACCGTTCAATACCTGGATCGGATCACCAGCTACAGGTGCAGGCGCTCCCGTCTGCGCCGCCGGCTCAGAGTAGGCATCTGTTACGATGTCACGCCTCGCCTGCTGTACCTGTTCGTCTGATAGTTTCAACACACCCTTGCTTTCTTCGAGCGCGCCAAACTTTTCCTGGATCCGTTGATTGATGCGGTTCTCACCTTTTGCCACCTGAGACTGCGCCACTTTCTTTGCCTCTTCCCGGGCGATACGGCGGTAGTCTTCAGCTGTAAGCGGTTTTTCCGTCTGCGGTTCTGCTTGAGGGCTCACCTCCTCTGCGGGGGTAGCTGTCTCTTGAACTTGCGCTTCCTCGGTGATCTCCTCGGTTGCTGCTTGGGAATTATCGTCTGACATGGTGATCGTGCCTCCTAGCACGTGGACAAACTCGTGTTGAGCCTGTCGAAACAAAAAGAGACGGGTCTCAGCAAATCGCTGAGACCCGTCTCTTATGTCTGTCGGTCAATAAAACTATTCGATTGTCTCCCTCTCCAAACCTGTCCTGAGTGTTAGCGAAGGATCCCATTTGGGGAGGGTCGGGGTGGTACCCCTTCTAACAAAATTATAGCACAATTTCATGCTCTTCCCCTAAATCGTCTTCTCCGATTTGGGGGAAAGCGGCGAAGCCGAAGGGAGTAATGTCAATCAGGTGGGATCACCCCCACCGTCTTCAACCTGAACCAACTTGTATGGAATACTCTCTTGCCGTTCTCAACCGTCAGGAGCGGAGTGCTGTGTAACTCATTGGATAAAAACACTTCTACCCCGCGTGGTTCGTAGAACATCCCTGCTGTTATGTCGGGAAATAACTCCAGGTCGTTCTTGTTCATCCACAACTCGGTATTGCGGATCAGCGGGAAATACACGTCTATCCCTTTGCTCTTGACGTAAGGGTTTATCAACTTACCTCCACTGCTGACTGCCACTGCCTTCCAAAACAACCAGGGCTTCAAATGCCAGTTGTCAACCGCCGGGTTCAGGTCGGCTGTTTTCATGCGGTAGTCGTATGAGACTAGCCGGACGTGCGTGTCTGTCTCTTCTTCGTAGGCGATGAAGTTGCCTCCACAGTGAATGCTCTCAGCTCGCGGCGTCTTGATCTGATTTCCCTCACCGTCTTTATACTGAATGTTGATCCACATCGCCCCCACGGAACGGTTGTACGAATACCCATCGGGCGTGTTGATCTTCTGCATATATTCCCACCAGGGATTGAGGACGGGGATCGTATCTCCCTTGCCTGTGCCTTTCGGCTGGTCTTGCATGGGCACTGCGTCAGGATAATATGTGATGTTGAACTCGCCAGTCTCATTGGGTATCACATGCTTGACTATCGCGAATTTATAGGGCGGCTGAACAGGAGCTTGCCGTTGCTCGAACAACCGCGACTCTCCCTCGGTGTGCAGGATGATGCTGCGCATATTACACCGCCGGGAAGAAGTCTTCCGTCTCGCTCGTGCCGTCTGCATAATGAGAGATGACAGTCAGATACAAGATTTTCACCTTCTCACCTGGCACAGGTGGCACAGGTGGCGTGCCGACCAAACTATACTCAGGTCTGCAAATCTCACCACCCAAATACACTATCGCCATCCATGCAGGTTGTGCAATGGGCATACTGTTGACCTTTATAACCCGCCCCCATTTGTCGCCTGCTTTGACATACTCCGCTGCAACGGTCTCGGTAAATTCGCGCACCAGGTCAATCTCAACCTGAGTACCAGCATTGTATGAATTCAGCACCTTTGTATAAGTGCTTGGCTCAACCCGCAGTCGCGTGCCATCCCACTTTGGGACGATCTTTCCTGTTACGTTATAGTCATTGTATTTTGCTGCCATCTTAGTCTCCTCTTTCAAATCTGATGTGCCCGTGTTCCGGGCTCTGCCCATCGTTTGTCGTAACGAGCAGTGAAATTACTGGTTTAGTGGGATTGGAAGGTGTATCCGACAAACCAAATCGTTTATTGAACGCCTCCAAATCTCCGTTGAAATAATTCAGGTCAATGTTCTTGCTCTCCACACCATAGGGTTTGCCATCCCCCTTACTGGTGTACTGCCAGAATAACCAATCTGACTCTGCCCATGGCTTCGGCACCAGTGGTTTATCCACGCCATAATTCGCTATCCACAACGGATACTGCTTGAAGTAATTCAGCGCAGCAATTGGGATGCCGAGCGACATGGTATTCTCAACCCAATAGTAATAAGCAGTGTAGATCGCAATCTCTGCCTCTGTCAGTGATTTCATGTGTTCAAGAAATACATACCAATGGTTCCAGCCTTTATATGAGCCGTTGTAATTGTCTTCAAAGTCTGCAAACAAAGGCAGCTCAGGCGGATCGTTCTTGACCTGCAACGCGAACAACTCAGCCTGATCTTTGGGTTTGGCACGGCTGTCGTAAAACCAATACGACCCGCGCGGTAACTCGGCTTGTCTTGCCGCGCTCCAGTTCTTTGCAAAGTACCTGTCAACCCAACTATTTTGACCCGCCCTGATGATCACCCCGGCAGCGCCATTCAGCCGCATCACATCAAAATTCACACCCAACGGCGTGGCAGGATCGTCCTGGTAAAAACTTACATCCGGTGTAATTACATTTGTCATCTCACTCTCCGTATTCTTCTCCCCCTAAATCGTGTTCTCCGATTTGGGGGGATGTCGCCGTACTCGGCGACAGGGGGGTCATTCTCCATACATCATAGCCGGCGCAACAACATTATCCAGCCACGATTTCAAGTCATCCATCGGCATCCCCTCCACGATCCACTGCTGCTCCAGCGCCTTCATCGCGCCGCTCGGCATCTTCTTACCAGTGTAGGCATAGCTGATCACATAATCCATCAACCCTGGCGGCCACCCGCTTGTATCCACCTGCTTGAATACCTGCCCGTTGAACACAGGCACGTACTGCGGATACTTCTTGTACCAGGCGTCCTTCCAATCCCAATACGCCTTCAACCCGGGCGTCTTCAAAAGATAGGCATTGCGCTCGCTCTTCGGCAGTGCATAAAAGCCCGTCTGCTCCTCGTAAAAATTCGGGAACTTCTTCGTCCGCTGGCTGAAATACTCATCCGTCACCATCGTCACTGCTTTGTCGTAGTAATTGATCTGCGGTGCGGGCTGGCTCAACATCGGCTCAGTCACAGGCGTCTTCGGGACCATGCCCTTCAACCCGCGCACCCACGTTACTAACTGCTCCATCGTGTATTCTGTGCCAAGTTCACCATCAAAGAATTCCTGCAAACCAAGCTCGGCTACCGCCTGTTTCCTATCTGTCGCTCCTAATACCCCGTAAGCATCCCACACCTCGGAGACAAGGAATTGCTGCATCCGTTCTTCCGGGTCCTTACGCAATGCCAGGCGCGCAGAATATTCAGGGTGATCGTCCCAGAATTTATCCATCGGCTCGTCGTTGCCGTTATTTTTGGCTTTCCACGCCTCGTTGAATTCCTGCTTCAAACCCCTGTATTCCATCTCGGCGGCTGGCAGTATCCCGGCAGGATAGAGCGAAGTCAGCAGCGACCCAACTATCTTATCCAGCGAGGCATCGTGAGCCGCCGCATACAACGGAGCCATGCCCGGCACCTTCAACATCAGTTCGTAGCGCACGCGGTTGGTCGCCTCTTCGTACAGCGGACCTGTCTTCTCGATCAACGCCTTGTATACTTCCTTTGGATCGTAGCCATCCTCCGCCGCCATGTTCACCAACTGCCGCTCGATGTAATACTCGCCCCACTCCCCAAACTCACTCAAACTCAATTGCTTGCGCGCGTAATTCTCAGGTCTAGCCAGCAGCCCGGCAACATCCCCGATCCACTCTGAGGACGTGCCTTTGAAGGCTGTTTCCATTGCGGACCCCACTTTAGTGATCGGCAATTGCCCGGAAGGCCACGAGGTATTGATCCCGCCCAGCTTCTTCCCGGTCGCCAGATAATACGGGATGGTCATATACAAAGCCGGCGAGAACAACATCGAGAAGTAATCCGCCCCGCTGTTTGTGTTCTCATTCTCCGCCTTTGCCTGCGCCAGCGCCCGCTCCCAAATAGGACCGCTCTGTGTCTGCATGGCGTTCTCAACCGCCCCCTTGCTGTTCGGGTCGGCTTCTGCCATATCCCGCAGGACATACATGGCATTGTTGATCAGGTTTTGATTGTCGCGTTTATAGGCTTGTAACGGCTGGATGAACTGCGTGAACGGCACCAATTGGTAGGTCGGGTTGAACCACACCCCATCCCCCGCCCAATCTGGCATGAAGGGCGTCGGCAGCCAGAGTTTCCCACGCATCCGTTCCGGCAGGTCGTTCTCGTAGGTCTTGCGCAGGTTCAGATATCGCACATACTGCGAGACGAATGCCGGCCTGTCCATGATCCGCGCCATCCAGTTCGCCGCGCTGCGCGTTCCAAAGAACTCATATGGCACGAACGCGCTAAATATCTTATCGAACCCATACTGGCGGTCATAGTTCAGCAAGCCGTACTCCGCATTCACCTCGCCCCATTTACTAGCTGCGTGTTTGGCGCTTGCCATCTTGCCGCTCAACGTCCCCAGGTATTGATTGAGTTCCCTCTGTGTCTGCGCGTCCATGTCCTTGAAGGTGTAACGCCGTTCTGGACTGTTCGCGCTTTCCTTCATCGCTTCCAATGCCGGCCTGATCTGGTCGCTCCACCCGTCCTCGAATATCTTGGTCGCATCCATCCGGCTGGCTAATTGATCGTATGCCCCCGGAGCCAACAGTGGCAGGTCTCCGCCATCCTTGAACAATGCCCGTGGGTCGCTCGGCGCTTCCTCGAAGAGCGGTGATTCAGGGTCGGTCTCCAATGCGCGCTCAAACCCGACGATCTCCTGCGCCTTTATGTAATCTTCCAACACTGCCAGCCGCTTGCTGATTTTCTCCTGCGTTGTGATCAACTGCGCTTGCAGCGCTCTCGGCGCGTCATCCGGCACAGCCTGCTCCAACACGATCAGGTTATCCTGTATCTCGATCAGTTGTTTTTGGAATTCACCCAGGTGCGCGCGGTCGGATTTCAAGCCGATGTATTGCGCCTCCAACTCCCTCAGCCGTCCCTCTACTTCTGAAATGCTGATACGAGCCGCCTCCAACAACACCCCATCCATAGCCATATCCAACCTGCGCTGGTTTAGCGCGATCTCGCTGTCTATCACGCTGTTTTGCGCGCGCAACACTTCCTGCTTTACTCCATCCAATCCGCCGCTCTGCGCCACTTCTTCGGCGCTGAGAATGTTTTTACTGCCATCCGCAAACTTGATCTCCGCTCCCCCGCCTTTGATTTTCTTGACCGTTGGCGGCGTCATATTCTTGCGCGCTTTGTTCAGCCTTTCGATCTCGGCTCTTGCTTCACTCGCTTGTTGCATACGGACAGGCGTCTCAGTGATCCTTTCCGTGATCTGTCTCCGCGCCTCCAACACGCTGCTCACCAACTCAGGCGTCAGGCGCGGGTCGTCCAAACTAAGATCACGAATGCCGCCGTATTCCTCCTTGCGCAAGATCGCAAGCAAAGAGACGTTATCAACGTTGCGGTTGAATGGCGCGTCCAGGTATGGGTATCGCTCTGCCACCTCCCAAATGGGAGCCAGACTCTCAGCCCTCTGCCTGGCAGCTTCCACCCTTCTCTGCTTTTGCGCCTCCGCCAACTCCTTAGCAGTCGGTGTTTCCTTTGCCGGCACTTCTCCGATTATTGACACCTCTTCCCCTAAATCGGATGCGCTTCCCGATTTGGGGGAAGTGTCCGAAGGACGAAGGGGGTCAGGGGGTGGGCTCTCCTCCCCCTTCCACAACTCCGCCGCCCCCGCCATGTCCACCTTTGTCCGCTCATAATACGCAGCCTGAAACTCCGGCTTGAACCGCTTCCACGCATTTGCCCTCTGCTCAGGATCCATCCCTTTGATTGAATCCCTGAACGCCACGATCATCTCATGGATGCCCGTCGAGGCTGCCAGCGTCTTCGTCACCCAGGCATTCGCCATCACCCCCGCCGGCTCCCCGTACTTCGCGCGCATCTCATCCACGAACAGGTCGTTCATGCCTTCCTGGATCTTCAAGACCTTGCTTTGCTCTTCCGCAAATCTTGTATTCAACTCCGCTTCCAGCGTATACCACTCCGCGCTGCGCGCCTCCCTGCTCGTATACTCGGTGTTGAAATATCTCTCGATTGCCCGGCTCTTCTCTTGAAAATAATTGCGTAGGATGGTCTGCTGATCACCCAATGACTTTAGGTAATTCAGCCTGAACTCATCCTTGAACCCCAGCCCTTCTGCCACGCCCGTATAAAGCATCGCCTGCCGTGTCTGTGTCCTGCGCCATACGGTGTCGGCTTGTCTTGCCGCCTCGCCTTTGATCACCCGTCCTATTTCAAAATCAACCTCTGCCGCTTTTGCATAAGCCTCGTCCCAAATCTTATCCACTTCCAGGCGCGTTTCAAAGGTCTGCAACGCCACTTCGTTGAAAACCTGCATCGCCCCGCCGTGCGCCTCGGTCTTGATCTTATCAATGTAATCCTGTATCTTGCCGGGTATCTCCTGCGCGATCCGCCGGTCAATATAGTCCTGTACCTTCTGATCCACCCCATCGAAGACCTTATCCCGTTTCGCTGGCGTGTCTGCTTTCTCCAACCCCTGGCGCAGTTCATCCACCACCCCCATCCTATCCATCAGGGCGGTCAGTTCACCCGGCGTCTTGCCTACCTTCTCAGCCGCGTCTGCTATGTAATTCCCAATGTCATGGCTGGTGGCGCGCGTCTTCAAGATTTCCAATTGTTCGGGTTTCAAGATCGAGCGCGCGTTGCGGTAGACCAACTGCGGGTCCATGTTGTATTCCCTCAACCGCGCCTCGAGCGAGGCAGGCATCCGGTCAAAGCCCCTGCCCTCTATCCAGTTTCTCCCCCAATATTCCTTGACTCCCGAATAGATCATCTGCTGGTGATGCGCCGCGTTGAACCGACTCGCCGCCGCTGACCTCGGCAGGTAGCTTCGGAAGAGGTTGAGCTTGTCCGCCGCCTTACCGACGATGCCCTTGTTCTCCTTCATGGATGCCGAGAGTTTTGTCTTCTCTGTTGCAATATCTCCCAACAATCCAGACCCGCCCGCCAGCTCAGGCCACACCCCAAACTCCTGCTTGAAAGCGTCTATCGTTTTCCCGCTGGTCAATCCCAGCGTCCCCTCTGTCAACAGCATGATCCGCTCGTTCACAAAATCGTTCAGGATGCTGTACGGGTTCACATCCAATAACAGCAGGGACTGCGCCCCTTTCAACAGCCTCAGACTTTCATCCCAAACGTTATGATCCTTTACCTGAAAGTATTCCTTGCCCCAATCCTTCAGGTGGTCGTACATGCGCTCATTGATGCGTGCCATAAATTCGATGTCGTTCAAAGGCGCTGTCTCCAGCGGCTTGAAGGTCTGCTTCAATTCGCCCGCTGTCAGTTTGCCCTCGTCAATCGCCTTCAATAATGCCTTCGCCTCTGGCGTGTCTGTGCCCCGTAGTTTTTCCTTCAAGCGCTCGAACATCGGGCGCGCGTCGTCCTTCAAGAACCCTTCCAATACCAGCTTCGGGTCGTCCCCGATCATGCCGGCTATATTGTGGAACTGTTCGCGGTTTCTCGCCAGCGCCTCGTATGCCAGTTGATCCGCTCTCAGTTTCGGCAGCACATCCCGCGCCGCGCCGATGGTCGTGTATGCTTCGGGACTGCCCATGAATTCCGCGCCTGCCTCCCGCAGCGTGACCATGTCCATCTTGCTTGCCGCTTCGATCACGTCTATCATCGCCTTCGGGTCGGTCTTCCCCGTGGCAAGCGACCAGTCGAACACCACCTGTATATTCTCTGTCAGTTTGTCGCGGAACAAATTAGCCCTGGCTTCGGGTTGTAGTGACCAAAATCTCTTCCAGGCTATCGGCAGGTTTTGAGATAACGGCGCGCCCTTCACCTTCTGCGCATTCGGCAGCAGTTCCTTCACCTTCCCATCCGGTGTCACCCCCGCAATGATCCGCTCCCCCCAGGTCAAATGCTTTGCAACATCCGGCACATCCACGATCAACTTCCTAAACCTTCTGCTGGCTTCGTTCCACGGTATTACCATGCCCGACATGCCAGGTGTAGCTCGGTAGATGTCCGCCTTGATCGTTTCGATCTTGAGCCGCGCCGCCTGTACCTCGCTCAACTCACTCAACCCCGCCAAACTCTTGACCCTGGTCTCGGCGATCTTCGCTTTGGTTCTACCCACCACAGTCGGCAATACATTCAACGGGTCATAGATCGCACTCAGCATGAAGTCGCTGGCTACTCCCGAGATGCCATACACCCGCTGATATTCCGTCCATAACGCATCCGCGCTCTCCCCATTCAATATCCGTTTGACCGCATCGTCCAGCGTATACCCCGGCTGCACAGGCACAGTCTCGTTCTCACCCAACACCCAGACCTGGTTCTCCTCCTTCACCAGTGGCAGGAAGGCATTGATCGCCTTGATCGTATCCTTCTTCTGCGCCAATGGCATGTCGTCCAGTAGTTTTTCAAGTACCTTTGTATAAGGCTGTTGCTTGCCCGCCAGTGACTCATAATAGACCTTGCCGGCTTCCCAAACCGCCTTCCTCAACTTCGGGTCGCTGATAAATTGTTCCAGTCTATTCGCTTCGTTGATCGCCTGGATGGTCTTGAATGCTTCTACTGCCGGCACGTTATAAAAACTTGTATCTTTGCCACCGACTAGATAATCAATCACTCCCCCCACCTGCTCCAGCGCAAATGCGCCAGCCATGAAAGGTTTCAACATCCACTCCGAGAAGGATCCAACCGCATTGAGCGAGGCATTCTCGTTACCCTTCAGTTGCGCGCCGTATGCCAGCCCCGTTATGCCTATCGCCAGCGGTAAGGCTTGTCCGCCCGTCAGCAATGTCATCGCCGCTCCCTGCACCAACGGCGTGGTCTTCGGGTCAGAGAGTACCGAGAATGCCACCGGCTGCCACCATTGCAGGTCCTGGCTGCCGTATGTCCCGCTTTGATTTTTACTCCACAACCCCAATCCCTTATCACTCAGGATCATGCCCTGCTGTCCGGGCGCGATCACCTTCGACATGCTGAATTCTGAATTACCGGTGATGGCTTTCTTCTGCTCCACCGTCAAACGTGACCAGTCAAAATCCCCCGCGTATGGATTCAACTGCGGTTGTGTATAGTCCTCTGAATAAGTTGGCTTACTGACACTCTCAACCGGCGCCCCATTCCACCACGAATACCTCTGTTGTTTCACCACCAGCCCGTTGTCCGCTGTCTTGTACTGGATCGGCAGTTGAGGTTGCCCCGCAGCCGTAGACCGCGCGGCGATCTCAGCCGCACTCATACCTCTATTTTGATAATTCAGCAGCCCGGCTTGTTCAAGGTCTCGGTCTTTCTCCCATTGTTTCCGCCGGGCTGCCATCTTCCTTTCACCCACCCACTTATATTGCGGGCGTTTTTCATCAAGATAGAAATCCTCCTCATGCCCCTGGAGGCGCGCCATCTTCCTTTCACCTAACCATTGTTTTGCCATGCGCTATCCTATGATAAACACCCTCCCCTAAACTTGTCCTGAGCACTCGCGAAGGATCTCATTTGGGGGAGGGCAGGGAGGGGGTCAATCACGCCAATTTAAGCTGTACAAATTGTCGTACATATCCTTCAACCACTGCGGATAATCTCCGCCACCATAACCGCCACCGCCGCCGTCTTGCCGATACCTGGTCCAGTTGCCGCCATACCTGGTGCCAAAAGGATCAACATAATCTGTCTCAGGCAGCGGACTCACATACCTTTGTGGTCCTCGCGCCATTTGCGGTGTCACATGCTCCCTCACAAATGGGCGCGGAAGGCTTCCCACGTTTTCACGAGGGGCATATTGTCGAACATCTTCCGAAAGTATCGGAGCCTGCGTAAAGTTCGGCACGATCGCATTACCGCCTCCCAATCCCGTTGGCATACCGATCCCGCCCACACCTGCGAATAGATCAATATAACTTTGTAGAGGGTCTTTAGCCCAGGCGGGCGCTTGATAACTCAGTCCTTCCTGTCCAGTGCGCGGGTTGAATACACGAGTGCGAGGTATCACATCATCCCGATTTGCCGTCCGCTCCATCACGTTTGCGCGATGAAACGCCTGCCCTTGTGAAATCGAAGCCGGCGTGTTGAAGTTCGGTACAGATGTTACACCGCCTCCCAATCCCGTCGGACTGCCGATCCCACCCACACCTGAGAACAAGTTCATGTAGCTTTGCATCCAGGCGGGGGTTGCCGGCGCAGCCTGATATTGAGCCTGTCCCTGTGCAATCGAAGCCGGTGTGTTGAAGTTTGGCACTATCGCATTGCCGCCTCCCAAACCAGACGGAGTGCCAAGTTCATTCAACTTATCAAATGGGCTCCTCGGCGTCACCCCTCCCCCTGCTCCGCCTCCACTCAACCACGCCGGCACAACAGGCGAAGGCGGCACATAAAACTCCTCCTCGTCTCTCTTTCTCTTAAACGCAGGTGAGTACGCAGGCGCTTTGTACGCAGGCGCTTTGTACACAGGCGCTGCCTTCTTGGTCGGTGCATAATCATATTCTCTTGGCATTTTGTTCTCCTTTATTGGCTATCCAATCACATCCATCAATGCGGCGTATTCCGCGGATCCTTCACGTTTGAATTGTTCCTTCATCTCCTCCGGCGTGGACATCCACATCCGGGTGATATCCTGTATCATCATCGGCTCGATCAACTCCTGCATCACCTCGCGCAAGGTTTCCTGCACCTCCGCCGTCGCCTCCAACAGTAAATCCCTCAGGTCCATGCTCATCAGCGTCTCTCCTCTGGCGGGATCATCGCGTCCACCTGCGGCAACTGCTCACCACCCTGCGGCATCTCTCCCCCTATGGCGCCGTTCTTAGCGCCATGGGGGGATGTCTGCGCAGCAGACAGGGGGGTATCTGTGGGTTGGGCAACTGTTGGTGGAGCGGCTGGTTTCATCCCCAACGCTGCCATAATATACGGCGACATCGTCTCCGGGTTCTGTATGATCTGCATCAAGATCGCATCCCTCAATGCCTCCTTCTGCACCTGCTTGGTCATCTCCTGGCTGTCTGAGATTTGCAATAACTCGCTGTGCTTCCATTCCTTGCTGACCAGGTTCCCCAGGTTGGTTGCCACCGTCGCGTTCCGTAATTGATCCTGCGGTAGTTTCGGCTCAAGGCTCACATCCAAGTCCACATCATCCGGGATCTCTCCCGCCGGGATCAGGTCATTCTCGATGCTCTCATGCTTGATACGCTGTAAGATGCTCAGGAAGATGTCACGGAACGCCATCTCTATCGCCCGTTGTTGATCCACCATCGGCAGTTTGCCCGCGCTGGATAACATCGCCAAGCCAGAGAAGGTCGCAGTGTTTATGTTCTCGCCCAATGTCTGCTTATAGATCGTGCTCTGCCCGCTTAGTTCATCCAGTAGATTCTTCCACTGGAATACCACCGGGTCAATCACCTTGTCATCCACCTGCTTCGCATCCGCCACCAGCATCCGCACCATGCCCGCATTCTTGATCTCCAATTTATCAGGCACGTTCTCCGGGTTGACCGATAACAACGGACCCAACAATCCGCGCGTATTGATCGCCGTGCTGATCGCTGTCAAGAGGGCATTCTCACGCTTATCCAGCCGGCTCTTTGCCTTCGCATACAGGAAGGATTGCATCTGCTTCTCTGGCTTATTGAACAAACTCGATCCCCCCGCGTATCTCTGCACGATCGGGATGCGGTTCAACCCGTGCGTCACCGCCAGCAAAGGGGTGCTGATCCCATCCGCATACACCAGCCTGAACTCACAGTCGTACACATCATGCACGGTATAGTCCTGGTCAAGGTTACACTCCACCCCCCAACGCTCCTTCAAGGCGCTTCCAAGCTTGTCGTATTTCCAACTGTGCGCTATCAACCCAAACTCCCCCCAATCCGGGTAGCTCTGCTCGGCATTCAGTGTGCGGATCAGGAAGGGCGTGCGTAATTTGATCTCCTCCAACTGCGCCGTGCGGTATTTATTATCCTTGTTCACTTCCAGCACATCATCCAGGCTCTCGGCATACAACGTCACAGGACCGTACAGCACCGCGCTCAATGCCGCGTCACTCTCCACCCGTGCCCGCCGATACTCTCCGCTCACCCTCAGTATGCTCTTCAACGCATCTTCGATCTTGTCTGAGTTACTGGCTTCCTCGCCTTTGCTTTTGACCTTCACATGCAAGTCGGACGTATCCAGTAAGCGCACCATCCCCACCACCTCGTTACGGGAGGAAGGGGAAATGGTCACAGCAATATCTTTCTCGTCCACGTTACCCCAATTTGGCTTGCTCTCATCCTCCATGAAGTACATCTCACGATAACGGTCGTAAAGACTGGTCAACCCGCCCCGGCTGCTCTCGACCCGCTCCGCCAGTTTCTTCATCTTCTGGATTTCTTCTTCCGTCATCTCTCTCGAGGACGTGATCTCGTCTACCTTCTCGGTTTTCTTTACCATATCGCCTTCACTCCTCTCGCAGGATGCACGGTCTTGGTCTGCGTCTTGGTCGGTTGGTTTATGTTCGATAATCCGTATCTCAGCATGTCATAACAATTATGAACAAGCACGCCGTTCGCAAAGAACTCGTGTTCGTCCATCACAGTTAGGTTGTATACGTCTTGGTGATTATCGAGCTTTTGAACGTCGCAAACTCGCACCACACAATCGTGAGCATGTCTGTGTGTCATCATATTTATTTGTAACAAAATCTTTTCCGCAAACTGGACAAGTTCTCGAAACATCATCCTTGCCGCTTCTCCGCCGCGCCGCAGACCTGCAAAGCGCAGAGCAATAGTGAGCCTTTCTTTTGAAGAGCACTTGATATTCCTTTTTACAAAAGTTACAAGCAAGCGTTTGTAACACGCGATTTTTCCATGCAGACTTTGTGATCTCTGAATGCCATTGCCTGCCAACTTTCGACTTGTGCCACTTTGCTGCCAACTTGCGTATTCTATCCATGTGCTCGACGCCAGGCGCATGTTGTTTTGAATGAGCGGATAGATGGTCATGCCTATTGACACATTCAAGGTTTGTAATATCGTTATTAAGTGGGTTGTGATCCTTGTGGTGAATGTGATGATCTTCTGGAATTTCTCCATACACGCTCTTCCAAACTTCTTGATGAAGGAAACCAATACCGCGCTGCCTGTAATTGCCACTCGGCGAATAATATCTCTGATGCGTCTTGTTTTCAGAGCTTGGGTACCGTCTAAACTTGTATCCATTAAAGATAACTGTGTCGGTTGGCATAATATATTCTCCTTCGTGATGATCACATCACCATGACTAAGAGTGTCAAGATTTATAAAACCACGACCTACAACGTAAACAGGATGGTTGCCAGTCCCAATTACATAACGACCATCACTAAAGGTTGCTTTATAAACTACCGAGTTCTTTTGTTTTAGCCATGCACGCGTTACCATTTTGTATCCTTTGCGTGTCAATACCATATCTGTTGCAATCACCTCCTCAATCGGCTTGTCGCCTTTATCGGTTGTGACCAATGTTCCAGCCGCTATACAGTCGTCACCATCCACCTTCTTCACATCCTCTGGGTTATGATCATCCCGCACCAACGTCCTCATGCAGGCGAACACTTCGTAGTAAGGCTCAAACACCTGGACCATCGGCTTGCCGTCCAGCGCATCGAATAACAAGCGGTCAATCTTACGCTTGCCATTCAACCGTTCGTTGTCGGCTCGAGTAAGCAGCACCCCTTCCGCTTTGTATTCGTCCACACTGGTAAAGACCTTGTTACCTTGCGTCTTCCGTGCCCACATATCCGGGCTGGCATACGTCACAGTAATGCGCTCATCGGCTGCGGTCATGGAGTTCATCAACACGGCTTGCTGTGTGTCGGTCAGTTCGCTCTTCTTGACTGCCTTATACACATACAAACGCTTCGTCGCAGGGTCCACCGTAAACCAACCCGCCGCCCACGGATGCACAAAACCATAGTCCAACGCCCGCCACCTCGCCCAATGTTCAGGGATCTCGAACGGTTCACATGCAATTCGATCCTTTGTCCAACCAGGGAATGCCTGCCCTGCAAATAGACTCCAATCGCCGTATCGCAGCGCTCTCGCAATCTCCGGGTCTCTTTGTGTCAGCCGGCTCTCATACTCCGGGTCAGCTGCCACCCCGATCTGGTTGTCCTCCAGAAAGGCTGGGATGAAATACACCTGCGCATTCTTACCGTTCGGGTTCTGTACCAGTTTCAAACTCTCATGCTTGCCGGACTTCTGCTCCACGTCGAACACCTGCGAGTACCACTGATGTCCGATATTACCCGGGTTGCTGGGCATCACTGCAAAAGGTCTGAAGCCTGTCGTCTTTACATCCCCACTCGCCCGGTTACGGGTTAGTAAATAATCCACGATGAACCAGGTAAAGTGTGTTGCCTCGTCCAACAACAGGATGTCAATCTGCTGGCTCTGATAACTGTACACATCCTTCTCGTTCTGGCAGTGACGAAAGAACACCGTACTCCCATTCGCCCATTGCCACTCCTTGCCGCCGTTCGTATCCTTTGCCACATCCCCAAAGACTCCATATGCTTTCTGGATGCTGGCTCCCGGTCCGTCCAGTTCAGGGTACGTCCTGCGGAAGTAGGCGATCTGCACGCCCGGCCACAATTCCGCTGCCACACGAGCCATGATCAACATGCCGTAACTCTTGCCGCCGTATGCCGCCCCGCCAAACCCGATCAGACTCGCCTTTGCCTGCTTGCGCTCCCCGGTCGCCTGCCACATCGGAATCATCTGCCCGCTGAACTCATGCTCCCCCGCCGGCACACATGGAAATCCGCACGCCTCAAGCAACCTGGCTTGCTTTTCCTGCACCAACGGGAAGAACTGTGGAGACGCCGCCGCCGGCATCATACCTGCCAGGAACAAGTCTACTGAGCTCCTCGATAAAATTCCGCTGTCGGTCTGGATCAGTGACATATTTCTCCAATAATCTCATCATGCCGGCTTGGATAAATCTCACCTCGGCAATCGTCAACGCTGTGTCGTTGCGCACCTTCGCAATCGTCGCCGCCGTCCGCACCACATCCTCCGCCAAAGCACTGACGTTCTTCACGTCGCCGGCTTTCACGGTCTTCTTGCCCGATACCACCTCCACGTACTGCGCCAACAACGATCTCTGCACCGCTAATTCAGGCAGCAGATCCAAAGGTTCCTCGTCTGCCGATGCGCTTGCAAATTTCTCAGCCAGTCTGCCCCTGAAAACCAGCGCATACCGTCCGTGTTTATAGTTCGTGCTATCGGGTCCGCTGGGAGTTGCACCGCCATGCAGCCTGCATCTCCGCTTGTTTGCCATCGGCGGCTTCTGGCAGGTTCGATCCTTGCCTCGAAGTTTCGCACCGCAAACGTTCTTCATAGGGTTTCCTCATTCTCTTACTCACCATCAGGTTTCCTAATGAACCTTACCGGTTCTTGCCCAAGACTCTGCACCTGAGTCACCAGTCGCAGCGCCCACTCTACCAAGTCCTCGATCTCCTGATCGCGCTCCTCTATTTTTTTTTTCAACTCAGCCAATAGTTTTCGCTGCTCCTCCAGCAAGCCGCGCCATTCGTCCACCGTGCCTTTACGCGCGGCGATCACTGCGTTGTAGATCCCCAAAAATAATCCGCCAAGTCCCGATAACACCAGAAGAATAATTTCAACGCTCATTTTTTCTCCTCCATAACTGCATCACACACCAGGAGAGTATCTCCACCCCGAACAACAAGAGCCAGAACCAGCGTGCCAACAACCTCGACATTTCAATTTGCAACGATACAATTGCTAATACAAAATAAAACACAGCCACAATTCCGCGTGTGAATGCGTGCTCGTATTCTCTCGTACTCACCTTTACTGCCGCCGCAAGCAGGGCAAACAGCGCAAGCAAGCTCGGCGCTATCAATAATTCATCAATCATCTTTGCCTTTGTCTTTCTACCGCTGGGGATCTGGGTCCCCAGCGGTATTGTGTTCAAATTATTTGGCTGAATTCCGCGTGCCGCGCAGCGCATCCACCTTCGTCTGTGCGCTGACCGACGCTGCTACCACCGCGTCCCGTCCACCCACCGCACCGATGAATAACTGCACCACCAGCACGAACTTGTCTATGAACGGACCGGATACAGGGAACAACACAACCAGTTCAGGCAGCCACGCCACGATCAACACGACGATAAACGCCGCAAGCAATGACCAATAGCCGCTGAACTTCAACTGCTCCTTGAAGAAGGCCACTGCCGCCACAACAAACGCAATACTCAATGCAATTTCCATGATCTTTCTCCTTATCTAATTCCCGCCCACTTAAAACAAGAACGGGGCAGTCCTGGTTGGACTGCCCCGTTTCTCATGTCTGTCGGGCGGGTGGATATACACGAAATTATAGCACTTTTTCACCCGCCGCGTGGAAGATAGTGAAATATCCACCAACCAATACGCAACTTTTTACGATACCCATTGCGCTCCGAAAATATGAGCGGGTGTAAACGGATGTCCTTCCACGAAAGACCAACTCCGAACACACGAAACCACCAGATACCTTTTTGACGCATACCACAAATTATTTTCACGAAGCACCTAACGGCTTAGATTACCCGCCAAAAACGGCGGGAGTAGAAACTTTGGCAGATTTGCCGCGCCCGTTTTTGGTCGGGTGCATCTTGTGTTGGGCGGCTTCGATTGCTTGCCAATCCGCAACCAATACGCCCTCATCATTCTGCATAAGCCAAATCCCAGCCTCATTGATGACAACCTTTGTTTTCAATTTACATTCAATTTCATCGGTTGATGAGTAAAGAACTTTATTCATTTCAAAACCTTTCTGGCTATAAGGGAGCCGCCCAACGGTAACGCGGTGTTAGGTGCGAACTATCTTATGGAATTTTACACAGCAACGCGAACAGTAATGTACCCAAGCGGGGTTATTATGTTTTTGTGAAAATTCTGAGTATTCGCAAAACTTATGACCGAATAACCAACACCAAAACTTTGCCATTGTGCCTCCTATCAACCAACGGTTTGCGTTAGCGGCGGGGCGTTACCACGGGACACCCATGGAATACGCAAACGCCGTTGACCAACTTACTTCCACAGGACGAGCAGCAAGCCCCGTCCGCTGCACGCTTTGTTAGGTGCGTTTCTATTTCGCGGATAACTCCATGGGCAAATTCAAGCCAATCTTTTTGCTCCATGACAACCATGGTGTTACCAACTTTGACCATGGCAATTTGGATGCCGCCGATTCTTTCGTGAAATTCAATATCAATTTGCATATTAGCACCTAACTAGCGATTGAGTAGACTGATATATATCAATCCACATAACTTCCCGCGAATGGCTGTCCTGATCTGCTCACTCACCGGGTTCAACCCGCCGCACTTCTCGTTCTCTATCTTCATCAACTCCAGATATGCGGCAGGGATATTCACCAACACCTTGACATAGCCCCTCGGCTTCGGTCCCGTTTTCTTCCTCATCACTCCGCCTGATATGTAGACGGCTTCG
>Ga0180009_10000866_pt1 | contig 38799 bp, 33 predicted proteins | sample OS_PC_MetaG_FD_123537 | JGI IMG/M metagenome (GOLD analysis project Ga0180009, IMG submission 123537) | Groundwater microbial communities from the Aspo Hard Rock Laboratory (HRL) deep subsurface site, Sweden - OS_PC_MetaG | ecosystem: Environmental > Aquatic > Deep subsurface > Groundwater... | reverse complement strand
TCGCTCGGTCACGAATCCTCAACGTACTGTCAAGTACGCCTGCGGTTCGTTCGGTCGTGAAACACCACAGCTACAGGCACTGGCAGCATCTCGCGACGTCGACTCATGAATAATGCGGGCTAGTGAAGTTTCAGCTTCGGCCGGATCACCCGGTTGACGCGTCCGATGATCACCAGCATGACGCCCTTGAACCAGCCATGTATGGCGAACAGGTGCATGCGATACAGCGACATGTAGACCAGTCGTGCAAGGCGTCCTTCCACCGCCATGCGCCCGCCCACCAGATTGCCCATCAGTGAGCCCACGGTGGAGAAGCGGCTCAATGAAACCAGCGAGCCGTGATCGTGATAGACGAAGGCGCGCAACGGACGCTGCGCCATCTGCCGCTGCAGGTTGTGAAACACCGTGTCCGCCATCTGATGGGCGGCCTGCGCCCTAGGCGGTACCGGTCGTTTTTCGCCGTCGGGAATGAAGGCACAGCAATCGCCGATGGCATAGATGCGCTCATCACGGGTGGTCTGCAGGGTCGGTCGCACCAGCAGCTGGTTGTTGTGGTTGGTTTCCAGGCCGTTGATGTGGTCAAGAAAATCCGGCGCCTTGACGCCGGCGGCCCAGACTTTCAATTCCGCAGGAATGCGCTCACCAGCGCCGGTGATCACTGCCTCGGCGGTGACTTCGGTCACGCGCATGCCGGCCAGTACACGCACACCCAGCGCTTCCAATTCGGCGTGTGCCGCCTCGGCCAGTTTTTCCGGCAGCGCCGGCAGTATTCTCGGGCCGGCTTCGATCAGCGTGATGATGAGTCGGCTTTCATCAAAAATCTCCAGCCCGTAATGGCGCAGCGCACCGGCAGCGTTGTACAGTTCCGCCGCCAGCTCCACCCCGGTGGCACCGCCGCCGACAATGGCCACGCGCACTCTGGCATCGGCATCGGCATCGTTGACCATGGTGCGGGACACGCGCAGGCACTGATTCAGCAGCTTTTGCCGGAACCGGTCAGCCTGCGGCCGGTTGTCCAGCGTCAGGCAGTGATCGGCCACTCCCGGCGTCTTGAAATCGTTGGACACCGAGCCGATGGCCATGACCAGATAATCATAACGGATGCGATGTCGCTCCATGATCATGCTGCCGTCGTCGTCATAGATCGGCTCGATGATTACCTGACGGTTGACCCGGTCGATGTTTTCCAGGGTACCGAGAAAAAAGCGGAATCGATTGCGATGGCCATGGCTGCGATAACCGACCTCGTCCAGATTGGCGTCCAGCGAGCCGGCGGCCACTTCATGCAAAAGCGGTTTCCAGATGTGCGTGGGATAGCGGTCGATCAGGATGATGTCGTAATCGCGGTTGCCGTATTTGCGGCCCAGCCGGGTGACCAGCTCCAGACCACCGGCACCACCGCCGACCACCACGATCTGGGTTTTTTTGCTGCTCGCCGCTGGCATGTTGGCGGGCTCACTGATGGGCTTGTTGCCGGGTTGCGTAGTGCTGGATGCTGAACTGGTCAAGACGGATGTTCCTTTGCTGGTGATGACACACGGGCATCATGGCATGATCACAATACTGATCACGCCGGATCATTCGATCACGGGGTGATGGTGGGTTTATGCATACGATAAACTATCGTCATGAACTTTAGAAGCGACAACGAAGGACCGGTGGCCGATGCCATTCTGCAGGCCATGGTTTCGGCCAACGCCGGCACCGCACAGGGCTATGCCGAGGACCATTACTCGGCCCAGCTGGATGCGCATTTCAGCGAACTGTTCGAAACCGCGACCACGGTGTTGCCAATGGTCACCGGCACAGCCGGCAATGCCATTGCGCTGGCGGAAATGTGTCCGCCCTGGGGCAGCGTGGTGTGTCATCAGCACGCGCACATTCATGAAGACGAATGCGGCGCACCGGAATTCTTCAACCCCGGCTGCAAACTGATGCCGCTGGGCGGCGCAGCCGGACGCATTGATCCCGGAGAACTGGCCTGCTGGCTGGCCGGTCAGGGCAGTCATGGCGTGCATCAGAACCTGCCGTCAGTGCTCAGCCTGACCCAGGCCACCGAGGCGGGCACGGTGTATGCGCCGGCACAGATTGGCGCGCTCAGCGAGATCGCCCGCGGCCACGACATGCACGTACACATGGATGGCGCAAGATTTGCCAATGCCGTGGCAGCACTGCAGCGCAGCCCTGCCGAGATGACCTGGCGTGCCGGGGTCGATGTGCTCACATTCGGTGCCAGCAAGAACGGCTGCATGGCGGCTGAGGCGCTGCTGGTGTTCGGACATCCGGAATGGCTGGTTGGCATGCGGCGGCGGCGCAAGCGGGCGGGGCACCTGCTCAGCAAGATGCGCTATGTGTCTGCCCAGTTGCTGGCCTATCTGCGAGACGATTTGTGGCTTGAGCTTGCGCGTACGGCCAATGGGCATGCGGCCAGTGTTGCCGCCGCCATCGCTGCCCATCCCAGTGCGGAACTGCTGTGGCCGGTTGAGGCCAATGAGGTATTTCTGCGCTGGCCTGCAGACAAGCTGGATCAGCTGGCGACAGCCGGGGTCGGTTTTCATCGCTGGCCCGGTGGCAACGACCGCGCCCGTCTGGTGTTTTCCTGCAGCCACAGCGAGGATGAGGTCAAGGCTTTGTGTCAGGCCCTGGCTGCGATCGTCTAAGGCTACTCAGCGGCTGGCTGGCGGTGCTCAAGTGTCCAGACGCTCAGGCATCATGGGCAAAAATGCTGGCGTCATCGCGAAACGATTTGAACTCCAGTGCATTGCCGCTGGGATCCACGATAAAAAAGGTCGCCTGTTCGCCGGTCTTGCCGGCGAAGCGGATGCCGGGTTCGATCAGCCAGCGCACCGCATCGTTTTGTTGCAGCCGTTCGCTGAGCTCATGCCATTGCTGCCAGTCCAGGATCACACCGAAATGTCGCACCGGCACCTGTTTGCCATCCACGTCGTTGGTGGCAGGCTGCTGGTCGCTGGCGAGGTGCGCGGTGAGCTGGTGACCAAAAAAATTGAAATCGATCCAGTGGGCGCTGCGGCGTCCGATGCTGCAACCGAGCAATCCGGCATAGAACACTTCGCTGGCGCTGAGATCATGCACCGGAATGGCAAGGTGAAACGGGCGCAGGGCAGGCGTCGACATGAGTTGATTCCGGTTTATTGATCAGGCTGATATTGTGCCACGATCACGCGCGCAATTCCGGCCAGATCATCGTGTGTGCGAAGCTGCTGCCAGTGCGTCGCAGCGAACAGCTGTAGCAGCCGATCACGCTGATCATGACCATGTTCCAGCAACAGCCAGCCGCCTGCCTGCAAGTGTTCTGCGGCACCAGCGATGATGGCGCGGTAGCTGGCCAGATCATCCGCACCCGGTGTCAGTGCCAGCTGCGGCTCATGCCTGCAGTCGCCCTGCAGCAGATGCACGTCGTCGGCAGCCACGTAAGGCGGGTTGCTGACGATCAGTTCGAATGGCTGCCGTGCTGGCTGCTGCGTTGCCGGCAATGCCTGATACCAGCTGCCCTGATACCACTTTACCCGCGCATCCAGGCCATGTTGGCGGGCATTGGCGGCGGCCAGCCTGAGCGCATCGGCAGACAGGTCAGTGGCCACAGCGTGCAGCTGCGCACGCTGGTTGAGCAGCGCCAGTGCAATCGCACCGGAGCCGGTTCCCAGATCCAGTACGCGGGCGACTGCAGTCGCGGGCAACAGCGACAACGCCAGATCCACCAGCAGCTCGGTTTCCGGGCGCGGGATCAGCACTGCCGGATTGACCTGTAGCTGCAGACCGTAAAATTCGCGCCAGCCAACAATGTAGGCCAGCGGCTGGCCGCTGGCGCGACGTTGCAGAGCCTGAGAGTAGGCAGCATGCTGGGAAGCGCTCAGCAGTACATCATCGTGAGCAATCAGATGACTGCTGTCACAGTCCAGCACACTGGCCAGCAGGCTGCGCGCTTCCAGCGCGGCCACGTCGCTGATGCCACGCAGTTGCTGTTGGCCTGCAGTCAGTGCTGCGGCGATGCTGGTTGGCATGACAGCGACGTCAATCAGCCATTACCGCTGGTGACCGGGGTCTGCGGACGACCAAGGATGATGTTGATCTCGCGGGCCACGCGGCGCTTGGCCTGACTGCCCACCACATACAGTGCCGGAATCATGATCAGTGTGTTGATGGTGGAAAACAGGATGCCAAAGGCCAGTGAAGTGGCCATCGGGATGATGCTTTCCGCCTGCGCGCTGGTTTCCAGGAACACGATCGGGCACAGGCCGATGAAGGTGGTCAGCGAGGTCAGCACGATGGCGCGGAAGCGCGACGCACTGGCATCCACCACGGCATCGATCAGACCCATACCGGTGGCCCTGGCCCGGCCGATGAAATCGACCAGAATAAGGCTGTCATTGACCACCACGCCAGCCAGCGCGATGAGACCGAACATGGACAGCAGACTGACATCCAGCCCCAGGATCAGGTGGCCGACCATGGCACCGATCATGCCAAATGGAATCACCGCCATGATCAGCAGCGGCTTCAGGTAGGAGCGCAGCGGAATGGCGATCAGGGCATAGATCAGGAATGCCGAAAACAGGAAACCGCCGGTGAGTTCACGCTGCAGGTCGCCCTGCTCCTCGGTCTGGCCATCGAGCTGCAGCGACACGCTGGGGTATTTGGCGAACAGTCCCGGCATGACGTTTTTCTGGATGTCACTGGCAATTTTGCCCGGTTCGGCCAGCGCCTTGTTGACTTCCGCCGACACGGCGATGGAACGCTCGCGGTTGAAGCGGCGGATGACGGTGGGGCTGGATGACAGATTGACCTCGGCCACGCTGGCAAACGGCACCGCATCACCCTGCGGGGTGCGGATGCGCATTTCTTCCAGATTGCCGATCGATTCGCGCTCAGCCTCGGGATAGCGCACCATCACGCGGACCTCGTCCTCGCCCCGCTGGATGCGCTGTGCCTCGGCTCCGAAGAACGCCTGACGCACCTGCGTCGCCAGATTGGTCAGCGACAGCCCCAGCGCCTCTGCTTCAGGCTTGATGTCCAGCTTGACTTCGCGGTTGCCGCCTTCATAGCTGTTCTGCACATCAAACGTGCCTTCATAGCCACGCAGCTTGTCGGTAAGCTCGGCCGCAGCCGCGCGCAACTGATCCAGATCGCTGCCCACCAGATTGAAGCTGACTGCAGCACCGCCGCCGGGGCCATCCTCGGAGGAGACATTGACCGAACGGGCACCGGCGATCTCACCGATTTCCTCGCGCCAGCGGGCGCTGATTTCCGACACCTCCACCGGACGGGTGGCGGCATCGCTCAACTCAATGATCATGGTGCCGGATGTGTCCGAACCGGACCAGGTGAACTGCGTCTGCACCAGAGAGCCAGGCTCCAGACCATGCTGTTTGCCCAGTTCGGCATCGGCCACATTCAGCGCCGCCGCCATGCGGTCCAGCGCCCGGTGGGTGACTTCAGCCGGGGTGCCTTCGCGCATTTCCAGATTGGCGCGAATGAAATCGCCTTTCCATTCCGGGAAGAACACCACGCGCAGAAAACCGCCGCCGATGAGCCCGAGAATGAGAATCATCACCGCCATAAACACGGAAATGGTGAGATAGCGATTGATCACCGCCTTGCGCACAAAATGCACGAAGACATTGTCGACAAAACGATGCAGACCGTTGGCAAAGCCGCGCTGGATGCGCAGCAGTGGTGAGCGGCTGTGTTCCGCCGGTGGCTTGATCTGCATGTGCGCGAGATGTGCCGGCAGGATCAGCTTGGATTCGATCAGTGAGAAAATGAGTGCAAAAATGACCACCCAGCCGATCGGCGACATGAACTGTCCCATGACACCGCTGATCATGATGATGGGCAGAAACGCCGCCACCGTGGTGAGCACGCCGAAAGTGGCCGGCACTGCCACCTCCATGGTGCCGGCGACGACGTTGTCGACGTTGTGGCCATCCTTGCGGATTTTGGTGTAAACGCTTTCGCCGATGATGATGGCATCGTCAACGACGATGCCGAGCACCAGAATGAAGCCGAACAGGCTGATCATGCTGATGGAAATGCCCATCATCAGCATCAGCCACAGCGTACCCAGGAATGCCACCGGCAAGCCAACCATGACCCAGAACGCCAGCTTCAGGCGTAAAAACAGCGACAGCATCAGAAACACCAGAATGGCACCACTGATCAGGTTGCTGTTCATCATGTCGAGGCGGTCACGCAGATAAAACGAAGCATCGGCCCAGGATTCCACCCCGATGCCGCTGGGCAGTGTGGGGCGTTTCTGGTCCAGATAATTGCGCACCGATTCTGCGATCTGCAGTTCGCTCTGATCACCGACCGACATCACCCGCAGCGCAATCGCCGGCTTGCCGTTGTGCATGACATAGCGATCGCGGTCAACAAAGCCGTCGTCAATGTTGGCAATGTCACCCAGCAGTATGGTGGAACCGTCCGGGTTGCTGCGCAGCACGATGCTTTCGAAGTCCACGCCGGTGTAAGCCTGGCCCTTGGTGCGCAGCAGGATGTTGCCGGTGGCGGATTCAATGCTGCCGGCAGACAGGTCCAGCGAACTGCGGCGCACGGCATTGGCCACTTCATCCATGGTCAGGTCGTATTTGCGCAGGGTCTGCTCGCTGACCTCGATGTTGATCTCGTAATCGCGTCCGCCGACCACTTCCGCGCGGGTCACTCCTGGCTGCTGCACCAGTTCGTTGCGTACCTGCTTGGCGAACTCCTTCAGTGTGCGTTCGTTGACGTCGCCGAACACCGAAATCCACATGACTTCGTTGGTCCACTGGCTCTTGCTGATCACCGGTTCCTCGGTTTCTGCCGGGAATGTGGAAATGCCGTCTACGCGCAGCTTGACCTCGTTGAGGATGGTCTCGGCATCATAGTCCTGCAGTACGCTGACATTCACCGTGCCGCTGCCCTCGCGCGCATACGAGGTCAGTTTGTCAATGCCTTCGATGTCCTGGATGGCCTCCTCGATCTTGATCAGCACGCCTTCCTCGACTTCGCCCGGGGTGGCACCGTTGAAGGGCACGCGGATGCTGATGTTGTTCGGGTCGATGCTGGGCATGGTCTCTTTCTTCACCGCCAGCGCCGACCACAGACCGGCCGCGATCAGGCTTGCCATGAGCAGGTTGGCAGCGACCGGATTGTGCGCAAACCAGGCAATGATGCCGCCATACCAGTTGTGTTGTGTGCTGCTGTTCATGATGTCTGCTCTTGTCCTGCATCAGCATCGGTGTCTGCTGTTTCGCTTTGACCTGCATCGTTGATTAGTGTTTCCGGGCCGGCCAGATTCTCCACCTCCAGCAGCGCCTCATCGTCATTGCCGTCAAGCAGGCGCAATGGTGTGCCCGGGATCGGCGTGGTCACCGCAGTGGTGATGACGCGATCACCATCGTTCAGACCGGAACGGATGAAGGCGGTTTCGGCAGTGGCGCGATCCACTTCCACCTTGCGAATGGCCAGTTCATTGTCGGCACCGGCAATCAGCACAGTGCCGTCCTCGCGCAGCAATGCGCGCGGCAGGGCGATCACCTTCTCGGCCATGATGCCGTCGATTTCCGCCTGCACAAAGGTGCCTACAGTCAGCGGTGCCGACCGCTCGGTGCCGAGTCGGCCATAGGGATCTGTCACCGCTGCGATGGCATAGATCATGCGCGTGGCTTCATCGACCTGGCCTTCGGTGCGGACGATGCGGCCTTCCCAGTGCCGCATGCGACTGCCGACTCGAGCGCTCAGCCGCACCGCCGGCGCCGACTGATCACTGGTACTTTGTACGCCGGAATCCGGCAGTTGCAGAAAACTTTGCTGCTCGTCGGTAAGCGGCAGTCTGATCTCGGCAACATCGATGGCAAACGCAGCACCCAGGCTGGTGCCGATGCTGACAAACTGGCCGATGTCGGCGCTGCGTGAGCGCACGATGCCGGCATAAGGCAGGCTGATGCTGGTGCGCTCCAGATCCCGCCGGGCCTGCATCAGTGCTGCCTCGGCCGCACGCACAGAGGCTTCGGCCTGGGCCAGCTGCGGTTTACGCAGCACCAGCGCGCTGGGCTCACGTCCCTGCCGGCCGGTGACAAGATTCAGGTTGTCCCAGTCGCGCAGCGCCTGTTTCGAGCGCGCCTGCTCCTCGGCCAGGGTCGCCTCGGCGCTGGCCAGGTTGGCCTCGGCGCTGATCAACGCGGCCTGATAATCACTCTGATCAATGCGCAGCAACTCTTCGCCGGCGTTGAAGAAGCCACCGACGACAAAATTGTCCGACAGTCTGACGATTTTTCCGGTGACTTCCGATACCAGCGTGGTTTCGGTGCGCGGCCTGACCGTACCCTGCGAGTTGATGGTGTAACGCACCGGCTCGGCAGTAACGGTCATGGTTTCCACCAGCTGTGCAATCGGTGGCGGATCATTGGCTGGTGGGTCGGGACGAAACACGACCATGACCACGGCGACAGCCACTGCCAGCAGCAGGATGATGACCGGCAGCAATACGCGCCGCCACAGCGGTGGTTTGCTGATCTGGTCGCTGTCGCTGGTGGCGCTTGCAGTTGGGCTTGCGTCCTGGTGCTGATATGGCATGTGCTGATTCTTCACTGCGTGTTCCTTGCGTGCGTTGGCGTGTATTGGCTTGTGTTCTGGCCTGGTCCGGTTGCTGAATGGCCCGGCTGCTGTATGGCCTGTTCCTTGCCAGACGACTCCCGATGCTGCCGCGTTTCATGAGCTGGCGAAACGGATTAGCTTGAGTGTTCCGGTTCAGCTCCGGAACGGACTTTGCGGCCTCACGTTCGCAGGGCCACGTGTGTTCCGGGCAGGTCTGGCTGGAATATTGCTACGATGGGCACCATTATCGTTACAATGGTGCCACACGTCCTGTGCCAAAAGGCACGCCCGGGACACGCACCCACTGTTACCCCCAAACAAGAGATTCTGCATGCTGGACAAACGCCACGGTGTCATCATCAAGACCGCACACGAGATCGCCGCCATGGAAGTGGCCGGCCAGCTCGCTGCCGATGTGCTCGATATGATCACCGAGCACGTGCAGCCGGGCATCACCACCGGTGAGCTGGATCGCATCTGTCATGAGTACATCGTGGAGGTGCAACAGGCGATCCCCGCTCCGCTGAATTATCGCGGCTTTCCTAAATCCATCTGTACCTCGGTCAATGATGTCGTCTGTCACGGCATCCCCGGCGACAAGGTGCTGAAAAGCGGCGACATCATCAACATCGACATCACCGTGATCAAGGATGGCTGGCACGGTGATACCAGCCGGATGTTTTATGTTGGCGATGTGCCATTGCGCGCACGCCGGGTGTGCGAGATTGCCCACACCGCCATGTGCAAAGGCATTGAACTGGTGCGACCGGGCACGCGTCTGGGCGATATCGGTCATGTGATTCAGAACTACGTTGAGGCCAATGGCTGCTCGGTGGTACGCGAATACTGCGGCCACGGCATCGGCAGGGTGTTTCATGAAGACCCGCAAGTGCTGCACTACGGCCGTCCCGGTACCGGGCTGGAGCTGCGCGAGGGCATGGTGTTCACGATCGAACCCATGGTCAACCTGGGCAAACCGCACACCCGCCTGATGGCCGATCAGTGGACCGTCAAGACCCGCGACCGCAGTCTGTCGGCACAGTGGGAACACACCATAGCGGTGCTGGCCGACGGGCACCAAGTGCTGACCCAGCGTGGTGCGCTCTGAGCCGGCAGCACCCAGCGAACGGCTGGCGCTGCTGAGTGAATCACTGACCCCGCCAGCATCGTCTGATCCCACCCTGGTCCGGCGCTGCAGTGAGCATCTGCAGCAGCTGGATGCGGCCCAGCAGCGCAGTTTTCGGGATCCCATGGCGGCACCGATCCAGCAGCTGGTGCAGCAGCGTGCAGAACATGTTGCCGACATCATCCGCCTGCTTTGGCGCGACGCGGTGCAGCAGCATGCCGGCACAGCCGGCGCGCACATGGCACTGGTGGCGGCCGGTGGATTCGGCCGCATGGAACTGCATCCATACTCAGACATCGACCTGCTGATCCTGGATGCCGATGGCACTGACGCAGAACCGGCGCTGATCGAACACTTCATCAGCCAGTGTTGGGATGCCGGGCTGGCGGTCTCGCACAGCGTGCGCAACATCGAGCAGACGCTGGCTCAGTGTCATCGCGATGTGGTCACCGTGACCAGTCTGATGGAAGCGCGCTTTTTGTGTGGAGACCAGGCGCGCTATGCACAGCTGCAGCAAAACCTGCAGCAGACGCTGGACCGGCACTGGCCACCGCAACGCTTTTTTACCGCCAAGATGGCGGAACAGGAGCGACGACATGCCAGTTTCGACGATACCGCCTACCGCCTGGAGCCCAACATCAAGGATGGCCCGGGTGGACTGCGTGACATCCAGAACATCGCCTGGGTCTGCCAACGCTGTTTTGGCAGCGCCGAACTGCAGACGCTGGTCGCACAGCGCTTCCTCAATGCCAACGAATATCAGCAGTTGCTGGATGGGCGTGATTTTCTCTGGCGCGTGCGCTGGGCCAATCACCAGCTGGCCGGACGCGCCGAAGAGCGCCTGTTGTTTGCCCAGCAGAAGCAGCTGGCGGCCCTGTTCGGGCAGCAGACTGACGCCAACGCCAATGTCGCCGTCGAGCGTTTCATGCAGGCCTACTACCGCACCGTGACGCAGCTGGAGCGGCTCAATGAGCGTCTGTTGCAGCAGCTCAGGGAGTCATTTTCTGATTCAGCCGGGCAGTCGGTGTACGCGCTGGACGATGAGTTCCAGGTCATCAATGGCTACCTGGAAGTGCAGCATGACGGCGTGTTTCTGCAGCGACCACTGGCCATCATGGAGCTGTTTCTGAAACTGCAGGATCAGCCCAACATCAAGGGTGTGCGCGCCACCAGCATCCGTCTGCTGCAGCAGGCGCTGGCGCAGCACGGTGACGAGCTGCGCCACAGCCAGGCCGCGCTGCAGGTGTTCTGGCGCATACTGAATCATCCCAATGGCGTTTATTCACAACTCTCACGCATGGCGCGCTATGGCCTGCTGGCGGATCTGCTACCGGCCTTCGGCAAGGTCAGTGGTCTGATGCAGTTTGATCTGTTCCATGTCTACACGGTGGATCAGCATACGCTTTTTGTCATCCGCAATCTGCGCCGCTTCGCGCATCGCAAGCATGCCGACCAGTTTGGCCACGCCATTGAGGTGTTTGCCCGCGTGGAGCGCCCGGTGCTGCTGTATCTGGCCGGCCTGTTTCATGACATTGCCAAGGGCCAGGGTGGTGATCATTCCGAGTTGGGCGCGGCAACCGTTGCCGAGTTCGCCGCCCGGCTGCCACTGCCGCCGGAGGACGTCGAGTTGCTGTCCTGGCTGGTGCGCCAGCATCTGCTGATGTCACGCGTGGCCCAGCACAGCGACATCAGTGACCCCGAGGTGATCCAGCAGTTTGCTCGAGAAGTCGGCTCCAGACGCCGGCTGGATTATCTCTACCTGCTCACCGTGGCCGACATCGCCGCCACCAACCCCGGCCTGTGGAATTCCTGGAAAGACAGTCTGCTGTGGAACCTGCTGGAGGCAACCAGTAATGCCTTGCAGCGCGGTCTGCAGCGGCCGTTGCCACGCTCGCTGGTGGTGCGGGAGACACGCGGGCTGCTGTTCAGTGAGCTGATTGGCCAGGGTTATGCCGCCGAGCAGGTCAGTGCATTCATCGCACGCATGCCCAGACACAGCTTTCTGCGGCTGGACAACGATGAACTGCACTGGGTGGCCGAGTGCCTGCTGCATGACTGCAAGCCAGACGCTGCCACCCAGGACACTGCGACACGGCCACCGCCGCTGCTCAGGCTGCGTACTCTGGTGGCGGAAAATGTCACTGCGCTGCTGGTCATTGCGCCAAGTTTCGATGGCTTTTTTGCCACCGTGATGAGCGTCATGGATCGCATGCGCTTGAACATCTATCATGCCCGCATTCTGCACACGCAGGATGCGCAGCCGCTGGCGGTGGATCTGTTTCAGCTGGTCGGTGCCGACGGCCTGCCGCTCAGCGCCAGTGATGGACAGCGACTGCAGCAGAAACTGGCGCACAGCCTGCAGCGCCAGGAAATCCCCACGCGCATCGATTATGCCGTGCCGCGCCGCCTGCGCGAGTTCATCTCCGATGCCGAAATCGTGTTCACGGCAGCCAGGCAGGATCGGGAGATTCATCCGTTCGAGATGCACCTGCATGAGCAGCTGACGGTGATGGAAATCAGCTGTACCGACCGCCCCGGGCTGCTGTCGCTGATCGCGCTGTGCCTGTTGCAGCAGGGCATCCGTCTGCATGACGCGCGCATCGCCACTTATGGCGAACAGGTGAGAGATATCTTTTTGTTGTCCGACTACAGTGACAAGCCATTGTCAACGCAGGCCCGCAGCGAGTTGCGCACCGCACTGCTGCAAAGTCTCTCTGGCGACCAGGACTGAGGCCGGTTTGCTGCTGTCAGTCTCGCCATGGACAGCAGGCAGAGCAGGCAATGGCAAAGGACAATCACAACAAGGAGCGAACCCCATGACCGATACCGATCAGCTGCAAGGGCTGGTAGAGCAACACTGGCAACTGCGCCAGGCCATCAGCAGCGACAGCGCACCGGCACAGCTGGTGGAAGCCCTGGAGCAGATCCTAGTGCTGCTGGAGCAGGGCAGGCTGCGCGTGGCCGAGCCGGATGGCAACGGTGGCTGGCAGGTGCATGAATGGATCAAGCAGGCGATCCTGCTGTATTTCCGCGTGCGCGACAACCAGGTCATGCGCGGAGCCGGCAGCTACTGCCAGGACAAGGTGCCGCTGCGGTTTGCCAACCCGATGGAACTGGAAGGCTGTGGCGCGCGCATTGTGCCACCGGCGGTGGTCAGGCGGGGTGCCTATGTTGCCGACGATGCCGTGCTCATGCCCAGCTACCTGAACATCGGAGCCCACGTTGGCGCGGGCAGCATGATCGACACCTGGGCCACGGTCGGCTCCTGTGCCCAGATCGGTTGCAATGTGCACATTTCCGGTGGAGCGGGCATCGGCGGCGTGCTGGAGCCGCTGCAGGCCAGTCCGACCATCATCGAGGATGGCTGCTTCATCGGTGCCCGTTCTGAAGTGGTGGAGGGAGTGCGCGTCGGTGCCGGCGCGGTCATCGGTATGGGCGTGTTCATCGGTCAGTCGACCAAGATCTATGACCGCGAAAGTGGCGAGATACTGCGCGGTGAAGTGCCTGCCGGTGCGGTGGTGGTCTCCGGCAGCCTGCCCGCTGCTGACAACAGCCACGCGCTGTATTGTGCCGTGATCGTCAAGCGGGTGGATGCTGGCACGCGCGCAAAAACCAGCATCAACGAACTGTTGCGCTCTGGTTGAAGCTGCCAGCAGCAGCGGCGTCAGCGCAGGCCCGACGGACAGCATGGATAAATCGGGCTGGTTTGCTTAAAATATCGGGTTGACCCTGCGTCGTGGCAGTCTGGCTGTCGCGCAGCGTGAATCAAATTTTCCCTGAACAGGCGATGAGCAATGAATTTTCACGAATATCAGGCTAAGGAACTCTTTAGCCAGTACGGCATTCCTGTGCCGGCCGGAAAAGTGGCCGACACCCCCGATGCGGCCGTGGCCGCCGCCGAAGCGGTCGGTGGTGACAGCTGGGTGATCAAGGCGCAGGTGCACGCTGGTGGCCGTGGCAAGGCTGGTGGCGTCAAGCTGGTGCGCGGTCTTGACGAGGTGCGGGCGGTCAGTGAAAACATGCTCGGCATGAAAATCACCACCTATCAGACCGGCGGCCTGGCTCTGCCGGTGAATCAGGTGCTGGTGGCGGAAGCCACCGACATCGCCCAGGAGCTGTATCTCAGCGTGCTGATTGATCGGGCCAATCGCTGCATCATGTTCATGGGTTCCGCAGCAGGTGGCGTGGACATCGAACAGGTGGCCAAAGACACGCCGGAGAAGATCATCAATGTGCGCGTCAACAATGCCGCAGGTCTGCAGGACTACCAGGCCCGCCAGGTCGGTTTCGGCATGGGCCTCAACGGCAAGCAGACCAATCAGCTGGTGCGCATCATGCAGGCGCTGTACAAGCTGACCATGGACAAGGATCTGAGCCTGGTCGAGGTCAATCCGCTGATCATCGACGGCAATGGTGATCTGATGGCGCTGGACGCCAAGATCAACGCGGATGGCAATGCCCTGTTCAGGCATCCGCGGCTGGCCGAGATGCGCGATGAAAGCCAGGAAGACCCGGTTGAGCTGGCCGCCAGCAAGCACGACCTGAACTATGTCACTCTGGACGGTGACATCGCCTGCATGGTCAACGGTGCCGGTCTGGCCATGGCGACCATGGACGTGATCAAGCTCAATGGTGGTGATCCGGCTAACTTCCTTGATGTTGGTGGCGGCACCGATGCCGAGCGGGTCAAGGAAGCGTTCAAGCTGATTCTTGCCGGCGACCGCGTGAAAGCGATTCTGGTCAACATATTTGGCGGCATCGTGCGCTGTGACCTGATTGCCGAAGGCATCATCAACGCGGCCAAAGAAGTCGACATCAATGTGCCGCTGATCGTGCGACTGGAGGGCACCAACGTGGATCAGGGCAAGCAGATGCTGGAAGACAGCGACATCAGCGTGATCGTTGCCAACGATCTGAACGACGGCGCACGCAAGGCGGTTGCAGCCGCCGGCAAGGCAGGCACCACGGCAGGAGAACAGGCATGAGCGTATTGATCAACCGCGACACCAGGGTCATCTGTCAGGGCTTCACCGGTTCGCAGGGTACCTTTCACTCCCGTCAGGCGATCGAATACGGCACCCGGCTGGTTGGCGGCGTCACCCCCGGTAAAGGCGGCGGCAGCCACCTGAATCTGCCGGTGTTCAACACCGTGCGCGAGGCGGTTGCCGCCACCGCAGCCGATGCCTCGGTCATCTTCGTGCCACCGCCGTATGCTGCCGACGCCATCCTGGAAGCGGCCGATGCCGGCATCAAGGTCATTGTCTGCATCACCGAAGGCATTCCGGTGCTGGACATGATGCGGGTCAAGGCGGCCCTGCGCGATTATCCCGACAGCACGCTGATTGGTCCCAACTGCCCCGGCATCATTACCCCGGGCGAGTGCAAGATCGGCATCATGCCGGGACAGATTCACATGCCCGGGAGAATCGGTGTGGTCTCGCGCTCCGGCACGCTCACCTATGAGGCGGTCTATCAGACCACCCAGGCCGGACTTGGCCAGACCACCTGCATCGGCATCGGTGGTGATCCGATCAACGGCATGAGTTTTGTCGATTGTCTGCGGCTGTTCAAGGATGATCCTGCCACCGAAGGCATCATCATGGTTGGCGAGATCGGCGGCGATGCCGAAGAGCAGGGTGCTGAATTCATCGCTGCAGAAGTGAACAAGCCGGTGGTCGCCTACATCGCCGGTGTGACTGCGCCACCGGGCAAACGCATGGGGCATGCCGGTGCCATCATCGCCGGTGGCAAAGGCACCGCCGAAGCCAAATACGAGGCGCTGGAGCAGGCCGGCGTCACCACCGTGCGCTCACCGGCCGAGTTGGGTCAGGCCATGGCCAAGCTGCTTGGCTGAAGCCAGCGCAGCTGCCGTCTGCTGCATCTCTGAGATGCCGGCGATGTTGATTGCATGGCGGGTTGGTCGTCTGCATGCAGGCGAACCCGATGCAGCGTGCGGGCAGCAAACGTTCAGGATCGGTCCATGAGCACCAGCAGCACCAGCGCAGGCATCCGCGTGGCCATGGCGCAGATCAATGTCACCGTCGGCGACATCAGCGGCAACCGCGATCTTATTCTTGCTGCCATGCGCGAGGCACGTGACAAACTGGGTGCCGATCTGCTGCTGACCTCGGAACTGGCACTGACCGGCTACCCGCCGGAAGACCTGGTGTTGCGCCCCGGCTTTATGAGCCGTACCCATGATGTGGTTGCGGAACTGCTGCAGCAGGTCAGCGGCATTGACCTGCTGCTGGGGCATCCCTGGCGGGAGGACGACAAGCTGTACAATTCGGTGAGCTGGATCCGCGATGGTCTGCTGCTGGGGCGATATCACAAGCAGTGTCTGCCCAACTACGCCATCTTCGACGAAAAACGCTATTTCAGTCCCGGCGACCAGTCCCTGGTGATTGATGTCAAGGGCTGCCGCTGCGCGGTGGTGATCTGCGAGGACTGCTGGGAGCCGGGACCGATCCGTCAGGCACTGCAGGCCGGTGCGCAATTGCTGCTGACCCCGAACGCCTCCCCATACCGGCGCGGCAAGCATCAGCGTCGCCTGCACACACTGGGTGAGCGCATTCACGAAACGCGTCTGCCGATGGCCTACTGCAATCAGGTCGGTGGTCAGGACGAGCTGCTGTTTGATGGGCGTTCGCTGTTTCTGGCCGATCAGCAGCCCACGCTGTGTGCCGCCCATTGCCAGGATGCATTGGTGTGCGCGGATTTTGTTGCCGCCACCGCCAGCTGGCAGCAGGTGGCCGGAGTGGCAGAATGTGCCGCTGCGGATCCGCTGCCGACAACAGCTGCCGATGAGGCAATACCGCAGGATCTGGCCGAGGTGTATCAGGCGCTGGCGCTGGGGCTTGCTGACTACCTGCGCAAAAACGGTTTTCAGCGCTGCGTCATCGGTCTGTCCGGCGGCATTGATTCGGCGCTGTGCTACGCGCTGCTGGTGGATGTGATCGGTGCCGACAAAGTCACCGCTGTGGCCCTGCCGTCGCAGCACACCAGCCAACTCAGTCTGGATCTGGCGGCCGAACAGGTGGCAATGGCCGCTGGCAAACTGCACACCATTCCGATCGCACGACTGCATGACGATGCCATAGACCTGCTGCGCAATCACTACGCTGAGATCGCCGGTCTGGCCGATGAAAACATCCAGGCGCGGGCGCGCGGCATCCTGCTCATGGCGATTTCCAACGACAGCGGTGCCATGCTCGTGGCCACCGGCAATAAAAGTGAGCTGGCCACCGGATACTGCACCATTTACGGCGACATGTGCGGTGGCTTCTCGCCGTTGAAGGATGTCAGCAAGACGCTGGTTTACCATCTCTGTGCCTGGCGCAACACTCAGAGTCAGTTGATTCCGCAGGGCGTGATCGAGCGTGCGCCATCAGCCGAACTGGCTCCGGATCAGCGCGACGACGATTCGCTGCCACCGTATGACCGTCTCGACCGCATCCTGCAATACTACGTCGAGGAAGACTGGTCGATCGCCGACATCGTCGCGGCAGGTTTCGATGAGGGCGAAGTGCGCCAGATCGCCGGGCTGGTCCTGCGCAACGAATACAAGCGTCGTCAGGGCGCACCCGGAATCCGTATTACCGCGCGTGCGTTCGGCCGTGATCGCCGCTACCCGATCACTTCCGGCTGGAAGGACTCCGGCGAAATCTCGTCATCCAACTAAGCGCGCAAGACTGCTCTGATTGGTTGCCCTGTCTAGAGGAGCTGTTGCCAGCGAGGTGCAAGACAGCTTCAGGATGCAGTCGCAATTGGTATATGATTGGTCATGATCATGCCCACGCAACTCGACCACTGGAGACAAGGCACTGGACACACACGATTCCGGAACAAGCTCAACGGTCTTGCCGACATGACCCACGCCGAGGTGCATCGCTCGCATCGAACCGGCTGGTTGCGCGCAGCGGTGCTCGGCGCCAACGATGGCATCGTCTCCACGGCCAGTCTGATCATCGGTGTGGCTGCCGCCAATTCGACCCGCGAGGGCATTCTGGTGGCCGGGGTTGCCGGACTGGTTGCTGGTGCCATGTCCATGGCGGCAGGTGAATATGTTTCTGTGAGTTCTCAGGCCGACACAGAAAAGGCTGATCTGGTGCTGGAAAGCCAATCGCTGAAAGACAACCTTGAGTCGGAGCAGCAAGAGCTTGCTGACATCTATCAGGATCGAGGTGTAGAGCCCCGGCTGTCGCAGCAGGTCGCAGAACAGTTGATGGCGCACGATGCCCTCGGCGCTCATGCCAGAGATGAGATTGGCATCATGAGCCAGGGCAATGCCCGGCCGGTTCAGGCTGCGTTGTCTTCCGCGGCCGCATTCACCATTGGCGCCGCATTGCCCCTAATGGTCGCCTGGGTGGTGCCGGTTGATTTACTCATCATGGCAGTCGCGCTCAGCTCACTGGTGTTTCTCGCTGTGCTGGGGGCGATTTCGGCGCGGGCAGGTGGCGCACCCATGCTGCTTGCGACCGTCAGAGTCACTTTCTGGGGCGCGCTTGCAATGGCCATCACGGCAGGCGTCGGCAGCCTTTTCGGCGTGGCAGCCTAGCGCAGAAACAATGCGGCCGTAATGACCTGATAATATCATTCGCACTCGCCTTAGGTCAGATTGATTCCCGAGACCACGGAGCACAGATATGTCTGTTATCGACCAGGCCCTTGCAACGCAATTGGCCAACATTGAAAAGCGTACCGGTAAATCACTTGCTGAGTTGATGGCCATCGTCAACAACAGTGAACTCTCAAAACACATGGAATTGGTCAAGTTATTAAAAACCTCGCTGGGTATGGGCCATGGTGATGCGAACACCGTGGTGCATCTTGCCAAGCGGCCTGAAGGCTTGGCAGCACAGCCACCCACGTCTAGCAAAGAGGTTTTGGATGATCTCTACAGCGGACCAAAAGCCGCGCTGAGACCCATTCATGACAAATTGCTGCAAGCCATGCAGCAGTTGGGTGATTTTGAAACGGCACCGAAGAAAGCTTATGTCAGCTATCGTCGCAGCAGGCAATTCGCTATGGTAGGTCCAGCAACCAACAGTCGCGTTGATGTGGGTCTTAACATGAAAAATGTCGAGCCAACAGATCGCCTGGTGGCACAGCCAGCAGGCCGGATGTGCAATTTCACAGTGAAGCTGACTGATGCCAATGAAGTTGATGCAGAGTTGATTGGCTGGATAAAGACGGCCTATCAGGCAGCACAATGAACACGCACCATGCGCTTGGATGAGCTTGAAATACATGGCAAAAAGCACGGTGCATGCGTCAAGCATCTGCCAACCATGCATTGGGCATTGCAACACCATACTTGAAGCTCATGATTGACTGAAAGGTCAAAATGAAATGATTAAATATTTGGAACCCACAGCCGAATCCGGGCGTGACTTCATGATGAGGGGCATCGAAGGCAAGGTGGTGATGCTGAACTTGCTGCGCTTCCGAGCCATGGCTGACTATTCAGCAACGCCAGAACTCGCGCCTGAAGAACCCATCACTGGTGAGGCTGCATACCGGATCTACGTTGATCACACCAGACCATTGCTACAGCAATCCGGTGGCGATCTGTTGTTCCTTGGTCGTGGCGGTGGCTTTCTTATTGGTCCTGCCGACGAGCACTGGGATGCTGCCATCCTGGTTGAGCAGTCCAGCGTGACGACATTTATCGCATTTGCATCCAACAACGATTATTTATCTGGCATGCATCATCGTACTGCGGCATTGGAAGATTCTCGCCTGCTGCCATTGGAAGAGTTCGATTGGTGAGTCTGATTCACGACTGCGACGTGCATGTGCTTAAGTAACAGCCATGACTGCGTTGCAAATCCGTCCTGAAGGGCTGTCCTCCTCAGCAAGACAGCTTGAGCTCTGATCTGGACTGATCCCGACCAACTGCGACATAACACGCGCTGACACCTCTCAAGGCTGACTGCATGAGATAAACAGCGCGCTCGCGACACATTCAATACAGCAAGGCTGCAATATCAACAGCCATGCAGAAGAAATTGCGGCCATCACCAGGATGCATGCTGACGTTGGCCGTGCTCAAATTGGAACGAGCAAAACAGGATGTTCACGTTGATACAGATCGCATGACTGCGTGACATCTGCTTCCTGATTTTAATCATAATAATGGAGATAGGGACATGAGACTTTTTTTCACCATGGCGCTATTGATGCCATTGGCCTTTGCATTGTCTGCGAACGATTCAGGTCCGGTCTTACCCAGCAGCCCCACGAGCATTGATCAAGCCATGCTGTTTCGCAGTTTTGTGCAGGATGCGCCGGAATGTGCTGTCAAAGTTGTCGATGGGAAAGTACAGTTTGAATCAGCCATTGCTTCACCGGCAATGACCTGTCCGGATGCTTTCGCATGGAGCCAGTACCTTGAAGCCATTCAGGGTGAATTCTGGAACTGGGCAATCGATCAAACGGTGTGGCCGGCTGTGCCGTGGCCGATCTGTGCGCTGGGTCAATCGGGCGATTGCTGTCCTCGTGACATCCTCAAGCAACCCGGTGCCGAGCCGAATGTGAATTGTCCTTATAATCGGCAAGCCTTTGATCCAGTGCCAGCACTGCCAACAAGCCCCAACGGCACTCCAAGCAGTGTTGTTCTCAGTCACCGTGGCGCGCACAAGAAAACCGACGTCGAAAAGCTCGACCCAGGCCGCATGCTGCGGGACCTTGAAGTCGAGCTGATATTCCGCAATCCGCCCATGGTCGAGTACATCTTCAAAAACGACATGTACTCGCGTGAAGGCATGGCCGCGCGGGTGAATGCGGCCAACCAGTTCATCGCTGCCGGCAACATCGGGGCTGCGCAGGCGCTGGAAGTGCGCCTGCATTCGGATGCGACCATGGTGAAAGCGGATTTTCTGCATCAGGACATCATGCTGGCACAGGGGCTGATCGAGCCGGCAAAGCGTCCGGGTGTGGTGCCGAACAACCCGGATTATCCCTACCTGACGATTTATCTGGAAGGCGAGCAGGTCAAACTTGAAGATGGCAGCAGCTACGACACCAGTGGCTATTACTACATGCTGGCCATGACCAATGCCTCCAAGGCCATCCCTGACTGGCACTGGTATGCAATGGAGCATGTCGGCAATCTGGGCCGCTGCGACTTTATCGGCTGCAACGACAGCTTTGGCTTTCGTGTCTATGACCAGATGGCCAACGGCGCCCGCTTTGGCGGCAGCTACATACCGCCGCAACAGCGTCTGGAAAACAATCAGGCACTGACCGAGCCGAATGCGGATCCGAACAATGCCATTTTCCTGCTCGGCCAGAGCTATGATCCGCAGCGCTACGGCGAGCAGATCACGCCAGCGCTCGATGACCTGTTCAAAGGTCTGGGCATTGCCACTGCTGCGGTGGATCGCGATCCGGCAGTGATCACAGTGACCGATCCTGCCTGGCGCAATTACCGGCTCAAAGGCACCCAGACCGGTTTCACCACCAGCCATGGCGTGCCCACCGGCACCGGCGCGACCATCACCGAAGGCGGATTTGTCAATTCGGCATCCTGCATGACCTGCCACTCGCAGGCTTCCATGGACAGCCAGGGCAATCCCGGCGTTGGTGGTGCCGTGGGTGCCAGCTGGCGTCTGAACCTGTTCGGTTTCGGCCAGGTCGAAATGGGCGCGCCGCAGCTGAGTTGGTTCTTCTACCCCGGCACCTCATCGCCGTATGCCGCCATGCAGTTTGACTTCATCTGGGGCATTCTCAACGCCCAGTGCGTAAGGCCTGCAGCCAGCGGCAATGGCTGTGCCAGCATTCCCGCAGCGCCGACCTTGCTTGACTGAATGCTGACAGTCCGATGACAGTGACCCCTCCCGCAACAGGCGGGAGGGTTTTTTGCTGTCAGGCAATGCTTTCCTGCCATTCTTTGGTCATATGCGACAACACGCTGTCGTTGTTCATGCCTTGGTGGTACCATCAGCCACAACACCATCCGGCTGGTGTCTGCAAAAGTCGGGTTCATACCGGAACAATCTGATGTCTGAGCAAAAACCCTGGATCAGTGCCGCGGGCATTGGCGTCGGCGCACTGGGCCTGCTGTTGGCGGTGGTGCATTTCTGGGCCGGGCCATTCACTCCGCAACCCAGCCTGGAGCGAACCATTGCCGAAAAAGTGGTGGCCATCAAGGATGCCACCGTCGCCGCTCTGCAGGGAGAAGCGTTGCCGGATACAGTGCCCGAAACAGACGGCGTTGATGCAGATGAAGTGGTCCGTATCGCCGTGCCGGTACTGGCTGCGCTGGCCGTCATACTTGGCGTGATCGGCTTTGCCATGAAAGAGCCCGGTCGCGTCAGCATCGGTGCCGTGGCCCTGGGTGGATCGACGTTTGCCTTTCAATTTGCCGGTTTGGTGCTTGGTGCCATTGTGCTCACGCTATTTATTGTCGCATTGCTGGGGGAAATCGATTTGCCTGACTGGTCATGATGGCGGATCAGCGGCGATGAAGTTTCTGCTCATTCTCGGCTCGGTCAGAGACAGCACACCACCGCGGCCGGCACGGCTTGGCTGGCGCGTTGCTGCTGCCTGTATGCGCAGCGAAACGCACCGTAACGGCGTTGTTCAGCAACCGCGACTGTGAAACCAGGCCGCCGGTTCGCCATTGACCAGCCAGGCCGGTGTCCAGCCGCTGGCAATGATTTTGGCCGGTTTGCCATCACAGCCGTCACTGCTGAGCACGTCCAGCTGCAGCCACAATGAATCCGCCACCCGCATGCTGGCTTTCACCGTGGCGGCATGTTCCCGACCGGCGGCGTTGGTGCCACTCAGCCGCAACGGCAAGCCGGCTCCGGCTGCCGGCCACAGCAGCCCATGCCAGTCGCGATGCAGATAATTCAGCCGTTTGATGATGAGTTCCTCGTAGGCAAACCAGGTGCCGGCGTGCTCCCGCGCCAGCCAGCCGCTGCGACCATCTGCCAGTTTTACCTGATGACCGAAATCGCTGAGTGCATACACCGTTGCGGCAGCATACTCATAGCCGGCCTCACGGTGTTGCAGCTGATCCATGTTGTCGATGCTGGCAATGACTTCGGCTGATGCTGTGGCATCGGCATACAGCCATGCCGAGCCGCCGTGGGCGAGTGTCTTGATGTCGAGCAGGCCGAGCAGTCTGGGGCTGGTAGAAGCCTGTAAATCGCGCAACAAATCCATTCCGGCCAGTGCATTCAGCTGGCTGGCAACAAAGCGTGCCGGCACATCCATGAAACTGCCGGACGCCACATCGTCATCACTGCCGGCTGCGCTGTGCAATACACGGCTGCCGCCGCAGCCAGTGACCAGCGCGTCCTCCTGCTGCGGCAGAAACAGCAGCCAGACCTCGCCGGCCGACACATCCAGCGCGCAGCTTGCACTGCTGGTGCCGGTGTGAAACAGACCCTGTGTCGGCTGTTGTGTGGCACTTTTCCAGGCAGGGCCCAGGGCACGGAACTGGACCACTTTGCGACTGGCATCTGCCGCCGCGGGTGCCACTGTTTCGATGCTTGCCATCAGCGCAGTATCTGCCGCAGCGTAATAGTCGGCCAGCGGCCGTTCGGCACAGCGACAGGCCAGCACGCCGGTGCTGCAACTCAGCAACAACAGTGCAATGCCAGCCCGATGCAAGGCGATCATCGTCGGCCCTGCAGCAGCATGGCAATGGCCACCGCGACCAGCATGCCTACGGGGGCAAAAAACAGCGGCACAATGACCATTTCCAGGCCGTGTGGCCAGCCGGGAAAGCTGCGTCCGGGCAGATACAGCGGCCAGAACGTGGCGTTGGCCCAGAGCAGCAGGACGATGATCGCCAGACTGCCGGCAAACGCCACCTGCCAGCTGCCAGCGACGCCACGCCAGCGCCGGTAGATCACCAGCACCAGCGCCAGCAGGGCGAACGGCACCACAGCCGGCAGGCCTACAACCAGCAGATTGCGCCGTTCAGCCTGCAGCTGCGCCAGCAGCGCTTGCAGCGTTTCCATTACGCTGAGGCCAGCGGCAAGCAGGCAGATGCCCAGCACCAGCGCTGGAAGCAGCAGCACGCACAGCGACACAAGCAACAGATAGCGCCACCAGAAAACATCCCGGACGGTTTTGTTCGGCGTGTGGTCAGCAGATTCCATCGCCATCAGCATCACTCCCGGGCTGGGGTTGGGGACAGGGTCAAACGTCGCAACAGTGGTTCCAGCAGCAGCGGCGTCAGCGTGCTGGTTGCCAGGGTCACCATGACCATGGCCGCGTACACTGGCTGCGGTACCACATGGGGGCCGAGTTTTTGTGCCTGATACAAGATGACCATGGCAATTTCCGCCCGTGGGATCATGCTTACACCCAGCAACAATCCGCTGTTGCGTCCGCGCAGCCAGGCGGCGGGCAGGCCGTGGCCGAGCACTTTTACGGCAATGGCGACCAGCAACAGCACCACGCCCAGTTGCAATCCGTCGAGCAATACCGCCGGGTTGATGTGCAAACCGATGCCGATAAAGAAGAACGGTGTAAACAGCGCCGACAGATCCTGAAACGATGCCTCGGTGCGCACCGCATCGGGGTCATCGCTGAACACCAGACCGGCAAACAGGGCGCCGATGGCCAATGAAAAACCCAGGTGCTCGGCAAAAGCGGCAATCAGGAAGCCGACGCCGGCAACCAGCAGCATGCGCTGGGGAGGTGCATCCAGTCGCTGGCTCCAGTGCGTCAGCGGACGTTCGACAAAGTAGGCCAGCAATAGGCAGAACAGCACAAAACTGCTGAATTTGACCATAAACAGCAGCAGCGATTGTCCCAGCACCGCCGCCATGCCGCCGTTGCCTGCCAGCAGCGCCGGCAGCACGGCCAGCAGCATGGCCATCAGCGCGACCCCGGAAATGTCATCCAGCTCGGCCACATCGATCAGCACTTCGGCATCGTCGGACTGCAGCAGTCCGTGTTCCTGCCACGCTGCCAGCGCCACGCCGACACTGGTTGCGGTCAATGCCACAGCGATCACCATGGACGGCACCAGATCCAGCTGCAGCAGCCAGTGGCTGGTGACAAAGCCGCCCACCAGCGCGGTGCTGACACCGCAGATCCAGATCAGCGTCGCGCTGGGCAGTTTTGCCGCCAGTGCGCGCGGATGGCTTTGCAGACCGACCTCGAACAGCAGGGCAATGATGCCCAGGCTGCCCAGCAGGGTGAACATCTGCATGATCTCAGTGCTGAGATACGGCCAGCGTGCATCCAGGCTGCGCAGCAGCAGCCCGAACAGAATGAAGCCGGCCAGCGGCGGCAGGCCCAGCCGTTTGCAGCCGGCGCGCAGCACTACGCTGGCCAGCACACTGGCACCGATCAGCATGACCAGCATGGCGGTCGGCGTGCTCATGATCTAGTCTGCTGCGTAGGCATCATCACAGCAGAATTATGTCATGTTATCGGCTTAGGGAGCCTCTGATGTCACTCGTGCCGCCGCACACAATCTGCGGCTTTTCCGCGCAAAAACGCGCTTCGCGTAGAGTCATTCAGAGGTTCCCTGGCTCAGGGCTCGAACGCAGCGGTCAGCTCAACGATGCGCGACAGCACCGACTGGATGGCGAAGCTGTCAATGCCGCCGGCCGGGTTGGTGGCCAGTGCCACGACCACAAATGGCCCGAATTCGCCGCTGTTTTCCAGCAGCCAGGCATGCGCCAGCACATGGCGGCCGGTGGCACCGGAATCCAGGCTGCCGCCCTTGAACCAGACCCGATCCCAGGCATTGCGGACATTGGGTTGCGCGACGCCGGCACCCATCGCCTCATCCACCAGCGTGAACGCGCCGTTGTCGCCAACGGTGGCATGCAGTCCGGCCAGGGTGCGGCAGATGTCGGCGGCGCTGGCAGCCCAGGTGCCGGCGGTCAGCAGCGGTTCGTGAAAGAACGGAAAGTTGATCGGAAACGAGGGCCCTTGCGGAATGATGTCGCTGGCCAGAAACGCCTGCTGGAAGGCTTCGGTACCGTTGACGTAGGACTGCGCTGTGGGCAGATTAAACCGGGTGAAGACGTGAAACTGCTCGCTGATGGTCAAAAATGGCAGCAGGCGATCGACGTCGGCAACATCATAGTGGCTGAGCATGCTGCCCACCAGTTCCCGTCCGACCAGTTCATGCAGATGATCGGTGGCGGTGTTGTCGCTGATGCCCATCATCAGTGTCGCCATCTCCTGCACCGTGAACAGCGTCCCCAGCGGTTCGTTGTTGATGCTCGAACCGGCCGCGCGCTCTGCTGCCAGCAGTGGCACCGGGTCGGTCCGACTCAACAGTCCGTCGGCCACATCTGCTGCCACCGCGCCGAGAATCCAGGTCTTGAACACCGAGCCCAACGCCAGCGCCGTGATGCTGTTGCGCTGCAGCAGCGGCTGGCACTGCTGCTGCTGGTCGATGAGCCCCACATAAACGCCATTGGTGCTGCCCAGGGTCATGAACTTGTCGGCCGCCTGGTCCAGATCCAGCACGGCGTCGTCGGGAAACTGCACCGAACCGCCAAAGTTGCTGACCTGCAGAAAGTTGATCAACCGGGCACCGGTGAAGCCGGCATTGATCTGCAGAAAGCCGCTGGTGGCGGGCCCGGCGTCGCCATCAATAATGACCGTTGCAGCCACTGGCGTCAGCGAAATCAGGTCGGTGATGATGGCGTTGGGGTAGTCGGGCCGCAGCACGTTGTTGATGAAACTGACGATGCCCGGCAGGTCGAAATTGGGGCTGAACCTGGCCTGGACTTCGACCAGGGTGGTGGTTTCGCCCACCGCCAGTTCATCCAGCAGCCACAGCAACTGATCTGCCGTCGGACCGGGCGGCAACTGGTAGCTGCCATCGATGCGTGGAAACAAGGGCGCGATGTTGTCGCCCTCGAAGCTGGAGAGGAACACGGTGTCTTCGTCCGGCAGCGTTTGCGCCAACACCGTGGAGGCTGACCACAGGGCGGTGCAAGCGAGGGCCAGATTCAGCGTGCGTAACAGTCTCAATGTCATGATGTACCTTCAGTCATTGCCAGACAATCATCACCATAAGCGCAATCCGCACACCAACCGGATCAGCACAATGTGGTTTTCTCCGCTGCCAACACAAGCAGCAGCATCGGATGTGCTAATCTTTGTCCCAGCAGGGAGTGCGATGGAACCATGCAGGATGCATGCAATCTGTCCGGGGTGACTGATGAACGAGGCTGCTGCAGATCTCACCAGCATGCTGCAACGCTGGTCCGGCGGTGACCAGCAGGCGCGCGACGAACTGGTTGCGCGGGTGTACCGTGAACTGAAAAGCATCGCCAGAGTGCAGTTGCTGTCCGAGCGCGGAAATCACACCCTGCAACCCACTGCACTGGTGCACGAAGCCTGGCTGAAGCTGATCAACATTGATCAGGTGGAGTGGCAGGACAGGGTGCATTTTATTGCCGTGTCTGCACGCATCATGCGCCAGATCCTGGTCGACAGCGGCCGCCGCAAGCGCGCCGCCAAGCGCCAGCCGGAGATGCCACTGACCATCCCTGCAGGTGTTCGCGGCAGCGCCGATGAAGCCATCGATGTGCTGGCGCTGGATGCGGCCATGAGTCAGCTCGAAGCGCTCAATCCGATGCATGCCAACGTCGTCGAGTTGCGCTATTTTGGCGGTCTGACGATTCCCGAAACAGCCGCCGCACTCAACGTTTCAACGCCCACGGTCAATCGCGCCTGGCGGGCAGCACGCAGCTGGTTGTATCTGCACATGCAACCGCAATCCGAGCAGGCGTCGAACTGATCGCGCGGTGTCATGACGGACCAATCAGCGCAGCAGCCAGCAGCCTCGACATCGCTTGACAGCCTGTCGCAGCGAGCTTTTGCACTGTTCAACGCCGCCATGGAGCGCGCCGCTGACGAGCGCGATGACTGGCTGCGAGACCGCTGTGGCAACGATCAGGCATTGTTGCACGAGGTGCAAAGACTGGTGCAGGCCGAGCGCGACAGCAGCGGGTTTCTGGAGACCACGCCTCTGTGGCAGGCCCAGCGCGACGACAGTGGTGAACAGGTGGGCGCATTCGTGCTGGTGCGAATGCTGGCTCAGGGTGGCATGGGCACCGTGTATCTGGGGCAGCGCAATGACGGCACCTATGCGCAACAGGTGGCCATCAAGCTGTTCAATCCGCGTATTTTCAGTGGTGCCACGCGCGAGCGCTTTGCGGCCGAAAGAAACATCCTCGCGGCCCTGGAGCATCCAGGTATTGCCAGAATCATCGACGGCGGCGAGACCGCGCACGGCATTCCGTTCGTGGTCATGGAGCTGGTGCAGGGAGAGACCATCGCGCGCTACTGCGAACAGCAGAAGCTTGAACTGACCGATCGTTTGCACCTGATACTCAAACTCTGCGAAGCGCTGGAACATGCCCACCGCTGCGGAGTTGTGCATCGCGACATCAAGGCCGGCAACGTGCTGGTGACCGACCAGCGTGAGCCGAAACTGATTGATTTTGGCATCGCCAAAAAACTGCCAGCCGACGACGATGCAGCACCCGATGATGGGGCAGAACATTCCGCTGACCAGACCACTGCGCTGATGACGCCGGAGTACGCCAGCCCGGAACAGATTCGTGGTGAAGCCGCCAGTCCGGTCAGTGACATTTACTCACTGGGCGTGCTGATGTACGAATTGCTCACCGGCAGCCGGCCGCACCATCTGGCCGGGCTCAGTCCGGCGGCGATGGAACGTGCCGTGTGTGGCACCGTGCCGCTGGATCCGAGTGCTGCGGTCGCCCGCAACAAGGCAGCGCCACCACCCGGACTGGGGCAGAGCAGGCCGTTGCAGAAGCACTTGCGCGGCGATCTGGATCGCATCGTCATGACAGCGCTGCGCCTGCAGCCTGCGCAACGCTATGCCAGTGCCGCCGCGCTGGCCAGTGATATCCGGCGCTATCTGTCCGGTCAACCGGTGGCTGCGCGCGGGGCATCCAGACTGTATCGTGCCGGCAAGTTTGTGCAGCGGCATCGGCCGGTGGTGCTGGTCACCCTGGCGGCCTTTGCGCTGCTGCTGATCGCCTTGCTGCAGCTGGCCATGCAGGTGCAAGAAACCCGGCAGCAGCGCGACATCGCAGTGGCCGAGGCGCAAAAGGCCGTGCTGGCCAGGGATTTTCTCACCAGCATGATTGCCCGCGCCGATCCGTTCGAACAGGTCGACGCACCGACCCTGGCCGGTGCCTTGCGCCAGTCCATTGCGGACATCGATCAGCGCTTTGCCGATCAGCCGGAACTGGAGGCCGACATGCGCTATGCAGTGGGCTACGCGCTGCAGAATCTGGGTGAAATCGAGTTGGCCAGAACCCAGTTACAGCGCGCACTGGCGCTGCGCCGCGAGCAGCAGCAGCCGGTGAGGCTGGCCGAGGCCCACGACGGCATGGCGATTGTGTGCTGGTGGGAGAGCGATTTCAGTTGTGCCGAGGCGCACTTCCTGGCGGCACTGGATGCATTGCGGCAGGCCGATGCCGGCAGCGCCGAGGCGCTCGCGGTGCAAATCAATGTGCACGCCAACCGCTCGGCAATGCAGATTGATCAGGGCGGACTACGCCAGCAGCCTGGACAGCGCCCGCAGTGCCTTGCAGCTGGCGCAGACGCATGACTTTGACGATGCCGAAACGCTGGCCGCGATCTGGCTGAATCTGGCCACCGCGCTGGAAGGCACTGGACAGGACGATGCTGCGCTGGAGGCGTTTCAGCAGGCCTTGTCATTGCAGCAGGCGCTAACCGGCAAGCTGCATCCGTCCTACGCGGTGATACTGAACAACCTGGCTTTGTATCGCTACAAACTTGGACAATATCCCGCCGCTGTTGCCGCGCTGCAGGAATCGGTGCAGATCCGGCGGCAAACGCTGGGTGATGCGCATCCGCAGACGGCCACTGCTTTGTTCAACCTGGCGCGGGTGCTGATCGAAACCGGCGAGCTTGCCGCCGCAGAGCAGGCTGCCAGCGAGGCCCTGCAGGTGGCTCGTTCAGGCTATGCCGACAACCATCCACGCATCGGCAAGGCGCATGAGGCGCTGGCGCTGGTGTATCGCGCCCAACTGCGCAATGATCTGGCGCTGCAGCATGCAGTGAAGGCTGAGGCCATCTACACCGCAGCGAACGAGGTGGATCCGGCCTGGATAGATAGCATCGGGCAACTGCTAGAGGAGCTTCAGGTCGGAGAGTCTGATAGGGAGTGATACCTTGACAATGTCAGCTTGTAGGCAAAGCATGTACTTATGCGAGCTTTTCGGCTTGATACTGGTCTTCTGCTTGGCTGCTTTGTATTATCAGATGGCCATAACAGGGTAACTCAGGAGATTTATCGTGAGCAAACGCATACTTACTTTCATGCTTGTTTTGCTGGTATCGCAGGCAAGCCATGCGCAATTCACCGTCTGGAGTGACGGCTCGCCGAGGGCACAGATGAACGCTGTGCAGGCACTGCAACAGATGCAGCAGCGTGCAGATCAGGCATACAGTGACGGCGACTACAAAATGGCATACAGACTCTATCAAAAAATGACCAAAATTGGCGACAACTTCTCACAGTTTCGCATTGCCACCATGTATGAAGAGGGTCTTTATCTGCCGCAGGATCTGGTCCAGGCTTATGCCTGGTCATATCTGGCGGCGGAAGTGGGACGCAAGCAGTACATGGATTATCACGAGTCGATCAAGGCGAAATTGGCCCCCGAACAATTGCCGCAGGCACGTAGCGCAGCATCACTGCTGGTACAGCAGAAGGGAATCTTTGCCAACATGGTCAAATCTGACGAAATGCTGCGTGAGGCGCTGAAAAACTGCACCGGCTCGCGCGTCGGCAATCGTTGCGATGCCATTTCATCCATTTCATTTAATTGCAGTGCCGCCAATGAGTTGGAAGGCAATCTTGATTGTCTGCGGCTTGGCAGCCTGGGTCTGACCAGCATTGCCGCTCAGCCCGCTGACATTCGTAAACTGCAGATTAGTCTGCGAGACTTCATTGATCAGTACCAGCCGGGCCAGGTTGAACTGGGTGATTTTGAATTGATTGATGATTGAAACAGCCGGTGATGGATCAATGCTTTCGGCTTGCCTCATTGCGGCACATGCGACCAGGCAGCTTCCGAGTGTGAGGGCAATAGCCGGCAACGACTAGCGTAAGGCGCAAACGGCACAGCTCCAGCACCCTGCTGGAGCTGCTGCATGGCCAGCCACCAGTCCAGCTCGAACAGCTCGGGATGATGGCTCTGCATGATGCCGGAAAACTGCGGCGGGATGTCCATAAAGCGCTGGAACTGTTCGGGAAACACATCCTCGGGCTCGACGTTGAACCAGATCTCGTCGCTGAGCTCCTCCTCGCTGTGGCGCGGTCTGGGCATGCGGCGAAAACGACAGCGGCTAAGCAGGCTGACTTCGTCGTAATCATAAAACACCGTGCGGCCGCTGCGCGTGACGCCGAAATTTTTCAGAAACAGATCACCCGGAAACAGGTTGCAGGCGGCCAGATCCTTGATTGCCTGGCCATAGTCGATGATCTGCGTGCTGGCCTGCTCCGCGCTGACCTCGGCGATGAACAGATCCAGCGGCCGCACCCGGCGTTGCACAAAGCAGTGATGAATCAGCACCTGATCCTCGCTGACACTGACACTGTGTCGACAACCATCGCGCAACTCGGCCAGCAACTGCTCGGGAAAGCGTTGCCGGGCAAACGCCAGGTGGCGGTATTCCTGCGCGTCGATCAGCCGGCCGGCACGTTCATGGTGAAACACCAGCCGGTACTGCTCCAGCACCTGGCTGCGAAACATCTTTTTGGTCGGTCCGAAGTGATCGCGAATGACCTTGAACACCAGCGGATAGCTGGGCAGTGTGAACACCGCCAGCACCATGCCACGCTGGCCTTCAGCATGCTGAAACTGCTCCTGCTGATGCAGCAGGCTGCTGCAGTGATGGACGAAGTGGCGGTAGCGCTCGGTTTTGCCCTGCTTGAGTCGGCCCAGCACGGTGTACAGCTCGTCCACCGGTTTGTCCGGCAGCAGCAGCCGCAGAAACAGAATGGTGTCGCCCACGGTGGGCAAATCAGCCAGAAAGTAACTGTAGGTGAAACCGAACAGGCGACTGACATCCAGCCGTTGTGTGAGCACGGCATCGGCATGAATGCCTTGCTCGTCGTGCACCAGGCAGATGATGCACGGGCTCCAGCTGCTGTCGCCGAACATCCGACCAATCAGGTAGGCGCGCTGATCGCGGTAAAACACCACCTGCAGCATTTCCAGGCTTAGCAGCGCTGTGTCACCGCGTTGCTTGAGCAGCGCGCGCAGGCGGCTGGCGATCTGGCTGGCGTCGTCCTGCAAGGCCTGCTGCCGGGTATACAGTCCGCTGTCCTGCAGCAGTCGGGTCAGCGCCTGTGTGTCACTGTCGATGGCGCTGTAGATGTTGCGACGCACCGGTCGTGTGATGTGCTCGGTGGGCTCAATGTCCAGCGCAATGAATTCGATGCCGGCATCGACACCCTGAATCTTGAACAGGCGCCGGCTGATGGTGTTGAAATAGGTCTTGTACAGTTCCGCGTCCAGTCTGGAGGCAATCTGATCAGCGAAACTGCGCTGAATGTGGGTCCACAGTTTGCGCGACAGCAGGCGCTCGACCAGCAGGGCTTCCAGCCGGCCGATGCTGGCGGCGATGCAGCGATCATACAGCTCGATGCGCTCGCGTGTGTCCAGCTGCTGACCAGCCCAGTCACGTTGCCGGAAACGCCGCGCGGCGCGCCGGGTGATGTCGGCAAAGCTGGCGTTGTAGTCGTCGAAATCGATCGCGATCTGGCTTGCGGCGGCGTCGATCAGCGCCTGGCGCGGGTGTTGTGCTGCAGCCATTCAGTTGGGCTGGGCAGCGCTGTCGGCCTGTTCACTGCTTTGGGTCGCCTGCCAGACGCTGGCGCGCCAGCTGTCACCATGCCGGGTGAACACGCCGCTGTTCAAATAGTGCTGTCGGTGTTGCCCGGGCAGATCGGCCACCAGCACAAAGGTGATGACGGCGACATCGGGGCCGAGCAGGCGGATGTCCACCTCTGTCGCGCGATACTCGGCAGACGCTTCAGCGCTGTGTTCGCTGTCTGCCAGCCCGTCCAGAATATGCTGCTTGCCAAAGCGCTCGCCGCTGGAACTGGTGTAGATCAGATCATCGGCCCAGAAGCGCTCGTGTGTGGCGCGATCGTTGCTGGATGCTCCGATCATGAATTCGTCCAGCAAGCCATGCAGCTGCTGCCGGTCATTTTCGCCGGTGGCCAGCGCCACAGAAGCGCCGGCGAACTGCATACAGGCGAGCAACACCAGGGTCGTGAGTTTATGTCTGTTCATAGGCTGATTCTTGCGGATTCAGATGCTGCGGTCAATGCCCGTCACATCGACACGGCCCATAAACGATGAAAAGCTTGCCGTCTGCGATGGAGATGTTGGGCAGTCATGTCGCAAGCTGCTATGGTAGGGAATTGTTCATGACAGGTCAGTCGCTATGAAATCTCCTCACCAGTGTTTACAGGGTCTCGTCTTTACCGTGGCCCTCGGGCTTTTGTTGATGCAGCCAGTGCTGGCCGATCAGCACGAAGATGGCGGTGAGACCAAGGCCGGGCCGCAACCGACAGCAGAACAGAGCGTGACCGAACACCAGATCCGCATCGATGGAGAGGTGGTCAACTACACCGCGACGGTGGGCTGGCTGATCCAGCACAAGGACGACAAGCCGGTGGCGCGCTTCGGCTACACCGCCTACACCCGCAAAGGCAGCGATGACCCGGCGCAGCGGCCGATCATGTTCGCCTTCAATGGCGGGCCCGGCTCGTCGTCACTGTGGCTGCATCTGGGCATACTGGGCCCGCAGCGGGTGATCGTCAACGATGCCGGCTATGCCGATCCGCCCCCGGCCAAACGCGTCGACAATGCCTACAGCATCATCGATGTCACCGATCTGGTCATGGTCGATCCGGTTGGCACCGGCTTCAGCAAACCGCTGGGCGATGCCGAAGGCAAGGATTTCTGGGGCGTGGATCAGGACATCGAATCGGTGGCTGCCTTCATCAAGCAGTACATCAACGAGCACGGCCGCTGGGCCTCGCCCAAGTTTATTCTGGGCGAGAGCTATGGTGGCATTCGCGGCGCCGGTCTGGCGCATCATCTGCAAAGCCGTCACAACATGCACCTCAACGGTCTGGTGCTGGTGTCGCCGTTTATCGATACCGCCGCCGGTCGTGATGGCGGTGACCTGACCCTGCCGCACGCGCTGTTTCTGCCAACCTTCGCCGCCACGGCCTGGTATCACGATGCCCTGCAGAACAAGCCGGCTGAGCTTCAGCCCTTCCTGGCCGAGGTCGAGAACTTTGCGCTGAATGAGTATCTGCCGGCTCTGACCGCCGGCTACACCATCGACGCCGGGCGCAAGCGTGCCATCGCCGAGCAGTTGTCTGACTACACTGGCGTCAGTGCCGACTACTGGGAACTGGCCGATCTGCGCGTCAGCCATCAGCAGTTTGTGCAGGAACTCAAGCGCAGCGACCGCCTCATCGCCGGGCGCATTGATTCGCGCTTTATCGGCCCTTCGGTCAACCCACTTTCTGAGTCCATGGATTACGACCCGTTCTTCCCCTCCGTGGGTCCGGCCTACACAGCCGCATTCTTTGACTACCTGCACAATGAGCTGGATTTCGGCAAGACCGAAACCTATGCCACGACCGCCTTCGGGCTGGACTGGGACTGGAGCCACCGCGATCCGAACGGACGCCAGCAGGTGGCAGTCAACCTGCTGCCGGATCTGTCCATGGCCATGATCATGAACCCCGGCATGGGCTTGCACATCCAGCAGGGCTATTACGACCTGGCCACGCCGTTTGCCGCCACCAATTACTACCTTCGCCATCTCAATATTCCGACAGAAGCGCGGGAACGCATCCGCGTGGACTATTACGAAGCCGGACACATGATGTATCTGCATCAGCCGTCACTGGAAAAATACCGAGAAGACCTGGCTGCGTTTGTGCGCGAGTATGACCGGCTGCCTTGATTGTTTGCCTGGTTGGGATGGTTTCTGCTCTGATGGGCCTGTGCCCGAAGCAGGTGACCGCGCGGTCTGTTTTGTCATCTAGACCGGAGCAGCATGACAATCTACACTGTTTTGTCATCTCGACCGGAGCAGCATGACAATCTACTCTGTTTCGTCATCTCGACCGGAGCAGCATGATAATTTACTCTGTTTCGTCATCTCGACCGGAGCAGCATGACAATGCTGCGCAGCGGAGAGATCTCAGCCGTCACCCAAAGCAAGATGTCAGGGTTTTTGAGATCCCTCCACGCGCTGCGCTTGGTCGGGATGACAGCCCAGGTTTGCAGCTGGTTCGAGGGCGTGGGCTGGTGTTTTATCATCTGGATTAAAGCGGCACGATAGTTTAGCCTGTTTCGTCGTCTCGACCGGAGCAGAATGACAATCTACTCTGTTTCGTCATCTCGACCGGAGCAGCATGATAATGCTGCGCAGCGGAGAGATCTCAGCCGTCACCCAAAGCAAGATGTCAGGGTTTTATGAGATCCCTCCACGCGCTGCGCTCGCTCGTGATGACAGCCCATGGAGACCCGCTTGACCAAAACGCCTGTCATGATTAAACCAACAAGCCTATGCCAGCCCTGTTGCTGACCACAGTGGCGATGCTGGCCTTTGCCGCCAATTCCATCCTCGCGCGGCTGGCGCTGACTGCAACCGCCATCGATGCTGTCAGTTTCAGCGTGATCCGCTTGCTGGCCGGCGCGGTCATGCTGCTGTTGGTGCTGCTCATGCAACAGCGCCAGGCTGTCGTGAATGCGCTGATCACGACATGCAGTCTGCGTACCTCCAACGCCATCGCCATCGAATGGCTGGCGGCCTCGGCGCTGTGCCTGTATGCCTTCGGCTTTTCGCTGGCCTATCGTCAGTTGACGGCAGCCAGCGGTGCCTTGCTGTTGTTTGCTGCGGTGCAGATCAGCATGCTGTCCATTGCCTGGTGGCGCGGCGAACGCTTGTCTGCCCGGCAGTGGACGGGTTTCGCGCTGGCCAGCACCGGCGTGGTGTACCTGTTGCTGCCGGGCATCAAGGCACCTCCGCTTGTTGCTGCCGTGTTGATGCTGGTGGCCGGTGTCGGCTGGGGTGTCTACACCCTGCTGGCGCGTCAACTGGGTGAGCCGGTCCAGGCCACGACGATCAATTTTGTGCGGGCAGCCATGCTTGCGTTGCTTGTGCTGGTCGTCAGTCTAGTCTGGCAGCGACCTCAGCTCGATGGCCAGGGCATGCTGCTGGCGATGCTCTCGGGTGCCGTCACCTCCGGCCTGGGTTACGTCATCTGGTACGCCGCCGTCGGTCGCATCAGCACCAGCACCGCTGCGGTGGCACAGCTCAGCGTGCCGTTGATTACCGCACTTGCCGGGGTCTGGCTGTTGCAGGAGGCGTTGACGACACGGCTGCTGGTTTCCGGACTGGTGATTCTTCTGGGGATTGCTCTGGTCAGTTTGCCAGCGCGGAACAGACGTGCTGAAGAGGGGCGCTGAGGAAGGTCGACTGCTGGTACAAAAGAGTGACAATGGTGTAGGATACCGATTGAGAGATTGAGTGTCCGGGGATTGTGAAAACCGCTCACACTCAAGTAGACAACGCGTTGATAGACAGCAGAAGTACTGACTATCTACAAGCATGTTTCAAAAATATCTTTATTAATCAATAATTTAAGAGTATTAAGATGGTGTTGATGGTGTAACATTGATGCAAATTGCGCATATACTCAATAAAATGTCAAAGCGCTGTATATTTATTAGTCATGCGGCATGTGATTTGTGACCCAGGATCTGAATGAAGGTCAAGGAGCTAATCAAGATTCTGGAAAATGATGGCTGGTATCAGGCCCGTCAGCGGGGCAGTCACCGCCAATTCAGGCATCCGGTGAAATCGGGAACTGTAACGGTATCTGGAAAGCCTAATGTGGAAATGCCACCGGGCACGCTCAACAACGCCCTGAAGCAAGCTGGACTAAAGAATTAGGTGAAATTATGCAGTATGTAGTCATTCTCGAAGAAGGCCCTCAAAGCTGGGGCGCTTACGTTCCAGACCTCCCAGGCTGCGTGGCGGTGGGAGAAACCCGCGGGGAAGCGCTGGACTTGATCAGGGAGGCCATTGAATTTCACCTGGATGGAATGAAAGAGGACGGCGATCCGATTCCGGAGCCCCATTCTTACAGCGAAGTCATCAAGGTAAATGCTGCATAACAAGACCTTGCAACCAACGCTCGTATCTCGCGCGACTGATGGCCTGCATTAGCCTCTACAGTATAAGATTATGGACGCAGCACTTATAGGCGTGGCAGGGGTAGGGGTGGGACACACGGAGGGGTAAGACATCCACACTCCAACCTCGAAGACAGCAAGGACAGACGCTCAACAATCCAGCCGCGCCGATGCTCAAAGCTGCGCCCGGTGTAGGCATCCTCACCACACAGAAAGGCCCGGCGCACACAGCGCCATACGCAGTGGTAGTAAGGCGTGGACTGCACTGAAACCAGGGCTGAACGGGGCAGAGTCATGGCTAAACCTGATGGGAGCAGACCCAAGCATGCAGCAATCAAGCCGACGAATGCTATGGCAAATGTCTGAAAATGTTGTAGGATAATCGCTATGGGTGATGGGTGTCCTGAGCTATTCATGGCAGCGACCGCAGCTCGGTGGCCAGGGCATGCTGCTGGCGATGCTCTCGGGTGCCGTCACCTCCGGCCTGGGTTACGTCATCTGGTACGCCGCCGTCGGCCGCATCAACACCAGCACCGCTGCGGTGGCACAACTCAGCGTGCCGTTGATTACCGCAGTGGCCGGGGTCTGGCTGTTGCAGGAAGCTTTGACGACACGGCTGCTGGTTGCCGGACTGGTGATTCTGCTGGGGATTGCTCTGGTCAGTTTGCCAGCGCGGAACAGACGTGCTGAAGAGGGGCGCTGAGGAAGCTCGACTGCTGGTACAAAAGACTGACAATGGTGTAGGATACCGATTGAGAGATTGAGTGTCCGGGGATTCAGAAAGCCGCTCGTATTCAAGTGTACAACGCGTTGATAGACAGCAAAAATGCTGACTATCCACAAACCGAATTCAAATAATACCATTAGCAATCAATCATTTAAGGTTATGAAGTGAGTGTCGGTGGTGTGATATTGACGCAAATTGCGTTCATACTCGATAAAATGTCAAAACGCTGTATATTTATTAGTTATGCGTCTTAGCAGGGTCCTGCGCCATGACTAGGAAACCTGGGCCCGGACGATGTGTACATTGCCTCAAGCATGTCGAAAAGAGGAATTGGGACCACGTCTTCCCGGTGGGCTGGTATCCGGATTCCACACCACAAAATCTCGAGAAGTGGAAAATACCTACTTGCAAGCCCTGCAACGATGAGTATGGTCGACTGGAAGAGGACTTTGGCCAGATTCTATCTTTCTGTGTTGACCCTCGACGACCCGAGGCGCAAGGCGTCTATAAGCGAATGTTACGAGCTTACGACCCGCGATACGGGAAGAACCACAAAGATCGAAAGATCCGGGAAGCGAAACGTCGCAAACTTCTTGAGAAGATGATGCACGGTGACGATATACCTAACCAAGGCATTTACCCAGGTCTCGGCGAGCGCTGGAACCGCGATCGGAAGGACCAAGTCGCACTTACTATCCCAAAGCGATACGTTGATCGACTCGGGATAAAGATCGTTAGAGGTATAGCATTTCTCGAGGACGGCATCTTTGTTGAGGATGACTACGAGATCGAACCATATGCTGTGGAAGCAGATGGTGCGAAGGTTTTCGAGGACGCAATTGCTCAGCATGGGCACTCGTTCTCTCGTGGCCCAGGCATCGTTGTAGATAGGGCCGTTGCCGAAGAGGATGGCATTTCTTCGATCTACAAAATCACGATCTGGGGGCAGTTGATCATGTATCTATCGATTCTTCCGCGGGATGAATAAAGTGGACCCCATAGTCAAGACAAAATCCACTTGAGTTTAAGCTCCACATTCCACACCACATGCAGCTGCACGGCGCTGCCCCGAATCTGCCTTGATCTCTGCTCCAGAGACCTTCTCG
>Ga0180009_10000865_pt1 | contig 38828 bp, 50 predicted proteins | sample OS_PC_MetaG_FD_123537 | JGI IMG/M metagenome (GOLD analysis project Ga0180009, IMG submission 123537) | Groundwater microbial communities from the Aspo Hard Rock Laboratory (HRL) deep subsurface site, Sweden - OS_PC_MetaG | ecosystem: Environmental > Aquatic > Deep subsurface > Groundwater... | reverse complement strand
CATCCTTTAGCCTTGCATGCATTGATGAAGATGGAAACTATCTTGAAACCGGCAAAGTTGGAACTGGTGTTAAGGAAAAAGAAGAAGAAGGACTCTCTTTTGGAGAGCTAACCAAGATGCTTGAGCCGCACATAAAGCAGGAATCTGGAAGAGCAGTTGTAATAAAGCCAGAAATAGTTCTTGAAATAAAATTTGAGGAAATCCAAAAGAGCCCAACCTATTCAAGTGGTTACGCCTTGAGGTTTCCAAGGGTTATACAGGTAATGGAAGATAGGGCTCCTGAAGAGTGCTCAACCATTGAAATGGTAAAGGAAGCCTTTAACAATCAAAAGAAAACATAGGTGTTTGTTGGTCGTTTCTCGTTTTGTTTTTAATTAATATTTCTATATTCAAAAAAGTGTTTTCATTTTTGGAACAATGTTTCATAAATGGAAAACTTTAAATATTCGTTGTTAAATAATAGAGGCTGATGGAGATAAAGGAGTTACTTGAGAATTTGTTCGATGAGAAGAAACTACGTGTCATGAACTTTTTCTTTAACAACCCTGAAGAGGAGATTTATCTGCGAGAAATTACCAAAAGAACCAAGGTTCCACTTGCAACAACCTTTAGAATTATAAACAAACTTAAGAGCCTTGAGATAATAAAGGAAAACAAGCTAAAGAAGTTCAAACTCTATAGTTTAAACAAAACCAAGAATACTGAATTCTTGCATGATATAATGGCTCATAAGAAGTCTGCACTAAATGAGTTTGTTGAACAAGTCCATTCTATCGTCGAGATAGAGAGTATAATCTTACATGGAAAAGAAGAGCAAAAGAAAGCAAATATTCTGTTGATAGGAAAGGGAATACCATTTGAGCGGATAAAAAGCCTCGTTGTTGATATAAAAGAAAAATATGATTTTACTATAATAGATCTAACTTTAGAGCCGGATCAATTCTTTAAAATGTCTGAAATGGGATTGTTTCCAGGAAAAAGAACAGTGTTATTTCAAAAGTGATAATTACAAAATATATTCTAGACAACAGAAGTATTTAAATATTAGTGTAGAGATTAATATATTAAATGGGATTTGTGGTGAGACGAAATCTCAACAACGTGTTTGGCGACGCGTTTTGAAATCCGAAACGAATTTTTGGCGAAAAAATTGTTTGCTTCTAGGAATGAGTATAGTATAACTTAATTATAAATATTATTATACTCTGAAGTGTAGTTTATAGAATATATTTGGAGAAAAAAACAAAATAAAAAAGCAAAAAAATGAGGGGGCACCTAAAATGGATTTTGTCGTGAAACGAAATAACGAAACAAACGAAGAAACCTACGAAGTAGGGCAGGCAACAATAAAGGTTATCGGAGTAGGCGGAGCCGGTAATAACATGGTCAATTGGCTATACAAGAAAGGAATCAAAGGCGCAGAGATTTACGCTTGTAACACAGACCAGCAGCACTTAAACATAATTGAAGCTGACAGAAAATTCTTGATTGGAAAAGATGTAACTAAAGGCCTAGGATGCGGAGGATTCCCAGAAAGAGGAACAGAAGCCGCACAAGAGAGCATGCAAGAAATAAAAGAGGTTATGAGAGGAGCAGACATGGCTTTTATATGCGCAGGAATGGGCGGTGGAACAGGAACAGGAGCAGCACCAGTCATTGCAGGCGTCGCAAAAGATGCAGGCGCAATTGTAATAGGAACAGTCACAATGCCATTTAATATTGAAAGAGCAAGAGTGGACAAGGCAGAATTTGGACTACAGCAACTAAGACAACAATCAGACACAGAAATAGTAATAGATAACAACAGGCTAGTACAAATCGCAGGAAACCTACCTGTACAACAAGCATTTGCAGTTGCAAACGAGCTAATAGCAACAATGATTAAAGGAATCGTCGAGACAATAGCAATACCATCACTAGTAAACCTAGACTATGCAGACGTAAAAACGATTATGACAGATGGAGGAGTCGCAGCAATCGGAGTAGGTGCAAGCGACACCAACAACAGAGTCGAAGAAGCAGTCAAAGGAGCACTAAGCAACCCACTACTAGACATCAGCTATGAAGGAGCTACAGGAGCAATCATACATGTTTCAGGTGGGCCTGACATGACCTTAGATGAAATCAGCCGAGTAGGAGAATTAGTAACTGAGAGCATGGACGACGACGCAAACGTCATCTGGGGAGCAAGAGTCCTTGAAAACATGAAAGGAAAGCTCACAGTAATGACCATCATTACAGGCGTCAAAAGCCCATGGATCCTAGGAAAGATAAGTGCTAAAGAAGCAGCATCAAGGCAAAGAGCGATTTCACAAGAGCTAGGAATAGAGATAGTAAGATAGGCTAAGACTTACTATTTTTTAATTTTTATTTTCACTTCTTTCTTGGCCTTCACCATTAGCATCACCCCCGAATCCCCAAAGATGTGCGTGAAGGCCTTTTTTCTTTTTTTTTAATCAGCGTTAATGTTTATTAGCTCAGGCTCTCCAAGGAATGATTCTCTCTTTAAGTCTTCAATTACATAGTAAACGTTCTTGTTTAACACCTTGAATTTTCTCTCAAACAACTCTAAGAAATCTTCCATCTCTTTGATGTGCTTGAATACTCCTTCAACCATGAAGTCGTAGCCATTGTTTATCTTGAACAATGAGTTGACGTTCTCGTTGCAAAGCAAGTAGTTTTTTGCAAGGTCTCTGTCTTCAATCTCAACTTTTAAGATTATGTTGGCTCTGCAAAGGTATCCTAGCTTTGAAAAGTCTATTATTGTTGTGTGCTTTGTTATGATATCTTTTTCTAGAGATCTCAGCTTGTCGTATAATGATGATATTGGAACACTGGTCTTCCTGCTGATGGTTGTTAGGGTTTCTCTTGCATCCTTTCTTAGGTACGCCAAAAATAGTATGTCTTTTTTCTTCATTTTTTTACACCTCGCTCGTTTTTCCGTGTGTTTTTCGATGATTCCGGAAAAACAAAGTATATATTTGAAGAAAAAGATATATAATTTGTTCTTATAATATATATATCAGTATATAATTATATAATTATTTTAGATGATGATAATCAATAAGCTTTTCTATAAGCGCAATCTTCTTTTTAGAATCTGAAATGCTCAAACCAACAAACTCCTTCACCTGCCTTAAATAACGCTTTCTAGGACTAACAAAAATATTTGGTGCTCTAAGTCTCTTTAACTCAAACAAGAAATATCGAATGTTATACTTAAAAGCAAAAAAATTCCTCAAATGATTGTCTATTGGATTAATATGCAATAAAATTAGATTTCTTAAACGTTCAACATCATCTGTTTGAACCTCTATATGTTTATCAGTCAAGGAACGCTGCAAGATACTTATTATCCAAGCATTGTTATCCTTGGAAAAAGAACAGTTCTCTTGGAGAAACTTAATGTTATTTCTCGTGCTATACTGATATAAATCTCTAGTTTTTGGCAAAATCAAGTATCTCACAAGGCTCTTTACAGCTTTGATATAGTGTGTTTGCTTTTTATACTCGTTTTTTTCTCTTAAAATCCGAAGATAATAATGAATAGCATCTTGGAAGTATCTCTCAGAAGAATCTTTATAATTAAATCTTCTCTTTAATAAACTCCTTATATCTTCATCTCCTTTTAAGATGACTGGTGCAAAAAAGTTCTTGAGCCTCAACTTTATCGCTGGAAGCCATATTATTTGCAAGTCAACATTCTCAAGCGCGTTTTCTGGAACACATAGCCCTCTAACGATATCCATCTTTTTATTCTTCATAGCAACAAGTTTTTTATTCTTCAAAGCCTTAACATATTCAAAGAATGAATCAATGAAAACAATGATATCATAGTCGCTGACATAGATTATTTTGTCCTTCTTTTTCTTTATTAGTCCTTCTCCATAAGAAAAACCACCCCAAAGACCAATAGTTGGGTCTGACACCTCTACTGACAAGAATTGTGTTATCTCTTCTAAGTCATCTCTTACTCTCTTATTGAGCTCTTCATCATTTGAGATGCAAAACTGCTGTCTTTTAATTCTAGGAAAAAATGTTTTATCCATCTTATAATTTTATAACTAGAGGATTCTTCCTCTTATAAAATGCTGTCTGCTCCAAACACCACAAAAATCTCTCCTTTGGATTTGAAAGTTTGCTTTTTTGCCTGTTAATATTGAAAATGTTGCTTTCCACGTTTTTTAACAGTCCTTCATCTATCTTTAAATCTTTTTTTATACAGTTGACAAGATTTATCTTATTTAGTAAGTTGAGGCTGCATATGTTAAATATTCTAACCCAATTAATATTTACTTTTTGTTCTTTTAAGGATAGTATCAACATCAAGCTGTTCTTTATTTTTAGAAAAAATGATGTTTTTTTTAAAATCCTGCTGTGAATATCATTCCTTTTATCAGTCAGATACGTTCTTGAAAGGGCTTTATCAACAAGACTTTTTGCTTTGAACCACAATTCTTTATTTTTAATTCTTATATTGTGATTAGGATTAAGCTTTTTGTCTAAACAGCGTTTGTGAAACATCTTTTCTTCCAAGCTTAAAAATCTTTTTTTAACCAGTTCTTCATATATTTGTTTGTTGCTGAATGTTTTATATCCTTTAGTATTTGTCAGATAGTATATCTGCAATGATTCAATAACAGCCAGGATGATTTTTCTAACATCTTCCTGACTTTGTTCTTTTAAGGGGTGACTTAACAAAAGACTTGTGTAAACTTGTTCAGTCTTATATATTAAATCACAATCTCTAAATCTTTCATACTTCTTTTTTTTATAAAAATCATCATCATTAAACAGAGCCACACCTTCTTTTATATCTCTTTGAATTCCAACAATCTCAAATGGTTTCCACGTGAAACTCAAGTCAGCCCTCTTGTTAGTCAAAATATATTTTTTTCTATCCAAGTCTTGTTTTAATTGTTTTATCTTTGATAAATCTCTAAAAAACCTCAAAGGGTTATAGTAATCTAATATTATGAACAAGTCGTAATCACTAAAGAATGCTGTTTTTTTGTTTTGAAAAGAAACACTTCCTTCATCATAGTAAAAACTTCCCCGAAGAATAATTGTTGACTTTGGAAAATATTTTAATATCTCACATTTTATAATGCTTATATCTTTATTAATTATCCTTGCAACCCGCTTATTTCTTAGATTAATCACTTTTTTAACCTTTTAAAGTGAATGTTTTTCCTGTTTTTTTAATTCTTCCGACATTTTTTTATATTATGCGTTAGGATAATTATTCTTTTTGCATTGATTTTATCTGTTTGAAAAGAGCTATTTCCGGTGCAAAATAATATATGTGGTGTCTACATCTAAAATCTGCAACAAATCTATATTTTTCAACTAAAAATTTTACAAATCTGTTTTTTAAATGTTTTTGTATCCCCTCATTTAAAAAGTATGTGATAAGACAAATTCTTTGAAGTTTTTTCTTATCTTTTCCTGTTAACCACGGATTATGTGGCTCCATGTAATCAAAATAAATCCAATCTTCAAGTTTTTTTGGTACTTCATATCCTGTTTTTTTTAATTCTTCAAAAAGAGTCGTTCCAGGATACAATGATAATATTTTCAAACCTAAAATGGTTGCTTGCGGATTTTCATCTTTTAATCTTATCATTAAAGATATAGTTTTTTTTACATCATCAAAAGTTTCTGTTGGAAACCAACCATGAAACTGTACGATGGTTTTATTTTTGCTTTTTTTAATTTTCTATTACCTTGAAGTATTTGATTTATCGTGATTCCTTTTCCAACACTATCTAATATTCTTTGAGAGCCAGATTCAATACCCACATATATTCTTTTAAAACCTGTTTTTTTAATTTTTTTTAAAGTTTGAATTTCGCTTTTCGCTATGAAATCCATTTTACTGTTTGCAAAAAATTCTGTTTTTATACCTTCTTTTTCAACTTCGTCACAAAATTTTATTATTTCTTTTTCATCATAAAAAAATAAATCATCTAAAATACTTATTTTCATTTTGAATTCTAAACCCTTCTTTATATTCTCTATTATTATATTAAGTGGTACTTTCCTAAAATTATTTTTTTTTAAATGCGGTGTTTGTGCAGAAAGCGCAGTTGTATACGCATCCTCTTCCAGTCACAACTGGAAATTCATCTTTTTCTTCAATCGCACCTGTATATTGATTTACATCAATGAGTTCGTAAGGCACTTTTAATGTTTTGTTTAGATCAAAAGGGTTTCTTCTTTCATTAATGATTATCTCATTATCTTTTTTATATCCTATGCCTTTGACTTTTGACAAATCTCCATCTACATCTAGTGTTTCTGTAAGTTCAACTAATGTTTCTTCTCCATCTCCTATCACTACAAAATCTATGTTTTTATTTTTCAGCGTTTCATATGGTAGGACTGATGGATGAATGCCTCCAAATATTATTGTTATTCTTTTATTTGTCTTCTTAACAAAACGAGCTATTTCTAAAGCGAACTTTATTTGAAGACCAGTCATAGTGGTTATTAATATTCTTGGTTGATGAGCATCTTTAATAGCTTTCTTTAAGCTTTCTTTCCAGAATTTGTCAATCCTCTGATCTATAATCTTTACTTTATAACCTTTATTATAGGCTAGACTTACAGCGTACAGTAATCCGACAGGAACTCCTAAAAAAATTTTTTGTAAAAGAGTTTTTGGATACACTGCTATTAGTGTTGTTAATTCTTTTTTTGGCATTTATTGCTAAAGTTTCTCTTTGTTTTTTAAATATTTTATGTAAACAATTTTTTGTTTTGCATAACTACCACAAATCATATTAAAAGAAGAAATTTATTGCTGTTGGTATAAACTTTTACTGTTGAATCAAAATATTTTAAAGCAATTACACAATTATAATAATTCTTAATGAAAAAAGAGGATAAATTCAATATCTTGTTCGTTTCGACTACAAATATTCAGCCTTCTCTCTCTTTTGGCTACTTAATATCATATTTCAAGAAATATTCAGAATTGAGAGATGATTTTTGCTTTGAGATATTTGAATGTGAAAGATTGCTAGACATAATCATAACCTCTCCAAACGAGATAGTTAGAAAGGCAAAAAAATTTGATGTTGTCTGCTTTAGCACGATAACTGAGGATTATAATTTTATACTTAAAACATCCAATGAGATACATGACGCTGCTTCATGCAAAATATTCTTTGGAGGACATCACATATCTGCTCTTCCAGAAAAACTGCCTTCATATGTAGATGTAGGTCTTATTGGCGAAGCCGAAGAAACATTCAAAGAACTGCTAGAACTTTTAGCGAGAGGAGAGTTCAAAACTAAGAATCTTAAGAATATTGACGGAATAGTCTATCATAACGCTAGGAAGACTATTATTACAAAGAAGAGGAAGATGATTTGGCCGCTGGACAATATTCCTCCTCCAGCAAGAGAATATTTTAGTCGACATCATCGGGGAAAAAAGTATTGGTATAGCATGGATGAGCTGGCAGGAAAGAGAGTTGGTGTTCTAAGCGCTTCAAGGGGTTGTCCATTCAGCTGCATCTTTTGCGACGATAGTTTATTCTGGAACAACTCAATAAGATGGTTTAGCGAGGAGAGAATCGTTGATGAGATAAAAGAACTAATTGAGAAGTATGAAGTTGACCTGATAAAATTTAATGACAACCTAGGAATTTACAATAAAGAAAAGCTGAGAAAAGTTATAGAGTTGTTGAGGAAACAAGGGCTATTAAACAGATTTAAAGTGATAAAATACCAGTTGAGAGTTGACTTAATCGATGATGAACTGATAGAATTGCTAAAAGTTTTTGGAGTTAGAGAAATCACTTTAGGAATTGAAACGCAGAACAAGACGCTGTTGAAAGAATTAAAAGGAGGAAAAGTGACTCCGAATATGAATAAAAAAGTGATTCTAAAACTTCTAAAAAACGGTTTTTTTGTCTGGCCAGAAATAATCGTTGGAATACCTGGAGAAGACGAGCATTCATTAAGAGAGACTCTCAAAATAACCAACATTAAAGGCGTTTTAGATTATCACATAAGCCTATTAATACCCTACCCTGGAACTCCAATTTGGTCTTATGCAAAAGAAAAAGGATTGGTCAGCGATAATATGGACTGGGAAGAACTCAGATTGGAATTAAACGAGAAAACCATCAATATAAATGTTTTCCTTTCAACAATGGACAAACAGAAGTTTAAAGATATAATTAAGCCTTATCTTTCCAAGAATAAGAGAGTATTAACGGTCTCAAACGTAAAGAGCCGCTTTGTGAACGGACTTAAGCTTCTAGTAACTAACCCGCGAACTTTTTATAAAGTCATGAAAGAAATTTTATAAGAATAAATATGAAAATGAGCAAAAAAATACTTGTTAGCGTTGTCATACCAACATATAATAGGCAGCACTATCTAAAAAACTGTTTAGAAAGACTCGCAAACCAGACAATCTCGCAAAACTCATTCGAAGTAATTGTTGTTGATGATGGTTCAACGTGTGATATTTCTAGAGTCACAAATCAATTCTCAAACAGGATAAAAAACCTTTCTTTAATAAGAATAGAGGATAATACGGGAAAGCCTGGGTTTGTTCGAAATACAGGAGTAAAAAGAGCAAAAGGTGACGTGGTGGCATTTAATGATGATGACTGCATCGCAGCAATTGATTGGATTGAAAAAATAGTGTTTTACCACAAAAGATTTAGAAATATAAATGTTATTCAAGGATTGTTAGACAATGCTAATAAGAAGAATGTTTATGGTGTTTTGTGGAAATTCATTCTTGACCTAAACATCAATCAAAAGACGAGGCATTCGAAGTTAAAATATGATTACATCGATTTGCTTGGCACTGACAATCTATCTGTCAAAAAAAGAATATTTAATAAATTTGCTTTCAGCAACGATTTAAATGCTCGGGAAGACGAACTTTTCAGGTTGCAGTTAAAAAAATCATCTATTGATATATTATACATTCCAGGAATTGCAGTTAAACATGACTGCAGGAAAACCTTGTTCTCTTTTTTAAAACAGAATTTTATATACGGATCAGCAGATTTTTCAATGAAAAAATCATTCTCGAATGATAAGACTACGTCGCCTTCGCTGATGAACTTTGCCATCTTTAAATTGTTGTTTCAAAAACACGGATTTTCTAAGTGCATCAAGATGTTTGTTCTAATAATTCTTAAAAACGTGGCTTATTTAACGGGTTTTTTGCATCAGAAACTATTTGTAAGAGCTTAAAAAGAGGTTTCTTACCATGCTCATAAACTTTTTAAAAATGTACTTGTAAAAAGTAAAGCTTATATAACCATTTTTTAATGCATAGTGGGCCTGAAGAATCATGCCTTTGTTCTTCATTGCAAGCATTTCAGACCTCTTTATATTAGGAAGCGAAATTGTTAAATCATCGCCTAAAGCGCTAGGTGTAGTTGTTTCTTTTATTAAGTTATATTTCTGGCAAGTACTAAACATTGCAGAGCCAGGTATTGGAACAGCGAAATTCCAAGATATATAATCCAACAGGTTGTTTTTCAGAAGTTTTTTAGCGAATCTGTAAGTGTTGTTGCACATATCCAAGTCTTCATAACATAACCCATTCTCATCTTCCCACACGTTAAATATTATGAAGAACCCACCTATTTTAAGACCGTTTCTCTTGAGTATCTCACATGCTTTGACGACTTGTTTTAAATCTATATTCTTTCTTATGCCATCCAATGTTTTCTGGTTTGCACTCTCTATTCCCAGATGAACAAACCAAAAACCTGCCTTTCTGAGGTTTTTTCCAAGTTCTTCTGTGACGTTGCTGGCGTGTAGTTGACATTTCATGCTCAAGCCATTCAGATTGAGTTTTTGTATCTCTTCACATAAAGAATTCGCGTATTTCAATGAAACGTTTAACTCATCAGAGTAGTCATATATCTCTTTTATGCCGTGTTTTGTTACTAAAGTTCTTATTTCAGCAGCAACATTCTTCGGACTCCTGTTTCTAAACCATGGTTTTTTGACTTCCAAACAGGACTAGAGCAAAAGTTGCAATCAAACGGGCAACCCCTAGATGAGATTATACACACATCAAGTGTTTGCTTCTTATAAAAATAGCCTTTATATCTTTTGAGATTAACCAAGTCCCAAGATGGAAACGGCAATTTGTTAATATTAGCCTGCAGTAACCTTTCATGATTCTTAAGTATTTTTTTTTTCTTTTTTAAATGCAATACCTTTAACATTTTTCAAATCTTTAATCTGCCCTTTGAAGTAATGCACTAATTCGCTAAAAGTCTCTTCACCTTCACCAATTATGCATATATCGGCTCCTGCGAGTAACATATCGTCCGGATTTGAGGTAGGATAAACTCCTCCGCATACAATAATCATATCATGATATCTTTTTTTTAGCTCTTTTATCAACTGTATACTTATGTTTGAAGTGATATATGCTACAGATAAAGCTAAAATGTTTGGTTTTTCCTTTTCAATAACCTTAAGATATTTCTTGAGATAATAATCCCCTTCAAAGTAACTTACAAAAACGTCACTGTGATATTTTCTAACATAAGACATTAAGTATAACAAACCTAAATTTGGATAAAACCTGTGATCCTTGGTGCTGTTTTTTGTCAGCGGAGGATTTGCAAAAAGAATTTTCATCTTTGTATTCATATACTGTTTAAATAAGCATTTAATTTATAAATATTCTTTGTATTAACAATAGTCATGAAGCAAATTAGAGTGTCAGTTGTTGTATTGACAAGAAACAGGCCTCAATACTTGAGAACTTGTTTGGAAAGCATAAAAAAACAAGATTATCCTGAACAATCTTTTGAAGTCATTGTTGTTGATAATAATTCTTCAGAAGAAAACGCTGTTTTGAACAAAGAGATAGTCTCAAGAAATGGCTTTGCAAGATATATTTGTGAAAGCAAGATTGGTGTTTCATTTGCGAGAAATACAGGGGTTAAGCTGGCAAGATATGAATACGTAGCATTCATAGCGGATGATTATGAACTATCTGTTGATTATTTGGCTAGTGTGAATTCTTTGTTCCAAAAAAATAAGCACATCAATGTTTTGTGTTTTAACATAGTATCTGATGATAAAAAATCAATACAAAAAGTAAACCAGTATTATTATGAGACAAAGAGATTATTAGCAATCAAAGAAGAACAATCAATCACCAAGAAAATATTTTCTGCAAAACAAATCTCATTTGATGATAAACCTCATAAAGTACCTCATTATCCCGTTTCAGGAGCTGCAGTCATTAAAAAAACTGTGTTTGATAAAGCAGGTTTATTTGACGAAACATTCTTTTTGTGTGAAGACGTTGATTTTGGAATTAGACTTAACAAGAAAGGTATTTGTGCTTATTACTCCTCTGCTGTTAAGATAAAACAAAAAAACGAGGCAAATCTGTTCTTGAGCCTTAAGCGACAGTTCGTCTATGGAAAATTCTATGTTGTTCTAAAGAATCGCTGGTCGGACTATTCAAGAATTGTTCCAAGAAGCACTTTTGGATACATCTTTTTTCTGCTCTTGTCACCATTTATATCTTTGTGGAGGTGTAGTCTTAGCCGGAATCTAATGAAATTTCTTTTTTACTTTCTTTTCATTCTGTTGTTTGACATCACTTTTTTTTTAGGAGCGATTTTTCAATCATGTCGCGGGAAACTATAGATAATTTTTTATATCTAAATCAAAACAGTTTAATGCATGGGGGTTTTTAATGGTAAGGAGTGGAAGATTTTCTTCACTTTCTGGATTGTCTACTCAGCGTTTTCTATGTACATTACTTGGAATGAGAATACGCGGCTTGATTTGACTTTGGCTGTTGTTGAAGAGGGAAGGTTTTCCATAGATTCTTATTATAAGAATACTGGTGATAGGTCTTTTTTTAAAGGTCATTATTATACTGATAAGATGCCTGGGATGAGTTTTATAGACATTCCAGTCTATGTCGCTTTTAAATTCTTTTTTGGAACGCCTGAATTGCATTATCATCTGTACAATGTGGGTGTTACTGACTCGTGGCTGTTGTTTGTACTATTGAGCATAATATTTACTTCTGCATTATTTGGCTCTTTGTCAGTTGTGCTGGTCTATAAGATATCTGATTATTTCACGAATAAAGAATTGCACAGGAATCTCATAGTTATAGTTTATGGATTTGGCACACTGATATTTGTCTATTCAAGGTTCATTTACGACCATGTTACGAGTGCATTCTTTGCTTTTTTATGTTTCTACCTGATATTTAAGATGAAATATGATAAGAACAGCAGGGATTATAGTTTTCTTGCAGGTCTGGCTGGTGGACTGGCGGTCTTAGTCTCGATTCCAAGCATATTTTTAGTGTTTGGTTGTTTTATCATGCTGATTCTCTTTAAATCTATTAGAAAAACTGCTTTATTCTTACTGGGCTTTGTTCTTGTAATGCTAATCCTTATGTTTTACAATAATTCTGCTTTTGGACACCCTCTGTATATGGGGTATGATTATCCTGATCCACAAGTAGTTAGCATGTACCCTGATGAGTGCAGAAGCCCAAAAACTTTTGAAGATAAAATTCATTGTGAAGCATTGGAGAAAAAGAATGGTGATATTTGCAACCAGTTAAGTGGTGTTGGGATTGATAAGTGCTTGTTTTTCATTGCCTAATATACAAAAAATAACTCTTTTTGTCAATCCATTAATGATTCTGACTGGAAAGCTTATTGTGATTCAATAATAGTTTTTGATCCTGATATTTGTGATGATATAAAAAATGAATCTATGAGAACCAGATGTGTTGGTTCAAGTCAGAAGTCTTCATCATACTTTTTAGGTGCTAGAATTAAGAATTTGCTTTATTTCTTCAAGCCTGATCGTTTAAATGTTATGATGAGATTGTTAGTTTTTCCTTACAGAGGCTTGTTCTTCTATTATCCAATTCTCATATTCTCAATAATAGGTTTATTTTTCATGTATAAATCATACAAGGTAGAAACTCTCTTGATTGTGCTATTCTTTTTGTCATTCCTGCTGTTAAACGCTCGGATATTTGCTTGGTGGGGTGGATTCTGCTTTGGTCCAAGACACTTGACTGCTTTGATGCCTTTTTTAATGATTCCTCTGCTTTTTTCCTTCAAGAAGATAAAGATGAATTACATTATACCTTTTATAGTTATATCATTATTCTTCAACCTTTTAAGCGTTCAATACCCTGAAGAAGCAGGTCTTGGGAAATCTGTTGATAATTTTATTCCATTCGGCAATCCTTTGTTTGAGCATTATTTACCTTCACTCTTAAAATATGGACCTAGGAGTACACTACTAGAGCAAGCGCTGAACTTTCAGTTTAAGCCGTTTGTTAATGTGGCTTTGTTATTGTTGATTATTTATTTTATCTGGAGAAAGAAATAACTAATATTTGAAGCATTTCTCATAGTAATCACACTGTCCACTACTCCACTTACACAGCGGGCCGGGCTTTTTTGAGTAGTCATCTATGTTTTTAGTCTTTGTTTTGCTGTGGATGTATTTGACTTCGCCGAGTGCTTCGTTTTCAAGCTTATCATCAACCATTATCAGCTGCTCTGCATGATTTAAGAAGTCTATTCCTACAAAGTTTGGTCTTTTTCCAGTTGCTTCTTTGTACATCAAAACGTACATGCCAAGCTGTAGTCTATATTCTGGAGTTATATGTGTCTTGCTTCCAGTCTTATAATCCAATATGACTACGTTGTCATTCTTTTCAAATATTGCATCGATGAATCCGCGAAGCTGATGATTATCTGACAAAAACTCTTTTTCTCTAATAGGTGTTAAGTGCTTGAATGCGTCTGAAAAGCTTCTTCCACTCTTTATTTGTTGGTGAAGCTTCTTTCTAAATCTACCAAACCATTTTTGAAGCGTGCTCTTCGTTTCAGAGTAGTAGGATTTTATCTTGCTTTCTTCCATGTCAAGCTCTAAGAATTCAGAATAGTTCTCTGCCCAAGTCTTGTCTAAGAGCCCAAACAAATGAACTCTCAAGTCATCTTCAGTTTGAATGGTTTTGTCAATGTCAAAGAATTTTTCAAGCACAGAATGAACAATTTTTCCCCTAATTAAATAAATGCTTGGCTTTGAGGGAAGCTCTTCAATATATCTGTAGTAATACTTCCTTGGACACTGCTTGTAAGTGTTTATGCTGCTTGGACTCTGTACTCTACTCATTTTCTATGTAAATCACTACTTTGCGATTCTTTATATTTGCTTCGCTTTTAAACTTTAGACTCTTGACATTAGAGCCCATCTCCATTGACTTTGCACCAACTTTGTTCTTTATATCATCAACAAAGGCTTCTAAATTCATGTCTGTCTTTAATCCAAGCTTTATCCTCTGCTCTTTTTTAAAGCCTGAATCCTTCCTCAACTGCTGTATTCTTCTGATTATCTCTCGCACAAAACCTTCCTTTTCAAGCTCTGGATTTGTAGTGATGTCAAGCAGAACTATTCCTCCTTTAAAATCAGCTATCTTTGTATCTTTTGGTTCAACCTTCTCAATCTCAAAATGATCTTTTCTTAGTTCAAAGGTCTTAATCTTTATCTTGTCTTGTGTCTTTAACAAGTCTTTTATCTTATCTTTTTCTTGGTTTATAAGCTCTGCAACGCTGCCTGTTTCTGTTCCAAAGTCTTTTCCAAGATTTCGAAAGTTGGGCTTTACTTTTAAGTCATATTCGATTTTGCCGTATACAACTTGTTTTACGTTGACCTGTTTTTTTAACAGGTGCTCTAAATGCTTTACCTTGTCTGTGACTTCTTTGTCAGCTTCAATGATTAGTTTTTTCAAAGGCCAGCGTACTCCAATCTCACTCTTATCCCTACATGAAAGAGCGGCTGCGATTACTTCCTGAACAACATCCATGTCTTCTTCTAACTTAAGGTTAGAGTTCTCTGCTTTTGGAAGTTCCTCTAAATGTATTGATGCTTTTAAGCCACGATTTAACTTCTTCATATTCTGATATATCTTCTCTGTTATGAAAGGAGAGATTGAGGCTATCAAGATTAGCGTTTTTGTCAAGCAATGGTTTATAATGCTTAAAGGATTCTTGTCATCAATCAACCTGTCTCTTATTAGTTGGACATAAGTTCTGCTTAAATCGTCAACCAAGAAATTCTGAACAACCCTGCCTGCAAGGTGTAAGTTGAAAGATTCTAAATTCTCACTTACCTCTTTTATGGTGGTGTTTAATCTTGAAATTATCCACTTGTCTTCAAGTTCTTTTACGCTGAGCTTTTCAAGCTTGTCTGCTTGTGAAAGCACAAAGACGTGCAGGTTCCAAAGTGTGTTGAATACTTTTCCCATCTCATTTTTCACAGTTTCCATGTTAAACTTTTGAGTGCTTGAAGGATCAACATCCCAGCAGTAATAAAATCTTAAAGCGTCTGCACCAACCTCTTCTAATGCATCCTTTGCGCCAATAACGTTTCCAAGCGACTTGCTCATCTTCTCTGCGTTCTTGTCAAGAACCCAGCCAGGCATGGAGATTGTCTTGTAAGGCTCCTTGTTAAACACGGCAATACCACAGAACATTAAATGGTAGAACCACCCTCTAATCTGGTCTTGTGACTCATTAATCCTGCTTACAGGGTAATGTTCTTCAAAGAGTTTCTTGTTCTGAAAAGGATAGCCTAGTGATGCGAATGGTGCGCAGCCAGAGTCAAACCACACATCAAATATGTCATTTATGCGACTGACATTCTTTCCGCACTTACACTTTAGGTGTACATTGTTGACTGTGTGCAGGTCGAAGTTATCAGGAATTTTCTTAATACTTTTTTTCTTAAGTTCATCAAAAGAGCCTATCGTTATTACTTCTCCGCATTCACACTTCCAGATAGGAATTGGGATTCCCCAGTATCTCTGCCTTGAGAAGTTCCAGTCTTCAGCATTAGTTATCCAGTTTCTCAGGCGCTCTCTTGCAAACTCTGGTTGCCAATTGATATCTTCATTGGCTTTGAGCATCTTCTTCTTCACAGATTCAATCTTTAGGAACCACTGGTTGCTAAGCCTGAAAATCAGTGGAGCCTTGCATCTCCAACACAAAGGATATGAATGTTCAATAGTGGAGTAATGAAGCAGTCTTCCGGTTTTGTGAAGAACTTCAGATATTGCGTGATCTGCTTGTTTTACAAACTCTCCTTTGAACTGGCCAACTTCATCAGTGAATTTGCATTCATCATCAAGCGGGCTTATCATAGGAATATTATAATGAATACCAACCTCGTTGTCAGTTTTTCCATGGCCAGGGGCTGTGTGTACAAGGCCTGTTCCTTCCTCTACTGATACAAAGTGTTCATGAACATCTTTTGTAGAAATGCCTTTCTTTGCTCCAATCTTTGATGCTACACGCTCTTTTAAGATTGGAATTGAAGCATAAACTTTCAAAGCGTTTGGATTCTTGTCAAGCTCTCTTTGGATTGGAACATCAAGTATAGACTCGTACTTTGTGCCGACGAGTTTTTTTCCTTTGAAAGTTTCTAATACTTCAAACTTCACATCCAAGTCTTTTAAGGTTTTAAGACAGTTCTTCGCTAATATAAGGTTTCCATCCTTCTCAGTTTTCACTTTAACATAATCCTCGTCATCCTTACAGGCAATAGCAACGTTTGCAGGCAGAGTCCATGGAGTTGTTGTGTAGATTAATAGGTTGTCATCCTTTGTGCCTTTTACTTTGAACTTTATGAATATTGATGGGTCCCTAACATTTTTATACGAATCTGTTACTTCATAACCAGCAAGCGCTGTCTGACACTTTGGACACCAAAAAACCGGTTTTTTACCCTCATAAACCATATCCTTGTTCCAAAGAGTGTTAAAAGCCCACCAGGCAGATTCGATGTATGAATTATCATATGTCAGATATGGTTCTTTTGAAGAATAATAAGATCCAAGGTTGTCATAGACTTCCAACCACAAATCCTTGTTTAAAGCAGCGCTTTCTCTGCATATCTTCATGAATTTATCAACGCCAAGTTTTTCAATATCTTTCTTAGACTGAAGTTTTAACTTCTTTTCAACCATGTTTTCAATAGGCAAGCCGTGAGTGTCAAAGCCCGGCTGGAAAAAACGTTTTTTCCCTTCATGAAATTCCATTTTATGTATAAATCCTTGTACACAGTATTTCTGATGTGACCAACGTGAGGAACATAGTTGGCATAAGGAGGACCGTCAAGCAAGAAGTATTTTTCACCTTTAGAATTCTTCTTATTAAGCAGAGTTATCAAGCCTATCTTCTTCCAAAGAGCTTTAACCTCTTTTTCAACTTCGCAAAAATCAAATTTTTTCATAGTAAAACACCATTAACCTCGAGTTCTTTATATTGTTTTTGAATTTTGTTCTATTTTGAACAGGAAACTATTTAAAAAAGGTTTCTATTCAATAAAACATGAAGAGGGTCGCACTTAATCTCAAAGACAAGTCTAAATTAGCATATATGAAAAAGATAATTAAAGATAACAAATTAAATTTTGTGGTTAAAAACCCTGATTTTGTGATATCGCTTGGTGGTGATGGAACTTTCTTGATGAGTGAGCGAAAGTATCCAGGTGTTCCTAAACTAATAATTAGGGATAGCAAGACCTGCCATAAATGCGTTGGTATGAGTGAAGAAACTGTTCTTGAATTGATAAAGATGAACGAGTTTAATATCAAGGAAGAAATGATGCTAGAATCAAGTTTTAAAGATGAAAAAATAATTGCAGTCAATGATATAATTATTCGAAACAAATCACCAAACCAAGCAATCAGGCTTGATTTGCATGTTAATGACAGACAGACTCACGAGGAAGTTATTGGAGATGGTGTTGTAGTATCAACGCCTTTTGGTTCAACAGCTTATTTTAAATCCATAACCAGGAAAACTTTTGAAAAAGGAATTGGTGTTGCTTTTAGCAACTCTGTAAAAGAACACAAACCTTTAATGTTGGATGATGACTCGGTCTTAAAAGTACAGCTTGTAAGAGGTGATGCACAGATTGCAAGTGATAACAATCCGAAAATATTTATCCTTAAAGAAGGAAGTACTATAACAATAAAAAAGTCAAAGGAAACTGCAAAGATAATTATTATTAAAGGATTATGAATCTAAAAGAAAAAATATATAATTGTTAATTGCTGTTATGAATTAATATGATAAGGACAATCAAGAATGGATGCCCAATCTGCGGAGGAGACGTTAAAGGAGATGATGTTCATAAGTATTACTGTGAACACTGCAACATCCTTTTTAGCAAGTCAAGAGTTGCTAGAAAAGAAAAACAAGGGACTAAGGAAAGTCCAAAACCCCACTGCGTCGAGCGGGAGAAAGGATACTTGTACTTCATAGACAAACAAGGAGACATTTCAAGAGTTAAAATGGCTGAGAGCAGATCAGACAAGGGGTCAAAGAAGCACGAGAAAATAGTAAAAGTCGGCTTAAAAAAAGAGAAAGGATACTTATACTATTTAGACAAGGATGGCTGCATAGCAAGAAGTCCGATGAAGAGAGGAGGAAAAAATGGGAACTAAGCATAAAGAACAAAGAGTAGCATTATTTGTAGATGTTCAGAACATGTATTACTCAGCTATGAACCTTTACAAGGCAAAAGTAAACTTTACAAACATACTAAAAACAGCTGTTTCTGAAAGAAAACTTATAAGAGCATTTGCATACGTCATAGAAGCAGACATGAAAGGGGAAGATAAGTTTCATGAGCGACTCGAATTAATCGGCTTTGAAGTGAAGAGCAAGGAGCTGCAGACGTTTGTAGGAGGAGCAAAGAAAGGAGATTGGGATGTGGGAATTGCAATGGATGTCTTAAGGATGGCTCCAAAAGTAGACACTATAATCTTAGTCTCAGGAGATGGAGACTTTGCAGACCTGCTAAAATATGTGAAATCACTTGGATGCAGGGCAGAGGTTATATCATTTAAAAAGACAACTTCCTCAAAACTACTCGCAGAAACAGACGACTTTATAGATATGAGTTTGGATAAAAAGAAGTTTCTGATATGAAAACATGATTAAAAGAACGATATTCCTAATAATTGGAGTTATATTAGTACTTATAGGAATTGTGGGGCTGTTCTTGCCTTTAATCCAAGGAATACTGTTAATAATTGCAGGCCTCGTGTTTATAGGAAAATTTGAAAAAATAAAATTTATTGATGACTTGTTGGATTACTTAAAAAAACTTTTTAACAAAGTAAAAACTTATTTTCAAAAAAATTTATAAAAAGATGACTTTTAAACCTTTTAAGATGGTGATAAAATGTTGCATTTAACACAAGAAAATTTTGAAAAAGAGACGAAAAAAGGAAAAGTAGTTGTTGACTTCTGGGCAGAGTGGTGCGGACCCTGCAAGATGCTGGGACCTATATTTGAATCACTAAGTGCAGAGATGAAAGGAGTGAAGTTTGCCAAGGTCAACGTTGATGAAAACGAAGAACTATCAACAAAGTATGGTATTAGAGGAATTCCAACAATGATTCTGTTCAAAGACGGAAAAGAAGTTAGCAAACTAGTTGGAGCGCTGCCAAAAGAGAGTTTGAAGAAAAAAATAGAAGAATTGTTTAAGTAAGATTCAAATCAAAAAATAAAAATTATTTTTCTTATTTTTCTTATTCTCTTCTGTCAGATTCAAAAGAGTATTCTGGTCCAAAGCAACCATACGTGAATTTTGAATCGAGCTTTTTTCGTGCATCAAGTATGCTTTCTCTTGTCCATTTTGGAAGACTGCCGTTAAACTGCATTGGTCCAAGATAAGCTCTGTTCTCCCAGCCACGATTGCTTAAGAACTCATTTCCATCACTATATTCTTGATCTGAAAGTCCGATTGTTTTTAATACTGTGTTGTGTATTTCTTTTTCTTTTTCTTCAGTCCAACCAGAACCTGCTGTTCCTATCAGGATGTATCCTTTGTTATCAAAGTAGTTAATAAACTCAACTTTAACACGTGTTTCTTCTATTCCTGTAACATCTGAAACATATGCTTCGAGAGATGCATAGTCAAGGTTTTTGTCTATTGTTCGTTCAAAGACTTCTTTTGCAGTGTTTTTTGGTATTTTGTTTATGTTGAATGTCATGTACGCTGTCTGCGCAAGTATGAGTCCTGCAAGTCCTAATGTTTGCCAATTTTTCATTTTTTCACCTTTTTATTACTTTTTAGTGGTTATCATTGAAACTTGTTTATTAACTTTTCTATGTTATTTTTAATAAAAATAAGAAAATTTATAAGTATATTGTTATAATTGTTAAAAAATGGTCGAGATTGATAATATTGATAAAAAAATACTCTTTGAAATAGACAAGAATTCTCGAAGAAGCATAAAAGAGATAGCCAAAAAACTTGGCTTGAAGAGAGATACTGCAGCATATAGATTAAAGCAACTGGAAAAAAATAATGTTATAACAGGATACTACACAATAATAGACTACTCAAAATTAGGATATATGCTTGTAAGATTATACTTAAAATTTCAAAATACAACACCATCTCTTGAAGAAGAAATAATACAACATCTCATAGCAGAAAAATCATGTCTGACAATGTTTAAAGCAGAAGGAACATGGGATTTAGCGTCTGGAATTTTAGTAACTTCATTTTTAGAATTTAAAGATATACAAAAAAGATTACACAAAAAATATAGAAAAAACATAAATATCTACGAAGTGTCAATATTCTACGAATTTATACATTACCTAAAAAATTATCTTGTAGAAGAAAAACTTCGTGATTACAAAAAATTCTCAACAGGAAAATCAACTGGTGTGAAGTTTGACCAAACAGATATAAAACTTCTGCGAATGATTGCTCATAACTCCAGAATATCACTTCTTGAACTTGCATCAGGACTAAAACTAAGTTCAATGGCTGCAAGATATAGACTAAAACAACTTGAAAAAGAAAGCGTAATACTTGGATATCGTGCACTGATAAATCTCTCTACAATAAGATATGAATATTATAAAGTTGATATAGAACTTGAAGATATTAGCTGTTTAAAAGAACTTGAAGAATACGCAAAACAACATCCACATATAACATATGAAGACAAAACAATAGGTGGATTAGACTTTGAGTTTGACGTTGAGATTAAAAATGATGATGAATTCTACAAGCTAATAGCAACACTAAAAGAACGATTCTCTGGAATGATAAGAACATATAGATACTATAAAGCCAAAAAAATATACAAATATATTTATCTACCTGATGAGTAAAACAACAACTTTTTAAATCTGTCATCAAGACTAGTTATAATGTTCATCCACAACATAAACCCTGTTCTTGTAAAACTAGGATTTTTAGAGATAAGATACTACAGTTTAGTCTACATAATAGGATTTCTAGTCACATACTATACATTATTGAAACTAGCGAAAAAAAAGAAGATAAAAAACCTAACAAAAGAAGGAGTTGAGGACTTCATGATATATTTTATACTCGGATCAATAATTGGTGGTCGAGTACTGGATTTCTTGTTTTACAACCCTTCAGTTTTTTGGACTAATCCTTTGGAGATACTTTACATCTGGCATGGAGGAATGTCATTTCACGGAGGGCTAATCGGAGCAATAACTGGTGCATTCTTATTCATAAAAAAGCATAAAGTAGAGTTTTGCGACTTAGCAGACATCATAGTGCTGCCATTATCATTCTTCTTATTCTTAGGTCGGATTGCAAACTTTATCAATGGAGAACTATGGGGCACAGTCACAAACGTCTCATGGTGCGTCAAATTCCAAGGAGTAGAAGACTGCAGGCACCCATCACAGCTATACGAAGCAGCAAAGAACCTCGCAATATTTGGATTCTTAATGTTTTTTAAGAAGAGAAAACTAAAGAAAGGAGTAATCTTCTGGAATTTTGTACTATTATATGGAGCACTTCGTTTTATAACTAATATTTGGAGAGAAGACTCACGATTCCTAGGGCTAAGTATGGGACAATATCTAAGCCTTGCAATGGTTATACTAGCAGGGATATACCTTTACAGGATAAACTCTGCTAAAACCAAAAAATAGATAAAGAAGTAAGTCATAGTAATGTTTATACTGGGGGGATTAACCTATGGAAGAGTTAAAATGCCGAGTGCATGGTCTTTCTTTTGCATCTACATGTAGTTGGTGCAGCGACCCTATATGCGAACAATGCCTTTTAGCCAACAATGGCAGGAAATACTGCGTTAGATGCTATATGAGGCTGACAAAGAACAGCGTAGCAGACTTCTTAGACAAAAAAAAAGGAGCGATATGGCGAAAAGCCAACTGAGAAGATATTAAATATCGATCCATCACTTGACGAAGAAGAAGTTAAGAAAAGGCGAAAAATGCTAGACATAAGAGAAAAAGCGAAGTCAGTGCTGGGCAGAATCGAAAAACACCAATGACTTTAAAAGAGTGATAAAGTGATGAAGACACCAATAATAATAGTGAATTTCAAAGCCTACAAAGAAGGAACGGGCAGAAATGCTGTAAAGCTTGCAAAGATATGCGAAAAAGTCGCTAAAAAGACTAAGAAAAACATTGCAATCGCAGTCGAGGAAGTGGATATTCGCAATATAAGCTCTAAAGTTAAGATACCAGTTCTAAGCGAACACCTAGACTCAATAAGAGAAGGTGCTCACACAGGCAACAACTTAGCAGAAGCAATCAAGGAGAACGGGGCGTGGGGAACATTGCTAAACCACTCAGAAAACCGCTTAAGAATAGACCAACTGGAAGAAAGCATCAAACGAGCAAGAGAAGTAGGCTTAAAAACCGTTGTCTGCGCGAATAACTCTGAAATCGCAGAAGCAGTAGCCGCGTTTGAACCAGACATGATAGCAATTGAGCCACCAGAACTAATAGGTGGAGACATATCTGTAAGCACTGCAAAGCCACAAGTAATAACTGATACGATAAAAAAAGTCAAGAGAATAGCAAACATACCAGTGCTGTGCGGTGCAGGGATAAAAAGTGGTGCAGACGTAAAAAAAGCTATTAAACTAGGAGCAAAAGGAATACTCGTAGCCTCAGGCATAGTCAAAGCCAAAGACCCAGAAAAAGCATTAACAGAACTAGCAGACCCACTCTAGACGACGAGGACGTAAACTCGCTGAATTGAGCCGTAAGTGTTACCACCTTTCTTGATTTCTATGTCAAAAGCGTATTGTCCTTTAGAAGCAGTTTTTGGGACTTGTATTGATATAAGGCCGTGAACACGTTCGTTTACCTTGACAGCATTGTAAGTTATTGGAGCTCCACTTATAACTGCACTTAATGCATTTTTATCAGTTACACTAACATCAAAAGTTGCAGCGACGTCTCCTTCGTTCCAAAAACCGTAAGGGAACAATCCAGCTTTTTTCCTCTCAACGTTTAATCTGTTTCTTGGAACAACAACGAGGCTTCCATCATCCATGACTTGGTCAAGCTGCTCAATTGTGCGTTCATCAAGGTCGTTTTTAAAATCATAGCTAGTCTTAATAATCTTGGTGAATATATACATCCCAGCGCCAAACAAGACTAATGAAAGGATTATGACGACTAAGAAACTTGCTGCTAATTCAAAACCCTTCTTGTTCATCTTGAAAAATATGTTAAAAAAATTAATTGTTTTTTTACTCCATGTAATGGTACTCTTTGACAAGCAGCCATAAGAATAAGAACATCACAATAGCGCCTGCGATTATTATTGATATTCCATACCAGAAGTCTGTTGCAGTTGTTATCATCTTGTAAAAGCCGTAGCCCATAATGAATGTTCCAACCCATAAAAACTTGTCAAACACCAATTTCATAATTTCAAATTCCTGATCCTTAGACATGTGTTTCTTCATATAAACCACCTCATTTTTTGTTGTTTCATTTTCTTTTACCTCTTTAAATATTATAAATTATTATTCTTACGAAACTACCTCTACATAAAATTGTTTTGAATTAACCGAATTATTGTATTTATTTGTATCTGTTTTTCCTCTAAGTTCTACAGTGCAGAGATATTTTTCGCCAACAGGTACTGCTAAGTTCGGAATAAACTTCTTATCATCTTTTACAATTATTTGAAATCCTTGTGATTTCCCAATTCCAACTTCAAGATCAGTAGTTGTTAGATTAAAATATTTACCGCAGTCACTTGTAGCTGTAGCAAGTATAGCTCCACTAGCATCTATTTCTCCATATAGGAATGGTCGGAACAACAATTTATTAGTTACTGCTGATGTAACGGTGTTTTGAGTTTTCACATTGAAAAAACCCATTTTCATAATCCCTGTACCGCCACTTTTAACTTGTACTGTTTTATCTAATGTTATAGGGTTTCCAGCTGTCGCAGGGTTTTCTAGCTCTGCATTATCGATTGCTGTTGTGAATTGTCCTTGTCCTTTGGTTATTAGCCCTCTGATGAATCCAAGCCCCAGTCCTAGTACTGCCATTGCCATGACTAGAATTACTATTGCTTCAATGCTTAAATTTAAGGAACCTTTCTTATTTCTTAACCTCATGATTAATACACCTCTTTATTGTTCTAGGAGACGATGTTGACTTGGAATTGTCTGGATGCAAAGATATTACTACCATCATTGAATTTTAAAGTGCATATGGTTGTAGAACCAACACTAGATCCAGAAGCATTATCTTTAACTAATACTTCCCAACCCTTACCTTCTCCAATTCCTATTTTTTGAGGACCACTTTGAAATGTTATTGAGTTTGTACCATCTGGTTTACATTCTCCTGACAATATGGGTTGGGCATTAAGAAGTTCATTAGCTCCTCCGTTGTAGAACCCTATTTTCATCCTGCCAGTGCCTTTAGTCTTTACATTAACAGTCCTATCCACAGTCATTGGGTTATCGGCTGTCGCAGGGTTTTCTAGCTCTGCATTATCGATTGCTGTTGTGAATTGTCCTTGTCCTTTGGTTATGAGTCCTCTGATGAATCCAAGCCCTAGTCCCAGTATTGCCATTGCCATGACTAGAATTACTATTGCTTCAATGCTTAAATTTAAGGAACCTTTCTTATTTCTTAGTCTCATGATGAATACACCTCTTTAAATAATCTTATATATTCTTAGTTGTTTATATTTATTTATCATTTCGCTTTATATAATTTTCTATAATTTCAAGCTTTTTCAGGCTTAAAAACTCGCAAAGATAAAAATATAGTGGTCCCATCAACAGGTATGATGCTTGCATCCACATGGGTGCGTGTATGCAGTCACAGAGCGGAAGACCTGGATAACTGCTGGTTGCCAGGTTCCTAAATCCAAAAACGTGGTATGCAAGCGTTTCAAGGGTTATTAGCAGCGACCAGTAAGCTATTATGTAAACAATTATCTTTTTTTCAGAGTTTGATTTATAGAACAGGTTAAACAAGACTACAGATCCAAAAAGCCCAATAGTCCATGCAAATAGCGTGAATAAGTTTATGCCCATAACTGACCAAAAACCAAGTTCGTAACTGTACTTGTTTGCAAATGACATGTAAATTATAATTATTAAGAATGCGAGAATAAGATTTTTGAATAGTTTTGCTCTTTTGGTAAAATATAAGTATGGAAATAATAGTATGAACAAAGCAAAAAGTATTATATCTGCGTGTGCTTTGAACGAGAATAGCAAGATAATTGTCAACAGTCCAATGCTTAAATCAATCCATTTAGTCAAAGTAAAGCCTTATACAAATAGTTAACTTTAAAATGTTTTCTGTCTTTTAATAATATTCATGGATAAACTATTATTTGGAACAGCTGGAATACCAATATCGACGCCTGACCACTCCACACTAAATGGTGTAAAGCACGTCAAGGCTTTAGGACTTGATGCTATGGAGCTGGAATTCGTCCACAGTATTAACATTTCAAGGGAAAAAGCGCCTGAGATAAGAGATGCTGCAAAAAAGAAGGTGTTGTATTGACGTGTCATGCGCCTTACTTTATCAACCTTAACTCCTTGGAAAAGCCTAAGATTCACGCAAGCATTAACCGTATCCTGGAATCAGCGAGGATTACTCATCTCTGTGGTGGTTACAGTGTTTGTTTTCACGCAGGCTTTTATCTAAACATGGAGTCTGAAAAAGTCTATGCTAATATTAGAGATAGAATAAAAGAGATGAGGAAAACTTTGGATGATGAAGGTGTTGACCTTTGGCTAAGACCGGAGACAACAGGAAAGCAGTCGCAGTTTGCAGGCTTAAAAGAACTATTAAAGATAAGCTCGGAGATTCAAGGAGTCATGCCTGTAGTTGACTTTGCACACCTTCACGCAAGGACTGGTGGCAAAGAAAACACGACTGAAGAATTCAGACAAACACTCTTATCAGTTGAAAAATTCCTTGGAAAAGAAGGCTTAAAGAATATGCACATACACCTCTCAGGGATAAACTACACTGAAAAAGGAGAGCGAAACCACTTGGTTTTAGAAGAAAGCGATATGAACTATAAAGACCTCTTAAAAGTCTGGAAGGAATTTAAGATTGCAGGAGTTGTCATATGCGAGAGTCCAAATATAGAAGATGACGCGATGCTTCTAAAGAAAACTTTTTATCTTTGATTTTACTAATTATTATCTTACTTTTTCTTATAGAATTATATCTTTATTTAGGAGTGTATTTCTCTAGAACAACGTATAGAGGGTTTTCTCTTATCTGCGTTATTTTATCTGCACTGTTACTTACAGCTTCTTGCATCTTTTCTCCTATAAACGGAATGCTGTACATAATAAATTGTGCTACAAAATTATTCATACACCAACTCTTAAACAGTTCTTTTTTATATCCTAATCCTCCAAAGAAGTTTCTTGCGTCTGTTATCTTTGTGGAGAGATATTTTTCTTCTGATAACTCGTCTTGTTTAATCATTCTCATTTCTAGAGGGTTTTGGACAACCATATTCGTTCTTAGAGGATAATTTAGTGAATAATTATCAAGTGATGAAGTGTCTGTTAATATACTGGTTATGACTAATTCTTCTTTTTGATGAGTTGTTAATAGGTCTTTTAATTTCTCTTTTGTAAAATCGATGCTTCCAGATTTATTTTTGATTACAGGTTTAAATTCTAGTTTTACATCGTCAGATTCATTAAAACTAGTTTTGTAGTATTCAAATCTTATTTTTTTCTGCGTTAGGATTCTCTTTTTTTAGTTGTTCATACATTCCTTCGACAATTTCATTTAAGTCTTTTCCATTTATTATTGCTTCATAAGAAAGATTGAGATTAGTGTTTGAATCTAGATACATTTTTTTTTGTAACTAAATTGTTTATATAAACTTTTCGTTGTTATTTATTGTTGAGTGGTGAATTTTTGTTATATTAAATCCACTTCATCTGACCTCACAGTTATTGTTCTTTGAGGATCTTTTTTTTGCATGTTGTTAATCTCAACAGCTTTCTTTGTTGATATTGGTCCGCAGCTTGGGCAGAGAAAGAATGCTCCGAATTTTCCTTCTTTTATGCTAAGAATTTCTTTGCACACACAAATCATCTCCGGAATATCTTCATTCTTATGAGCTGAGCAAACAGGGAATTTCTGCTTGTTCTTAATCACTGCTTGTCTTGAACAGAATAAACAATTAGTTGAGTTGCTCATAAAACTCTCTTTTTAATCACCTGTTTATAATGTTTATTGTAAAGTAATATAGCTTCTAAAATATCTGTTTTAAGAGGAAACTAATAGAAAGATTTATATATTATTTATGCTGTTTGAATATAATACATTAGAATTTTTTAAAAAAGGGGTATAAAATAAGGGGTGATAAATTTGGTTACATATCTAGAAATGACAGGCATGTCCTTAATGGATGTTTTAGGAACTTTGTGGTCGCAATTTTTGACGTTGCTTCCAGGATTGTTCGGTGCATTAATACTGCTGTTGATAGGTTACTTCTTAGGAGTATTATTTGAAGCAATCATTAAAGGAGCACTATTAAAAGCTGGGCTTGATGATTGGATTGAGAAGCATGAACGACACCACGCCATAGGAAAACTAAGCGTATCTGGTATTATAGGGATTGCAGCTAAGTGGTACATTTTTGTGCTATTCTTAATACCTGCATCAGCTCTAATTAGCATGGGATCATTATCAGCTTGGGTACACTCACTTGCAATGTGGCTACCAAAACTAATCGCAGGCGTTTTGCTGTTCTACTCTGGGCTAATACTAGCAGATATGGCAGAGACTGCAATCGAGTCACACAAGTTTAAATGGGCACACTTCTGGGGTGGATTTGCAAGAATAGTAATAATCTTGTTTGTGCTAGACATTGCTTTGAAGCAAATAGGTTTCAACATAGTAATGGCTGAAACAACCTACTTGATAATCTTAACAGGAATAGTCTTAGCATTAGCAATTGCAGTAGGAATAGGCTTTGGAAGTGCTTTAAAAGACGAAGCGAAAGGAATCTTAAAAAAGCTGAAATAAACTATTTTTTTATTTTTTTTTCTATCTTTTCTCAAACTCATAAAAACTGTTGTTTTCATATTTTCATATATTAATTTTCATATATTGATTTTAGAATAGTATAATTGTGTGATTCTTTATCATGATTCTTTATCCGGAAAAACAGCTGTTTTCTATTAAAAAAATATTTAAAGTGTCTTCTCATCTAAAGCTGTTATGGGAACTTTTGACAGGATATTATCTCACGACGAGTCGTTGATAAAGAATGAAAACGCGCTGGACTTCGACTTCATACCAAAGATAATTCCTCACAGAGAAAAAGAGCAGGAAGCAATAGCTCTCGTCATAAAGCCCTTGTTCATGAATAGGACTGGGAGAAACATATTCATCTACGGCTCTTCAGGGGTTGGAAAGACCCTGGCTGCAAAGCACGTGTTAAGAGAGCTAGAAGAAAAGACTGATGAGATAAGAGTGGTTTACGTTAATTGTTGGCAGCAAAACACTAGCTACAAAGTGTCGGTGTCAATATGTGAGCAGATAGGATACCGTTTTGTCCAAAACAAGAACACGACAGAGTTATTCCAGGTAATCGCGAGGATAATTAACGATTCATCAGCAGTATTCGTCTTTGACGAGGTTGACAAGGTTGAAGACACAGATTTTTTGTATCACCTCCTTGAGCAGATATACAAAAAAGCCATCCTGCTGATAACAAACTACGAGTCATGGATTTCTGACCTTGATGAACGGGTAAAATCCAGGCTGATGCCTGAACAGATGGAATTTAAGCAATACAACGCTTCAGAGACGGCATCAATACTAAAAGACCGGCTAAGATACGCATTCCCAGAAGATGTGTGGAGCGACGAAGCATTTGACTTGGTTGCAAAGAAAGCTGGAGAATTAAAAGATATCAGGCTAGGACTCTTTTTGCTAAAGGAATCAGCGTACGCAGCTGAGGATAAAGCCAAGAGGAAGATAGAGTTAGAAGACGTTAAAAAAGCCCTTTTAAAAGTAGATTCTTTCACCATAAAAAATAGTGCAGACCTAGAAGAAGAAACCAAGTCAATATACGACCTTGTAAAAGAGCATTCAGGCAAAAAGATAGGCGACCTCTTTGAACTATATCAGCAAAGAGGCGGAAAGTCCAGCTACAAGACATTTCAGCGAAAGATAGAGAAACTCTCAGAAATCAAGTTTGTAAAAACCACCAAGACAACTGGCAAAGGCGGAAACACGACGATTGTAGAGAAAAAGCTAACTGAGTTCTAAAACCAACCCACTGGACACACCCTAAAATGCCTCAAACCAACAAATTCTAAGCTTTAACACTGTTCAAGTGATGTTTCTCTTCACAACACTGGACATATTCGCGCCACGTATTTAAACAGTCAAATCAATTTTATTAGTTAGAGGTAATTTGAAAATGACAAACGAATTCATCGAAGAGTTATTTTACAAACAGATAAAAGAATTGACTAAAAGAACGGCAGACAGCTTTGATGTTCAACACAGCGACTCGTGGTTTTGGGGTGAGAAAATGATTGTAGAAGAAAAAACAGATGTATATTACCCAGAAACAATCGCGATGATAGTATTAGAACACAACCTTATAGAGCCTGAAGAACACCAAGAATTCCTAAGATACGTGCGAGGATTTTAGCATGTTTAGAAAAAAGAAATAACTGGACTGGAAAACCTACAAGAACAGAATTGATTTTTTAGATGTTTTTTACTGGCAGCAAGAAGTCAGAAAAGAGAATCTTAAAGGAATAATTTTTTAAATGCATAAGCTATCCTTTTATTCTATGAAAGTGTTGAATAAGGATGAGTTTATGAATAGTGAAAATCTTATGGTCAGAAGACTGCGTGATTCAATATTTATCTATCCAACAGACACAATTTATGGAATTGGATGTGACGCAACAAATGAAGAATTGGTAAACACCATAAGAATTGCAAAGAATCGCTTTGACATGCCATTCTCAGTGATTGCGCCTTCAAAGGAATGGATAGAAAAAAACTGTGCCATTGATGAAACAGCGAAGTCGTGGATTGAAAAGCTTCCAGGACCATACACACTCATATTAAGACTAAAAAACAAAGATGCAGTTGCAGAGAATGTCAATTTTGGCTCTGACTCTTTAGGAGTTAGAATACCAAATAACTGGTTTTCAGAAGTTGTTACAAAGATGGATGTTCCTATAATTACAACCTCTGCAAATGTTGCAGGACATGACTTTATGACTTCTCTGGATGATTTAGACCCTGTATTTAGAGAATACGTTGATTATGTCATTGAGCAAGGAGAGCTTAAAGGAAAACCATCAACACTAATATTTTTAAACAAGTCAAAAGTTGAAGTAAAAAAGAGATGAACTAATTAGAAAAAATCAAACTATTTTCTTGCCGGTATTCTTCTCAATTATGTGAATGACTTCAACAGGGCATGACTCGGCAGCTTCTTTATTATTCTCTAGTTCTGAATCATCAAACTCAATCTTTACTTCCTTAGCTTTCTCCTCACCTTTGATGTCAACCATCTTCCAGTTATTAGATATCGCTGCGCATGCACCACATCCAATGCAACCATCAATGTCATGCTGGATTTTGTATTTTCCTATTTCAACCACCTTTTTTTTTCTGATGATTTCTATAATTCTTTAAATATTTTTCTAGTACTCAACAATTGAAATCCCAGAATATTTATCATCATCGTCATCTTTGTCTTCTTTCTTTTCAGGAACACTATCATCTGAAAACATGTTAAACGTTCCAGAGCTAGCATCAGGAGTGCTGCTGTTGTCTGGACTTTCAGAGACGAACTTTGAGAGAAACTCAATCATCTTCTTAATATCCTCAACAGAATCATTTTTAGTATCGATTTCAAGTTTCATAGTAATACTGTTACTTTATGTGGTATTTATATTTTGCTGTAATACAACCTTTATCAAGTATCAAAAACTAAAGATTAGTTTTTGGAACTTCCCAAAAATCAATGATTTTTGATAAGGTTGATCAGGATAAAGCTCCCTAACGGTCGCGACGCAAAAAAGCGTCATGAAAAAACAAGAAAAATGAAAAAAATGATGGGCCTGGCCGGACTTGAACCGGCGACCTTCGCCGTTTTCAAAACCTTTTCGCGGTCTTGAACGAGTGTAAACGAAGTGAAAACCGCATTCCCCGTCAACGCTGAAAAGGGTTGTGTGAAGGCGACATCATCTGCGGACGAGGGGCTTGAGCCGATAGGCGAAACCCCTACAGTGTCAACGAATGTGTGTCGTTGGCCGCTAGACTACAGGCCCTTTGTTTTGTTGAGAAAAAGATGATTGGTTTAAATTCTTTTTGATAATACTTATAAAAATATTAGAGAAATAATCGTTGGTAATTTGCATATATTATCTTGCTTAGCTCTTCTGCGTCTAGTTTTTTTATCTCCGCAATTTTTTTAAGGCTTTCTTTGATGTGTGCTGGCTCGTTTCTCTTGATTTTCTCGTCGTGTGTTAGAAATGGAGAATCAGTTTCTGTTAATAGTTGATTTAGAGGACAAATATTTGTCATCTCTTGAAATTGTTGGCTTCTGACAACGTTTGTTGGAATTGACAAATACCATTTGTTCTTTATTATTCTTTCAACGAGTTGTTTGTTGCCTGAGAAACAATGCATCACGACTTTTCTTGCTTTTTTCTGCTCTAATAATTCTATTGTTTTAGCCTCTGCCCTTCTAGAATGTACTATTATTGGTATGTCTAACTCTTTTGCAAGGTCAATTGCTTTTGAGAAGCACTTCTTTTGTTTTTCAAAGTCGTTGTCGTGCTTCTTGTCAAGTCCAACTTCACCAATGGCAACTATGTTCCTCTTGTTTTTTCTAATGAATTCAATTTCTTCGTCAAACTTCTTCTCAGAAATCTTGTCGCACTCACAAGGGTAAAATCCCAGCGCTGCTTTTATCAGGTCGTGTTTTTTTGAAAGCTCTAGAACTTTCCTGTTTGTCTCTTTGTTTATGCCGTTGCAGATCATGGCTGTTACATTAGCTTGTTTTGCTCTTTTTAAAACTTCATCCAAGTCATCTTTGTAGTTTTCAAAATCTAGGTGAGCGTGTACGTCAACAATCATCATTTGTAGAAAAAAAGTTTTTGTTTATTTAAAACTTTCACTCACTTCTTTTTTATCTCCCTCTTGAAACTCTCTATTAGGTCAACAATGTATTTTCCTTCTTCTAGCCTGTATATTAATGGTTGCTTCTTAAACAGGCTTACCAAGTCTATCTCGTACTTTCCTGGTTTTAGAATGTTTATAGTCTCTATGTCAAGCACTATTGGTATTTCAGTATCTATTTGTGTTCCAAGAATGTCATAAACGTCTTGCTCTATCTGCTCTTTCTCTCTTCTTGAAAGCCTGATAATCTCTTCTTTTCGCTCTAAAGAAGACTTTTTAATGTAAAAAAACAGTTTTCCGCCGCATTTGCATCCTTGAAGAATCTCTGTAGAACCATCATCATACATTTGTCCGCATTTAACGCATTGGTGTGGAATTTCAAATCACCTTTTAGACTCCTGAGTTAATAACTGTATTCTTCCAGGATCCTGCTTTATCTCTTTTACTATTGATGCAGGTCCAATTATTGTAAATCCCTGTCTGCTGCCAAGAACTAGATTTAGAAATATTTGTCTTATCGCCTGCAAAACATCTTTTGTTTCTGAATTCTCAGGATTGACCACGCTAATCTCTATTCCTTTAAACTTATTATCAATCTCCTCCATTGTCCTGCTGATTAATTCAGCCTCTTCGTGGCTTTTCAATCTTCCTTCTAAAAGTATTATCTTCTCCTCTTTAACTATCTTTAATAATTTATTTATCCTCTTAACAGAGTTTAATCCTTGAATTTCTGTGTAGGGAACAAATTGTATTGTCAGCACTTTTTAACCTCTTTTTTATCCTGTAATCTTGAATAGTAGTTCATAAAACGCTTCAATGTTAGTTCCGTTTTTCGCGCTTATTCCTATGACTTCATATTGTGGAAATGCAGACTGGACTTTTTTAATGTCTGATTTCTTCAAATCAACCTTGTTTCCGACTAGAAGTACTGGTATGTTTCTTGCTTCAAGATTACCAATTATTGTGATGTTTACTTGTGTATAAGGATCTTTGGTTGAGTCAAGCACTACTATGACTGCGTCCATGTCATCAAGCCATTTAATAGCATCTATGACTCCTTTAGTTGCTTCTTTAGCTCTAATCTTTGCTTCTTTTTCTTTCAGACCTTCTTTTAAGAAGTCTTCATAGTCAATCTTCGTGGCTATACCTGGAGTATCAACTAGGTTAAAGGTTAGTTTTTTACCTCCACTCTTTATAGTGACTTCTTCTTTTATTTGAATTTCTCTGGTTTCGTGGGGGATATTAGAAACAGTACCCATCTCTTCACCAAGCCAGTCTAGACATATCTTGTTTGCAAGGGTTGTCTTTCCACCATTTGGAGGACCATATAAGCCTAGTTTGACTTGTTTTTTCCTTTTGAAAAAATTCTTAAAAAACTTGTTTATGAATCTTTGAAATAATCCTGTCATGTTCTTAACCGAAGAATGATTAAAGGTTTTAATATATAAAATTTATGTTTTTATCCAGATTGTTATTTAACGAATTTTTCCAACTCCAACAGTTATATTTCCATTCTCTTTCTTTATCACATGGTGGCCTTTTTGTTGGGATATGCTTCCAGATATGTTTACTGGCAGGAAAACTACGTGCGTCTTGTCCCTGTATGTTATTGCTATCTCAGAATTGTCTATGAGGTAAATTGTGTAATTCTCTCCATTGATATAATCAGGGATCTGGAATTGTTTTTTATAACCGTTCAAAGCAGAGTTGGCCATGTCAACCTCGTTTTTTATAACATTAGACACTTGTGTTGTTAGCCTGTCAGTTATTGCTTCAGACACATCAAGAGTCCTTTTTTGAACAACGACAAACGTTATTGTGAACACTAGCATCATGAAAGTCATCAAAAGCACGAATTCTGTGCTGGTTTGACCTTTTTTTAAGTAGTGACTTCTGAGATTAATACGTAATCACCCTTTGATTCAATTCTTATACTCATAAAACCATGATGAAAATCCGGCGATATACTGCCATTAGCATACCCTCCTTGAATTGGAACATTAGAAAAAAACACTCCTTCAGTAGTTCCTCTAGGAGTGTTGTAAGTTATTACTAGTTCATCATCAACAACATACGCGTTTGTTGCTGTAGTTGGAAAATCTGTTTGAATAGTAGTCCAAGAATTCTTCCCTATAGTGTATATGTCTTCTGCTTGGTTAACAATGTTGTTGCCAATCTTATTAACCTGACTAGCAGTCAATTTTTCATTTGACTCTTTCGAATAATTAAAGAACAACATACTGCCAGGAACAATTATTGCAAGAGCCAAAGCCAGTATGAATAAGTACTCAACAGCTATCTGACCTTTTTTACACCTCAACCTCTTATTCATATCAAAACCTCTTTTCAACACTAGATTTAACGATTATTATGATATATAAATATTCCTATCTGTTATTCCTGTCTTTATTCCTGTCTTTAAAAGCAAAACTTTTATTAATACTTGTAAAACACACTTAGCTGATAATGGTTAAATCAAGAAGAGAAAGGCGCCTCGAAAGGTTACAAAAAAAATCTATGTTATCATTTTCAGAAAGCAAGAAGCCCGAATCATCCACACAATCAGATATATCGATGAAATCTAAGAAAAAAGGCAACTTCTTCTCGAGAATTTATGAGGATCATTATAAAAAACTAGTATTAATACCTATGCTGCTCTTGTTATTATCTTTCGTCGTTATAGGATTTAACATAGCAGAAACAGGCGACTTCATGAACAAAGCAGTCTCGCTAAAAGGTGGAATTACACTAACAATACCAACAATCACCCAAGAGATAGATTTCAAAGCGCTAGAATCAAATTTAAAATCAGATTTATCAAAGGGCGACTTGTCTGTCAGAGAGCTTTCAGAGTTTGGAGTGCAAAAAGGAGTAATTATAGAAGCATCTGGTGTGGAGGAAGATGAGCTATTGGCTTCAACAAAAAAAGCGGTTGGTGATTTTGGAGACTCATACTCGCTTGAAAACCTTGGTCCATCACTAGGGGCTAGTTTTTTTAAGCAGATGATGTTTGCAGTTATCTTAGCATTCATATTCATGGGCATAGTAGTTTTTCTATACTTCAAAACATTCGTGCCTAGCGTTGCAGTAATGCTTGCAGCGTTCTCAAACATAGTAATAGCACTTGCAGTCACAGACTTGCTTGGTATGAAGATAAGCGCTGCGGGAATCGCTGCTTTTCTAATGCTGATAGGTTATAGCGTTGATACAGATATACTATTAACAACGAGGGTTCTAAAAAGAAAAGAAGGAACACTCATGGAAAGAATTTATGGCGCTATGAAAACTGGCCTTACGATGAATATCACAACTATAGTGGCGGTAACTATTGCTTTAATAGTCACAAATTCAGATGTCATAGCTCAGATAATGACTATAATACTAATAGGTTTGATGGCAGACATAGTAAATACGTGGATACAAAACGTTGCAATACTAAGATACTACCTTGAAAAGAAAGGAATAAAAGAATGAGCAAAATAAAGAATATATTCACACATTGGAGAGTAATAATAGTGCTAGTCTTTCTTATTTTATCAGTTGCAAGTATAAGTCCAAATCCTTGGAATGAAGGAGCAACAATAAGATTTGAGGCAAAAAACAGCTCTGCAGCAATTGCAGGCATAGAAAATCCAACTTTTGGCGGAACACCTATGAGTAAGGAAACAATATTGTCAATAAACAATAAGCCAATAACAAATGCAAAAGATTATTTTGACTTCGTCACAGGTCTGCCGCCAAATAAAACTATAACTATAAGGTCTGATAAAGGATTTTACAAGTTAGTAACAAAGCCAGAATATAATATAACAATCCTGGACGAGACAGAACTAATAAGGGTGACTGAACAAGTCTTTAATGAAACACTAAACGAAACAGTTAACATAACCAGAGTCGAAGAAGTTCAAAAGGTTAAAAAAGATATAATAGGAACAGAAGACTTAGGGCTCGTAGTCTACGATGCACCAACCAATAACATAAGAAAAGGACTTGACTTGTCAGGTGGAACAAGAGTCATACTAAAACCAGAAGAAGAAGTCAACCAAGAAGAATTAGACTTAGTCGTTTCAAACATAAAAGAGCGATTAAACGTTTATGGATTAAGCGATATAATTGTTAGAACTACGAGTGATTTGGAAGGCAGCAAGTTCATACTAGTCGAAATTGCTGGTGCAAACAAAGAAGAAGTAAAAGAATTACTTGCAAAACAAGGAAAATTCGAGGCGAAAATAGGCTCAACCACCGTCTTTAAAGGCGGAGACGACATAAAATATGTTTACAGAAGAGCAGAGTGCGCAGGAATAGACCCTAACTCTGCCTGTGGTCCTTCAGGAGACGGTTGGAACTGTAGATTCAGATTCAGCATATCACTAAGCACGGCTGCAGCGCAAAAACAAGCGGACACAACCAAGTATTTATCTGTAGTAACAGAAGGCTCTGACACCTACTTAAATGAGTCACTTGACTTATTCTTAGACGACCAAAAAGTTGATACTTTAAGAATCGGCTCAGAGCTCAAAGGAAACGCGGTGACTGAGATATCAATATCTGGAGGTGGCTTTGGCAGCAACCAACAATCAGCGATGGCTGACGCACTAAACAATATGAAAAAGCTGCAGACAGTTCTTGTGACCGGAAGCCTACCAGTCAAGCTAACAATAGTAAAAACAGACAGCATTTCTCCAATGCTAGGATCAGAATTCATAAAAAACGCTGTGCTAATAGGACTGCTTGCAATAGTTGCAGTTGTTGTGGTAGTTTTTATTGTCTACAAAAAACTAGTTATAGCACTGCCAATGGTAGTTACAATGATATCAGAAGCAATAATACTACTCGGATTTGCATCAATAATAGGCTGGAACCTTGACTTGGCAGCAATTGCAGGAATAATGGTTGCCATAGGAACAGGCGTAGATGATCAAATAGTCATAGCAGACGAAGTCTTAAGAGGAGAAAAAGGAGTGTTTATATCTTGGAAAGACAGAATAAAACATGCATTTTTCATAATCATGGCAGCATTCTTTGTAACAGTCGTTGCAATGATACCACTATGGTTTGCAGGCGTAGGAATACTCAAAGGCTTTGCACTAACAACAATTCTTGGAGTATCAATAGGAGTATTTATCACAAGGCCAGCGTATGCCTCAGTCGTGGAGATACTAAGCAAATAAACAGTTTAAAATTCTTTAAATGCTTCTTTTGCAGAAACTTTTTTCATAAGATTGTTCTCTTTTTTTATTTTTTAATAAATGAGCCTGCCAAAGAACAACCTTTATCAAGTATCAAAAACTAAAGATTAGTTTTTGGAACTTCCCAAAAATCAATGATTTTTGATAAGGTTGATCAGGATAAAGCTCCCTAAACGGTCACGACGCAAAAAAAGCGTCAAAAAAAGAAAAAATGGTGGGCCCGCCCGGATTTTCGTCTTCCCTCTTCGCAGGCTTGAGCGAAAGCGAAACCTGCTTTTCCCATCAACGCTGAAAAGGGTTGTCTCGAACCGGGGACCTTCGCCGTGTCGAGGCGACATCATCTGCGGACGGTTTTTGTTTCCTTTTTCCGAGGGACTTCGACGAAGTCGAATGTCGCTCTTCGGGATTAAGGAACGAAACCCTTAGCCGCTAGACTACAGGCCCAAGTAATATTCGAGACAACACAATATTTTATAAATATTATTGTTTTTTATTTTCATAATGACTTATTATGACTCAATTGCATCAGGATATGAGCAGTTGCACAGAAATGAACAGCTAAAAAAACTTTTACTTATAAAAAGCAACCTCGACTTAAAACCTGATGATTTAATGCTTGATGTTGGTTGCGGACAAGGTTTCTCAGCAGAGATTTTTGACTGCAAAATAATAGGACTTGATCCTTCCAGTAAACTGCTCAAAATGTGTCCTTTCAGGACGGTTGTTGGAGTTGCAGAGGAGATTCCTTTTCTAGACAACTATTTTGACATAGTCATATCTGTTACTGCAATTCACAACTTTAAAGATTACAAAAAAGGAATTTTAGAGATGAAGAGAGTTGGCAGCAGACTTTTTGTATTCTCTGTCTTGAAAAAATCAGCTCATATTAACAATATAAAAGAGTTAATTGCTGAACAGTTTAGAATTAATAAAATACTAGAGGAAGATAAAGACTTAATATTTTTTTGTGAGAAGTAGTTTTTTTATCAGATATTGTCTATTTAACGTCATCTTTATATATAAGTTAGTTCTATTAACATCTTGGTGATGCGTTATGTCTTTGGAATGTCCCATGTGTGGCTCATTAGATGTGTCTAAGAAAGGATTTCGT
>Ga0180009_10000864_pt1 | contig 38828 bp, 35 predicted proteins | sample OS_PC_MetaG_FD_123537 | JGI IMG/M metagenome (GOLD analysis project Ga0180009, IMG submission 123537) | Groundwater microbial communities from the Aspo Hard Rock Laboratory (HRL) deep subsurface site, Sweden - OS_PC_MetaG | ecosystem: Environmental > Aquatic > Deep subsurface > Groundwater... | reverse complement strand
TCAAATACAACTTTTGTGTCTTGTAATAGTTCTGTAGGGAATGTTGGTGGACATGCTCAATTTATAGACGGTTTAACTTTTGCAGATGGTTCTGATTGGGCTTATATTGATGTGCGTATAACTGTTCCTACAAATGAGCTTACTGGAAATAAAAATGCAACCTTAATTATAACAGCTAGTGCAGATAGTTAAGTTTATATATTTCTTTTTACTCTTTATTTTTTATGAAAAAAAGGGGTGCTTTGTTTTTATTTATTTTTATAATTATTTCTATAAATGTTTATGCTGTTGGAATAACTCCCTCTAGGATAGAATATGCTTTTGAGCCTAATTTAGAGATAGATTGTGGTTTTTCTTTATTAAATAATATTAAACAAGGACCCGGTTCTGATTTAAATGTTTTTGTTTTTGCTGTTGGAGATTTAAATGAGAGTATTGAAATTGAAGAAGAGGAAGTTGTTTTGCCACCAAATCAATGGGTGCCTTTTAATTGTACAATGACATTGCCTTCTGAATTAGGTCCTGGATTGCATGATAATGGTGTTGTTGCTTCTGAAACACTTGCTGAAGGCATGGTTATGGCTTTGGCTGGTGTAAGAATGCAAATATGGATTAGAGTTCCTTATCCTGGAAAATATTTGGAAGGAACTTTAAATATAGATAATATTGAGCTTAATAAGGAGGTTAATTTTAATGTTAATTTAATAAGCAGGGGTACAGAAAATATAGATGATGTTAAAGTTTATGTCGATATATTTGATATTTTTGAGAATAAAATAGCAACTGTTGAAAGTGAAAATTTTGGAATTAATGCTGGTGAAAGTAAAGATGTAAATTTAAAATGGAACTCTCAAGGAAATGGTGCTGGTATTTATAATGCCCGAGCAAGAGTTTATTATGATGAAGGCCTTTTAGAATTTGGGAATGGTTTTAGGATTGGTGATTTTTATATTGAAATACTAAATGTTAGTGTTGAAAATATAAAGAAAAATACAATAGGTAAATTTGATATTTATATTCAAAGTATGTGGAATAGTGAAATAGAGGATGTTTATGCTACACTTGAAATTCTTTATAATGATAAGAAACTTAGTACTATAAATACTGAATCTATTAATATAGAATCTTGGGATAAAGAAACTTTGGTTGCTTATTGGGATAGTAAATATGCTGAAATTGGAGATTATAAAGCAAAAGTTATAGTTAATTATGAAGGTAAAAGTAGTGAAAAAACAATTGATTTTAAGGTTGTTGAGTTAACAATTTTGGATAAATTAAAGGAAAATCTTGTTTATATAATTGTGATTGTTGTATTAATATTATTAATTTTAATAAATATTATAATAACTTTACGTCGGAAGGGGAAGGATGAAAAAGAAGAAAAGAAAAAGTAATTTATTAAAAAATATTTTGATTATAGCTTTGGGTTTGATTATTATTAATATAATTTATTCTTTTTTAGTTTTTGAGATTGTTGGTTTTGATATGCATTTAAATGTTGAAAATAGGATTGGTTTTAATGTTACTACTGGTTTAAATGTTACTAAAAGTCTAGAATTTGGTACTTCTTATGCCGGCGGGGGTAGCTCTAAAGAGATATTTATAGAAAATATAGATTATGAAAAGACTAAGGTAATTGTAAAAACTTATGGTGATTTAAAAGAGTGGGCTGTTGTTTCTGATAATAATTTTATTATGAAACAAGGAGATATTAAGAAATTAAAAGTTGAGGTTAATATTCCATCTGATGCTGAACATAAAGAATATTATGGAAAAATAAAAATAATATTTATGAGATTTTAAAAAATGAGGTCGATTTCAAATAATTTTTTGGCTTTTTTGTACCTTACATTAATCATAACTTCTTCTATAGGAATTATTCTTGTCTTTACTGGTTTTGAAAAGTCTTTTATTACGGGGGGTGCTTTAGGATATACTGGTGTTTGTGTTATTACTATGCCAACTATAGATTATATTGGAAATTGGTCTGCATATGTAGCACAGGAGTTTGAGCTTTTTGTATATGCTAATGATGATAATGTTGTTACTTTTAGTGATAATACAACTTTATTTGATATTACTTATGATCATAGTAATGGTAATCAACACGTTGGTAAAATCCTATTTACTCCAAATGCTTCTGATATCGGATTGCATAATATTATAATATATATTAATGATAGTGTTTGTGTTGATGCTTCTGTTTCTTCTGATAATTTTTTACTAAATATTAGTGCTAGTTCTCCTGTTTTAGTTCCTATTGGTGATTTAAGTGCTATTGAAGATGAGGTTTTTAGTTATGATGTGAATGCTAGCGATCCGAATAATTTTCCTATAACTTATAATAGTAATGTAAGTTGGTTTTTGATAAATCCTGATACAGGTATAATAAGTTTTACACCAACAAATAGTGAAGTTGGGTCCCATTTTATAGAAATTACTGCAAATAATAGTTATAATTTAAAAGATACTGAAATAATTAGTTTTACTGTTACTAATGTAAATGATGCTCCTGTTTTAGATTTCATTCCTAACCAATATATACTAGAAGACGATCCTTTTAGTTATGATGTAGATGCTAGTGACCCTGATTTGAATGTGCCTAATGCTGTTGAAGTTTTAGAATTTGGAGATAATACTGATTTATTTAATATTAATAGTGTAGATGGGGGTATAGCTGGTCCTAATGCCGGGTCTTTTAATTATGATAAAGTTGGAGATAATCAAACTGTATTGATTTGGGTTAGTGATGGAGAAGTTATAGATTTTCAATATGTTAATTTTACTATTGTAAACATAAATGATCGTCCTATTATGACCCTTGATACTGCTCAAACAGTTTATGTTAATGATAGTTTTTATGAATATGATGTTGAAGCTACTGATGAAGAAGATGGGGGTGAAAGTACTGGTAATTTAACATATACTGATAATACAACTTTGTTTAATATAACCTCTGATACTGGAAAATTTAATATAACTTTAGATGTTTCTCTTGTTGGAACTTATAATATTAATATTAGTGTAAATGATTCAGATGGCGCTATAACAGCTAAAATTTTATCCTTAACGATTACCAATGAAAATAGGCCACCGGTTATAAATTCATACTTGCCAATTGATTTAACACCTACAATAGAAGAAACAGAATCTTTGGATTTTAGTATTACTACTTCTGACCCTGATGGAACAACCCCCGGCATACGTTGGTTTTTAGATGGTGTAAATACTAATGATACTGATACTAGTTATAGTTATACAACTGGTTATGAAGATGCGGGATCGCATAATGTTACTGTTTTTGTAACTGATGGTTTAGCAATTGTTTTTTTGGGGTGGGATATTACTGTTACTGATAAGGCTCAACCAGCTCCTGGTCCAACAGGTGGGGGTGGGGGCGGAGGCGGCGGAAGTGGTTGTGCACCAATGTGGGTTTGTACTGATTGGAGTCCTTGTAATATAGATGATATAAAAATTAGAGAATGTAATGATATAAAGGGTTGTGATTACAACAGACCTGAAGAAGTAGAGGAATGTATATTTGTTCCCATACCAACTTGTGATGATAGTGTAAAAAATTATCATAATGGTGGTTGGGAGATATTAGCAGATTGTGGTGGGCCCTGTGAAATGTGTCCAACTTGTGATGATGGAATAAAAAATCAAGGAGAAAAAGATATTGATTGTGGTGGGCCTTGTCCTTTATGTGGTATTGAAAAAGAGATTGATGTTCCTTTTGTGCCTCCAAAAGAAAGAGTTAATTGGTGGTTGTTTTTAATCTTGATACTGGCCTTATTAATTATAGCTAATATAATCAAAAAGAGGATAAAAAAGATTGTTGTGATAAAAAAGAAAGGAGAAGAAAAAGATTATTTAAGTAAAATAAATGAACTAATTAAAACAGGTAAGAAAACAATTAAGGAAAAAGATGTGAATGCCTCTAAACAGGTATATAATAAACTAGAATATTGGTATGGTAAATTATCTGAAGATAATAAAAAGAAAGTTTATGGTAAAATCTATAAATTCTACAAAAAAATGATGGAGAATTAATTTGTACTACTTTATGTTAATTTAAATTAATTTTAGATATATATATTTTAAGCTAGAAAGTTTTATAAGTCCGTTGTACTACATATTTTATGGGTTTTTTTAAAAGAGGGGTATAATGGTTCATAAGAGGTATATAAAGAAAAACGGGAAAGTTTATGGTCCATATTTATACAGAAGTGTTAGAGATAAAAGCGGTAAAGTAAAGAATATTTATATTGGTAATGAAAAAAAAGATAAAAATATTAATTCTTCTTATCTTTCTATTTTGGTTGTACTACTTATTTTAATTGGATTTTATTATGGTTTAAACTATACTGGATTTGTTGTTTCTGATTTGGGAGAAAATAAAACACAAAATATGAAAGAAGTTGTTATTAAAGATAATCTTGGAAATAAATTAGATAAAAAAGTAGAGTTTGATGGTGAAAATTATAATTTAGATATAGAATCAAAAGATAAAAAATCTAAATTAAAGATTAAAGTAAAGAACTTGCCTGATAATATTAATACATATATTGGAGATATATCTGATTCTAGAATTAAGAGTGAAATTGTAGCTGTTCAAGATAATTTAGAAATGGAGGTTGCTACTATAACTTTAGAAAAAATAAAACAAATTGATTATATTTTATATTGCCAAAACTTTGATTTTAATAATTTAATATGTAATAATTGGGAAATAACTGATATTCCTTTTATAAGTAATGAAAATAGTATTACTTTTACTGTAACTCATTTTAGTGCTTATGCTGGTGGTGGTGGAAATAATTCAAATTTAACAATATGGGATGATACTGATTCCAATACAAGATATACTTTAGGTAGTGATAGTGGTGAAGATATGATATATTTCTTTGCGAATTACACAAATATGAGTTCGGGCGTTGCTATTGATGATGCTACATTTAATTGTAGTATTAGTTTTAACAGTTCGGGTAGTTGGAGTGATCCTGTTAATATGACTTTTAATTCAACATCATTACAATATGAATATAATAGTACATTTAATGTTAAAGGAACTTATTTATTTAATGCCACTTGTGAAGATAATATTTATGATAGATTGAGTATTACAGATGAATATGCTATAACTAATACATGGCCTGAAATAAGTCCAAAACCTTTAATTGCTATGAATTGTGATGAAGATACAATGTGTTATTATAATTTTAGTACTAATGTAACTGACCCCGATAATAATGATGTTTTAACATATTCTAGAGACTCTGGGACTTTCTTTTCATGTTTTGATATGGATAGTACAACAGGGGTTATTAATTTTACATGTTATATAGATAGTGATGCTATAAGTGGTTATAGTATGACCTTAATAGTTACAGATGATAATGATGGAAGTGATTCTACTGCTCAAATTTATACAATTAATGCTGTTAATGATAGACCAAATTTAACTTCTATTGGTACTTTAACTGCTAATGAAGATGAAGCTTTTAATTATGATGCTTTAGCGAGTGATGAAGAAGATGGAAATGAAGATAGTAATAATTTATCATATAGTGATAATTCTACTTTATTTAATATAACTCAAGGCAATGGAATAATAAGTTTTACACCAACACAAAGTCAAGTAGGTATGTACTGGATAAATATAAGTGTAAATGATAGTTTTGGATTAATAGATTCTGAAGTTATAAATTTTACAATATTTCAAACTGGGGATGCTCCTTATTTTGATTATGTTTGTGATACTGATAGGAATGCTACAGAAGATATTTTATTTAATTGCACTATAAGTGGTACAAGTGTAGATCCAAATGATGTTTTAACATTTAATAGTAATGAGAGTTGGTTTTTAATAAATGCTAGTGGAAATGTTAGTTTTACTCCTGCGAATAATGCTGTGGGTGTTTATTGGGTGAATATTACTATAAATGGTACTTATAATGTTATGAATTCTACTTTAATACAATTTAATGTTACTAATGCAAATGATGCTCCTATTTTAAGTACAATTGGAAATCAAACTGCTTATGGTGGAATATTATTTAATTTAACCTTAAATGCTAGTGATGATGATATGTCAACAGCTGATAATGATAGTTTATTTTTCTGGAGTAATGATACTTATTTATTTAATATAAGTAAAATAAATAATATGAGTGCTGAACTATCATTTACACCCACGAATAATGATGCTGGAACATATTGGTTTAATATAAGTGTTAATGATAGTAGTAATATAATTGATAGTGAAATTATTAATATTACTATATTGGTTAATTATCCTCCAAATATAACTGCTGCTGTTGATAATAATGTTACTGAAGATGTTGAATTTTATTTAAATTTAAGTTTGAATGTAAGTGATAATGATAATGATGCTTTAAATTTTAGTGATAATACAACTTTATTTGATATAAATATAACAAGCGGGGTTATTAATTTTACTGTTAATGATAGTTTTGTTGGTTTACATTGGGTGAATATAACTGTTACTGATGAGCATGGGGCTAATAGTTCTCAAGTATTGAATTTTACTGTTTTTAATGTAAATGATAGGCCAAATTTAACTATTATAAATGGTAATTTTAGTGTTAATGAAGATAGTGAGTTTTATTTAAATTTAAGTTTAAATGTTACTGATGAAGATAAATACATCCCTTTTGGTAATATATTTGGTATTAATGAAGTATTAACATTTAATGATAATACAAGTTTATTTGATATTGGTATTTTAACTGGAGAAATTAATTTTACGTTTAATATTACACAGGTTGGAAATTATTGGATAAATATAAGTGTTAATGATAGTAGTAATGCTATGGATAGTAGAGTTATCAATTTTACGATAGTTAATGTTAATGATGCTCCTATTTTGAATAGTATTGGAAATCAAACTGCTACTGAAAATATTGTTTTTAGTTATGATGTTAATGTAAGTGATGAAGAAGATGGGATGGAGGTTAGTTGGAATTTTACATATAGTATTAATGTTAGTTTTATAAGTATAAATGCTACAAGTGGTGTATTTAATTTTACTCCTAATAGCACCCATGCAAATGTTGGATTTTATTGGATAAATATAAGTGTAAATGATTCAAATAATGCTTTGGCTTCTGAAGTATTTAATCTAACTATCTATAATATAAATAATGCTCCTTCAATTGATATTCAAAGCCCGGCTAACTCTGTTGTAAGCATGGTGGAAAACACTAGTAAAACTTTTATTGTTACTATAAGTGATGCTGATGTTGGAGATACAATAACTTATGATTGGACTTTGGATGGAAGGATTAATGAAACTGATGTTGGAATTATTGCCGGGGGAACAAATCAACAAAATTTTATTTATGTAACTAACTGGACTGATTCTGGGGAGCATAATTTAACTATTTTTGTTTATGATGATGCAAATAGAACTTCTTTTGCTTGGAATATCACTGTTAATAATAGTAATGCTCCTATTACTTTTGAAGGAATAATTGCTAATATAACTTGGAATGAAGATACTAGTTATAGTAGTTTAGACTTAGATACTTATTTTAGGGATTCAGATGGAAATTCTGGTGCGAATTTTAGTTATGTGCAGATGAATGAAAGCCATAGTGTTTTGGGTTCTTCCAGTATAGGTGTCGGTATTGATAATGATACCCGCGTTGTTACATTTACTCCAGATGATAATTGGTTTGGGAATGAAACTATTTATTTTATAGGGAATGATAGTGAATATTGGATTGTGAGTAATAATTTTACTTTAAGAGTAACTGATGTTGCAGAATCTACTAGTGATTCTACATCTAGTGGGAGTAGTGGAGGTGGTGGAGGTGGTGGAGGTAGTAGTAGTGTTACGAAAATTGCTTCTTTAGATATAATATTGCCACCATCTATAACAATGTATTCTATTGATCAAACTACTATTCCAATTATATTAAGAAATAAGGGGGGTGTTGTATTAAATACTATTACTGTATTGGCTATATCTGATAGTGGGGTTTTTGAATTAAAATTAGATAAAAATAGTATTAGTCAATTATCTTTGCAAAATGAGGATGTTGTGAATTTAGATATTATAAGTGGTTTATTAGAACCTGGAAGTTATACTATTTATATTAATGCTGATGTGGGAGATCCTAGCCTAAGTGAGAGTGCTGAATTGTATATAGAAATTCATGAAAGAAATGAAACTGTTTTGAAAGATTTAGAAAATATGATTTCATTTACAAAAGATTTGTTTGAGCAGAATCCTGAATGTTTAGAATTAAGAGAATTAATTGATAAAGCTAATGAAAAATTAGCTGGACAAAGTTATGATGAGGGTATGAGAATAATTAATAGTGCTAACCAAGCTTGTAAAGATATTATGAATATGAAAAAAAGAGCTATTGAGATGCCTAAAGGTAAGGATTTATTAGATGTGTGGTGGTTATATCCTTTAGAACTTATTGGATTATTAATTGTAATCTATTTAATTAAGTATTATATCAAAAGGAAAAAATTTAGTAAGAAATGACACTCTTTTAGAGTAGATGGTAAATTATTTATAGAGGTAAAATAAAAAAAAGAACATGCTTGATAAAAAAATAATAAAGAATTATAATAAAGTTTTCGAAGAAGTTAGAAAAGAATTGGGAAAAGTTGTTATAGGTCAAGAAGAAGTTGTTAATGGTGTTATAAGAAGTTTAATCGCAAATGGTCATGTTCTTGTTGAAGGTATTCCTGGTATTGCTAAAACTTTAATAATAAAAGCATTGGCTGTTATTTCTGGATGTAAATCTACTAGAATACAATTTACAGTTGATTTATTACCTACAGATATTGTTGGAATCACAACTTATGATGAAAAAAAAGGGTTTTATACTGTTAGGGGTCCAATATTTTCTAACTTTGTTATTGCTGATGAGATAAATAGGGCACCACCAAAAACACAATCTGCTTTATTAGAAGCTATGCAGGAGCGACAAGCAACTATTGGTAAAGAGACCTATCCTATGCTTAATCCTTTTTTTGTTATGGCAACTCAAAATCCTATTGAAAGTTCGGGAACTTATCAATTACCTCAAGCACAGATGGATAGATTTCTGTTTAAAATATTAATATCTTATCCTAAGTTAGAACATGAGGAAAAAATATTAAATACTAATATTTCTTTAAGAAAATTTGAAGAGTATAATTTAAAGAGCATTATAACACCTAAAGAAATTTTAAAATTACAAAATTATAACCATCAGATATTTCTAAGTAAGGAACTTGAAAAATATATTGTAAAATTAGTTGATGCTACTAGAAACCCTGATAAATATAAACTAAAATTAGGAAAATATATTGAATGGGGTTGTTCTCCTAGAGCGTCTATTGGTTTGTTTATAGCTTCAAAAGCTGATGCTTTAATGAATGGAAATAATTTTGTTACTCCCCAGAATATTAAAAATGTTGCTTATGATGTGATGAGGCATAGGGTTTTATTAAATTATGAAGGACAGGCTGAAAAGGTAAGTACAGATGATGTTGTTAAAGAAATTCTTTCTAAAGTTGATGTTCCATAAAAATGGCAAAGAATATTAAAAAAAGAGTTGAGGTTAATGTTAGTCCTTTATTAAGAAAATTAGAAGCTATTACTTTAGATTTGATTGATACTCCTTTATTAGGAAGTTATAGAAGTATCTTTAAGGGTGTTGGTTTAGAATTTGATAGTTATAAATCTTACAATAGTAGTGATGATGCTGGAAGTATTGATTGGAAAGCTTCATCAAGAGCGAGACAATTACTTGTTAAAACATATGTTGAAGAAAGAGAGTTAAATGTTTTATTTTTAGTTGATATAAGTAATAGTATGTTGTTTAGTTCTATTAAAAAATTAAAAAATGAATATGCTATTGAATTAATAGCTTCTTTATCTTATGCTATTTTAGAATCTGGAGATAACGTCGGTATTGCTTTATTTAATGATGATGTTATAAAACAAATATACCCTACTAAAGGGAGAACTCAATTTTATGCAATTATAAAAGAATTATTAGATCCTAATATTTATGGAGGAGGTATTGATTTAGAAAAAGCTATTGATTTTGTTTTAGGTTATTTAAAAGGAGGAAGTGGTTTAGTAATAATTGTTTCTGATTTTTTTGGTTTGAGGGGAGATTGGGTTAAAAAGTTAAGATATTTGGGGGCTAAGTTTGAGGTTGTTGGTATGATGGTTAGAGATCCTAGGGATAGAACATTGCCTGATGATGTTGGGGAAGTTATGATACAGGATCCTTATTCTAAGAAAAGTATGTTGATTGATCCAAAAATATTGAAGAAAAAATATGAGGACTATGTTAAGAAGCAAGAAAAAGAATTAAAAGAAACATTTATGAAATGTAGAGCTGATTTTATAAGTTTAAGTACTGATGAATCTTTTATAAAATATTTGTTGGCTTTTTTTAGGAGGAGGAAAGCAAAGTGGATATAACTTTTACTTATCCTTCTTATTTGTGGCTTTTAATAAGTATTCCTATATTAATTTTTTTACATTTTTTTAGTTTAAAGAATACAAAAAGGAGGGCTTTGAAATTTGCTAATTTTGATGCTATTGCGAGGATAACTGGTGAAGAAATTTTAAGTAAAAATATTTTTTTATTATTTATTAGAGTTATTACTTTGCTCTTAGTTGTATTTGCTGCTGCTGGAATGGTTTTTTGGTATGAGGGTTTGAGTAGTGAACATGATGTTGTTTTAGCTATAGATGCTTCACAAAGTATGTTGGCTGATGATTTTGTACCTAATAGATTAGAGGCTGCTAAAGAAGCTGCCTTATTGTTTGTAGATAGTGTTCCAGGAGAGATGAGTATTGGTGTTGTTTCTTTTTCAGGAGCTAGTTTAATTGAAAGTGAAGTTACAAATGATCTTAATAAAGTTAGAAGTTCTATTGAAAATATAACTGCACAGGGTATTGGGGGTACTGATTTGGGACAAGCTATGATAAGCAGTTCTAATTTATTAGTTAGTGAAAAAAGACCTAAAGTAATTATTTTATTAACTGATGGGAGATCTAATGTTGGTATTGGTCCTGCTGAAGCTGTTAATTATTTAAATAAAGATCAAATTATGGTGTATACAATTGGTATGGGGACTTTAGAAGGTGGTGAATTTATTGAAGAGAGTGATATTGTTTCTATATTGGATGAAGAAATGTTAATGGATATTGCTAATGCAACTGATGCTGTCTATTACAGGGCTGGAGATGAAGAAAGTTTGAAAGAAGCTTTTAAAGATATAGCTTTTTCTAATAAGAAAAAATTAAGTAAGAATATTTCTTTTTTATTAATGATTATAGCTTTTGTATTTTTATTAATAGAGTGGACTTTGATTAATACAAAATATAAGATATTACCTTAAAGAAATTAGTTTTCTAGTTATTAAGTCTTTTTCGTGTGATAATTTATTTAATTTTTTATGTGGATTGTATTTTTTTACTTGTGATTTTAAATTTTCTTTATGAGTGTATAGATTTTTGGGTGCAAAAACATGTTGTTGGTAAATGTTTGTTTCTCTTTGATATTGTCTTGTTTCTTGTTCTAGGTTTCTTAGTTTGTTATATACTAAGTTTTTTTCATTAAGTAATTTTGACATGTGGGGAGATAATTGTATCTTTGTTTTTGGTGGAGGGGTTAGTTTTATTTCTGGTAATTTGAGTGCTTGTTCTTTTAAGGGAAATCTTGGTAATTTTAATGTGTGTTTTAATTTTTTAATACTATGTAAAAGTGGTTTTTTATCTTTTTGGATAGCATAATTTTCTAATTCTTTTATATTTTTTATTAAATTTTGTTCTCCATATTTTAAAGTTGTTGTATATTTTTGTATTTTCTTTATGTTTGTTTTTTCTTCATTTTTTACATAATTTTTTAGTTGTTTAAAGAATTTTAAACCTTCTTTTGGTTCGTTCTTATGTTTGAAGTGAATTATTTTTCTGGATAATTCTGTTAATTCTTTTTTTCCGTGACCTTTTTGATTTAATTCTTCATGAAAATCTTCTAATTTAGAATATATTTCTTTTTCTTCTTGTAATCTTAATTTGTAATAAGATAGTAAAGCTTTAATGTAGAAATTTTTTGCTGAGGGGGTATTTTGGTCTAATAGTTTTTTCCCTTGTTTTATTAGTAAGAATATTTTTTGCTTTTTGCTTTTTAAGGTTAACTTATGAAAATAATTTTTTATTGACGAAAAATCATTTTTTATGTTATTTATATTGTGTTTGAAGTTTTTTGATAATTGTCTTCTTGCTCTTTTTAATTTTTTCTTTGTTTTTATTTCATCTTCTTCTTTTAATTTATTATGGGGTGTGTGTGTTTTTATTAATAAATTTAAGTTATTGAATAATTCTTTTACATTCTCCTTTGTTATTTCTTTTCCACTATATTTTAATTCTGATAATTTTTCTGAGAATTCTAATACATCTGTTTGATTCTCTTTTAAAGTGCTTTTTAATTCGGCGCCTGTTAATGTCGAGGTGATGTTTAGATTGTGTTTGTAAAAATCTTTAGTTATTGAAGTTATCTCATTTAAAATATCTTTTGTAGGTAGTTTTGATAGTTTTTCTTGTAGTAAGAGTATTCTTCTTTTAACATCTACTTTTTCTTCTTTTAATGGTATTTTCTTTTTCTTAAACTTGAATGATAGTAATAACTTAAAGATATCTTTTAAGTTTATTAATTTATTTATTTTTTTTATATGTTTATAAGATTCAATAAAATATAAAATGGCTAAGATAAATAAGGCTAAAGCTATTAATGCTATTGGGATGAATATGACTAAGTTATATTCTTTTCCAAAAAAATTTATTGATTGAGCTGAAACTATTTGGGGAATTAATAAAAATAGTAATAATAATGACCTCTTCATGTTAAAAATTTAAGTTTTTGTTCATTAAAAAGTTTTTGTTTATTCTTTTTTACTACATTAAAATAGCAAGAAATGTTTTAATAGTAAAGGTTTTTATTTTATAGTAGAAAAAGGAGGTATGATAAATATGACATTCTTTAAAGATAAGAAGAAAGCGGTTATGGATCTTCCAAAACCAGAAATGTCTTTACAGTTACCAAGATTTCCAGAACCTGATTTTTCGGAGATTAGAGATATTAAACCTAATTTACCTAAACTTAAACCTCTGAGGGATTTTAGACCAATGGAAGACTTAGAAGCTGAGAGTAGACAAGATATTATATCTAATAAACCTTTATTTGTTAGAATTGAAAAATATCATGAAGCTATGAATGATTTAAAGAAAATAAGGGAAAAATTAAGAGAAGCTGAAAAGGTTTTGGAAAATGTTATGGAAATTAAAAAAGAGGAAGATAAGGAATTAAATATGTGGCATGAAGATATTATTGAATTAAAAGATAAGATGAACAGAATAGATCATGTGCTATTTGAAATGAAAACTTAAGATGCAGAAAGATATATATGTTGGAATTGAGGATCCTATTTCTATTAGAAGAGATGTTTTAACCTCTTCTATTAGTTTTATTAGGTTGTTAGAGAGATTTGAGCGTCTTAAAGAAATAAGAGTTAATAAAGAGAATGAAATTGTATATTTGAAAAGTTTAATTAAAGAAATAAGGGGTTACTTATCTGAATACAAGGGGAATTTGCCTTTTGTTGAAGGTGAGAAGAAAAAAGTTGGGAAGAAAAGTAAAAAAAGCAAGAAAAAAGTAAAAAAAGAAGTTATATTAAAGCTTAAAACGGTAAAAAAATCTAAAGCTGTAACTGAACTAGATAAATTAAAAAATGAGTTGAGTAAAGTTGAAGGTAAGTTAGCTGGTATTTCTGGTTTTTAATTACTACTTTTAAGGAATTATAAAACAAAAGATTTAAATATGGTGATTTTTGTATGGAAAATAGATTAAAATGGATAAAAGGGAATTATATTGGAAAGAACAACTAAGTCTTGCTGAAAAAAGACAGGATTCTGTACTTTATAAAAGGGCGTGTGATGAATTGGGAATTCTTCCTTCCTTAGAATATTTATATGATGCTGGTTGTGCTGAATTAATGTATCAAGAATCAGAGCCTGTGCAAAGAAGTTCTAATTTAGAGAGAGTTATAAGTTCTAAAAGTGTTTCTGCTGATAAAATTACTAATTTTCTTAAAGAAGCCAATAGATTTTATTCTACTAGTTTTAATGAACATGCGAGAGATAAGGCAGAGATATTAATGAAATATTTCCCAAGATTTAGACCAAATGGTAGTCAAAGTCTTAGTAAATACAATGAGGTTCAGATTGGTTCTATTTTTAATAGATTAATAGACTCTTATAAAAAAGGTTAGTTTTATATTACTTATTTTCTAACATATAAATATTATTAAAGAATTCTTATATAGTAAATTTATGAAATTTGCTCATTTTGCTGATTGCCATATTGGGGGATGGAGAGATGATAAGTTAAAAGAGTTAGGCATCCAAAGTTTTGAGAAGGCTATAGATATTTGTATTGAAGAAAATACAGCTTTTGTTTTGATTTCTGGAGATTTGTTTAATAGTGCATTACCAAATATTGATGTTATAAAAAAAGTAGCTAATGCTTTGAATAGATTAAAAGAACATAATATTCATGTTTATTCTATAGCCGGTAGTCATGATTATAGTGTTTCTGGTAAGACGATGCTAGATGTTTTGGAAAATGCTGGATTGATTGAAAATGTGGCTAAGTTTGACAATGGTTTAAAATTTACATTAGATAAAACAGGTACAAAAATAGCTGGTATAATGGGTTTAAGAGGAAGTTTAGAAGGAAGTTATTATGATGATTTAAATAGAGAAGAATTAGAAAGAGAATCTGGTTTTAAGATTTTTATGTTTCATACAACAATTAATGAATTTAAACCTAAGGAATTTGAGAAAATTGAAGGTATTGGTGTTAGTAAATTACCTAAAGGATTTCATTATTATGCTGGGGGGCATGTACATTATATTTTTGAGGGAGAATATGATAAAGGTAAGTTAGTTTATCCAGGTGCTTTATTTCCTAATAATTTTGCTGAGTTAGAGAAATATAAACATGGAGGATTTTATATTGTTGATGATCAATTAAATTTAAAGTATGTTAAAATTAATTTAAAAGATGTTGAAAGTTATGATATTAATGCTGATGGTAAAAACATAGAAAATGTTGAAAGAGAGATTTTAAAGATAAGAAATTTTGAAGATAAGATTTTATTATTGAGGGTTTCAGGATGTTTAAAAGAAGGGAGGGTTTCTGATATTAATTTTAAAAAATTATTGGAAAGATTTGATGGTGCTTATGCTGTTTTAAGAAATACTAGTAAGTTAACAAGTAGAGAATTTGAAGAGTTTAATTTAGAGGAAGATGAGAATGTTGAAGAAACTGTTGTGAAAAAACATTTAGAAAATTTGGAGTTTAAGGAAGAACTTGTTTTTAGTTTAATGGATGTTTTAAGTAAAGAAAAACATGAGGGTGAGAAAAATATTGATTTTGAAAAAAGATTGTTAAAAGATATATTTGAAATTTTAAAATGATATTAAAAGGCATAAAACTGGAGAATATTAGGAGTTATTTAGATCAAGATATTAGTTTTCCAGAAGGTTCTTTGTTGTTATCTGGAGATATTGGAAGTGGTAAATCGACTATATTGTTGGCTGTGGAGTTTGTTTTATTTGGATTGCAGAGAGGGAGTTTAAATGGAGATTCATTATTGAGAAATGGAAAGAAAAAAGGAAGTGTTGAATTAAAATTTATGATTGATGATAAAGAAGTGATTATTAAAAGAACTTTAAAAAGAAGTGGAGATAGTGTTGTTCAAGATTCTGGAATTATTAGTATTAATGGAGATAGTAAAGAGAAAAGTGCTGTTGAATTAAAAGAATTAATATTAAATTTATTGAATTATCCTAAGGAAATGTTAACTAAAAAATCTTTAGTTTACAGATATAGTGTTTATACCCCTCAAGAAGAGATGAAGAGTATTTTATTGGGGAATAAGGATTTGAGATTAGATACTTTAAGAAAAGTTTTTGATATTGATAAGTATAAAAGAATAAAAGAAAATAGTAAGATATTTCTTTCTAAGTTAAAAGAAGATATTAAAGAGTTTAGTGGTAAAATATATGATTTGGATGATAAGAAGAAGAATTTAGATGTTAAGAATAAAGATTTTAATAAGTTAAAAGAAGATATTGATAAGTTATTGCCTAAATTAAGTAATATTTCTTTAAAAATTGAAAATAAAAAGAATGATGTTAAAAGTATGGAAGATAATATTAAAATTTTAAATGAATTAAAAAAAGATTTAGAAGTAAATGAATTTAAATTAAAAAGTAAAAATGAGAAAGTTTTAGATAATAATAAAAATGTTGAAAAATTAAAAAGTATGATTGATGGATTGGAGAAGGAAATCAAAGAAAATGGTTCCTTAAATATTGAAAGCATTAATGAAGGTATTAATGAATGTAAGGGGGGCGTTAATTCAATAGAAAGTACAGTTAGGGAACTTAATAATAAAATACAGGAATTTAGGGTTAAGAAAAATAATTCTGAAGATATTTTAAAGAGTATTAAAGCTTTAGATATCTGTCCTACTTGTAAACAGAAAGTAAGTGATGAATATAAAGGTAGGGTTATTCGTGTTGAGGGAGAGAATATTAAGAACTTTGAAAATAGTTTGAATGAATATGTTAAAAATAATCGAGAAGCTGAAGAAAGATTAAATAATTTAAAAAATAATTTGGAAAGTTTGAGAATAAAAGAAAAAAATTATGATTTATTTAAAATGAAATCAAGTGAATTTAATGAGAAAAAAGAATTATTAGATAAGATTATGAAAGAATGTGAATATTTGAAAAAAGAAATTGGGGATATTAGTGAAAATAGAGTAGATTTATTGAAAAAAATTAAAGAATTTAAAGAAAAAGATTATGAAAAAGTAAAAAAAGAATTGGATTTATTATTAGAAGAAGATAAATTATTGATGATTAAGAAGAGTAGTTTAGATACAGAGATTAAGAATTTAGGAATAAATATTGAAAGTTTAAGTAAAGAGGTTAGAGAAAAAGAGGATATTAAATCTAAAATTGATGAGCATAAAAAAATACTGAATTTTATTGATATTGATTTCTTGAAGATGATGGAAGTTATTGAGAAAAAAGTAATGTTAAAAGTTTATAATGATTTTAACTCTTTATTTGAGAAATGGAGTGATCTTTTGATTAATAATGAAATATTAAAAGTTAAATTAGATAATGAATTTAGCCCAAAAATAGAACAAAATGGTTATGATATCGACTATTCTTATTTAAGCGGTGGAGAAAAAACAGCTATTGCTTTAGCTTACAGATTAAGTTTGAATCAAGTTATTAATAATTTAATGAGTAATATTAAGACAAGGGATTTACTAATATTAGATGAACCAACAGACGGTTTTAGTGATGAACAATTAGATAGGATGAAATTAGTTTTAGATGAATTAAATATCAAACAAGTTGTGATTGTAAGTCATGAGAGTAAGATTGAAAGTTTTGTTGATAATGTTCTGAGAATTGAGAAAAAAGAGCATGAGAGTGTTATTTGTTGAATAATGAGAAGTACAAAATGTTAGATCTTAAAAAAAAGATAGATAGAGGTTATGTTGAATTAGCTAAAAAATATCCTGAGAGTTTATTGCCTAGAGATTGTAGGGCTAATGATAATGAGTGTGGTATGCTGGGAATTAAGAGCGCTGTTGGATATATGGTTGAGGCTGGATTGAACAAATCTGAAATAAAAGAGGCATTTGTTAAAATTTATCATGATACTTTGGGAAGAAGTTTGTACGAAAGATATTTTGTAAAACCTAAATTATGTTAGTAGTATAATATTTGTTCTACCTTTCTTTATTTTTTTAATTTTATTTTCAGCTTCTAATTGAGAAATAATCAAACTTATTTTTGCTTCTGATAAAGATGTTTGTTTTCTTATTTCTTTTTGAGTTATTCTTTTTGCTTCTTTAATAATTTTATAGATTTTATCTAATTCCTCATCTTCATCTTGTATTTCTTCTTCTGTTTTTTTTGTTAAAGTTTTTTTTGGTTTTTTGTTCTTAAGGAAGAACCAAACGACTATTGCTATAAAAATAATTATTAATCCCATCCATAGACTTGTTAAGGGTTTTTTTTCATCTAATCCGGGTTCAATCTCAAAATCTAAAGGGTCCTCAAAATCATCTATTTCTGGGAATAAAATTAAGTCTAGAGTATAATCTCCATTATCTTTTACAGAAATATTTTGATTTTCTGTTAAGAATTCATTATCAACTGTTGCTACAGCTGTTATAGTATACTCTCCTATTGGTACATTGAATGAATATTGACCATTTTGAGTTACAATTGTTTGTTTTGGTTCTGTATTTATTTCAATAATTGCTTGGTCTATTGGCAATAAAGAAGTATCATAAGATGTACCATGTATTGTTGCAGCTATTGTTGTTTGCATGAACAATAAAAATATTATTAAAATTATGTACTTTTTCATGGTTTTTAATAGGTGAAATTTAGATATTTAAATTTTGCGGTTTATTTTAATCAAGGGGGTTGAATTTTGACTGTATTTTAAAAATAGGTTGTTTTTTGAAGGTATCAAGTGTTATAAAGGGTTATAAAGTTTTAATTAAAGCTTTATTAAAGCATGTTTATAAACAAATTAGAAAGTATAAATGTAAACAACAATTAAGTTGTAAGATAATAAACAAAAGTTTAGGAGGAAAAAATGATAGGAAAAAAAATAATGGCTTTGTTCGTGTTGGCCATATTTGCATTTAGTGTAGTTCCGGTTTTTGCGGAAAACGGTGCAAAACAACATGGAAAAGATAACGAAATAATAAATGCAGTGAAAACTAAAAGTGTTGACTCTAATGACAGATTTAGGGAATCAAGAGATGCTGTAAAGGGTAGACGTGCTGAGGCACAAGCTTGTGAGAGTTCTGATACAGTAGAATGTGAAGCAACTTTAAGAGAATATGCACAACACCAGGCAGAATATATGAAATCTGTTAGAGATAGAATGAATGCAAATTTGGATTTAATTGAACATTTTGCAGAAAATTATATAGATGATAGTGATGAAAGAGCACAGGTGCTTGATCATACAAGAGATTTAAGAGAAGAATTAAAAACAATTTATGCAAATATAGATAATGTAGAAACTGTTGAAGATGCAAAGATAATTAGAGATAGACTAGCTGAAAAGTTTAAAACAATAAAAAATGCAATAAAGCAATATAATGCAGTTACAAGAAGGGCTAAGTTACACAGTATAAACCAAAAGATGATTAATTTGAATACAAAATTTAATCATGTTATAGATAGGTTAGAGAGTAAAGGTGTAAACTTAGGAGAAGATTATCCTGCAAAGGTAGCTGTATTGAATGAGGCTTTAGCTAATGCACAAGAAAACTTGGATCTAGCAAGAAGCACATATCAGCAAGCTTTGAACAGCGATAGTGAAACAGATAAAGAAGCTTTAATTGAGCAGTCTAAAAACTATGCAGACAAAGGAAGAGATTATCTAAAAGATGTTAAAAATCATCTTAGAGATATTATGAACTCTGTAAGACTGAATGCAGGAAATGAAGAATTTGCAGAAGCTGTTGCATTAACAGCTTAATTTTTTCTTTTTTTTTAAAAGGAAAAATTTAAATACCATGGTTTTTTAATAAACTGTGAGGTGGATTATGATGAAAAAAATATTTTCAATATTAGTATTATTACTAATTGTCGGAATTATAACAGGGTGCGGACCAAAAGTAACTGAACCTGAGACACCACCAACAACCACAGATACTGTGGTTGATACTGAATTAGGTGAGATTGGTGGAGATATAGATGATTTTAGTGAAATTAGTGATGATGACTTAGGGGATATAGATTTGGATGAGGATTTACCTCCTCTTTAAGAATTCTTTTTTTATTTTTTATTATGAATGGGCCCAGCCGGATTTTCTTATAAAAATTTATAACTCGAACCGGCGATCCACACCTTGTAAGGGTGTTGTTTGCTAATTAATATTCATAGCCACTAGACCATGGGCCCGTAAATTAATTTGGTTTTTAAGGATTTATATAACTTACTGTTCTTCCAAATATTTCTTATAAATTTTTTCAAATAGCCCTTTTTTTAACATTCCCACGTTTCTACCCCTAACAATTATTGAATCCCTGAAATCTAACTTATTAAAATTTTTATGTTTTTTTTGTTTATTAAAACCTCTAATCCCAAAAGGATATTATTTAAGAATTTAAAATGTTATTATATAAATTTAGATAATTCTGTGCTTCCATTGGTGATGTAAAGTAATCTTCAACTCTTGCGCGACAATCTTCTGGTTTTATTGTGCTAATATTTTTTACAGCATCTATCATTCCTTCTAAATTTTGATTTTCAATAACATAACCTGTTTTTCCGTTTTCTATAACCTCTTTAACAGAACCCCTGTTAAAAGCTACCACCGGTGTACCACACCCCATGGATTCTATCATTACTAATCCAAAAGGTTCTTCCCAATTTATGGGCATCAAAAAACAACTTGCTCTTTGATACCAAGGCACTTTTTCTTCATCAGTTAGTTCACCAATATATTTTATTTGTTCATCGTCTATGTGTGGTTTTATTTCTTTTTCAAAATACTCCTGATTTACTGGATGCACATTTCCAGCGATTACTAATTTCTTTCCTAATTTTTTTGCTACTTCAATAGCTATATGTTGACCTTTAAAATCTGCAATTCTACCTAATGAAAAAAGATAATCTTCATTTTCATTTGAAAAAGGATATTTCTCTAGATCTATTCCATGATATACTACTTCTTTTATAGGGACTATTTCAGAGAATTGTTCTTTTTGCGACTCACTTATGGCGTTAAAATACACACCTTGCTGTGCATCTTTATATGTTCCATAAATTTCTCTTTTTCTTTCAATATTAGGTGCGCCATGTAAAGTTATTAGTAATGGATCCAATTGATATTTCAAATTTTGATAAGCATTTGATTGTAGGATTCTGCCTGTGTGATCATGAATAATATCAACTTTATTAATAATAGAATATTCTAAAATTTTAGCAAAATGTTCTTCATATTCTTCTTTAAATTCATGTGAAGATCCCCATTTTATTCCCCACAGACTCTTCTCTAGTGTTTGTATTAATTTGCCTTGTAATTTTGAATCTCCTGTTGCGCCGACTAACGAGTTATGCCCTAATCTTGTAAACTCTTTATCTAATAGTAAAACAATTCTTTCTGTTCCACCATACTTCATATCGGGAGTAATTGGGAGTACGATTGGAGCTATTTGTAATATATTCATTTTCAATAAACACCTTTTTTTCCTTCAGAAAGAAGTGGTTTTTGGTTAAATTCCCTATTTAAATAAGTTTCTAAAAGCAACATTTATATATTACTATAAAATATATATTATAGTATGAGAGATAAGCATATGAAACAATTAATGAAGGATAGAAGATTCCGGACATTAATGAAAGATAAGAAATTCAAATCAAGATTAGAAAAAAAATCGGGTAATAAATTTTTGGTTTTATTAATGATTATAGGTTTAATTTATGCTTATACTCTTTATAAAAATATTATATTATTAGGGATTATTATTGTTTTAGTGTTTGTGTTAATAAAATGAGTGTTGGAAAATTTTTTTGTAGATTTTTTGGAGGTATTTTATTAAACTTATCTTTAACTTTATTTCTTTTATCTTTTTTTGCAGGTTATAGTATTGAAAATATAGGGATTTTTGAGAGTGGCTTAAAAGATATTGTAGATACAGATAGTTTATTACAAGATTATAATGAGACTGAAAAAGAACAAATAGAAATGTTTTGTGAATTAAATCCTGATGAAGAAGGGTGTGATATTATAAATGATCCTGGGAAAGCTGTCGAGAATGAAGAATTTAAAGGTTTTATAAATAATATTAAGGGTTATGCTAGTTTTTTAATAAATTTAAGAGTTCTATGCATTATAGGTTTTGTTATTGGAATTTTATTAGTACATTTTGCACATTTAAATTTCATATTAACTTTTTATAAAGTTAGTTTAGCTGGATTATTTACCTCTGGTTTTGCAGTCATCTATTATAAATTTTTACCAGATATATTAAGGAAAATATTTAATGGTGATGTTATCAGAAATATGGCTCAGGAAGTTCCTAGTGATATGTTTAATAAATTAATAGAAGTCATAATAAGTTGGTTAACCATGCCTTTAAACAGGACATTTGATTTAAGTTTACTTTTATTAGGTGTATTTGTAATATTAACTGTTATATCATATATATTCAAAAGGAAAGTTTTAAATAATAAGAATCAGAAAGTTAAGAATAATGGAAAAAAAGCCACAGATACCGGAAGAACTGAAAAAAAAGTTTGATGATATCAAACAAAAATTAGAGAAGTTTAAACAGGATGCTCTAAAGAAATTTCCTAAAGATATTACTGGTATTGCTTTGTTGCCTGTTAAGAATGTTGAAGCTGAGAAAGATAGGGTTTTGAAGGAAGAGGGGAGAATTTTAAGTAAAGAAGAGGAAGAAAAGATAAAGACTTCTATTAATGTTTTTGTTTTATTAAATGATAAAGATCAAAAAAATATTCTTGAATTTAAGAATAAGATAAGTAAAGAAATATGGACTGTTGCTAAAAAAATTGATAAGAATTTATTTATTGATGTTTTGACAATTGAAGAATTGAAAGAGAATCTTTATGATGGGAAATATGAGATTTTAAGATTGATTTCTATGAGTGCTTTTATTTATGATCCTGTTGAATTTTTAGCAGCTTTGAAAGTTTCTGAGATTCATAAGACAATGGTTTTGAAGAAATTCGAAAAGTATATTGTTAGTTATATTGCTGCTGGTTCTTTTTTTAGAGGAGATAAAAAAAGCCATGATATAGATGTTTATGTTGTTGTTGATGACACAGATGTAAAAAGGATGGGTCGGTATGAGTTAAAAGATAAATTAAGAGCTATTATTATTGGACAAGGATTTGAAGCTAGTAAAATTGCTAAGACTGAAAAGCAATTTCATATTCAAACTTATATTTTAACTGATTTCTGGGATGCTGTTAAAGATGCTCATCCTGTTATTTATACTTTTTTGAGAGATGGTGTTCCTCTTTATGATAGGGGCGTCTTTATGCCTTGGAAATTATTATTAAAGATGGGTAGAATAAGACCAAGTCCTGAGGCTATTGAAATGCAAATGGATTTGGGTGAGAAATTGATTAGTAGAACTAGACACAAAATGTTGAGTATTGTTGGTGAAGATTTGTTTTATGCTATTATGAATCCTGCTCAAGCTGCTTTGATGTTGTATGGTATTGCTCCTCCTACGCCTAAGGAAACTATTCGTTTGTTAAGAGAAATTTTTGTTAAGAAAGAGAAAATGCTTGAGGAAAAGTATGTTAAGATTTTAGAAGATATGTATAAATATTTTAAAGATATAGAGCATGGAAAAACAAAAGAGATTAGTGGGAAAGATATAGATAAGTTATTGGATAATGCTAAAGATTATTTAAGCAAGATTAAGAAAATATTTGAGGAATTAAATAAGAAGAGAGATAAATTAAATGTTGATGAATTACAAAAAAGCTGTAAAGATATTTGTAAAGATGTTTTTGAAGTTTATGGGTCGAAAGGTGTTGATTTTGATAAGAATTTTAAGGCTTTGATTAAGAAGAAAGAAATTCCTGCTAAGTATTATGAAATATTTAAAGATGTGATGAATATTAAGAAGAAGAAATTGAGTAAAGCTGAGCATGATAAATTAGGTAGAGAAGCTAGGATTTTTATTAAAACTATGGTTGAATTTATTCAACGTAAGAGGGGTTTGGAGTTGGAGAGGACTAAAGTTAGAGTTAAGTATGGTGATAAGTATGGAGAAATATTCTTATTAGATAATGAGGCTTTTATAATTGAAGATATGGATGCTAAGGATAAAGAAATTAATAAGGCTACTATTTTAGATGATGGGGGTTTGGGTAGTATTAGAAAGAGTAGTTTAGAAGAATTAGAGAAGAAGATAAAGAATATTAAAATACCTGAAAGAGTTTTTGTTAAGAATAAATTATTTGGTGATTTAAAAGAGATTTTTGGTGATCATGTAGAAATTTTGGTTAGTTATTGACTAAAAAGAAGCTTATTTTGGCCTTATTTTTGGTGTGATTTTTTGTTTAATTTTTCTTTATAAATCTTTCTATGGTTTAAAGTTTATTTTAGCAATACAAAGCCCACATTATCAATATTTTGATGATTTGGAGAAGAAAGCTTTTTAAATAGAAAATGATTTTTTTAATGTAAAGATAGTTATTTTTAGGGGTTATTATGGAAAAGGATGAATACAAAGCTACGAGTATTACTGTACTAAAAGATCTAGAAGCTGTAAGAAAAAGAGCTAGTATGTACATAGGTGATACTAGTTTTAGGGGTTTACATCATCTTCTGATTGAGGTACTTGATAACTCGGTGGATGAAGCCATGGGTGGTTTCTGTAATAATATTAAAGTAACTATTCATAAAGATGGTTCTGCCACTGTTATTGATAATGGGAGGGGTATTCCTGTTGATATGCATCCTGAAGAAAAAAAGCCCGCTTTAGAATTAGTTATGACTGTTTTACACGCAGGAGGAAAGTTTGATAATAGGACATACAAAGTTTCTGGGGGATTACATGGTGTGGGTGTTTCTGTTACTAATGCATTATCTAAATTCTTAGAAGTTAAAGTAAGAAGAGATGGAAAAATACATTTTCAAAGATTTGAAAGAGGTAAGAAAATAACTGAGATGAAGATTATTGGAGATACAGAAGAAAGAGGAACTGAAATAACCTTTATGCCTGATGATGAAATTTTTGAGAATATTAATTTTGATTATGCCCATATTGCAAAAAGATTAGGAGAATTAGCTTTTTTAAATGCTGGTTTAAAAATTGAGTTTAAAGATGAAAGAGAAGATAAAAGTGAAATTTTCCAATATGAGGGCGGCATTAAAGAATTTGTTGAATTCTTAAATAAAAATAAGAATAAATTATTCAATCAAGTTATTTATTTTAAAAAAGAAAATAATGTTATACTAGAAATTGCTATGCAATATAATGATAGTTATCAAGACAATGTTTATAGTTTTGTAAATAATATTAATACTATTGAGGGTGGAACTCATGAAGAAGGTTTCAGAACAGCTTTAACAAGAGTTGTTAATGATTATATTAAAAAAAATAAATTAACAGATATTAAACTAAGTGGAGAAGATATTAGGGAAGGATTAACTACAATTATTTCTTTAAAAATACCCGAACCACAATTTGAAGGACAAACAAAAACTAAATTAGGGAATTCTAATGTTAAAGGGATTGTAAGTTCAATTGTTTATGAAAATTTAGGTAATTTTTTTGAAGAAAATCCTTCAATAGCTAAATCAATTATTAACAAATGTGTTAGTGCAGCTAAAGCTAGAGATGCTGCAAGAAAAGCAAGAGATTTAGTAAGAAGAAAATCTGTTTTAGAATCCGGTAGTTTACCTGGAAAATTAGCTGATTGTCAGGAAAAAGATCCTGAGAAATGTGAAATCTTTATTGTTGAAGGAGATTCGGCCGGCGGATGTTTTTCTGGTGATACAAAAGTGGCTTTAGCTGATGGAAGAAACTTAAGTTTTAAAGAATTGGTTAAAGAATTTAAAAAAGGAAAGAAAAATTATTGTTATACTATTTTAAAAGACGGTAGCATTGGGATTGAAGAAATAAAAAATCCAAGAATTACAAAAAAAGATGTTGAAGTGGTTAAAGTTATATTAGATAATGATGAGGGAATAATTTGCACCCCAGACCATAAATTTATGTTAAAAAATTATAATTATAAGGAAATTCAAAATATTAAAATTTCAAATTCTTTGATGCCTTTAAATAAAAAGTTTTCAAAGAAAGGTGAATGTGGAGCAACAATAGAGGGATATGAAATGATTTTTGATCCTGTTACTAATCTATGGGTATTTACGCATGTATTATCTGATCAGTTTAATTTGAGAAATAAAATTTATGATGAAGTTTTGGGAAATTCTAAGCACCATATAGATTTTAATAAACTCAATAATAATCCAACCAATATAATAAGAATGCGTAATGAAGCACATATGGAATACCATAGAAAATGTTTACATAAAACTCTTCATAGAAAAGATGTTCAAGATAAATTAAGAAAATTAAAACAAACAAAAGAATTTAGAGAAAAAATGAGTAAAAGAATGATGGAGCCACAAACAAGAAAGATGGTATCTGAAAACTCAAAAAGACAATGGGAAAACAATGAATATAAAGAATATATGAAAAAAAAGTTCTTAGAATTTTATCATTCTAATGAAAGTTATAGGAAAGAGAATAATAAAAGGCTCAATGAAGAACAAAAGAAATTTTGGAATAAAAAAGGAAATAGAGAAAAACAGTCTATTAAAACAAAAAAATATTTTGAAAAAAATCCGATTAAGAAATTAAAATTATCTGAAAAAGCTAAAGAACAATGGAATAATTCTGAATTATTAAAATGGAGAAGTAAAAAAACTAAAGAACAGTGGACGCCAGAATTTAGGAAAAAAAGAAAAGAAGCTTATAATAAAACTTATTTTAATTACACTATTAAACAGATGAGAGAATTGTATGAAAAGAATAAACTTGATGATTATGATAAAATTAGAACAAAGGGCAAAAATAATAATTTATTAAGATATGATACTTTTAAAGAAAGATTTTTTAATAATAGTGAAAAATTGATGATTGATGCTATTAAAAATTATAATCACAAAATAAAAAAAATAATTAAATTAAAAGAAAAAATAAATGTTTATGATATAGAAGTACCAAATACTCATAACTTTGCTTTGGCATCTGGAGTTTTTGTCCATAATTCTAGTATCTCTGCAAGAGATAGAAAATTTCAAGCTATTTTGCCTTTAAGAGGTAAAGTATTGAATGTTGAAAAAGCTAGACTAGATAAAATATTTAAAAATAATGAAATAACAAATTTGATTTCCGCTTTAGGTTGTGGTATTGCTGAAGAGTTTAATATTGGTAAATTAAGATATCATAAAATTATAATAACTGCAGATAGTGATGTTGACGGTGCACATATTAGTTGTTTGTTATTGACGTTTTTCTTTAGATATATGAAAGAATTAATTGATAATGGTCATGTTTATGTTGCTCAACCACCATTATACGGAGTTAAGAAAGGTTCTAAAATTATATATTTGAAAAATGAAGATGAATTGGAAAAATATGTTAAGGAGAATAAAGATGTTAAGTTTCAGAGATTTAAAGGTTTGGGGGAAATGAATCCTGACCAATTGTGGGATACTACCATGGATCCTGAAAAAAGAATTTTGAAAAAAATAAGTATAGAAGATGTTGTTATTGCTGATCAAATTTTTACAATTTTGATGGGCGATGATGTAGAACCTAGGAGAGAATTTATTAGTACTTATGCTAAAAAAGCTAAAAATATAGATGTTTAAAATGGTAGAACAAATTCAAATTAAGTTAATCGAAGAAGAAATGAAGGAGTCATACATAGATTATGCTATGTCAGTTATTACTGCTAGGGCTTTACCTGATGTTAATGATGGATTAAAACCTGTTCATAGAAGAGTTCTTTATACAATGTATAAATTAGGTTTGTTTCATAATAAAGCTTTTAAGAAAAGTGCAAATGTTGTAGGGACTTGTATGGCTAGATATCATCCACATGGGGATGCTGCTATTTATGATACTTTAGTTAGATTGACCCAAAACTTTTCATTGAGATATCCTTTAGCTGATGGTCAGGGTAATTTTGGAAGTATAGATGGTTTTGGGGCAGCTGCGGCTAGATATACTGAAGCAAGATTGAGCAAGATTGCTGATGAACTTTTAGGAGATATTGATAAGAAAACTGTTAAGTTTTTACCAACTTATGATAATAGTGATACAGAACCTGTTGTATTGCCTGCTAAACTTCCTAATTTATTAATTAATGGAAGTTCTGGAATTGCTGTTGGTATGGCTACTAACATACCACCACACAATATTGTTGAAGTTATAGATGCTATAATCGAAACTATAAAAGATTCTGATATAACAATTGAAGAATTAATGAATTATATTAAAGGCCCTGATTTTCCTACTGGAGGGATTATTGTTGGAAAACAAGGAATTAAAAGTGCTTATAGAAAAGGAAGAGGAAGGATTATTTTAAGAGCTAAAACTGAGATTGAAGATAAAAATAAAAAAAGAATTATTGTTCATGAAATCCCTTATCAAGTTAATAAAAGTAATTTATTAGAAAATATTGCTAATTTAGTTAAAGATAAGAGAGTTACAGGAATCTCTGATTTGAGAGATGAGAGTGATAAGAGAGGATTAAGAATAGTTATTGAGTTAAAACAAAATGCTAATCCTGAAGTTGTTTTGAATCAGTTGCACAAACATAGTCAATTACAAGTTACATTTGGTGTTAATACTATAGCCTTAGCTGCTGGACAACCAAAATTAATGAATTTAAAGGAGATGATTGATTATTTTATTTTACATAGAAGGAGGGTTGTTAGAAGGAGAACAGACTATGAATTAAAAAAAGCTGAAGACAGAGCCCATATTTTAGAAGGTTTGAAAATTGCTTTATTAAATATCGATGCTATTGTTAAATTAATTAAAGCTTCTAAAAATGTTGAAGTAGCTAATAGTGAATTAATTAAAAATTATAAATTAAGTGAAAAACAAAGTTTAGCTATTTTAGATATGAAGTTACAAAGATTAACTAGTTTAGAACAAAATAAGATTAATGAAGAATATGATGGTTTATTAAAATTAATTAAAGAATTAAAAGAAATATTGGCTTCTGAAGCAAAAATCTTAGAAATAATTGTTGAGGAATTAAATGAATTAAAGAAGAAATATGGGGATGAAAGAAGAACTTTAATATTAGATGGTGAGGAAGATGAAGTTATTGAGGAAGAAGATTTGATTAAAGAGGAAGATATTGTTATTACAATTAGTAATTCTGGATATATAAAACAAACTAAGTTAGAAGAATATAAACAACAGAAAAGGGGGGGGAAAGGAATAATTGCTTCTGAAACTAAGGAAGGAGATTTTATTGATAATTTATTTACAACTAGCAATCATGGTTATTTATTGTTTTTTACAAATAAAGGAAAAGTTCATTGGTTGAAAGCTTATCAGGTTCCGCTTGGGAGCAGATATAGTAAAGGAAAAGCTGTTATTAATCTATTAAATTTGAAAGATGATGAAAAAGTTAGTGCTGTATTACCTGTTAAGAATTTTAATTTGAAAGCTTATTTATTATTTTGTACTAGAAATGGGATGATTAAGAAAACTGCTTTGAATAATTTTAATAAACCTAGGTTAGGGGGTATTAAAGCTATTACTTTGAAGGAAAAAGATGAATTGGTTAAAGTAATCTTAACTCCTGGAGATTTTGATGTTGTGATAGGAACTCGGAATGGGTTGGCTGTTAAATTTAATGAAAAAGATGTAAGAGATATGGGTAGAAATGCTTCTGGTGTAAGAGGTGTTAAATTAGTTAAAGATATTGTTGTTGGTATGGAGGTTGCTAAAAATGATGCTGATTTGTTAACAATTACTGAGAATGGATTTGGTAAGAGAAGTGAGATGGACGAGTATAGGTTGATTAAACGGGGTGGGAAAGGAGTTATTAATATTAAAACAAGTGATAGGAATGGAAAGGTTGTTGGTATTAAAACTGTTAAAGATGATGATGAAGTTATGTTTATTACTAAGAATGGCGTAACTATAAGAACTAGTGTAAAAGGAATTTCTAAAATTGGTAGAAATACTCAAGGTGTTAGGTTAATGAAGTTAAAAGATAAAGATAAAGTTATTAATGTGACAAGAATTATTGTTAATAATGGTGTATAATCTCTTTGTTTTCGTATTTAAATACCCTTAATTTTTTAAGGAATGTTTTGTTATAATAGTCTATATTTTGTGTTTTTTCTTTTAAAATTAGATTAGCAATCAATTCATCTTGGTCCTTTAAATAACTTAAAAAAAATATTAAGTTATCAAAATTATCAAGATTGTTAAATTTTATCAATATATTTTGGTGTTTTTTATAAGGAAATATTTCATAACCTAAGGATGTTTTGAAAAGAGGGATACCTGGACTTAAGTGTTTTCCATAAATGTTTGTATCCTTACCTAAGGAAATATAATTATAATTTAATTCATAAGAAAAATCTATCATTAAAATAATTAAACAGTCATGTAAACCGAGATTTCTAAATCCTTCTTTTAATGCAGACCAGGATATAGACATTCTTTTTGGTAAATAATTGTCTTCTTTACAATTTTTGCATATAATTCCGCCAATTAATTCTCCTTGTTTTTTCAAAAATATTCCGCTAGTATTTTTGTTTTTAATAATCCAGTCTTGATCAATTAAAGTTAAACCCAGTTTTTTGAAGTTAATGTTTTCTTTATATAAATAATACCATTCTCTGAATGTTTCTTTATTTATCGTGTTTTCTTTTATTATTTCTAAATCTTTAATATTTTTGAAATACTTTTTTAGTTTGTTTCTCTTGTTTTTACTTAATTTTTGGATAATATTTTGGGTATTTTCTGTTTTTCTTAAGTAAATTATTTTATTAGGCATATAGAAGAATCCTTTTTTTTCGAGATAATATGCTTCTTCCTTTGTAAAATTTAAGATTTCTATTATTTCTTCATTTAATTTTTCTTCTTTGTATTCTTTAATAGAATTATATTCTTTTACTGAGAGAAATTTATTTTTTAAATCACTCATAAATTACAGATGTTCGAAATATTTAATAAATCTTTGGTTCTAAAGTTTTATATATTATTAAATTCTTTAAAAGTATATGAAAAGGGGTTTTTCTGATAGATTATTGGTAAGTATTACAGGGTGGAAGGATATTCATTGGGAAAATAAATTAAAAGAAATTGATAAATTTAAATTAAAAAAAGTTGCTTTGTTTTTAGAGATTTTTAAAGAAAAAGAACAGAGGAAAGAGATTTATGAAGCTTTGTTAAATTCTAAAATAAAAGAAATACCTTTAGTACATATTAGGAACGATATGGAAAAAAGTGAGTTGGATTTTTTATATAAAAATTTTAAATCAAGATACTTTACAATTCATGAAAGTAGTTTTAATATTTTAAAAAAATGGCGTGGTTACTATAAGAATTTATATTTAGAGATGAACTATGATAATTTTGTTTCAGATAAATTAGATGTAAGTAAAATAGATGGTTTTTGTGTTGATTTATCTCATTTTAAATGTGCAGAAGAAAAATTTTCTAAGGAGTTTGAGTATATTGTAAAAAGGAGTAAGATACATAGATATTTTAAATGCAACCATATTAATGGATATTCATATAAATTAAATGTTGATGTACACACTATTAGAAATTTAAAAGAATTTGATTATTTGAAAACCTTGCCTAAATTTTTATTTGGGGATTACATAGGGATAGAAGTTTTTAATAGTATTAAAGAACAATTAAAATTTAAGAAGTATTTAGTTAAGATGTTATGAATTTTTCCCAGGAAGCTCCCATTCTTCAAATTTTATCTTTTGAACATTAAGTTCTTTTAAAATTGATAACATTGAATGTGTGAATGTTGGAGGACCGCAAATATAGAAGGTATTTTTGAAATCTTTTACATACTTTGAAATCATAGATTTATTTATCCTTCCTGTTTCATCTTTCCAATTGGGGGGTATATCGTTTGTTAAGGTATTTATTATTGTAAATTTTTCTTTTAAATTTTCTAGTTCTTCTTTATAAATTATATCTTGTTCTGATTTATTTGAAAATAATAATGTAATCTTATTTGATAAATTTTTTTTTAAAACATATCTCATTATAGAAATAAATGGTGTAATCCCTGAACCTGCTGCTAAGAAAACAATATCTTCTTTATCATTAAAGTTTAAAGTTTCGCCTTTTGGACCATCTATTTTTACTTCATCATTTATTTGTAATTTAAATAATTCTTTTGTAAAGTCTCCCATCTCTTTTATTGTTAATTCAATATATTCTTTTAAAGGTGAAGATGAAAATGTAAATGGTCTACTTTCATTAAGAAATTCTTTTTTATCTAAAGAAACCAAACAATATTGTCCTGGAATAAATGTAAAATCTTCTGGTTTAGTAAATCTAAATATCTTAACATCTGGTGTTTCTTGTTTGATGTTAGTTATTTTTCCTATGAAATTCATAATAAAAAAAGATTAGCCCCACTTACCTTTCTTCATGTGGGCTTCTAATTCAGCTTTTATTGACTGTATTGTTTCATATGTGTCTTTTAAAACTTTATCTGCTAAAGCTACACAATTTGGATCTAAGTTTTCTTCTTTTATTGTTTTTGCCCATTTTTGCAATTTAGCAAAGATGCTCATGATTGCCACATGCATTTCATTTGTTTTTCTTGATTTCTCTATTGATCCTGCTTTGTCAGTTTCGATTTCTGTAAACTGTTCTTTTGGAGCACCACATTTTGGACATTTATCTGGAGCTTCATCTCCATCGTGGATATAACCACATATATTACATCTAAATAATGCCATTTTAAGCCTCCTTTTCTAAAGCTTTATCTATTGCTTCTTTATCAAAACCAACTATTATTGTTCCGTTTATGTCTAATACTGGAACGCCCATTTGTCCTGATTTTTCAACCATTTCTTTTGCTGCTTCTTTATCTTTAGATACATCTATGTATTCAAATTCTATGTTTTTTTCTTTTAAGTAGTCCTTAGCATGTACACAATGAGGACAGGTCGGTGTACTATATATTTTTATCATTTTATTTTACCCCCTTATTTTATTTATTTTAATGTTATTTTAATCTTTCCTTTGCTAATTCTACTGCTGCTTCTCTTGGAGTTTTATCTTTTATATTTTCTAAAATTAATTTTGTGTTCTTTTTTATTTTTTCTTCTATTAATTTAAACATTTCTTCTTCTGTTCCATTAATGAATTCTATGTATGAACTTATCACTCCGCCTGAATTTGCTATGATGTCTGGAATTATTAGAATATTTTTTTTGTGTGCTAGATTTTCTGCTTTTTGTGACATTGGGATATTGCTCCCTTGAACTATTAATTTAAATTGTAGTTTATCAATATCTTCTTCATTTATTAAATCTGGAATTGCTGCTGTAATTAAAATATCTGCTTTTGCTTCTAAAATATTATTTATTTTATCTGCTTTATAATTTATTATGGAACCTGTTTCTTTTTTTATTTTAGCTAATTCTTCAAAATTAATTCCATTTTCGTTGTAGATTGCTCCTTTTGAATCTGAGACTGAGACTAATTTAAAATTTTCTTCTGTTAAGAATTTTGCTGCGAAAAATCCCACGTTTCCAAAACCTTCTATTGCTATTGTGGGATTTTTTAAATTTAGGTAGTTTGATGCTACTTTTGTTGCTTGAAAAACTCCAAAACCTGTGCTTCCTAATTCGTGTGGAAGTCCTTTTAATGATGCTGGTTTTCCTGTTGCTGATTTTTCATCTCCATTTGCTTCAACATACCATTGCATTTCTTGTTCCCCCATGCTTATATCTGGAGCTGCTACGTAGAGTTTTGGAGATACTATTTTGATTGCTTTTGCAAATGCTTTGACTATTTGTTCTTTTTTTTCTTTTGTTAGTTCTTTTGCATTTGCTACTATTCCTGATTTTGCTCCTCCAAATGGGAGGTCTACAATTGCGTTTTTTAATGTCATTGCTCTTGCTAACCTAGCTACTTCTTCATCATTTACAGTAGGAGTCATTCTTATGCCCCCTTTTCCCGGACCTCTTAATGTTGAATCTACTACTACAAATCCTTGCATGCCTACTTTAGGATCATATACATTTAGTATAATTTCAGGTCCTAATTCATCGTATTGTATCATTTTATTTTATAAAATTCCATATAAGTATTTAAATCTTTGTAAAGGATAATTTTAAATACGCAAAAAATATTTAATTTTTATGAATAAAACTATTAAGTTGTTGATGATTTCTGATATTTTTGTTTTAACAGGTTTTGGTTTAATAGATCCTATATTGGCTATTTTTATTAAAGATAATTTAATTGGGGGCACCATATTTGGTGCTGGTTTAGCTATAACTTTGTTTTGGGTGACAAAAAGTATTGTTCAATTACCTTTTTCAAGATATGTTGATAGTCATGAAGATAAAGTAAAGTGGTTAGTTCTTGGAACATTTTTAATTTCAATTGTTCCTTTTATTTATATATTTGCTAAACATATTAATTATATTTACTTGGCTCAAATTTTATATGGAATTGGTAGTGGGTTAGCTTATCCAACTTGGCTTGGATTATGGAGTACCCACTTAGATAGAAAACATGAGAGTTATGAATGGAGTTTATATTCTACTTTAGTGGGTGTTGGAACAGCTGTTAGTGCTACAATTGGTGCTGCAATTGCAGATTTTATTGGGTTTCAATATACTTTTGTTATTGTGGGGGTTTTGTCTTTAGTGGGTTGTTTTATTTTGTTGAGTTTAGAAAAGAGAAAGGAAAAATTAAGACAAGCAGACATACACCATTATCATAAAAAAAGAAAATTAGGTCCTAAAAAACAATTCTAATAAAGATAATTTTAAATATTTGAAAAATTCTTTAAGTTATATGATAGATTATCAAAAATTGGGTTTTAAGTGTGGTATTGAAATCCATCAGCAATTAGAAACTAATAAGTTATTCTGTAATTGTCCAAGTTTAGTTAATGATGAAAATAAACCAGATGTTATTGTTAAAAGAAGATTGAGAATTGTTGATGGGGAAAGTGGAGAGAAAGACAAGGCTGCTGGTTATGAAAAAATAAAAAATAAAGAATTTATTTATGAATCTTGTTCAAGTTCTAGTTGTTTGATTGAATTAGATGAAGAGCCTCCATTAGATATTAATAAAGAAGCATTGAAAATTGCTTTAGAGGTTGGTTTGTTATTAAAATGTAAGATTGTTGATAAAGTAAATGTTATGAGAAAAATTGTTATTGACGGTTCTAATCCTGGTGGTTTTCAGAGAACAATGTTAATTGGTTATTATGGAGAAATTAATACTAGTAAGGGTGTTGTTAAAATAGATGGATTATTTTTAGAAGAAGAAGCTGCTAAGAAAATTAAAGAAGATGATAATTCTGTAACTTATAGGTTGGATAGATTGGGTGTTCCTTTAGTTGAAATAGCTACTGATGCTTCTATAAAAGATAATGAACATGCTAAAGAAGTTGCTTCTCTTATTGGGATGATGTTAAGGAGTACTGAAAAAGTTAAGAGAGGGATTGGGAGTATAAGACAAGATTTGAATATTAGTATTAAAAAACATCCTAGAGTTGAGGTTAAGGGTTTTCAAGAGTTGAGAGATATTCCTAAGGCTGTTGAAATTGAAGTTAATAGACAGTTAAAAGAGAATAAAGGAAGTCATGTTAGGTATATCAATAAAGATTTGAGTTCTAAATATTTGAGACCCATGCCTGGTGCTGCTAGGATGTATCCTGAGACTGATGTAGAAGATATAGAAATAACTAAAGAAATTTTAAGTGAGATTAAATTACCTGAATTAATTGTTGAAAAAGTCTTGAAATTAGAGAAAAAATATAAGATTAGTGATGTTTTAGCTAATGAAATTGTTAAGAATAAAATTGATTTTGAAGATTATTTAAAAAGATATAAATTGAAACCTGAATTGATTGGAGAAGTTTTAATTAATATTCCTAAAGAATTTAAAAAAAGATTTAATAAATTTGTTAGTCAAGAGGAAAAAGATATGGTTTTAGATTATTTAAGTAAAGGTTTAATTGATAAGAATGATGTTATTAATGTTTTATTAGATATTAAGGATAAAAAATTAGATTTGAAGAAATATAAAAAATTGGATGTTAAAGATTTAGAGAAAGAAATTAAAGATATTGTTGAGAAGAATAAAGATTTGAATGTCAATGGGATTATGGGGATTGTTATGAAAAAATATAGAGGAAAAGTTGATGGTAAAAAAGTTTTTGAATTAATTAAAAAATTTAAATAATTTTTAAAAATTCTTCGGGTGTGATTATTTTTATGTTTTTGAATTCTTTAATTTTTAAGAGATGTTTGTCATAAGTTAAAATAAAGGTTGAATCTGAAGCATATGCACATTCTAATATTCTATTATCAGAAGGATCATCGTTTATAATATCAAATCTTTCTAAGGGTTTAATAATTTTCAGAAAATCTAGTAATTTAATTACAATCTCTTGAATTTTATTATTATCATATCTAAAATCTCTTTTTAAAACTTTTACATATTCATCTAAGATTTCAATACTAGTAAATATTTCTGTATCTTCTTTTATTAATTTTATTAGAAGTTTATAAGCTACGCTGTTATACCATAATGAAGATGAAATTAATACATTAGTGTCAAAAACTACTTTCATTTATTTAATGCCTCTTAGTTTATGCACTAAGTGAGGGATATCGCTTTCTTTTAATCCTATTTTTTCTGCTCTTTTTCTACCTTCTTTTGCCATATTTTCTATATCTTGAATTATCTTCTCTTTAGATGGTGTTTTTATTTTTTTTAAAATTAAAGTATCTTTGCTTCCAAAAATAGTGAAAATAGAACCTTCTTCCATCTTTAATTCATTTCTTAAATTTTGTGGGACAACAATTTGACCCTTTGAACTCATTTTAGTTATTTCAATATTCATTTTAACCTCCAATCTTATTGTAAGAAAGTAAGATTATCTTATTTATAAAGTTTTTGGTTTTAAATAAAATCACTTATTTTATGTTTTACTTCTTCATGAATTAACCATAGGATTAATAAAACTGCATCTAGAGAAGGGAAAAATGTTTCTTGTATTATTGATGGAAGGTATTGTACTAAGTTTAAACCATATATTGTATAAGAAACTGGGTAGAATAAAACAATATAACCTGCTAATGTAAAATCTAATAATAAATGTATAAAAGTTCCTAGCGATAACATTAAGAACGTTAATTTTAAATCTAGTTTGAATAGTTTTTTGTTTTTAAAAATAAATGCTAATCCAAAGAGTATCAAGGGTAAAAATATTGTATGTGTAAATGCTCTATGTATGTCAGGAATATTTGTAAATGAATTTATTATCCAGTATATGGGAATATCTATATCTGGGAGTAATCCTGCTATACCTGCAATTAAAATATAAATTAAAGAAAATTTTTTCTTTAAAAAATAATCTCTAATAATATCTGCTATTATAATTGCAATTAAAACATGTGTTACTGCATAAGGCATTTATCTCTTTTTCTTTTTTGGTCTCTTTTCTTTTAATATATCTTCTAGTTCTTTTCTGATAATTGTTTTTAGTTTCTTTTCTTCTATGAAAAATCTCTTTACTGCTTTTTTTGCTAAGGGTTTTCCTTTTTTTCTTGCTTTAGATATTGCTTTTTTTACTAAAGATTTAGCTTTCTTTTTTATTGCTTTTCTCATTTGTTCTCCTCCTTTTCTTTACTAATTGATTTTAATAAAGATAAAAATAATAAAAATGCTATTATAAAACAGATTAATGATATTAAAGGCATATTAAAGATTAGTGGTTCTGTTTTTGAAGGTATTATTAAAGCTGCTGCTATTACTAAACCCGCTATTATAATTCCCATTGCAACTCTATTGAAGGATTTATTTAGGTAAAATGAGAATCTTTGAATATCTGAATCTTCTATATCTACTTTTATTTTATCTTTTTTTGAAATGAATGATTTAATACTTAAAGGTAGATCTGTTATTAAATCTTTAAAGTTTAGAATGTTTTCTTTTAAGGAATTAAATATATATTCTGATGATGTTTTTTTATTTAATATTTTATTAACATATGGTCTGGATGTTTGAACAAAATTAAAATCTGGGTCTAAATCTCTTCCAAAACCTTCTGTTGTTGCTATTGCTTTTATTAATAAAACAAAGTTTGGGGGGAATTTCATATTGTATTTTTTTGCTAATGTTAACAAATCGTACATTAAAGTTGAAATATTTATTTTTGATATTGAGACATTGTAATAGTTTCCTAGATGAGATGATAGGTCTTCTCTGAATTCTTCTAAGTTAATATCTTGTTTAACTATGTTTAAGTTGATAAATGAGTCTGAAATTAAAACTCTATCTCCTTGGACTAAAGCTATGAATAGGTTTTCTATTTTTTTTCTTAGGTCTTGAGATATTTTTCCCACGATTCCGAAATCTAATAAAACTAGTTTGTTTTTTGATATGAAAATATTTCCTGGGTGTGGGTCTGCATGGAAAACTCCATATTCTAAGACTTGTGTTAAGAAACAATTTGCAACTGTTTTTACTACTTGTTTTTTTTCTTTTTTATTTAATTTAACTTTAGATATTTCTTTCCCATCTATAAATTCTAATGTTAAGATTTTCTTTGTTGTGTAATCTTTGTAAGGTAAAGGTATTTTTATTTTTGGGTCGTATAGGAAATTTTTATAAAATATTTCTACATTTTTTGCTTCTGTTAAATAATTTAATTCATTTTGAGTATAATCTTCAAATTCTTTTATTATTTGTTTTAGATTATATTGTTTTAAGTCTGGGTAATGTTTTTCTATTATGGGGGTAAGTTTGTATAAAATATCTATATCTGTTTTGAATAATTCTTGTATGTTTGGTCTTTGAACTTTAACTGCTACTTTTTTTCCTGATTTTAAAATTGCTTTATGGACTTGACCAACTGATGCTGCTGCTATTGGTTGTTTTTCAAATTTTA
>Ga0180009_10000863_pt1 | contig 38880 bp, 39 predicted proteins | sample OS_PC_MetaG_FD_123537 | JGI IMG/M metagenome (GOLD analysis project Ga0180009, IMG submission 123537) | Groundwater microbial communities from the Aspo Hard Rock Laboratory (HRL) deep subsurface site, Sweden - OS_PC_MetaG | ecosystem: Environmental > Aquatic > Deep subsurface > Groundwater... | reverse complement strand
TTTTTCCTGTGGACTAAACTTTCTCCTGATAACTCCATTCATCATTTTTCTCCTCTATTGGGAGAAATTTTAACATCTTCATTAACCCCTCTTTACTGTCTAGTTTTGGGGGACCACTTTAGGTAAACACAACGCCTTTTAATGAGTTAAAAATTAAGAGCTATATTTTAGATAAAGCAAAATTGACGCAGAGGGAAATGGAATGCTACCTATCTCTTTTAAACGGAAAAACGGCGAAAGAAACGGCAAAAGTTTTAAGAATCTCTGCAAAAACAGTTGAAGGCTACATTGAAACCGTCAAACAAAAATTAAGATGTCACAATCGCTCTCAACTCTTTGAACAAGCAAGTTCTTTAGGATTGATTTCGATTTTATAAAACGTGATTTATTGTGCCTCTATTTTTGCCTTTGCTTTAATCACCAAACAATCACCCTCTCCTTTGCGATTCAGCCACCATAAGTAGGGAAAACAAAATCCTCGAATACAGGCGAGCAACAACATCACCAAAATAGGGTTTCGCATTTGTTTGGTTACTTTTCCTTTTTTCGAAAAGCATTTAGCAAGGATGGAAAGGGTCACCCAAAGAGAAGGCGATTCTTGGTGAATGGAAACGACATCAAACCCACTGTCGTGTAGCAATTGCGACAAGGTTTGTTTTGAAAAGAAAGTAATGTGAAAAGGAATGTGCCAATTTACCCAATAACGACCAAATCCTTTTTTGAAACGACTGTTGATGTTTGGAGTGCTGAGATAAAGCTGCCCGCCTGGTTTTAATACACGTGCGATGTCTTGAAGCATGGTTTTTGGATCAAGGGCGTGTTCAATGACGTTCGAGAGAATAGCTACATCGTATTTTTCTTCCGGATGAAAGTCCTTGAGATCGACGGTATAGACTTGAAAGCCTTTCTGTCGGGCTAATTGTGCAGCGTTGGTGTTTAACTCAATCCCTTCTGGCTCAAAGCCATGTTGCTTGAAAATCTTCAACCCTCGTCCTTCGTTGCAACCGATGTCTAATAATCGTCCCTTTCCTCTCAACGCATGAAACGCGATGTCGCCGTCTATTTTTAGCCACAAGGGGTAAAAAAAAGATCGATAAAACAGGGAACGTAAACGGGTATACCAATTATTAAGTTTTTCTGGATCCCCGCTTTCGCGGGGATGACGAAGCGCTGGATCCCCGCTTTCGCGGGGATGACGAAGCTCTGGACCCCCTCCTTCGAGGGGATGACGAAGCTCTGGATCCCCGCTTTCGTGGGGATGACGAAGCTCTGGATCCCCGCTTTCGCGGGGATGACGAAGCTCTGGATCCCCGCTTTCGCGGGGATGACGGGAAGCGGAAAAGTTGTAGTGGGATTCGTACAATTTCTGCAAATATTCTTGCGAGGGTTGTGGAGACAATTGCACGAGGTGGCAATTTGGACATTGCGCGATGTTATAGGTTTCATCAATTCCAAAGCGCGTATCGAAAAGATCTTTATCAATAATGTTTAAATCGCTGTGGCAAAGCAGGCATTGTTGTTGAGACATATCCATCCTTATAAATACTGCTGATACTTTTTAGAAAAAGGATCACTGGTGTCTTACAGCTTCGTACATTGCAATTAATCTGTGTGCTATTTTTGGCCATGCAAACTGCGACTCAACTAAATTTCTACCGTTTTTTGCCATTGTTCGTAATTCCTTTGGATTATCCATAACTTTCATAATGCAATTAGCAAAAATCTTAGCATCACAAGAAGTCACAATACCCGCATTTGCTTCGTTAACCGCATGACATAAATTAACTTTATCAGAGATGGCAACGGGCAATTTACAAGCCAAAGCTTCAATCACTGCAATCCCGAAATTTTCGGTATAAGACGGCAAAACAAATAAATCCGAATGTCGCAATACTGTTAATTTATCTACGCCTTTAAGAAACTGCACATAAGTCACATACGACGATACACCTTGTTCTTCGATCCAACGGTAGACTTGTGATAGATAGTTATCATCATCAGGACCAATCAATAACAAATGCACATTTTGAAATCGCCGGGTAATAAGAGACAACGCATCGATCAAAATATCTAATCCTTTTTTGAAATTGATACGTCCAAAAAACAACAACACAAACCTATCTTTACATTGAGGATACTGATTTAAAAAAACATTACGATCAGGAAAATTTTGGTACTCCTCCAAATGCAACCCCAAAGGAACAATATAAGTTGGTCGATTAAAAAGATAAGGAGCAGCCAAAGTCGCCTCATCTTCTGTCGTGCAATGAATTCCAGCAGCATGTTTCGTAACACGATTTTGAAAAAGCTTTTCCACAATAAACTTACGGAATCGATGACGACGATAAAGATAAGGATCCAATGCACCATGAGCGATCAAAACGTAAGGGATACAAAATCGACAACAGTAATGAGAAACCAACCAATCGTGAAAAAAGTACAAGGAATGAAGATGAACCACATCAAACTGCGTAATTGTATTTTTAACAGCACGCCATAACGGCAACGAAAAACCAAAAAATTTCGGATGCTGAATTTGGAAATAATAAATGCTGACATTCCCTTGTTTGATTGGTTTATTCAACGGGACATCCAGAACTTTTTTACCGTCCCAGTTGGTGGTGTAAATCACAACCTCATGCCCACAGGCAGCAACTGCTTGCGCCATTTCAGGACATGCTTTGGTAGGCCCCCCATATCGTGGAGCTAAATTAGAGATGACGTGCAAAATTTTCATAATTCATTCTCAAAAACATCTGGAGATACCACAAACATAACCCAATACATGAAATCAACATCATTACAAATGACCAATACCCGAAAACAATAAGAATCAATACGGGAATAAATTCCATACAATAAAACTTAAGATTGAACCTAGGATTTTGACGATGCACCAAACAAGGAACAAACCAAAAAGGAAAAAGTAAATCAACCATCAAAATGCCGCACAATACGCCGATCAATCCAAAATAATGGCCTCCAATTAATGCGGCAAGTATCGTGAATATAGCAGACAGAACTGTCACTTTTGACAATGCTTTATGTTGATTAATAGCCATTAAGAAAGCATTTGATACGCCCCACCAAACGAGTTGCATACCATAAAGAAGAAAAACATCCAGATATGCACGATGAAATGGCACACGATCGTGTAACCATAGGTGATATAACCAACCACCTGAAAAATGGAGAATTAAGACAGCTCCAGCACTAGCCACTGTCGTCGTACGCAACACAAGTTTAAACAGTAGAAATAATTTCTGATGCTGTTGCTGTGCATCGAGTCGTGTAAATTCCGGCCATGCAGTATTAGCAATTAAAGACAATACTTGACGCATGACACTCACAAGTGTGCGCATCGTAGAAAACATCACAACTTGGATAGAACCTAAAACAATACCAATCACGATCACTAATCCCTGAATCGTAAAGGCCATGGACAATTGAATCGCAAAGAAATTAAAACTAGGGATAAGAAATTCACGAATTAAAGAATATCGACAACCCTGCAAAGATAAGATATCGAATTCTGCATGATGACGATTTAAATCAATTGCGGCATACATCCCAACGAGTACAAACGGTGCAGTTTGTAACAGCGCAATAATAATAATATTTGCATGAAACCATAAAGCGGACACAGTAAAAACAAACTGCAACAACATAATGATATTGGATAAGAAAATACCGTAGGGATATTTCCCAATAGCGCGATATACACCTAACAACAAACCTTGAGGCAAAGAAAATAAAAATTGCAACGCTAAAACAACTAAAATCAAACGTGCGATATGATCGGATAAAACATGAACTTTAAGAAACGACAGATGGGGCATCAGACTGATACTTACAGCAAATAATAAGAAAACAACTAGCGGCAAAATCAGGAAGATAAACATACCCGTATGTAACACTTCCTTAAAGTGACTTATGTCTTGAGTCGAATACAGCTGATTTAAGCGATTCACAATAAATAGCTGCCCTCCCATATCGGAAAGAGAAAGATAAGCAACTACTGAAGTTAAGACCAACCACTCGCCATAAAGATCCACACCCCAAGCAGATAAAAACAGAGGTGGCAAGACAACACTCATCACAAAATAAATAAATTGCCCTAATACATAGAATGACAACCCTTTGCTAAATCGCTTTGAAAAAGCTCGATGGTTATAAAAAAAAGTAAAATTTCGTTTAACGGCTGCCATGATTTACCGATGATCTAATGCAATAAAAGCGATTCCACTTATGTGTTTAGCTTTTAAATGCAACTTCGTAAATAAAGGTTGCCACTCTTGAAATAAAGATTCTTTTACAATAATAGCTGATGGATGAATGGCATTTAGATATTGTTGAAACGCTAAAGAATCAACATCTGATGCGGGCTTACATGGCAAACTATTATAAATAGGCATTTGCATAAACTCTCTTGGACTTCCTCCAAGACAAGCACTCGCCAAACGAAAATGCATTTTAGATTGCACCTGCCATACCCCTGGCTCACACGCAGCATCTTCGTAATAAGGCAATGCCACAACAATCGCATTTTTCTTCAAATATCGTTTATAGATATTTTTAGAAAAGAAATCGGGAACCTTAAATTTTGTTGTCCACTGCAAATGCGATGGATATTTCACATGCGTAGGATCTGGATTGAAATTTGGTAACAAAAAGAAAATCGCCACTATTACAGAGAGATATTTAAAAGTTTGGTTATAAGAAGAACGCTTTAACCAAAGCGCAACGATGACAGCTGTTATTAAAGAAATATAAAGAGGAAAGCGTGTTGGAATAATGGCTTTCACAATAGGTAAATAAGTCATTAAAGCCCAGGGCAAATGTCCAAACTGATGCCCACGCCAATGCAATACAGGACCTAAAGCAGCGACAATTAAAATGATCAACATCCAAAACATAAATTTTGACATCTTTTCATGCCAAAACTCTTTTAGATAAAAAATCGTAATAAGAATGAGAGGCACTCCAAAATATGCGTCTGCTTCAAAAAGATTGGTTGAAAAATGTCTAGAAACCCCTTTAACAAAAAAATCTCCACCGAACCAAGTCACAGGAGTAGGAATAAATAAATTAAACAAATCCATAGAAGCGCCAACAATATCCTTTTGATAATTGGCAGAACCATGCACAAAAAATTCATATAAATATGGGGAAAGAATCAAAAGAAAAAGCAGACAGGCCCAAGCAAGAAGTAAACAAAAATGAAAAATTTTCTTCCGCTCTTCTTTAAATAAGAAAAAAGCAACACATAAAAACATTGCTAGAAATAGAGTGATAAGCACACTCATTTCTGAATCTATAAGAAAAATGCCTGCCATCAATAATGCGGTTAATAAAACAAACAAAAAACAACGTATTTCATTTTTAAAATAAAGAATCCAAACCAATACAAGCAGCGGCAATAAGAAAGTAACCGTTAGACATAAATGCGCTAAAGACTGAGCAATTGCATAACTCGAAAATCCAAAAAAATAGCCTCCGAATAATGCTGGCCAAAAAGATTTCACTACAGAACGACACAACCAATAGGCGGTATAAGCAGACAAAGCGCTAACAAAGATAGTCGTGAAATTATAAGTCACCACTACTCCGTACAGAGCTGTCAAAGGAGAAACCAAAATACTCAGCAATGGCATTGCAAGAGATTCTGTTAGGTTGTATCCGAATGGAGCCCACACTGAAGTCGTGAAAAACACATTGAGCCCATGAGAAATTGCATAAGGCCACCAATGCAATGCCCACATTGCTCCAAGCGAATCACCGCTCATGCCAAAATATTGATGTGTAAAATCAGGGTAAAGATGTAACCCGAAATAAATGAAAGACAACAACGCATATAAAAATAAAGGAAAAACGATGATGCATGTTTTTTTCATAAAAAATTCCCTTTGTATCTCTGTACACGTCAAAAAAGATTTTACCCGAAACGTAGAGACGCGATTTATCGCGTCTCTACGTTTGATCAAAGATTTTTAAAAACTGAACAGTTTACTTGGCGTAAATGAGCATTTAAAAATTTTTTCATCGTTCAAAGATGCGACATTAATGGCGGTCCACCTCATCAAAATTGATGCGTTCTCGTTCAACTACCAACGGCCTCTTCATTACCTGTGTGTGAATTGAAGCAATATATTCACCAACCAACCCAATAAAAAATAATTGAACCGAAGCGAAGAAAAAGAGACCGATTAATACAGGCGCCAATCCAAATCCAAAACGATTCCAAAAAATCAATTTAAAAATCAAATAAAAAAGAGAAATTAAAAAGCTGACTACTGAAAGAGTAAACCCTAAAAAAGTCGCTAGACGTATCGGTAATTTGGAATGGCTAGTGATACCCAACATCGCAATGTCATAAAGCGTATAAAAATTATTTTTCGTCTTTCCGTGTTTTCGAACGGGTTGTTCAAACGGCACTTCCGCCGCATCAAATCCAATCTCTGAAATAAGACCTCGAAAATATGGATAAGGATCTTCGATTGTTCTGAGTATGGCGATAATGGATTGATCATATAAACCAAATCCCGTGAAATTCTGAATTAAATGCATCTCTGAAATTTTGGAAATAAACCGATAAAAAATGCGGCGAAGACTCGCCATGAATTTATTTTCTTTTGTAGTGGGCTTCACCCCTGCCACGACTTTATATCCCTCTTCCCACTTCTGAATAAATGCTTGTATCAACTCAGGGGGATCTTGCAAATCAGAGACTAAAGAAATAACAGCATCGCCTTGTGCTTGTAATAAGCCATAAAAAGGCGACCGAATATGGCCAAAATTTCTTGCATTAACGATGATCTTGACGTTTTTATCTTTCGTGGCGATGGCTTTCAAAATTGCTACTGTACGATCTGTCGAAGCGTTATCAATAAAAATGTGCTCATAACGATAATTCGGTAATTTTGCGAACTCTTGGCGAACACGTTCATAAACTTCTTGGACATTCCCTTCTTCGTTATAACACGGCGTCACAACACTAATTAGTTTCATACTGCCTCCACAAAAACAAATTCTTGATTAAGAAAAAACGACAGCAATGCCGCAAAACCCATGGCAATAGCGCCTGCAAGATAAACATTCACATGCATTAACAAAAACAATTTCACACAAAGAATATTGAAAAAATATAAGACCGTATAAACCAAAACAAACTTCACAATTAATTTGTAATGAGAACTCTTAAAGACGATTCCACCGATTGTTTTAAAATTAAATAACACGCCTAAACAGGTCGCAAACAAAATAGCCAATGAGTAATGCAGTCCTATCCAGATAAAAAAAGAAAAAACAGAATAACCAAAGACAGTATTCAAGATACCGACACAGAGAAAGGTAAAAAAAGTTTTGTTATTAAAGTAGTTAAGGAACTTGTTATTCCTCAATATGCACTTCATCACCGTTGTAACCACCATACTTTTGTTCGCTGAATCCCTTCAATCAAGTCGATATACGGAAACAATCCCAATTCTTTTTTTGCTCTTTCAATACTAGGAACGTAACGAGCCGGTAATGCATGCGGATCGGGTATTTTCAAAATCTTCACAACGGGTTTTGTGTCAAATTGCTGAGAGACCACATGGGCTAATTCTGCGATCGTAATTGCATGATCTGATCCAACGTTATAAGGGCGACAGTTTTCTCCTCTCAAAAAAATATGCCAAAGCCATATCACAAGATCTGCCGCGTAAAGATAAGAACGATAAGGAGTACCATCACCTTCAACAATGATTGGTCCTCCTTGCATTGCATCACGAATAAAATTACCCATTGCAAAATGAATATCGATGGGCAAATACGGCCCAACCAATGCAAAACTACGAGCAATAGTCACAATCAATCCATGCATTTTGGCGAAATCACAACACATTTGTTCCGCTTTGAATTTGCCAACGGCATAAGCTGAATTCGGATCAGGCTGACAGGAATAATCTTCGCTGATATGTGTTATGGAATAAGGCTGCGGACCATAAACGGCGCCTGAGCTCACAAAAAGCATTCGCTTTGTCTGAGCTTCTTTTGCGAAATCCAACACATGCTTTGTGCCCTGCATAATGACGTCGTATTCCAAAACAGGATTGGTTTTCGTCAGATTCATGCTGACATCGGTTGCAGCATGTAGGATGTAATCGACAGTTTCTTTTGGAAAAGCAAAATCACGCACATCCCCTTCCAAATAATGAATACCAGAACGGTGAACCAGATGCGGCATTTTCTTTGCAAAGGCTGCAACGTTACGAGTTAAAACCGTTATTCGTAGATTCAAATTCAATCGACTATTGAGCCAAAGCAAGCTTTCCAATAACCAACAGCCAAAAAATCCTGTTCCTCCCGTAATGAAAAGATGGGCATCCTTCATCTCGCCCCATAGCGCAGAAGTATGTTTCAAAATGTGTTCTAAATCTTTGTCAAATAAAGTATTCATGTCGTTCAAGTGAGTAAAGCTTTTGCCTGTTTAACAATTTCTTCTGCCGAAATTTTGTATTGATCTCTTAAATATGCCTGCGAACCGATGATGCAACCGTAATCCCTTCGAAGCCCAATTCGATAAAAAGCTCGTGGCAGCACACCTGATTCCAAACAGATTTCTGCCACAGCTCCGCCCAACCCCCCTTTGATCGTATGTTCTTCAACGGTAATGACCCCCTGAGTTTGGCGAGCAGCATCAAGAACCTCCTCTTTATCCAAGGGATTCAACGTATGCATGCTGACAAGACGGCAATCAATCTGAAGCTCACGCAATTGTTGTGCTGCTTCGTAAGCCACATGAAGCGCTCCCCCCCCTATCGCCATCAGTGTGATATCACGCCCTTCCAAAATACGACGCGCTTTTCCAATCTGAAAGGATGAGTTCGAAAGATCCTGCGTCGGAGCACTCGTATTGTCTAAACGCAAATAACAAGGTCCCGGTCTATTGATAATGGCTTGAGTGGCCTGTTCTACTTCCCACAAATCCCCAGGAGCAACAACTGTTATCGGCAAACTACGCATAATGGCTAAATCTTCCGTTGCATGATGGGAAAGCCCTGCCGCCCCGTAAGAAAAACCGCCTCCGACCGCGACAATTTTTACATTCAGTTCGTGATAACAAACATCGTTACGTATCTGCTCTAAGCAACGAAGCGTTGGAAAGTTTGCAATGGAATATGTAAAAACAACACGATCATCAAACGCCAATCCCGCTGCAACACCTGTCATATTCTGTTCAGCCACACCGACATTTAAAAATTGATCCGGATACTGTTCGGCATAATCCATCAAGACACCAAAACCTAAATCTCCCGTAATCAAAAAAAGACGATTATTTTGAGAAGCGGCTTTAGTCAAAAGCTTGGCAAATAACTTTTTCATCATTCGCCCCCCAATTCTTTTAGGGCTTGCACATAGTTGTCTCCTTGTGGGGCACGGTAATGCCACAACACTTTGTGTTCCATAAATGAGATTCCCTTGCCTTTGGTCGTATGTGCAATCACACAAGTAGGCTTGCCTTGTTGCACCGGTAATGCCTGGAAGGTTTTCAGAAGCTCTGAATGGTCATGCCCGTCCACTTCGACAACCGCCCACCCAAAAGCTCGCCATTTCTCTGCAAAAGGTTCTAATCCAAGTGTTTCTGAAACAGCAGCTAAGCTTTGTAATTTGTTGTAATCAACAATGGCGACTAGATGATCAAGTTGATGATGCCCAGAAAACAGAATCGCTTCCCAGTTCGAACCTTCATCACATTCTCCATCGCTTAATAAAACAAACACACGATTGGATAAATGATCCAATCGCAAACCGTAAGCTATGCCGGCTCCAACTGGCAACCCATGACCTAAAGAACCTGTAGAAAATTCAATACCCGGAACCCCTTTATGAAACACATGACCGCTTAAGCAAGAACCGTTATCGCAATAAGTTTGTAATAAGGAAGAATCAAAAAACCCCGTTTCTGCCAATGCTGCATACACTGCAGCGCCAGCATGCCCTTTGCTTAAAATAAACCGATCTCGCTCTTTTTTTTGAGGGTTTTTCGAATCTATTTGCAGTACGGCGCCATATAAAACAGCGACTAGATCAGTAATAGATAAGCCCGATCCGATATGAGAACTATTGGCATGATGCGTCATTTCAACCAAATGCCGCCTCATTTTTTTTGCTAAAGAAACAGTATCTATCATGTTGCTGCGACCTTTATATAACGTTGAATCTGCGCGTTAGTTATAATTTTTTTATTTTCAAAATAATCGCGATACCACTCAACTGTCCAAGCAATCGCGTCTGAAAAATCTAAACAATTATGCCACTGTAAAAAACGATTCGCTTTTGTGCTGTCCAAAACTAAGAGCTGTGCTTCATGTAATGCAGAGCTTGAATCAATTTCATATTGCAATGATGGCCAATGTTTTTTGATGCATTTCACAGCATCAAGAACAGAAATCACACTTTGATAGCTCGGACCAAAATTCCAAGCTTGTGCAAATTGCTTTTCTCCTTGCATTAACTTCTGAGCCAAACACAAATAGCCGCTCAAACAATCTAAAACATGTTGCCATGGACGAACAGCTTGAGGATTCCTGATACGCACAGTTTTTCGAGCACCAATTGCGCGAAATAAATCAGGCATCAATCGGTCTTTCGCCCAATCACCACCGCCGAGGACATTGCCTGCTCGCGCGGTTGCAATCAAAGTCTGATGTTGCGTTCCATATCGCTCCACATTGAAAAAAGAATTTCGAAAACTTGCGGCAACTAATTCAGCACATCCTTTAGAAGCGCTGTAAGGATCGTACCCCCCCATCTCATCATTCTCGCGATAAGCAAAACTCCATTCTTTGTTTTCATAACACTTATCACTCGTAATCACTAAAACCGCTTTTAAATCTTCAACGGCTCGGCTCGCTTGTAAGATATTGGCAGTTCCTAAAACATTAGTATTAAACGTCGCTAAGGGATCATGGTAAGAATCACGAACTAACGATTGAGCAGCTAAATGAAAAATGATTTCTGGACGGATCGCTTTAATCGTGACCGCTAATTTCGCTTCATCACGAATATCCACAAAATGAGAATCCATCTCTAACTTTAGCAAGTCGAAATGATTGGGTTCAAAAACAGGTTCTAATGATAAACCCGTTACTTTAGCTCCATACTGAAGCAACCAATTCGCCAACCAAGAACCTTTAAAACCCGTATGTCCCGTAATCAATACACGTTTATTTTTCCAACAAGCAGCATCTAGTTCCAAATTGCCCATGGCGCCTCTCCAGTATTCCAAAGATCTTCTAATATTTTTTTCTCTCGCATCGTATCCATCGGTTGCCAAAACCCACGATGGAAATAAGCAGCCATTTGATGATCCAAAACCAAACGACGCATCGATTCTTGCTCCCAAATAGCCATATCATCATCGATATAATCCATCACTTTCGGCGATAACACGAAAAAGCCCCCATTAATCCAGGTGCCATCCCCTCGTGGTTTTTCTTCAAACTCCATCACACGATTTCCTTGCATCTGCAAAGCTCCAAAACGACCTAAAGGTTGTACGGCCGTCACCGTCGCAAAGCGTTTTTCTTTCTTATGCAATTCAATGACTGCAGGAATATCGATATTTCCCACACCATCACCATAAGTCATACAGAAATCTTCATTTCCTAAATAATCACGTACTCGTTTGATACGCCCACCGGTCATCGTGCCATTGCCGGTATCGACCAAAGTCACCGACCAAGGTTCTGCATAATTTTGATGCACTTGCATTTTGTTTTCTTTCATATCGAACGTGACATCAGACATGTGCAAAAAGTAATTCGAAAAATATTCCTTAATCATGTAGCCCTTGTAACCTAAACAAATAATGAAATCGTTAATGCCATAAGCAGAATAGATTTTCATGATGTGCCAAAGAATAGGTTTTCCACCAATTTCAGTGAGCGGCTTTGGACGAATCACCGTTTCTTCACTCAATCTAGAACCTAAACCGCCTGCTAAGATCACGACTTTCATTGCTTATCGCTCCCCAATATTCTTTGATACTCCACAATCATACGATGGCCGTAATCATCCCAAGTATACCCTGTTTGCACTCGCTCTCTGGCTGAACGACCCATCTTTTCTCTGAGCTCATTGTCTTCATACAACTTCAATATTTTTTCCTTCAACGCTTCCACATCTCTAATTGGAATAACAAAACCGTCTTGCCCATCTCTGACAATATCTCCGCCCCCAGTATTCGTTGTGCAAATCACAGGTAATCCACAAGCCATAGCCTGTGGAATAACCATAGCAAGGCCTTCTTCAAGCGACGGCAAACAAAATATACTGCACTGTGAATAATATTTTGCGAGCTCAAATTCCGGGAACGGTCCTTTGAAATAAATTTGTGGGGATGCATATTTTTTAATGATCGGTTCTATCTCTGCATCTTGCGAACCGATAAACCACAACTCTGCGTTAGGTAACTTCAATTCTGTAAAAGCTTGAAGCAGATAAATAACACCTTTACGCACACTTCTATTGCCACAGAATAAAATTCTAAAAACCCCATCTTCTTTTTTGTGCGGTGAAAAATGCATGAGATTCACGCCATAAGGAACGTGAATGATTTTCCGTGCTGGAATACCCTTATCCATCAAAGTTTGTTTCACAAAATTTGATGGTACCGAAATAAAATCCGTAACCTCATATTCCCGTAATTCCTTTTGAATAATCCGAGGATGCGTAATAGTCGGTTGAGGCAAATGAAGTTGACTGTATTCTTCTACTAATACATCGTATTGATATTGAATATGACTAGAACCTCGCTCTAAAATCGTCTTTGCACCTCGCTGATGAGCAACCGAAATAGAATTCAAAGCGTTTGAACTAAATGCGACAAAAAGGTCAATTTCATTTGGGATATGGCGAGCCACTCTTCTGTCAAAAAACTCATGAAAAAAATATTGTGTATTGATTTTATTTTTCACAATTAATGGAAGTTTCTTCCACATCCGTTCGAGCACCTCACTCAAGAATAAAGAAATAATCTTTTCTCTCTTTATTCCATATTTCTGAGTTTCAAACTTTGGATAAGAAGTAATGAGCTTCTGTAAAAAACCATATTTTTGTAATTGATACGCTAGATAAAAAGCATGGAACCGACCTTTTACAGAAACACAAACTCGCATAACAAACCCCATGAAAATCACTGATATTTAAGTCGTCTTCCGATCAATCGCACAAAAATATCTAATAACCAATACACAATGACCGTATGCAAACATCCACCTAATACAAGAAAAAAACTCGACTCGCTATTAATGGCCGAATACAAAACAAGAGCACCTATAACGACATTACCAACATGACCATTTTCCCCAACAAAAAATAGCCAAATAAAACGTAATGCAAAACTAAGGATAGCGGCACTAAGAATAACGCCAAAAAAACCAAAATTAATCCAACCCTCAATCGGGATTGGCAAGTTAATACTTGTTGTCCCATCTGATATACATAACATGCCGTAACGATGGCCAAACATCTGACCCGTTTTATCATAAGGTTTATCGGGCCATAAAATTCTAGGAATTGTTAAATATAGAAAAGGTCGATATGTTTTTCCATAAAGATAAGGGATTTCTTTCGGGGTCCTAAGCATCACTTCAGTTAATTCATTTAAGTGATTCAATCGATAAATCAACTGAGTAGCACTAACATATAAACCAATAAAATGTTCTTGTTTTAAACAAGTTAAAAATCGCAAATGGTCAAAATCAGGGTCATATGCTTTTTCTAACTGAAGCAGTTTTGAAAACGCCTGATGTTTGTTATTAATTTTCATAACTTGTGATGCCTTCTTCAATAAACCTCGCTTTCCAAAAAATGTTTTTAAACTAATTGGTCGATAAGGCCCTAAAAGATAGTAACGAATCGTCGTTTTTACGGGCTGTACGATCAGCAACAAACTTCCCCAAAAAATAATAAAAAACAAAATAGTTTTGGCATTAAATCCTTTCAGATAATAGATACAAAATACCAAAATTATAGAAGTTGCAATAATTGGATAAACAATACCTAACAACAGTGGAACAATCGCAAAAACACACAAATCAAAAAAGAGAACAAAATAAATAATAAACTCAAAAAAAATTTTAAGGTTTGATTTTTTTATTAGATAGATCCCAATAACTAGCGCAGCCAAAAGCAGTAAAGAAAGTTGATAAACTATTTCTTTAATAACAGGAGCAACAATAATTAAATTGTGAAACAAGCTACAGACAGCACCAATCAAAGAAAATAGAAAAAAACAAATAATCACTAAACGTTCCGGCCATACCCTCACAAAAGTTTTTATGGAAGACGGCCAAACCATTATTACAAACACAAGTAAAAACCATAAAAAAACTATAAATAAAGAGTAATAGATAGCAGAGGTTGGCAAATGGAAAAGGAAAAGAGCTCCATTTTTATATATCGTCTTTTCTAACGGAAAACGATAAAAAATAATGGGTAAAATAAAAGTGCTACCAAATAAAGCTAATGCAAAAAAAGCATAGATTCCTCTGGCAACACTATTTGTGTTTATGCGCATCTAAAAATCCTTTCTTTAAAGAAGTTTTTCTACTTCTTTTAATATGCTCTTTACCTCATCCAAAGAACTATAGTCATTCTGCAAACAACGTTGTCTGCCCGCCGCTGCTATTGCCGCCCTTTCTTTTGGATGCATCAAGTAGTACTTCACTAATTTAAGCAATTCCGCATTATCTGAAAAAAAAGCAGCTTCTTTTCCTTCCTGAAACAATACCAAATGGTCAAGCGTGCGTTCCGCCAGCATAAATCCACCACAAGCTGGAATTTCGACAGAACGTGTTGTGTGCAAATCGCGGTTCATTTTACGAAGAAAACATAAATTAATCGCGCTGGCACAGATCGTTTTTGTATAAGCTAAATCATGCGAATCATTAACAACGGGACGACATTCAATTTTTATATTCGGATGCAAAACTTTAAATTTTTCCCAACCATTTCCCCAAACACGTACAGAGATTCCATGCTGAGCAAGATATAAAATAGAAAGCGCGCGCTCCTTTTCATAACAACCAATAAAGCTTACTTCTGCACCATAACGACAACGATCTTCTTCGGACAGTGCCACAGGATAATGAGTATTTTGACGATACGACTGATACAAAAAACAAACTCGTTTCGCACCAAATCGTGGCAACTCATCAGGATTTAAATTGTACTTTTTCGTTGTAAACACTAGGTCATAATGCTTCAGCCCAAACGTATAAAACCAAGTTCTGTTGTGCCAAACATACATATCGTCATAGCTACTAGAAACCAATAAAGTTTGTGGAGAAATGGTTTTAAGTTTCTTCAAGATAGATGGATTAATCATGTTACCTTTTACAATCCATACAATATCGATCTTTTCCTTATGAACAATATCTAAAAGCTTCGGCCCAACTTTTTGTTTATCGAATTGGAAACCTAACTTCCATAAAATACGATCTAGAAAACCAACTGATAGATAACCTAATTTATTGTCTTGAACTTGTTTGTGCGTCAATGCTGTCACGCGATGTCCTAACTGACGAAGTAACGCAACCAAATCATTTTCTTTCGCATAAACATTTAAATCGCCAACAAAAATGATCTTATACATCTGCACTGACCAGTTCCTCACATGCTTGCTTTAGCCCCATCATGGTTTCTCTAAAACTCCAATGCTGAATCAGTTTCATACTTTCTTCTCCAAAAGCTTGAGCATGTATTAACGTTTTTTGTAACGCTTCTGCTAGATCGCTAATATCTCCCGCTTGAAATAGAAACCCATTTTTTCCTTCTTTCACTAAATCCCCTGCAGCACCCACCTCTCTACTCGCCACAATCGCACATCCTGCATTCATCGCTTCATTAATCACCAAGCCCCATGGCTCATCATAAGAAGGTAATACAAAAACATCAGCCAAATCATAAAAAGCAGGCAATTCAGTTTGATTTTTAAACCCTAATATACGCACTGTACTCCAAGATAATTGTCTAACTCTTTCTTCTAATTTCGATTTTTCTTCACCATCTCCGATAAACAATAGATACGGCAATGGCTCCTGCTTCCCATCAGGAGATAACCGAATATAAGCTTCTAATAAATCACCGGCACATTTACGAGGAGTCATCTTGCTCGCAAATAAAATCACGGAACGATTAGCCTCGAGATGTAATGCATCACGTAATATTTGCTGTCGAGAATGTGCTCGCTGAATCTTCAGCTGTAAAAAATCATTATCGACCGTATAGGGAGCAGAAAATATTTTTTGTTCAGGAATGTTATAAGAACGATAGTACTGCTTGTTCAGAGAGCCAATTGCAAGAAAGCCATCTGCCATTTTATTAAGCACAAAGAAAAAAACCTTCTTCATAGCCCGTTTTAATCTACTTCTTTTAGCACTCACACAAGTCGCTTCATCACGAATAAGTACTTTGATATCTAATACACAGGCAAACAAAATAGCCATCCAATTAATCCAACGAGCATAACAATGAATCCATACAACATCGGAATGGCCCTGTTTCAACCGTTTAAACAGACCATAATTGAACGGTCTAAAAAATGATAATTTTTTGGTGTTGCCAATAGCAGGCAAGAACTCATGTTCATACCCATCTAATAACGGAATATCCCATTGCACAGGAACCCCAAACCCCTGATCTTTATAAGTACTCAAAGAAAGATCGCTACAAAAAAAAACTTTCAATTCGATACTTGGATCGCTAGCTATACATTTGAGCAATGACGCCTGATATTGAATTGGATGTGTCACTAAATAAGCAAGCCGTATTTTTCGGTCAGCGCTCATAATCGCCTCATTGAAAGTTTCGATAAAATATTCTCAATGGCTGTCATAACTTCTTCGACTCGAATCGAAAGAATGCATTTTTTCTTATATTTTTCACAGACTGTTAATTGACAACCTGCACACTCTATCTGGTGATATAACACTTCATGTTGTTGCCCATAAGGAAACCAAATGCCAGGCAACCATCGAGCAGTAGAGATAGCAACACATGGAGTACCTTGAGCTGCTGCAAGATGTACAGGACCGCTATCATGCCCTATAAAAAATGTGGCACTTTTCAACACCAAAGCAGATTCCCTCGGTAACAAGGCTCCACAAAGATTTAACGCTGAACCTGCCCATAGATCGATAAACTTTTGGCTGTAATCGTATTCAGAAGAAACACCTATAAAAATAAGCCCATATTGCTTTGAATATTTTTGACTCATCTGCTGTATTAATCGCGACCAATTATGCTCTTCCCAATCTCTCAAAGGATCTTTCGTCCCAATTGAACATACAATATAACTTTTCATAGGATCCAAATTCTTCAGGATTTGCGTTACTTTATTTTTTTCAGACTCAAAAAAATTCATCTCCCAATTTTTCAAATCATCAAGATCTACGGTGCCTAAACTGGAGATAAAACGTAACAAACGCGAAGATTCAGATTCATAACGTCGTGATGCAGGCAACCATAAGTTTTTATTTAAGGAGGGTTTTAGCGGAAAACCAATCAATTTTGGAAAACCACACAATTTAAAAAAGATCGCCATACCCAATGCATTCAAAATGCCTCTCTTTTCGGTCAAATAAATAAATACATCGGGCTTCCATGACACAATCTTTTTCCACAAACTAAATAAATCCTTCAGTTTTCGCATTTTCAAAGGATATGAGACGTAATCATGGATCAATGGACCTCGCCCAAAAATCATTTCTGCCGTAGGAGCTTTGCTATTCACGGGGAAATTAGTAACCAAACCATAATAAGATTTCGGGAACGCCTTTTGTATTAAGTGCAAAGCCGGCAAAGCAACAACCATATCTCCTAAACTACCCAAACGATAAATTAGAATTCTTTTTTCTTTCATTAGGTCCCTCAAGTTTTTAACATGCAAACAATTTTAGATGAGGAATGAAAACACCAGTTGCAGCAATATATCTGCTTATAAATCAATTGGTTTATCTGTTTTCTTTTAGTAAATTATCAAAATATTCAATCGTCTTCATTAGCCCCTCCTCTAACACTATACTGGGTTGCCAATGCAATATTTGCTTCGCCAAAGCGATATCCGGCTTACGCTGTTTCGGATCATCTGCGGGCAACGATTCAAAGATCAGTTTGGATTGAGAACGGGTCAACCGAATGATTTTTTCAGCCAGATATTTCACAGTAATTTCATTTGGATTCCCTAAATTAAGGGGGCCCGTCACTTCATTGTCGCTCTCCATCAAACGTGTCAACGCATCGATCAAATCATCAACGTAACAAAATGAACGGGTTTGATGACCGTTTCCATAAACAGTAATCGGCTCTTGTTTCAATGCTTGCACAATAAAATTTGAAACAACTCGACCGTCATTTAAGTGCATCTTTGGACCAAAGGTATTAAAAATTCTCGCCACCTTAATTCGCACACCGTATTGACGATGGTAATCAAATAACAACGTTTCAGCGCAACGCTTGCCTTCGTCATAACAAGCCCTCACCCCAATGGGATTCACGTTTCCCCAATACGTTTCTTTTTGAGGATGCACTTCTGGATCGCCATACACTTCACTTGTCGAGGCTTGCAAAATTTTGGCTTTCACCTGCTTTGCAAGTTCCAACATATTAATCACACCGTGTACGCTGGTTTTTGTCGTATGCACCGGATCGTTTTGGTAATGCACAGGAGAGGCTGGACAAGCCAAATTGTAAATTTCATCCACTTCCACGCGAATAGGTTCTGTCACATCGTGACGCATAAATTCAAAATGAGGGTCTTGTAATAAATGAGCAATGTTGTCTTTATTCCCGGTGTAAAGATTATCCAAACACAACACATCATGTCCTTGCTGAAGTAACCGTTCACACAAGTGCGAGCCCAAAAAACCTGCACCTCCAGTGACCAAAATACGTTTAAAAGAAAGTCTACCCATCCTTCACCTCTTGGTTAAAAGAAAATCTTGATACGTTAACCGAATACCTTGTTCTAAAGAGATTTTGGGCTGCCACCCAAGAGATCTAATACGAGAAACATCAAGCAATTTTCGCGGCGTTCCATCTGGTTTAGAAGGATCCCAAACGATCTCACCTTGATACCCCACCACCTTAGCAATTAAGACCGCTAATTCTTGAATCGTTAAATCTTCGCCACACCCAATGTTCACAATCGGAGGCCTATCTTCTGGCATTAATATTGCGGATTGTTCTTTTGATAGTTGTATTAAAAACAAACAAGCTTCTGCCAAATCATCGACCGATAAAAATTCACGCTTAGGTGTCCCCGTCCCCCATAACTCCACACGCTTTTTGTTTTGCTCTTTTGCTGTATGCAATTTACGAATCAAAGCGGGTAACACATGCGAATTTTGCAAATCATAGTTGTCATTGGGACCATATAAATTGGTCGGCATCACCGCCACATACTGCGTATCGTATTGACGGTTATAAGCCCAACACATTTCAATGCCTGCAATTTTCGCGACCGCATAAGGACGATTGGTCGACTCTAATTCACCGGTTAACAGATATTCTTCTTTGATCGGTTGTGGACAAGCACGCGGGTAAATGCAGGACGAGCCTAAGAACAAGAGTCGTTTAACGCCTGCTTGATAGGCAGCATGAATAACATTCGTTTGAATTGCTAAATTTTGATAAATGAAATCTGCGGGATAGGTGTTGTTTGCTTGAATGCCCCCTACTTTAGCTGCTGCTAAAAACACAACCTCGGGTTGTTCGGTTTCAAAAAAATGGAAAACAGCATGCGCATCTGTGAGATCTAATTCACGGTGTGTCCGCATCAATAAATTTTTACACCCTTGTTGTTGCAACGCCCTCACAAGAGCACTGCCAACCAACCCTCGGTGACCTGCAATATAAATGGGCGTATTGGAATGGAATTGATTACTCATGGTGGTTAAATGCTTGATATCCGTTTTGTTTAATTAAGGCATCACGCTGCGCTAATTTCCAATCCGCCTCGACCATCTCTTTAACCATTTCTTTGAAAGTCGTTTTCGGAGTCCAACCTAACTTTTCCTTGGCTTTACTTGGATCTCCCAATAACGTTTCAACTTCAGTGGGCCGAAAATAACGCGGATCGACAGAAACGATGCAACGACCTTGTGCATCATACCCTTTTGCATCGACACCTTTTCCTTTCCATTGTAATGATAAATCAAGCGCTTGCGCAGCATTATTTACAAATTCCTTTACGCTATGTTGTTCGCCCGTTGCAATAACATAATCTTCAGGATGCTCTTGTTGCAACATCAACCACTGCATTTCCACATAGTCTTTTGCATGCCCCCAATCACGCAATGCATCCAAGTTTCCAAGGTATAAACAATCTTGCAGACCTGCCTTAATACGAGCCAACCCTCTTGTGATCTTCCGAGTCACAAACGTTTCGCCACGAATAGGAGACTCGTGATTAAACAAAATGCCATTGCAAGCGAAGATTCCATAAGCTTCGCGATAATTCACCGTAATCCAATAAGCATATAGCTTAGCGACCGCATAAGGAGATCGCGGATAAAACGGTGTTGTTTCTCTCTGAGGTGTTTCTTGCACTAAACCGTAAAGCTCTGAAGTAGATGCTTGGTAATAACGTGTTTTCTTCTCTAACCCCAGCAAACGGATCGCTTCTAAAAGTCGTAAAGCCCCTAAACCATCCACATCAGCTGTGTATTCAGGTTGTGCAAAGGATACTTGCACATGACTTTGAGCCCCGAGGTTATAAATTTCATCCGGTTTAATTTCCTGAACGAGGCGAACAATGTTGCTGGAATCGGTGAGGTCTCCGTAATGCAAAACAAAATGCTTATTTTTTTCATGGATATCTTGATACAGATGATCAATACGATCGGTATTAAACAAAGAAGATCGACGCTTCATTCCGTGAACGATATACCCCTTCTTCAATAAAAACTCTGCAAGATAAGCCCCATCTTGCCCAGTCACTCCGGTAATCAGTGCTGTTTTTTGGTCCATAAAAATACCTATAACAAATCAATTTTTAATAATAGACAAAAAATCACGCGCTCTATGAATCCAAGTACATCGAGAGAGGTATTTCAAATGCCCTTGCTTCGCAACACGCAATCTGAGCTCATCATTTGCCAAGTAATAATCCACTTTCTCTATCAGATCGTTGTAGGAATTATATGTTGCAATCTCCTGCCCCACATCAAATAAAGCAGCCAACTCATCGGAATAATCCGTCAACATAAAACATTCATACGCAATTGCTTCAAAAGGACGAAGATTAATCCCTGAATAAATCCCAAAAAAATCCTCGTTTGTAATGTTTAATACAATCTTACTGGTCTTTAACGCTTGGATCAGCTCCCCTCCCCCAATGCTCTTGAAAATAGTTTTCTTAATAAGTTCCTGACTCATAAACGGTTTGAATTTCTTCCAACCTTTTCCATAAACAACAAGATTGTATTTTTTTAATTTTTCTAAAATAAAGAGCCTTCTAAAATTAGGACTGCCAATAAAACAAATATCGTATTGCATGGGACATTCTTGAGACACATCAAGCTGTTTTGTAAAACCAAACGGAAAATACGTAACCGGAATATTGAGCGATTGAAAATACTCCGTCATCGTTTTTGAAAAAGACACCACCTGATCATATTGATTTATTTCATGCGACAAATAATGAACAAATTTTTCGTGACAAAGAAAATTTCCACTTTCTGTATCAAATAAAATCAAACGACAATTTAGTTGTTCTTTTAAAGAACGTAAAAAACCTTCAGGAACCAGTACCCAAGAAAGCCCAACAACCAATAGGATATCTGGCTTAAATTTCAAAATTTGATTTCTTAACCGTTTTTCACTGTGCTTAGACAAACGAGAACAAACGGAATATCCACGACTAAAAATTTTATTAATCTTTCTAAGCCATGCTCGCCTAATCCTATAGAAACTCTTGATAGGGAAAGTTCTAGGATCAACATACATTACACAAGTTTGTAACTCGTTAAGGGCCTCACAGAACTGACGAGCAACGGGTACAAAGTTGATTCCATCGAAAACAAAAATTTTCAAATTACTCATGCGTTTATTCATCACAGATAATGTCACAGTCTTTTTCTAAAACGACCGTGATATTAGGGTCCAACGGCAAGCGCGAAAACCCATAAATTTTAGACAATGAAATTTCAATGAGGTTTCGTAATCCATTTCTAAAGATTTGAGCCAAACCTTTTAAACTTGAATTAACCACTCGGAAACTATTCGTTGCTCTAACCACCTTAAAACCAAGCAACATACTGATCTGCTGAAACTGATTAATTGAAAGTGTATTGCGATGCGTCATATCCCCATGCTGGTACAAACGCCCAAATGGGCTTTGTCCATTCGGCACTCGAATCACGATATTGCCATGATCTGCCAAATGAGCATGCAGAAAACGCAACATTTTCACCAATTCATCATGTGTCAAGTGTTCAAACACATCAAACGCAACGACCACATCAAACTGCATATTTTTAAGATCGGAAATTTGATCAACGTTGCCGTAATACACTTGAAAGCCACGCTTCTTAGCAGCATCGACTAATTTTTTATTAATTTCCGTAGCAAAAATTTGAGCCCCTTTGCTTGAAGCCCAAGCCAAAAACTCACCGTTTCCAAATCCGATCTCTAAAACAGAACGACCATGTATGGGAATATTTCTAAATTCCCCATTGAAATATCGTTGACACAAGGAATCGCATTGACAATCGCCCGACCAATTCTTCCATTGTTCATAAGATTCATAATTTTCGTTTATAGCCTCAGGCATAGCATTTTTCCTAAACTGTAGAGACGCGATTTATCGCGTCTCAAAAAAACCAAAGAGACGCGATAAATCGCGTCTCTACGTTCTACCCTTACTTATCTCCACAACGATAAACCGTTCGTCCATTAAGCTGCAAAACAGGACGAATGTTGTTATTGATAATTTGTTCTTCAAAAAATTTGATTTGTTCTTTCGAAGCCGTAATTGGATGTTGCATTACTATCCAAGTAACGTCTTCAGAGCATGGAGGTGTCGTAAGAGACCCATCGTATAAATAGAAATTTTTGTCCTCAGGCAAAATGTCTGCTGGATCCACAGTGGCATCAAAATCCACAATGTCATCACCCCGTTCTTTTGGCAAATGAGAAAAAATGGTCTCTAAGCAATCACTATGCGCACCGGGTTGAACAAAAACACCCACAACCAAAATACTTCCCGCTTCATTTTTATGAACAAAGTGAATTTCCATCGGTATGGCTTGGCCATCTAACAAGTGCTCACTAGGTGCATGAAAATGGAACTGCACTTGTTTATACGACTGCTCATCAAATGTGACGATTTGATCAGGATCATTTTCTTGGGAATGCACATACAAACTGTGTTCATTGTGTTTTACATGCAATAAAGAATTGCTGTAAGAAAATGACAATGTGTGTGAATCATTCTCTTCAGTTTTCGCTGTTTCTATATCAATCGGAGATTGTTTTTTACCAACGTCACACAAAAAAAACGCTGGAGCCAACTTCCCCCACTTATCAGGACCATTTTCATCATAATCCCAACAATGATGCGAAGGCTTTGGAAATAAAAATTCCACCATCTTCTCAAGTAAAAAGTTCTTTGCTCTTTCATCAGCTAAATTCAAACGATACTCATTAATTAATTTCGTCTGTTCTGCCTGCCAACTTTGCCATGCCTCTTTTGAGATGTTCTCATAAACCTGCTGGCCTAAGTCTCCCGGAAACGGCGCTTCATCTAATCCTTCGGCTTCTTTCTTTAGATACACACAATGGATTGTTCTTTTTGTCATAAACAGATTCCTCATCGAAATATAAAAAGCGCGGATAATAGCAGAGGAGCTCTTCATCGCGATTTTTAATTTATAGAAAGTCAAAGATTCCAGATCATGTAATAAATAGAGTGTTTGGAGAAGTTTACGAAAAATATTTTCCGATGGTGCCTAAACCTTACTATTTCCAGACCTTTTTATGGCCTCCGAGAATTGCCGGCATACCCCCCCCTAAGATAATTTTCGAAGTTGTTGTAAAGGAAATAAAAAACGTTGTTCATGAGGAATTTTATCTGTTTTATAGTAACCAAAACGATATCTTAGCGTAGTTTTACTGAGGAGAATGCGCAAAGAGTAAATCCAATACCAATACATATAATTATTCGATAATGAACGAATACTTTGATACCCAGATAACAGTTGAGGTAAAAATTCTTGATTACCTATAAAAGTTCCCCACAACGCAATATCAAATAAAGGATCGCCGCTTAAAGCATCTTCCCAATCAATCATAAGAATCGAGCGGTCAGGTTTTATAAAAATATTATTGTTGCCCAAATCCCCATGCAACAAAGATGGCTTTATTTCAGAAAATTCTAATTCACTTGTTTGAAAAATATGTATCAAATCATCTGTCAATTTTTTTGAAATTAAATGGTGACTAAAACATGTTTGTAAATGTCGATCTAAATTTAAATAAAAATACTGCGCCCAACTCTTCAGCATTCCAGTTGCACAAAGTTTTGGCTCAAATTTTAATGCATTTAACAAACCAAAATTTCTAGTTTTTATCGAATGCAAAATTGCCAAATTCTCTCCCAAGTTATAAGCCAAATCTTGACGTTCAGAACAAGATACTTCTGCTAAAACCTTATCATTTATTCGTTTCGAAAGAATAAATGCAAAATCATAATGATTAAAATCACAATTAATTTGGAGAACCGAATTTACATTTAAACGTTTTTTTTCTAATGTTTTCTGAATCCATTGCTCAATAAGAAAATCATAGGCCAGATAAGATAAATTTTTCAACGTTGTTTTTAAAACAAACTCTTTATTGGAGATCTTAATAAAAAAAATGTTATGCAACGTGCCAAGATTTAAAGGACAGAAGATATCATCAGGCTTCTGACCAAAATGATCATGAATTAAAGATTCAACAACGGGCAGTTGTTCTTGATAACTTAACTTTTTAAGCTGTTCCAAATTTAAAATTTCATTTCTTTTTAATGGCAAATCGGCCTTGCTTGAAAAAGAAGAAGCTTTATAAGAAATATAGCGCTCTCTCACATCGCGAGATAAACCAGTATTACAAGAGGTCATAATTTAAATTCTAAACAAGCTGGTCATAACCAAAATATTTCAGAAGCAGTTCAGATGTTTTTTTAATATATTGCTTTTCATCTTTATTTAATTCGCTAATAGCATGTAAATTTGCTTCTGATGTAGCCGAAACAATTGTTCCCCAGGGGTAAATATTATTTGTCAAATCCATGCCATTCCAAGATGGATGTAACATGGTTTCCTTAAATGCAATACCAATTTTTGCAGCGATTCTTTCCATAACAACTTGAGGATTATCGACAAGATCTTCATAACGAATAATTATAATATTTTCAGGGTAATGTTGCTGGTGCATTAAAACAATATGATGATATAAATTCCATGAGCAAATATATTGTTGAAACGGCAGCGGGAAAGGACGTTTTTTTGTATCGCTATATGCAGAAAAAGGATTTCTTACAACATGCACAATGTGTCCATCTGGAAAATCCATCAAAATACGTGGGGCATCAATACCAATAATCGGACTATATCCGACATAAATTTCATTTTTTCCTGAAGTTTTGTAATTTGTCCAAGCATCAAAAGTTGCCTTGAAAAAAGCAGCCACAATATTTTTACGAGTCAATGCTTTATCTTTCAAATGATTACCAAAAAATTCAATTCTGACTTTCTCATCCATTTTTAAATCGGCATTTTTAAACTTCGTACCATTTGGTTTTCTTAATAAAGTTTTCAATTCCTCATCATAAAATAATTCATAAAGCTGATGAAAACTTAAACCCGAAGGAAATTCGGGGTAACGATACTGAAATCTTTCAAGAGACGATAAATAGTCATTGAAATGTCTGTTCCCTAATTGAGATTCAAAGGGATACACATATAAACTTTCATGACCATCAAGAAAACGTTGCGTAACATTTCCTCCATGTTCAAATCCAGCAGAAATCATTAAAAATTTAAAATCAATATTTGCATTATCGTTCATCATTTTTTCCTTCAAGTTGATAAATATATTCTTCAATTTGCTGATAGAAAGTAAAGGCTTATTTCTTGGCCGCATCATGCTTAAAGATGAATATTTTATTGCCAGAACGATTTTTAAAGACTTTCTGAAACACCAACCCCTCTTGTCTTAAAAAAACATCTTCAGGAGCAATCTCACCTTTAAAAACACGAATCATATAATAGTCGTACTGCTGCCATTTCTTTTCGAATTGCCACAAATCTAATTCACTGTTTTGCACCGCTTCTTTAGTCCACGGTTTACGATTCGCATAAAACAAAATCATTCGATGGTTGGTATATAAACGTGCATTTTTCGGCACATGATACTTAGCCCACAAGCCCGTTTCAGCAATGTAAGCATTGGAAGGACCAAAGATATGAAACAAGCCGCTGAACGCCTGCACGAATAGAATCAAAACAATCAAACCAAATAACCAACGCATTGTTTTAGATCGCCGAGCTGACTCATAAATAAAAACCAAACTGAAAGGGATCCATACCGAAAATAACAAGCAAAATGGCATCAAATAGCGGCCACTCGTGTTATATCCCTCCAAATAAAAAATGAAGCATGGCACTAAAGACAAGAACGTAATGAGCATCAAGATTCTTCGATCGTCTTGTTTCACCTCACGAGAAGAAATTACCCAACCGTGAATCGCCAAAACGCTGTAAAGCAAAGTAAAAATATCGACGATGCTAACAACGAAATATCCAAGCAAACCGATCGTTAAAACATAGAAAGCTTTTTCAGAGGAATAAACTGGAAGCAAAAGCTGCATATGTTGTTGCAAGCTCAACACCATTTTTTGATACGCCTGTAAGGCTTGTTGAACAAAATCAGTAAAACGCCCTAATTGCATTATTAGATGCGGTCCACTCATCAAAAGCCATATAAACAACAGCCCTATTAACCCGATATTTAAAGCATGAGCCTTAATGATTAATCGTACTTTTTCAAAAAAAGAACGGTTGTGTAAAAACAATAAGACAAAAGGAGAAAAACACAGCAAAAACGCGCCTTCAATACGAAACAAAGTGCCACAGATCATAAAAACAGCCCACAAAACGGCATAACGCCAACTTTCTGTTCTAGAAAATCGCAAAAAACAAATAAGGGATAAAAACAAAAAGGCCCAATAACCGAACCCTCGAATAATATCTGCACGAAAAGCATTAAAAGAATGAAAAGCCAAAATAACGATCGCTGCTGATTTCACGATTGCAGGACGAGAATCTAATTCTTGAATCAGTGTGATAAAAGTAACCACCGTTATCGCGTTAAAAATCGTATTAAGAACAAAGGCTGCATTCAGAAAAGACAAATGAAAAAATTTAATTAACAACGCAATCAAGATTGAATAAAAAGGCCATCTAGAAAAATCTGAAAAAGACTGTAAAAACCGAGAAAACCCACTTTTCAAAAAGACATCTGCCGCAGGAAAATATTGATAAATAGCATCTGGATTAATTGGTTGATGGTTTAAAAACACAACTAAGGAAAAAATGACACTCAAAATAGCCGCCAAAAAACGAACATCTTTGCTCATTTTATTTAAACAATTTCTTTGCAACCCATATAAAGACATGAACGTCCCCTTATCTTTAGTCTTTTACATCCCGAACAGCATGCATCAAAAGTTTGACTCTCTGTTCCCACGTATAACCCTGTAAAAATTTTTCATGACCTGCCAAGGCTATCTTGTCTCTCTCATTGTCATGTTTGGCATAAAAGTGAACTTTATCCACGAGCTCTTCCGTTGAATGAAAAACTTCCATTTCTTCACCAATTTTAAACATCTCTTTTAACTCTTCACAAAAATCCGTTAGCAAAAATTCTTGCATCGCTAATGTTTCAAAGACCCTTAAATTCATACCTGTTTCCACAGCATGCCAAAAAGGGCTCGTGATATTTAAAACGATTTTTGTTTGCCCCAACAGATCATAAAGCGCTTCGCCCCAAAGACTCTCAGGATTTATTTTTTTCCACAACTCCGGGCTAATCAGCGACCTAAATTGCTTCCATCGCCACCCTCTAATCGTGATATTGCAGTCTTTCAATGTTTCCAGATAAAAAATTCTTCTCACTCCCGGAGTCCCTATAAAGCAAGCATCGTATTTTTTTGCAGAACTTCTTTGAGTGATTAATTTGGACCCAAAAGGAAAAAATTGAGCCTGACTCAAACCCAACCTATTCATCATCTGAGTCATGCTCTTAGAAAATGAAAAAATTTGATCATAAAGAGGAAGTTCATAATGAAAGAAATAAATAAGCTTTTTATAGTTTTCTAACATACCCCCGCTGTCTGTATCGAATAAAAACAATTGAAAGCCCATTTCTTTTTTTAATTCTAAAAAAACATCCCTCTCTAAAAATGGAAAGAAAAAGCCAATCACAAAAACCATAGTCGGTTGAATGTCTCTAATAGCACGAATCAGCTCATTAGAAGCTTTAGGGTAATAGTAATATTCATCATTGGATCGCGAATAATTGACCGCTTTATCAAAGATTCGTCTTAATTTATAGAAAGATTTTTTAGCTATTTTTTTAAGATCCAAATAGGAAACATCATAATTTTCCAATTGAAATCCATCTTTAATATCTCGCCCTACAGGAATTTGACTAATACCGTCTAATAAAAGAATCCTGGCATTTTTTTGCATTAAATTTTCTCCGATTTCTCTAACCTTATGCACTGCATTGCTGTTCCCACAACCAAGCATGCTGAATGATCGTCTTCAAATCTGAATATTTCGGTTTCCATTTCAAATCACGCTTTGCGCGACTTGAATCTGCCACTAAAACAGCAGCATCTCCTAGCCGTCTAGCAGTTGTTTTAATCGGCAATTTTTTGCCTACCACCTGCTCCGCCACATCAATTACTTCACGTACTGAAAACCCCTCACCATTGCCTAAATTAAAAGCAGCGCTTTGTTGCTTATCTTTCAAATACTGCAACGCCAACAAATGCGCCTGAACCAAATCACACACATGAATGTAATCACGAATACATGTGCCATCTTTGGTTTCATAATCCGTGCCATAAAGATTAAAGACCTCCCTTCTTCCGCTGGCCGTTTGCAATAGCAAAGGAATCAAATGTGTTTCTGGGTTATGCCTTTCCCCTAAACGCCCCTCTGGGTCTGCTCCAGCCGCATTAAAGTAACGTAAACTCACCGAATGCAGGCCGTAAGCTTTTTCATAATCTTCCAAGATTTGCTCCACCATCCACTTGCTTTTGCCATAAGGATTAATCGGTTCACAAGGATGTTTTTCATCGATCGGCGTATACCGTGGATTGCCATAAACTGCAGCAGAAGAAGAAAAAATGAAGCGCTTAACATCATGCAACACCATAGCATTCAGAAGATTTAAGGTATTGACCACGTTATTTTGATAATACTTAGCTGGATGAATCACGGACTCACCCACTTGAATAAAGGACGAAAAATGCATAACAGCGTCAAAGGAATAACGCTGAAAAAGATCATTCAAAAAAACCGTATTCGACAAATCCCCCAAAACAAATTCCGCGTCTAAAACACTGTCACGATAGCCTGTGCTCAGATTGTCTAGCACAGTAGTTTGATAACTTTTCTTTACGAGAAGATCTGCCATATGAGACCCGATATAACCCGCGCCCCCTACCACAAGAATTTTTGTCATGAAAAGTTCCTTTTCAAATAGAATAAAACCTTAGAAAGAATAAATAAAAAACGTTGACCACAAAACATTGATATACCAAACATACAGACAAAGATCACTGACTGAGGACAGCAATTATGAAGAAATGGTCGTTTTTACTAAGTTCGCTCCTAATTTCAACGGCCTTTGCGACCACGCCCTTTTATCGTTTCTGGAGAGGTTACAAGTCACCTCATTTAACCTATTTAAATTTTCTTGAGGGAATGAGAAATGATTTTATGTCAAAAACAGTCACATCTGCTGAACACAAAGGCTTGATAGCATACTTACCAACTCTCCCGCCTCAACATATCGCTCTTCCTGACGAAATCGCTCTTGTTGTTTATCAAACAAAGGCGGCATATATGAAGTTACTTAAAGATACAGATTGGCAAAAGTATGCAACCCTGCACTGGAAGTATTTTGATTCAAAACTCAGTAAAAGCTTAAAAACCGAACCTCTCTCTGGCGCAATGAAAAACGAACATGCTTATGACGTGCTACAAAGTTCAGCGAATTGGCAAAAAGGGTATGCCGTGTGTTGCATCTCGAAGAAATTAAAACAACCGGATGCTTATGTACGAGCCATGAAGACCAATTACAGCCCTCGATTCCTCACTTCTTATCTCATTCTGACTACACAAAACTATGTGATTGAATATCAACTGTGGGCCTCAAAAAACGCATATAAGAAGAATTTGGAGACTGTAGAAAAAATGCGTCGCCCCTATTTGCACCCATTTATCGGGGCTTGTCAGCCAATGCAAAAGACCACCATTGATCGTATAGAAATCAATTACAGTGAAGGAATAAATATGCAATTTCATACAACAAACAGTAAGCTTTTGAGAACCAGCAACTAGCAAAATAAAAATTTTTGAAATGCAAATCCCTTACAAAGAACAACAAAAAAAATTAGTACAGCAAGCTGAACACGCATTGCAGACTAATCACTATCATTCAACGGTCATTGCAATGCAGAAAGATTACGAAAAAGATAAGCAGCGTTGCTTAACCTCCGTGGTTTTTATTCCAAATCAGATTGCTCAAAAGATCATCAAAGAGGTCGTTGATGAGTTAAAAAAAATAGAATCCTGTCACTATTTTTACCCGCCGGAATCGATGCACATCACAATAAAAAACATCAGAACACTCCAGAACCTACCTTCTTTTACCGAACAAGATATTAAAAAGGCAAATCGGTTGTTTAACGAGATCGTGCCACAATATTCTGCATTTGATTTTCATCTTGAAGACCTTATTGCTTTCCCAACGAGCCTATCGGTTATGGCTTATTCAAGTGATCAACTACAAAAATTGATCTTGGCTTTGGATAAAGGACTAAAAGAAATTGGGATACCCGATAATAAAAGATATTTTTCCGATGAGATATTTTGGGGAAACATCAGCTTCTGTCGCTTTATGAAAAAACCAGCTCAACAATTCATCGACCGAGTCAAACAAATGCGACACCTAAAGATAGGAACTTTCAGAGCCGAAAAAGTTCATTTAATTTCTTGCAACGCGGGATGCGCTAAAAAGACGATAAAAGTTCATGGCGAATATTACTTAAAATAATCTTGTATTTGTTCTCTGCAATTCAATAGAGATGGATGGTTTCTAAAAGCTTCTTTAGTGATCTCAAATATTTTAGTTACATCTGATGCTTGCTCTGTACGAATAATCAAAATAAACCCTCCCAAACGGTAGATTAATTTCTACTCAGAAACTTAATTGAAAAAGTCGGATATCTAGTTTGGTTTTCTAAGCTTCCATTGCCTTATGTAAAATTTCTATTGCTTCTTCTTTGGTTTCAGAATACAGAAATTTATTTTTTTTTAGCAATTTAACAGTAAAACCTAATTTTCCAGGTTCTACAGGCATACCTAGATTTTTTACAGTCAAATTAAAAGTAGCTATATCGATTTTGGCCTCATTGATTTTTCCGTGCACATTGGCAATAAGTTTTTTATTTATGAAGTATTCAAGTTCAAAACCATCTGGTTTTTCATCTTTAGTATAAATTTGAAAACGTAATAGTAAAGCTAAAGGTATAGATATAGGCCACTTGATAGAAACCATTCTATTCGACTGAATAATGATGCGATCACTGTATAACCCCATTAATGAAAGTTTGTTGTTCTGCTCATGTCTAATATCATCACAAAAAATAAAATCATAAAGTTTCATACATTTATCCATTTACAGTTTGATAGCCGCCTTCTCTTCCGCTATCGAAAAAATAATCAATAGATGATGTCTCGTTATAAGCTTTCGTGTTAATAACATCATGATCTACCTTTTGAATTAGAACGTCTCTTGCAAACTCTTCTTCAAATTTATGTTCTGCAACGTCTGTAAGCCAGGGATAAGTTTTTACGATACGAAGCAACGCGAGAGAAACAAATGAAAAATCCCCGCTTTTCCATCGAGATAATGTTCTTATCGGTAATTCAAACACTCTTTCAAAAAATGACATGGAAATATTTTTCTTATTTAATTCTTCTATGGTCTTCTTAACGAATTTTTTTTGAGCTTTTTTTTCTGCTATTCGATAATTTCTATCAGTCTCGCCAAGAAGATCAAATGCTTCATGACAAACCAAACATTTAAAATAAACTTCTTCGAAAAAAAATTTTTCGCCTAGTGTTATTCGATCTGAACTTTGTTTCTTAAATTTTTTCAATTCTTTTGATCCACATAGAGGGCAAGTATTTTGCTTCATAACTTTGACTCCTAATGTATTAATTTTTCTAAAACCTGAAATGGTTGATGTCGCACACCTGAATTTTCATTTTTTTTAAACGATTTTATGAGCCACATTTGTGTTTTCTCTATAAACACAAAAGCAATGTATCCATATAATTTACCCGAATAAAATTCATAGCTATCCACCTTGGCAGAATTCTTTTTATCAGGATTAGCTCTCCACTCGTTCGTACATATAAATTTCAAATGTTCTAACCCATCATTAGCAACGAATCTTAAAATCTCTTTTTTTGTCTTTAAGCCAAAATCTTTTCTTGCAGTTAGCTTCGCGTATCGAAGCACCAACACCTTGCTCTTTCCCTGTTTGCACGCTTGCTTAAATTTTTTTATTGAATAAGAAGGATCCATTCATGAAATCCACCAGAAAGATTAATACAATAATTGAAAATTGTAACGAATCATTACATTTGACGCGAAAAATAATAATAACTATAACGTTTTTTCGTTCAAGATTGACCATCGATGGACGTTCTGACCTACGGCAGCTCGATAGTTGGCCGGAGGGATTGATTCGCGGCCTTCCTGGCCGCTCACCCTTCGGGCATTTTGCTTCGCAAAATGTCCAAATTTGCAATCCTTGCAAATTTGTCGAACCCCAATGCGGCTTCTCGCCTTCCAACCTCACAAAAACAAAAAGGCCTCTCTTTGAGAGGCCTCTAACTACAAAGCATCATTTCAAATTACGGAGAACGTTCAGCGCTGCGGCAAGATTGAACGAAAAAATTCTTTCGGAAGCGCAGCGTATAGAGACATACGTGAGCATTTCGAAAGAATTTTTTCGTTCAAGATTGTCCAGCGATGGACGTTCCCATCTACGTAGCTCGATCTTTGGCGCGCCCGGAGGGACTCGAACCCCCAACACCCAGGTTCGAAGCCTGGTACTCTATCCAGTTGAGCTACGGGCGCGTAACAGGGTATGTCTTTTTATGGACATGATTAGGTGTGTCTTTTTTGAAAGCACACAGAGAAGGATTTTTGATGGTTTTGTGATAATCCCCACACATAGGACCACCACTGACAGTTTCTTTCCAACGAGTAGTCCCCGGTTTGAAATCTCCTACAAAACGATAGACAAACGTAATGTCATTTCCATGATTCGAGGAATAAAAACAAGAAACGCCTTCGTGATAAGGAGCATCGTGATCGATCTGCACATAATCAAAAGAAATGCCTAAATCAGATGCTTTGTGATCCATCATCGCTTCCCACACCATATGCTGATGGCGCACATTGACATATTGATGAACCTTGAGCGTTCCTCTTTTAAAATCTTGATCGACCTGCTGAGGCGTTGGACACATTCCAGCAAAAGCATACCCACTCAAAAACATGCAAAAAATCGTTGTAAAAACAGCTCTTTTCATCATTTACTCCAAAAAAACCGCGATATCTTACTCAAACAAAAGGCGATGTCGATCTGAAAATAATTAGACTCTATATCGCCGTATTTGCGATGGAATCGATTTTGCTTTCTCCTGTAATCGAAGAACTCATCTTTCTAGGTCTTCCTAAATATTGCACATGACTTTTACCGGATGCTGAAATTTTCAAATTTCTCTCCACATGCACAATCACGTGGCTCAACCCTTCCGTACCTACTTCAACATCCCGCGCTTTCAACGTCCCTGCATCCACCTTGCTTTCACCCGACGCATGAATGCTCAAATTCTTGGTCGTTCCAGATAACCCACAATGAGATTCTCCACTCACGTACAAGGTGAACTCTCGAGCATGAATTCCATCAACCTGCAAACGCGTCTCTCCAGAAACAGTCACCGCATGTACTTTTTTCATCGTCACATCAACAGACAAATCACGCGTAGGCCTTAAAGAAAAACCCTCTTTCGTCGTGATATATAAAGTCTTATGCCGTACAAACGTTCGAATATAGGGCATTAAATTTTCATCCGCATGAATTGTAGCTTGGTGTTTTTTCCCTATTTCAATATTGACATGAAACACCCCACTCACCCTTACAACATCAAAACTCGGCAACGGCCGCGTCTGCGTTTTTACATAACCATTTCCAACAACCACTCCTGCGCCACAAGCAGTCACAAAACAACACAACAACAATAAACTAAAAAATGTCAGAACTTTTTTCATTACGCTTTCTCCTCAACAACTTTTTTCGCAATCAGAAATACTGGAACTGCACACAATTGCGCACACACAGAAAAAACAACCAAATAAACTAAAGAAAAATTATAGAGCACCCCCATCAATGAGCTACCAACAAACCAAACCAGCCCATACCCTCCATTAAATAGGCCATACGCATACGCCCTTTTATCAGCAGGAATAATACGCGCAATAATGGCGCGTAATAATGACAACTGAGCTCCTGAGCCTACACCCCACAAAACCATACCAATCACAGATAACAACGCATGCCCTAAAAACACAAATGGAGCAAATAACGCAGAAATAACCACCAAAGTCACTAATACATACGAACCATTGTGATCAAACAAATACCCTAAATACAACGATGTCACACTACTGACCCCTAATGCCAACGCATAAACTATAGGAATCCATTCAAGCGGCATGACCCCTGCTTGTTCAAAATGAAAACCAATCAGCGGAAAATCCGAATACCCCAAAGCGACCAACGAAGCTCCTAAAAAATAAAACCAAAAAGCACGAGGAATTTCAGCATCCGTTTCTTCCATCGTTACTTCTAATTCTCGCGGGTGTTGATATTGAGCTTTCACATGAAATAACAAAAACAAACCAATCGCTGCCGGAATAAATAAAAACAAAAAACTAGTTCGAAAATTGCCGTGCAAAAACAGCACCACTGAAATGGTTACAGGACCCAGCATGGCGCCCATTTGATCGAGCATCTTATGAATACCAAAGCCCTTACCTCGCCCAATATGTTGTGTGGCATAGGACAACAACGTGTCACGCGGTGAAGTGCGAATAGCCTTTCCAAGCCGTTCCACAATGACAAAAATGGCTGCCACTTGCCAATAACCGGCAATCGCCAAAATAGGAACGGCTATCAGATTGATGAAGTACCCCACAAAAATAAAAGGCCAATAAGTCTTATATCGATCTACAAAATAACCGGACAAAACCCGCAAGCCATAACCCACGCACTGACCAATACCAGTCACGACACCAACAATAATCGCGTTAGCCCCTAAAACAGCAAAATAAGGTCCGATAATGCTGCGAGCCCCCGTGGTCGCAATGTCTTCAAAGAGACTCACGAAACCAAGTTGCACAACAAACGCAAGACTGGCCGCCTTCAAAGATTTCTTATTCATGGCTAACGAACACAAATCGTGCGTTTAAAATTTCTACATATACGTCTTGGATATCTTTTCACATGCCGAATACGTCCACACACTCTTCTAGGCACATAAACTACCCGTCTAACAGGGCGACAATAAACAACCGGCACAAGAACAGATCTTCTAACCAAACGACATCCTCTTCTCGAACAAACTCTCACGACTCGAACTTGTCGCTTCATAACGCGTACACATTTCCTCTGAGTTTGAACGGTCCTAACACGAACCACTCGACAAGACCGAGTGTAATAAGTGCGCGTTAAATAAACTGTTCTACAATGTCTCGTTGTGATAACTCTTGCGCGCATGCCAGGGGGGCAAACTCTTGCAAAAGCTGCAGAACAACAAAAAAATAAAAAGAAGATCCATATCATTTTTCGCATTTCAAATTCCTTTAATAGCTAATACCAAGCAACAAACAGTATAAAAACCTTTCAATAAACAAGCCAAAGGTTTCAAAACAAGCACAGACGACAGAGCACGAAGTCATTCCCGCGTAGCACGAAGTCATTCCCGCGTAGCACGAAGTCATTCCCGCGTAGCACGAAGTCATTCCCGCGTAGCACGAAGTCATTCCCGCGTAGGCGGGAATCCAGTGGATATAGCAGGATTCTCAAGTGATCTCTGGATTGTATGTTTCTCCGTCATTTCCACGAAAACGGGAATCCAGAAAAATATACTTAGCTTTCGCGAGAATGACGAAAGTGTTTGTTTTTAGATGCCTGTGAATTTTAAAGAGGGCGCCCTGTACAGGATGGCCCTCAAATTGATTTTGCACCGGATCGATGCTGTAATCCGCGGCCTTTTTTAACCATGCGGAACCCACAAAATGTCAGATAAAAAAACAGCGATTTCCCCTACTCGTTCAGAGAATTATTCAGAGTGGTACCAACAAGTCATTCGAGCGGCTGAACTTGCCGAATCTGCGCCTATTCATGGCTGCATGATTATCAAACCTTGGGGATACGCCTTGTGGGAAAACATCCAAAGCAACTTAGATAAAAAAATCAAAGAGACAAATCACGAAAACATCTACTGCCCATTATTTATTCCTATAAGTTATTTTGAAAAAGAAGCTCAACACATTTCAGGATTTGCAAAAGAATGTGCGGTTGTTACACACCATCGGTTAGAAGTGAATGAAGAAGGTAAATTGATTCCCGCGGCTCCTTTAGAAGAACCTCTCATTGTCCGCCCAACATCTGAAACCACTATGGGTGAAGCCTTCGCTCGTTGGATTCACTCTTACCGTGATCTCCCTCTCTTAATCAACCAATGGGCAAACATCGTGCGATGGGAAATGCGCCCACGATTGTTTTTACGCACCACTGAATTCTTGTGGCAAGAAGGACATACCGCGCACGAAACAGAACAAGACGCTCTGGAGGAAACATTGCGCATGCTCGATGTCTATGAACATTTTGCACAAGATTATTTAGCCATGCCGGTTATAAAAGGCATGAAAACAGAGAACGAAAAATTTCCTGGCGCGGTTTCCACCTATTGCATCGAAGCCATGATGCAAGATGGAAAAGCATTGCAAGCAGGCACATCCCATCTGCTCGGACAAAATTTCTCCAAAGCATTCAACATTCAATTCTTAAATGCCAAAGGAGAAAAAGAACACGTGTGGACCACTTCATGGGGTGTTAGCACGCGTCTTATCGGGGGATTAATCATGACTCACAGCGACGACGATGGCCTGATCGTGCCCCCTCGCATTGCCCCGTTACACGCTGTTATTTTGCCAGTCACTCATCAACACAAAGCTTCAGAAGCCATTCACGCCTATTGCGAAGCTCTAGCAAATGAAATGAGATCCTTGACCTATCACGGGCAACCTATTCGCGTCAAAGTAGATACAAAAGACAAAAATCCTGGTGAAAAAGCATGGTATTGGCGCAAAAAAGGTGTGCCTTTGCGCATTGAAATTGGCCCTCGAGAATACGAGGCAAAAAACGTGTTTTTAAAACAAAGAGACCAAGCAAACAATCAAACACAGAACCTTTCGAAAGAAGAATTTTTAAACAGCCTCCCATCTCTTTTGGATACGATTCAAAAAACGTTATTTGAACGAGCAAAACAATTCCAAAAAGAACATTCGAAGTTCATTCGATCTGCTAACGAGTTTTACGATTGCTTCAAAAATCAACAAGGATTTGCCTATACGTATTGGGCTGGCGATGGAGCGCTCGAAGACCAATTGAAAAAAGAATACGGAATCACTATCCGTTGCTTGCCTTTATCAGAATCAGAAAACAAAGGGCAATGTATTTTCACTGGAAAACCCAACGCAAAAGTGGCTATTTTTGCGAAGGCTTATTGAACTATTTGTGCTGCTACTTATGTTGCAAACGGCCAATAAATTTCGTTTCTTTTGTCAGTCTTCTAGGCTATAAATTGCGTCGCATTTTGCACCGGAGAAATCCAAACTTGTTTATTCTTAGGAGTTATTTATGAATAAGCGTTTTTCCTTAATCTGTTTAATGGGCGGTTTGTTGTGTTTCGGGAGCGCTTCGAATTTATATGCGCAATCATCAACTTCAAGCAATGATAATCAAGCAGTCACTATGACTAACAATCAAAACACTGCGACCGATGATCAAAGCAACGCCTCTGACGATCAAAGCACTGCGACCGATAATCAGAGCAACGCCTCTGACGATCAAAGCACTGCGACCGATGATCAAAGCAACGCCTCTGACGATCAAAGCACTACAACCGATGATCAGAGCATGGATGACAATTCAGACGATTAATCCATTCACTAGAAAAAAAGGGGATGTCCCCTTTTTTTTTATCCTATTCAAGAACCTCCCGTGTTTTATAAAGACTCCTCCTCTTCTCGTACGCGTTTTGTGGCACGTTTTATGGTGGCCCCCTTCGTCAAGACAAAAAATTCGTTAAATTAAGAGGCCTTATTTCTCCTCAGTTTTAAAAACCAGCCAAATAAATATCCGCTGGGGACAAACCACCTAATCCTTGATGCGGCCTTCGGTGA
>Ga0180009_10000862_pt1 | contig 38882 bp, 42 predicted proteins | sample OS_PC_MetaG_FD_123537 | JGI IMG/M metagenome (GOLD analysis project Ga0180009, IMG submission 123537) | Groundwater microbial communities from the Aspo Hard Rock Laboratory (HRL) deep subsurface site, Sweden - OS_PC_MetaG | ecosystem: Environmental > Aquatic > Deep subsurface > Groundwater... | reverse complement strand
GATTGCCCTGCTGGAACGGCCGGTTGACGATGATGGCGATGCCGCGCTCCAGCGCCAGCGGCAGCAGGCGCTGCTCGGCTTCGCGGTCATGCAGGTTGTAGGTGAGCTGGACGAAATCGATCGACTGGCTGGACATGATCTGCTCCAGTTCGCGGTGCCGCCGCCCGTGCGAGGTGGTGATGCCCACATAGCGCAGCTGGCCGGCTGCCTTCATCGCGAACAGGGTCGGCAGATGCATCTGCCACGACAGCAGGTTGTGCACCTGCATCAGGTCGAAGCGCGGTATGCCCCACAGCCGGCGCGACGCATCCATCTGCATGCGGCCTTCGTCCTCGCCGGCAATCCATACCTTGTCGGCGGAAAACAGGTCGGCCGGCCGGCCGATCTTCTTGAGGCCGTAGCCGATGACGTCCTGCGCCGAGCCATACATCGGGGAGCTGTCGATCAGGCGGCCGCCGGCCTGGAAGAAGGCGCGCATCACCTCGGCGCTGGCGTCGCGCGCGACGGGGTCGTGGCCGACGTTGAAGGTGATCCAGCTGCCCAGCCCCACCCGCGGCAGCGCTTCGCGGCTCGAGGGAATGATGCGGGTAGCGGGCTGGGCCTGCGGCGATTGCGCCCGGGCCGATTGCGTCAGGGCCGGGCCCAGCAAAGGCGCGGCCACAAGCGTGGCGAGCAGTCTGCGGCGCGTGAAATCGGGGGGATGTTGCATGACAGGACGGTCTCCGGGAATGGGCGCGACCCCAACCTTACCTCAGGACGGCGCCGCCATCACGCGCCCGGCACATCCCCGCCGCTGTCAGCGTGGGTTCAGCTCACTTCGTCGATCCACGCCATCTGGATCGCTTCGAGAATCTTTTCGCCGGAATGCTCGGGGTCGTCATCAAAGTCCGGCAGCTCCATCACCCAGCCTCGCAGATCGGTGAAGCGGATGGTGCGCGGGTCGATCTCGGGGTGTGCTTCGGCAAGTTCGATCGCGATGTCGAGGGAATCCGTCCACTTCATTTCAATGACCTTCCTTGACCATGTTGATGGTGTATTTGGGGATTTCGATCACCAGATCGCTGCTGGCGACGCGCGCCTGGCACGACAGCCGCGACTGCGGTTCCAGCCCCCAGGCTTTGTCGAGCAGATCGTCCTCGTCTTCGGTCGACTCGGCCAGCGAATTGAAGCCTTCGCGCACGATGACGTGGCAGGTGGTGCAAGCGCAGGACTTTTCGCAGGCGTGTTCGATTTCGACCCCATTGGCGAGCAGGGTATCGCAGATGGTCTCGCCCGTCTTGGCTTCGATGACGGTGCCTTCGGGACAGAGTTCGACGTGGGGCAATACGATGAGTTGGGGCATATCAGGCGGCTTGGGTTTGTTGGCTTGGCAGGGCGGCGAGCACGCCGTCCCAGAATTGTAAACGGGCATCGACTGCGGCAGCGGCCGCAGCTTCGGCTTCGCGCCATTTGGCAGCGTCGCCGCCGCACAGCGCGGCGAGCAGGCGCAGCGACAACGGCGCATGAAAATCCTCGTCCAGATGGACGTGGCGGTTGAGGTAATAGTGGAAGCTGGGCGCCTGCGCTTCGGTCACCGCCATGCGCGACAGGAACGCGCGAAACATCGACGGGATGACGTGCTCGCGCCCCAGCGCCAGTGCGGCGGCGACGGTGTGCGGCTTGCCGCTGGCCAGAAAATCGAAGGTGGTGCGGGTGAATGCGGCCGACGGCGCCGGTGCCCTGCCCGATGCCAGCGCGGCGTCGATGCCCTGCTCCGCCACCTGCTGCACAAAGCGCGCCGGCGTGTCGGCGTCGGCGCCGATCTCGCGCATGGCGGCCAGATACAGCATGAAGTGGCTGGTATGCCCTTCCTGCCCCGGCAGCGCGACGTCGGTTTCCTCTTCCAGCACCAGTTCGTTGATGAAGCGCTGAACCGAGGCGTCGCCCTGCGGCGTCCACGGCCAGCGCGCAGGCGCGACCTCGTGCTGCAGATACTTGATCAGCGACATGAAGTCCCACACCGAATAGACGTGGTGCTGCATGAACACGCGCAGGTCGTCCAGCGTCTGCACGGCGGCGTAGATCGGGTGCGCTTCGAGCTTAACCCGCAAGGATTCGATGAAGGCGTCGTTCAGCATCGGGGATTCAGACATCAGCCAAAGGTTTCCAGTTTCTGCCCGGCCATTGCACGGCGCACGTTCTGGTCCATGCGGCGCTGGGCGAACTCGGTGGTCACTGCATTGAGTGCCTCGATGCCGCGCTTGATGGCCTGGTGATCCGTGCCTGTCATCCGTGTTTCGAGATCGGCGATGCCGGCTTCGATCGCCGCGGTTTCGGCTTCGTCGAGCAGCGCGGCGTCTTCCGCCAGCGCCGCACGGGTGGCGGCGATCAGGCCCTGCGCGTCGACGATCTGCTCGTTCAGCGCGCGCGCGTACATGTCGTCCTTGGCGTGGGTGAAGGCGTCCTTCAGCATGCGGGTGATCTCGTCGTCGCCCAGTCCGTACGACGGCTTGACCTGGACGCTGGCTTCGACCCCGCTGCTCTGCTCGCGCGCCGCCACCGACAACAGGCCGTCGGCATCGACCTGGAAGGTGACGCGGATGCGCGCGGCGCCCGCCACCATCGGCGGAATGCCGCGCAGCTCGAAGCGCGCCAGCGAACGGCAGTCGGACGCCAGCTCGCGCTCGCCCTGCAGCACGTGCACGCTCATCGCGGTCTGGCCGTCCTTGAAGGTGGTGAACTCCTGCGCGCGCGCGGTGGGAATCGTGGTGTTGCGCGGGATGACCTTCTCGGTCAGCCCGCCCATGGTTTCGAGGCCGAGCGACAGCGGTATCACGTCGAGCAGCAGCCAGTCGTCGCCGGCGCGGTTGCCGGCCAGCACGTCGGCCTGCATGGCGGCGCCCAGCGCGACCACCTTGTCGGGGTCGAGGTTGGTCAGCGGCGTCTGCTTGAAGAAGCCGGCAACCGCATGGCGGATGCACGGCATCCGGGTGGAGCCGCCGACCATCACCACGCCCTTCACTTCATCGACGGACAGGCCGGCGTCGCGCAGCGCCTTGCGGGTGGGTGCCAGCGTCTTGCTGACGAGGCTCGCCGTCATGCTGTTGAATTCGGTTTGCGTCAGCGTCGCGTCCATCATCTCGCCGGTCGACAGCACGGCGGTGACGCGCACGTCGGTGTGCTCGGTCAACGCTTCCTTGGCGTCGCGCGCCTTGGTCAGCAGGAGCCGCATGTCGCCCGCCGACAGCGGCGCAAAGCGGCCCTGTTCGATCATCCAGCAGAACACCCGCTGGTCGAAGTCGTCGCCGCCCAGCGCCGAGTCGCCGTTGGTGGCGAGCACTTCGAACACGCCCTTCGACAGCTTGAGGATGGAGATATCGAAGGTACCGCCGCCGAGGTCGTAGACCGCGTAGATGCCTTCGGACGCATTGTCGAGGCCGTAGGCGATCGCCGCAGCAGTCGGCTCGTTCAACAGGCGCAGCACGTTGAGGCCGGCCAGCTGCGCGGCATCCTTGGTGGCCTGGCGCTGGGCGTCGTCGAAGTAGGCCGGCACGGTAATCACCGCGCCGACGAGTTCGCCGCCCATCGCGGTTTCGGCGCGCTGGCGCAGGGTTTTCAGGATTTCGGCCGAGACCTCGACCGGGCTTTTGACACCGGCAGCGGTTCTCAACTGCACCATGCCCGGCGCATCGACGAAGCGGTACGGCAGGCTGGCGATGTCGTCGATGTCGGCGATGCCGCGCCCCATGAAGCGCTTCACCGAGGCGATGGCATTGTGCGGATCGCTGTTTTGCGCGGCTTGCGCGGCGTAGCCCACATCGATGTCGCCGCTGGAACAGTAGCGCACCACCGAGGGCAGCAGCGAATGCCCGGCTTCGTCGTCCAGCACCACAGCGAGGCCAGAACGCACCGTGGCCACCAACGAATTGGTCGTGCCCAGGTCGATGCCCACCGCCAGCCGATGCTGGTGCGGAGCGGTGGACATGCCGGGTTCTGCGATTTGCAACAGGGCCATGTTCAGGTTTCCAGTTCTTCGTAGACGTCGCCGACTTCGGCGATGAGCTTGTCCATGAAACGCAGCTGGCGCACAGCCTCGCAGGCCGCCGCATAATCATGCGCAGTGTCGATCAGATCGGCCAGCTGCGCCTCGATCCGACGGTGCGCGCTGCGCAGGTCGTCGGTCAGGGCATCCAGCGCTGCCGTGCTGTTGCCGGCGCGCGCCTCGTCGATGGCTTCACGCCATTCCATCTGCTGCATCAGAAAGGCCGGCGCCATTTTGGTGTTGCTGGCATCGAACGCATCGATGCCCTGCAGCTTCAGCAAATACACGCCGCGGCTCACCGGATGCTTCAGCGTCTGGTAGGCCTCGTTCGCCTGGGTTGCCCACTGCATCGCCACCCGCTGTTCGGCATCCGGCTGTGCAGCAAAGCGGTCCGGGTGCACCGTGTTCTGCATTTCGCGGTAAGCGGCATCGAGTTTGTCACGGTCCAGCGCATACGCTTGCGGCAGGCCGAACAGTTCGAAGTGGGTTTGGGTGAAATCCATTTTAGGGGCCAGGGGTCAGGGGTCAGGATTCAGGGGGCTTTGTCGCTACGCGTTTTTTAAACGGCGCGGCCGAAGGCCGCACAAAAAACCCTGTCCCCTGACCCCTGAATCCCGACCCCTGAGATTAAACGTTAAACGACTCGCCGCAGCCGCACTCGTTCTTCACGTTCGGGTTGTTGAACTTGAAGCCTTCGTTCAGCCCCTCGCGGGCGTAGTCGAGTTCGGTGCCGTCGATGTAGGTGAGGCTTTTCGGATCGACGAAGACGGTCACGCCATGGCTGGTGAAGACCTCGTCGCCTTCCGGCACGTCATCGGCAAATTCCAGCTTGTAGGCCATGCCGGAGCAGCCGGTGGTACGCACGCCGAGACGGATGCCGACGCCCTTGCCGCGTTTGGCGAGGTAGTTGGTCACGTGTTGCGCTGCGCGCTCGGACAGGGTCACCGCCATGGCTTACTCCAGACCTTTTTTCTGCTTGTAGTCGGCAACCGCGGCCTTGATCGCGTCTTCGGCGAGGATCGAGCAGTGGATCTTCACCGGCGGCAGCGCGAGTTCTTCGGCGATGGCCGTGTTCTTGATTTCCATCGCCTGGTCGAGCGTCTTGCCCTTGACCCATTCGGTCACCAGCGAAGACGAGGCAATCGCCGAGCCGCAGCCGTAGGTCTTGAACTTGGCATCCTCGATGCGTCCGTCGGCGCCAACCTTGATCTGCAGCTTCATCACGTCGCCGCAGGCGGGCGCGCCGACCATGCCGGTGCCGACGCCATCGTCGTCCTTGGTGAAGGAACCCACGTTGCGGGGGTTTTCGTAGTGGTCGAGTACTTTATCGCTGTAGGACATGGTGTTCTCCTTTACTTCAAAATCAATGTGCAGCCCACTGCACGGAATTCAGATCAACGCCTTCCTTGAACATTTCCCACAGCGGGGAAAGCTCGCGCAGCTTGCCGATCTTTTCGTGGAGCAATTTGATGGCGTAATCGACTTCTTCCTCGGTGGTGAAGCGGCCGATCGAGAAACGGATCGAGCTGTGCGCCAGTTCATCGCTGCGGCCCAGTGCACGCAGCACGTAGGACGGTTCCAGGCTGGCCGAGGTGCAGGCCGAACCCGACGATACCGCCAGATCCTTGATCGCCATGATCAGCGATTCGCCCTCGACGAAGTTGAAGCTGACGTTGAGGTTGTGCGGCACACGCTGCTCCATGTCGCCGTTCAGGTGCACTTCCTCGATATCTTTCAGGCCGTTGTAGAGGCGGTCGCGCAGCATGCGGATGCGCTCGTTCTCGGTCGCCATTTCCTCGCGGGCGATGCGGAAGGCTTCGCCCATGCCGACGATCTGGTGGGTGGCCAGCGTGCCCGAACGCATGCCGCGCTCGTGGCCGCCGCCGTGCATCTGCGCTTCCAGGCGGATACGCGGCTTGCGACGCACATACAGCGCGCCGATGCCCTTGGGGCCGTAGGTCTTGTGCGCCGAGAACGACATCAAATCCACGGGCAAGGTCTTCAGGTCGATCGGCATCTTGCCGGTGGCCTGCGCCGCATCGACGTGGAAGATCACGCCCTTTTCGCGGCAGATCTTTCCGATTGCTGCAATGTCCTGGATCACGCCGATTTCGTTGTTGACCGCCATCACCGAGACCAGCACGGTGTCGGGACGGATCGCGGCGCGGAGCACGTCGAGGTCGAGCAGGCCGTTTTCCTTCACGTTCAGATAGGTCGCCTCGAAGCCCTGGCGCTCCATCTCGCGCACGGTGTCGAGCACGGCCTTGTGCTCGGTGCGCACGGTGATGATGTGCTTGCCCTTGGTGCCGGAATAGAAATGGCCTGCGCCCTTGATGGCGAGGTTGTTCGACTCGGTGGCACCGGAGGTGAAGACGATTTCCTTCGGGTCGGCACCGACCAGAGCGGCGACCTCGGCACGTGCGTCCTCGACCGCCTTGTCGGCCGTCCAGCCGTAGGGGTGCGAGCGCGACGCCGGGTTGCCGAATTCCTCGGTCAGGAAGGGAATCATCTTTGCTGCAACGCGCGGATCGACCGGGGTGGTGGCGGAATAATCGAAATACAGAGTCTTCATCGTTTTGCCCTAATTGAATCGTTCAAGCGGCCAGCGTGACCTTGGTGGCGCGGCGGTCCTGCAGCACCTTGTCCTTGCACTCGTCCTGCTTGGCCACCAGCGTCGCCAGCGTGACATTGTCCAGATAATCGTAGATATGGGCGTTGAGTCCCGTCCACAAGTCGTGCGTCAGGCAGCGGTGCTCGTCGAGGCAGTTTTCCTTGCCGCCGCACTGGGTCGCATCGATGGGTTCGTCGACCGCGCGGATGATGTCGGCCACGCTGACTTCGGCAAGCGGCCGCGCCAGATAATAGCCGCCACCGGGGCCGCGCACGCTTTCGACCAGCGCATGACGGCGCAGGCGGCTGAACAGCTGCTCCAGATACGACAGGGAAATGTCCTGACGCTCGCTGATGCCGGCCAGTGTCACCGGACTCTTGCCGCCGCGTAGGGCCAGATCCAGCATGGCAGTGACGGCGAAACGGCCTTTGGTAGTCAATCTCATGACGTGTTCTCCCGAAATTTCGCCCGAACTATAAAATTCCCGAGCATTTCAGTCAACTATTCCTTACCTTACCAATTTAGTCAACTATTTTGTTCAGATAGTTCGGGTCAAAATCGTCCGGCTTGTCCTGTCCGGGCGGCACTTCCGCGCCCAGTTTCTGCAACTGCGCGAGGATCAGTTCCAGCCGGTGGTCGATGTGGGCCGAATGGTCGATCAGGCCGTGGATGGCCTTGACCACCGGGTCGTTCATGTCGGCCGAAATCGCATAGGCCGAGAAGCCGAGCTTTTCCGCCTGCTGGTTGCGCTGCTTCTCGACGGCGCTGTCCAGGATGCGCGCCGGAATGCCCACCGCGGTGGCATTGTCGGGCACGTCCTTGACGACCACGGCGTTGGAGCCGACCCGCGCATTGGCGCCGATGGTGATCGGGCCGAGAATCTTGGCGCCCGCCCCCACCACTGCGCCGGGTTTCAGCGTGGGGTGGCGCTTGCCCTTGTTCCACGAGGTGCCGCCGAGCGTCACGCCGTGATACAGGGTGCAGTCGTCGCCGATCTCGGCGGTTTCGCCGATCACCACCCCCATGCCGTGGTCGATGAACACCCGGCGGCCGATGCTGGCGCCGGGGTGGATTTCGATGCCGGTGAGCCAGCGACCGATGTGCGAGGTGAAGCGTGCCAGCCATTTCCATTCCATGCGCCACAGCTTGTGCGCCAGGCGGTGGAAGAGCATGGCGTGAAAACCCGGATAAGTGGTGACGACTTCGAAGCTCGTGCGCGCGGCCGGGTCGCGGTCGAATACGACGGCGATGTCTTCCTTGAGTTGGCTGAGCAGTTTCATGCGCTTGAGGATGCTATTTCCTAGTAATTTAGTCAACTATTCCGTGCCGGGGTTCCGTGTCCGGTTCGCGCGCTGCTGCGCTTCCTGGGCGGCAGTGAGGATGCCGCGCAGGATATTCACTTCTTCCTTCGCCAGCCGGGTACGGGCAAACAGCCGCCGCAGCTTCAGCATCAGTTTGCCGGGCGAGCCAGGGTTGATGAATTCCAGTTCGGCGAGCGCGGTTTCCATGTGGGCATAGAACTTCTCCACCTCGTCGCTGCTGGCGGCGTCCATCGCGGGCTGCGGCCACGCTGCATGGCCCAGCCAGGCCTGGCGGATTTCATAACTCAGCACCTGCACCGCCGCCGCCAGATTGAGCGAGCTGTAGTCGGGGTTGGCGGCGATCGTCACCAGGCCCTGGCACAGGCTCAGCTCCTCGTTCGACAGCCCGCTGGTTTCGTTGCCGAATACCAGCGCGACCGGGCCCGCCTGCGCTTCGGCCAGCAGACGCATCGCCGCCTCGGGCGGGGTCAGCACCTCGGCCACGATGTCGCGCCGACGCGCCGAGACACCCAGCGCCAGCGTGGTGTCGGCCAGCGCCTCGGCCAGCGTGGCGCAGACGCGGGCGGCGGCCAGCAGGTCGGTCGAGCCCGCGGCCATCGCGTCGGCCTGGCTGTTGGGGAAGACGGCGGGCGCGACCAGCACCAGATCGGACAGCCCCATCGTCTTCATCGCACGCGCCGCCGCACCGATGTTGCCGGGGTGGCTGGTGCGCGCCAGCACGATGCGGATACGGGCGAGAAGTTTCGGGTCGGCCGGGATCATCAAGTGGGTGTCATCAAGTAAAATAGCGCTTCGTTCTTTGAATTTGTAGCCAGACACCATGCATCCCATGCTCAATACGGCGGTGAAAGCCGCTCGCAAAGCCGGGGCGATCATCAATCGCGCCTCGCTCGACCTCGACCAACTCACCGTACGGAGCAAACAGGACCGCGATTACGTCAGCGAAGTCGATCAGATGGCCGAACGCGCCATCATCGAAACCCTGCTCGACGCCTATCCGAACCACGGGATTTTAGCAGAGGAGTCTGGCACGGCCGACGCCAAAAACGGCGAGGACTACCAGTGGATCATCGATCCGCTCGACGGCACCACCAATTTCCTTCACGGCCTGCCGCAGTATTCGGTCTCCATCGCGCTGAAGCACAAGGGCCAGATCACCCAGGCCGTCGTCTATGACCCGGCGCGCAACGAACTCTTCACCGCCACCCGCGGCCGCGGCGCCATGCTCAACGACCGCCGCATCCGCGCCAGCAAACGCGCCAAGCTCTCCGAATGCCTGATTGGCACCGGTTTCCCCTTCCGCGATTTCAGCTTCGCCGAGGCTTACCTCAACATGTTCCGCGACATGATGAAAGCCACATCCGGCCTGCGCCGCCCCGGCTCCGCCGCGCTCGACCTCGCCTACGTCGCCTGCGGCCGCTACGACGGCTTCTGGGAAATGCACCTGAAACCCTGGGACCTCGCGGCGGGCAGCCTGATCGCGCAGGAGTCCGGCGCGCTGGTCGGCAACTTCCTGGGCGACGAAGGTTTTCTCGAATCCGGCAACATCGTCGCCGCCACCCCGAAAATCTTCGGCCAGATGCTGCAGGTGATCGCCCCCCACCTGCCGCCCGAACTGAAGGTCTGATCCGACCGCCTGTCCGCCCATGTCGATCGCCAAGGAGTCCACTGCCCACACGCCGATGATGCAGCAGTACCTGGGCATCAAGGCGCAGCATCCCGACATGCTGCTGTTCTACCGCATGGGCGACTTCTACGAGCTGTTCTACGAAGACGCCGAAAAAGCCGCGCGGCTGCTAAACATCACGCTCACCACCCGCGGCGCGTCAGCCGGCAGCCCGATCAAGATGGCCGGCGTGCCCTACCACAGTGCCGAGCAATATCTGGCGCGCTTGCTCAAACTGGGTGAGTCGGTGGTGATCGCCGAGCAGGTCGGCGATCCTGCCACCAGCAAGGGCCCGGTCGAGCGCCAAGTGGCGCGCATCGTGACGCCGGGCACGCTGACCGATTCGGGCCTCTTGGATGAAACGCGCGACACGCTGATTCTGGCGATTGCGCCAGGAAAACTTAATGCAGCACCGGGCCCGGACGCGATCGGCGTGGCCTGGCTCAATCTTGCCGCCGGGCGTTTCCAGGTCACCGAGGTCGAGGCGGCCGCCCTGCCCGCCCTGCTCGCGCGCATCCGGCCGGCGGAAATTCTGGCGCCCGACGACTTTGCCCTCAGCGGCGCAGCCTGCGCAGTGCGCCGGCTGGCGCCGTGGCAGTTCGACTCGGCCGGTGCCGAGATCCGTCTGGCGCAGCAACTCGGCAGCCGCGACCTGGCCGGCTTCGGCGTCGCCGATCTTCCCCTGGCCATTGCCGCGGCGGGCGCGCTGCTCGACTACATCCAGACCACCCAGCGCACCGCGCTGCCGCACATCCAGTCGATCCGCGCCGAACGCGACGGCGATTTCGTGCAGCTCGACGCCGCCACCCGGCGCAATCTGGAGCTGACCGAAACCCTGCGCGGCGAAGCGGCACCCACCCTGCTGTCGGTGCTCGACACCACCGCCACCGGCATGGGCACGCGTTTGCTGCGCCACTGGCTGCACCACCCGCTGCGCGACCGCGAAATACTGACGCAGCGGCGCGATGCCATCGGCGTGCTGGCGGAGTTGCCCGACACCGCCGCCACGCTGACCCGCCTGCTGAAAAGCTGCGCCGACGTCGAGCGCATCAGCGGCCGCATCGCGCTGAAAAGCGCGCGCCCGCGCGATCTCTCTGGACTGCGCGACACGCTGGCGCTGCTGCCCGATCTCGCCGTCGCACTGCCCGACGATCGCGCGCGCCTGGCGGCACTGCAGGCTTCACTCGCCGCCCGGCCTGACCTGCATGCGCTGTTGGCCCGGGCCGTCCAGCCCGAACCTGCGAGCGTGCTGCGCGAAGGTGGTGTCATTGCCGACGGTTTTGACGCCGACCTCGACGAACTGCGTGCGCTGACACGCGACGCCGGTGCCTTCCTGCTGGAACTGGAAACCCGCGAGCGTGCCCGCTCCGGCATCGCCACGCTCAAGGTCGAGTACAACAGGGTGCACGGCTTCTACATCGAGGTCAGCCGCGCACAGTCGGACAAGGTCCCCGACGACTACCGCCGCCGCCAGACGCTGAAAAATGCGGAGCGCTACATCACGCCGGAGTTGAAGGCCTTCGAGGACAAGGCGCTGTCGGCGCAGGACCGCGCGCTGGCGCGCGAAAAAGCCTTGTTCGATGCGCTGCTCGACACACTGACGCCGCACGTGCCCGACCTGCTGACGATTGCCGCGGCGCTGGCCGAAATCGATGTGCTGGCGAGCCAGGCCGAACGCGCGGGCACACTCAGGCTCAACGCGCCCGAATACAGCGAGGAGCCCGGCATCGTGATCCGCGGCGGCCGTCATCCGGTGGTCGAGGCGCAGGTCGACCATTTCATCGCCAACGACGTGACACTGAGCCGCAGCCGCCAGATGCTCTTGATCACCGGCCCCAACATGGGCGGCAAGTCGACCTACATGCGGCAGGTCGCGTTGATCACGCTGATGGCCTGCTGCGGCCTGTGGGTACCCGCCCATTCAGCGAAAATCGGCGACATCGACCAGATCTTCACCCGCATCGGCGCCTCCGACGACCTGGCCGGCGGCCGTTCGACCTTCATGGTCGAAATGACCGAGACCGCGCATATCCTGCACAACGCAAGTGCCCACAGTCTTGTTCTGCTGGACGAGATCGGCCGCGGCACCTCCACGTTCGACGGCCTCGCGCTGGCGTGGGCGGTGGCGCGCCATCTGGTCACCGCCACCCGCGCATACACGCTGTTCGCCACCCACTATTTCGAGCTGACCCAGCTGGCGCAGGAATTCCGCCAGTTGGTCAACGTACACCTGGACGCAAAGGAGCACGGCGCTGACCTGGTGTTCCTGCACGCGGTGGAAGAAGGCCCGGCCTCGCAGAGCTACGGCATCCAGGTCGCGCGGCTGGCCGGCGTGCCGAGTCCGGTGATCCACGCGGCGCGGCGTCACCTGCGCGAACTCGAGGACGCGCAACTGCAGCCCGGCCCGCAGGGCGACCTGTTCGCCGCCCACCTGCCCAACGACGAACCGCCGCCGCACCCCGCGCTCGACCAGTTGCGCGAGCTCGACCCCGATACGCTGACGCCGAAGGCAGCGCTGGATATGCTGTATGCGCTGAAGGCGCATTTATGAAAGCTTGGCGCGCTGAAGGCGCATTTATGAAGGCAGGCGCCTTGAAGGCGCTGACGGATACCACACCATGAAAACCCTGCGTCTGGATAGTGCTGAACTCAGCCTCGACTTCAACGCCGCGCTGAAGCTGGCGACGGCGATCGCCCAGAAGCAACTGGGCGAAGAGACGATGTTGCTGAGCTGGTATGACCGCGAACGCGATCTGGAATCGCCGGCAGGGGTGAGCGAATGCCACGTAGGCTGCGCCACCAAGGGGTCGTGGGACTATGCGCTGAACCGTGGCGCACGGCTGGCGGTGGAGTACGACGCCGGCCGCTTCTTTTTCTGTTTTCTTTAGGCTTCGGCCGCCAGCACCCGCACCGTCTGTCCGAGGCACTGCACCGTCTGGCCCGCACGGATTTTTGCCGTCTTGCGGCTTTCGGGCTGACCATCGACTGTCACTTCGCCGTTGGCGATCATCAGCTTGCCCTGCCCGCCGCTGTCGGCAATGCCGGTGAGCTTGAGCAGGTCGCACAGGGCGACGTGTTCGCCGCGCAGTGTAAAGTCCATGCTGCTAGCCGCCACGTCGGCGCCACAGATAACGATAGACGAACCCCGGATAGGCAAACACCACGAACAGCGCAGCGTTGACCGCGTAGAACTCCCAGTTCTGCGAATGGACCGGGCCGAGCTTGCTTTCCAGCAGCATCGCGATGCCGCCCACCGCGAAGAACAGCACGACCAGCTCCAGCAGGCGCCAGGCCAAGCCCTTGCTGCCGGCTTTGGGTTTGACGACAAAGAAAATGCGTTCGATCAGGAACGGCAGGTTGGCGGCGACGAACGCCAGAATCAGCAGCAGCGAGGTGGAGAAGTTCACAATGAATCCGGAAAACTGATTAACGCCAGAGCAGACCGGCTCTGGCGGGGTTGGTTCAGAAGGATGCGCCGATGGCGTACATGCACACCGCCATCAACGGCTGCGGCAGAATGCCGAGCGCCAGAACGGCCAGCCCGTTGGCCGACATGATGACACGACTGTCGACGCAGGGGGCAATCGGCGTCGTATCGTGCGGGGTGTCGAAATACATCAGCTTGACGATGCGCAGGTAGTAGAAGGCGCCGATCAGCGAGAACAGCACCGCCGCCACCGCCAGCCATACGTAGCCGATCTCGACCACGGCCTGCAGCACCGCGAGCTTGGCATAGAAGCCGACCGTCGGCGGGATGCCGGCCATCGAGAACATCAGTAGCAGCATCAGGAACGCTAGCCACGGGCTACGGCGGTTCAGCCCCTTGAAGTCGTCGAGCGTGTCGGCTTCGAAGCCGGCGCGCGACAGCAGCAGGATCATGCCGAAGCCGCCTGCGCTCATCAGCGCATACACCAGCACGTAGAACATCGCGCTGCCGTAGCCGTTCTGCGACCCGGCGAGGATGCCCAGCAGCATGAAGCCCATGTGCGAGATGGTCGAATAGGCCAGCATGCGCTTGAGGTTGGTCTGCGCGATGGCCGCGATGTTGCCGACCGCCATCGACAGCACCGCCAGGATCACCAGCATGTCGCGCCATTCGGCAACCTGCGATTCCAGCCCCTGGCCGAGAATGCGGAAGACGAAGGCAAAGGCGGCGATCTTGGGTGCGGAACCGATGAACAATGTCATCGCGGTGGGCGCGCCGTGGTAGACGTCGGGCACCCACATGTGGAACGGCACCGCGCCCAGCTTGAACGCCAGGCCGGATACGATGAAGACGATGCCGAACACCAGCGGAATCCGCAGATCGGTGCCGTCGGACAGAATCTGCGCCATGTCGGCCAGCGCCAGCGAGCCGGTGACGCCGTAGACCATCGACATGCCGTAAAGCAGCATGCCGGACGCCAGCGCGCCGAGCACGAAGTACTTCATCGCCGCCTCGGTCGCGATGCTGGAATCACGCTGCAGCGCGACCATGGCATACAGCGACAGCGACAGTAGCTCGAGGCCGAGATACAGCGTGAGGAAATGGCTGGCCGACACCATCACCATCATGCCCAGCAGCGCAAACAGCGCGAGCACGAAGAATTCGCCCTTGTAAAGCCCGCGCTGACGCAGGTAATCGCGCGAATACACCAGCACCACGGCGACGGTCAGATAGAGGAAGAGCTTGAGCACATCCGACAGCGGGTCGTCGATAAACAGACCACCCAGCGCCAGCACCGGCATGGCGGAGAAATCGCGCGCGGTGAGGAAGGCGGCGCCAGCAATGGTGGCAAGCGAGAGCACATAGGCGACGTAACGCTTGTTGTCATCGAGCGCGGCATCGATCACCAGGATCAGCGACACCATCGCCAGCACGAAAATCTCGGGCAGCGCGGGGGCGAATTGCGTGAGGAAGTCGCTCATCTTGGAACCTTAAGGCAGTTTGCTTTGGGCGACGTGCGCCAACAGGTCGACCACCGACACGTGCATGATGTCGGTGAACGGCTTGGGATACAGGCCCATGGCCAGCACGCAGACGGCGAGCAGGCCGAGCAGCAGGATTTCGCGGGCGTTGACGTCCTTCATCTCTTCGACGTGCGGGTTGGTGACGTTGCCAAACACCACGCGCTTGTACATCCACAGCGTGTAGGCCGCGCCGAAGATCAGCGTGGTGGCGGCGACGAAGGCGAACCAGAAATTGACCTTGGCTGCGGCCATGATGACCATGAACTCGCCGACGAAGCCGCTGGTCGCGGGCAATCCGGCATTCGCCATCGCGAACAGCATGAAGAACGCGGCGAACACCGGCATCTTGTTGACCAGGCCGCCGTAGTCCTTGATCTGGCGCGAATGCAGGCGGTCATACATGACGCCGATGCAGAGGAAGAGCGCGGCCGAGACGAAGCCGTGCGAGATCATCTGCACCAGCCCACCCTCGACGCCGAGCGGGCTGAACATGAAGAAGCCAAGGGTGACGAAACCCATGTGTGCGATCGACGAATAGGCGATCAGCTTCTTCATGTCCGACTGCGCCAACGCGACCAGGCCGATGTAGGCCACCGCGATCAGCGACAGCATGATGACGAACCAGGCGAGTTCTGCGCTGGCATCGGGCAGGATCGGCAGGATGAAACGCAGGAAGCCGTAGGCGCCGACTTTCAGCGTGATCGCGGCCAGCACCACCGAGCCGCCGGTCGGCGCCTCGACGTGGGCATCGGGCAGCCAGGTGTGCACCGGCCACATCGGCACCTTGACCCCGAAGGCCAGCAGGAAGGCGAAGAACATGAAGGTCTGCGCGGTCATCCCGAGCGTGGTGGTGTGCCAAGTCTGGATGTCGAAGCTGCCGCCCGACTGGAAATACAGATAGATCATCGACACCAGCATCAAGAGCGAGCCGAGCAAGGTGTAGAGGAAGAACTTGAACGCGGCGTAGACCCGGTTCGGCCCGCCCCACACGCCGACGATCAGGTACAGCGGGATCAGCATGCCTTCGAAGAAGACATAGAACAGGATGCCATCGAGCGAGGCGAACACGCCGTTGATGAGGCCGGACATGATGAGGAAGGCCGCCATGTACTGCGCGACCTTGTCCTGGATCACCTGCCAGCCGGCGATGACAACCAGCACCGTGATGAAGCTGTTCAACAGCACCAGCGGCATCGAGATGCCGTCGACGCCGAGGTGGTAGTGGATGTTGAACGCCGGGATCCACGCAGCCTTCTCGACGAACTGCATCGCCGAGGTGCCGGTGTCGAAGCCGGTGACCAGCGGGATCGCGACAATGAAGCCCAGCAACGCGCCGGCCAGCGCGATCCAGCGCGCGAGCGCGGCGTTGCGGTCGGAGCCGGTGGCGAGCACCGCCACCCCGGCCAGAATCGGGACCCAGATGACGAGAGAAAGTATCGACTGTCCGAACATGGCGTTGTTGGTTTAATTGAGCCGCGCGAACCACGTCACCAGGGCAAACACCCCGATCAGCATGGCAAACGCGTAGTGGTAGATGTAGCCGGACTGGAAAGACTTGACCAGGCGCGAGAAGCGTTCAACCAGGTGCGCCGATCCGTTGACGAAGAAGCCGTCGATCACGTTCTGGTCGCCACGCCGCCACAGGAAACCGCCGAAGAAGCGCGCGCCCCGGGCAAACACCCAGCTATAGAGTTCGTCGAACCAGTACTTGTTGAGCAGCATCTGGTGCAGGAACTTGAAGCGCTGCGCGATCGCGGCCGGAATGTCCGGGCGTTTGAGGTAGAAGAACGCCGCCAGCCCCACCCCGGCGACCGCCAGCCAGAACGGCAGCGTCACCACTGCGTGCAGGCCCATCGCCGCCGCGCCGTGGAAATGCTGATTGAGTTCATACATGACCTGATGGCGGTCGGAGACGTAGATCGCTCTGCCGAAGAAATCGCCATACAGCATGGACTCCACCGTCATGTAGCCGATCGCCAGCGAAGGCAGCGCCAGCGCCAGCAGCGGGCCGATCACTACCCATGGATTTTCGTGCGGCGTGCCGCCATGATGTTCGTCGTGGTGCGCGTCCGGCTCGTTGCCATGCGCGTGTCCTTGATGGAAACGCTCCTTGCCATGGAACACCAGGAAATACATGCGGAAGGAATAGAAGGCTGTGACGAAGACGCCGATCAGCACCGCCCAGTAGGCGATGCCGGCCACCGGAAGGTTAGACAGTTTGACCGCCTCGATGATGGTTTCCTTGGAATAGAAGCCCGACAGGAACGGTGTGCCGATCAGTGCCAGCGAGCCGATCAGCGAGGTGATCCAGGTGATCTTCATGTATTTCCGCAGGCCGCCCATGTAGCGGATGTCCTGGTTGTGGTGCATCGCGATGATGACCGAACCGGCAGCCAGGAACAGCAGCGCCTTGAAGAAGGCATGCGTCATCAGGTGGAACACCGCGACCGAGTAGGCCGAGGCGCCGAGCGCGACGGTCATGTAGCCCAATTGAGAGAGCGTGGAATACGCCACCACTCGCTTGATGTCGTTCTGCACGATGCCGAGAAAGCCCATGAACAGCGCGGTGATCGCGCCGATGACCATGATGAAGCTCAAGGCCACGTCTGACAGTTCGTACAGCGGCGACATCCGCGCGACCATGAAGATGCCGGCAGTCACCATCGTCGCCGCGTGGATCAGCGCGGAAATCGGCGTCGGGCCTTCCATCGAATCGGGCAGCCAGACGTGCAGCGGGAACTGCGCCGATTTGCCCATGGCGCCGATGAACAAAAGGATCCCGATCACCGTCATCAGCATCCACGGCGTATCCGGCCACAGCGTGATGGTCTCGGTCGCCATCGACGGCGCCCGGGCGAACACGGTCGCGTAGTCGAGCGAGCCAAAGTACGCGAGCACCAGGCCAATGCCCAGAATGAAGCCGAAGTCGCCGACGCGGTTGACCAGGAAGGCCTTGAGGTTGGCGTAGATCGCGGTTTCCTTCTGGTACCAGAAGCCGATCAGCAGGTAGGAAACCAGACCCACCGCTTCCCAGCCGAAGAACAGCTGCAGGAAGTTGTTGCTCATCACCAGCATCAGCATCGAGAAGGTGAACAGCGAAATGTACGAGAAGAAGCGCTGGTAGCCGGGGTCGTCGTGCATGTAGCCGATGGTGTAGATGTGCACCATCAGCGAGACGAAGGTGACGACCAGCATCATCATCGCGGTCAGCGAATCGATCAGGAAACCGACCTCGAAGCTGAGATCGCCGAGCGCCATCCAGGTGTAGACGGTACCGTTGAAGGTGTTGCCTGCGCGCACGTCCTGGAACACCAGCACCGAGGCAATGAACGAGATGGCGACGCCGGCAATGGTGACGACATGGGCACCCGTGCGGCCGACCAGGCGGCCGAACAGCCCGGCGACGATCGCGCCGAACAGGGGCGCCAGCGGGATGATGAGATAGAGCGTCTGCATGTCCATCCGCATCAGCCTTTCAGGTGGTCGAGGTCATCGACGTTGATCGTGTGCAGATTGCGGAACAGCACCACCAGAATGGCGAGGCCGATGGCGGATTCGGCCGCAGCCACGGTGAGTATGAAAAAGACGAAGATCTGGCCGTGAATGTCGCCGAGGTAATGCGAAAACGCGATGAAGTTGATGTTCACCGCCAGCAGCATCAGCTCGATCGCCATCAGGAGCACGATCACGTTCTTGCGGTTGAGGAAGATGCCCAGCACGCTGATGGCGAACAGGATGCCGCCCAGCACCAGGTAATGCGACAAGGAAATCACGCGCCCCCCTCCCCTGAATCCTGCACCCCGACCCCTGGCCTCTTTTCAGACTGCATCTTGACGATGCGCAGGCGGTCGTTGCGCTTGACCTTGACCTGATCGGCCGGATCGATGAACTTGCTGTCTTTGCGGCGGCGCAGCGTCAATGCGATGGCGGCGACGATGGCGACCAGCAGGATCACCGCGGCCAGCTCGAACGCATAGACGTAGTCGGTATACAGCAGCCGGCCGAGCTCCTTGGTATTGCTGTAGTCCGCCGGGCGCGCCTCGGGCGTGGCCATCACGTCGAGGCCGAAGTGGCGGCTGCCGAGGATCAGCGCCATTTCGATCACCAGCAGCACCGAGACGAAACCGGCCAGCGGCAGGTAGTCCCAGAATCCTTCGCGCAGCTTGTTGAGGTTGATGTCGAGCATCATCACCACGAACAGGAACAGCACCATCACCGCGCCGACATAGACCAGCACCAGCGTGATGGCGAGGAACTCGGCCTCCAGCAATACCCACAGGCCGGCGGCCGTGAAAAAGGCCAGCACCAGGAACAGCGCGGCGTGCACCGGGTTGCGCGCAGTAATCACGCGCAGGCCGGCAAATACCAGGATGGCGGCGAAGAAGTAGAAGATGGCGGTCGTGTAGGTCATTTTGTAGGGGTCAGGATTCAGGATTCAGGATTCAGGATTCAGGGAAAACCCGCCCAATCAGCCTTTTTCACTTCGTATTTCGTACTTGCCCCATCCTCCCTTTAAATTGCAGATCAACTGTCCGTCGCTCCGTCGTCCCTGAATCCTGGCCCCTGAATCCTGACCCCTTACCCCGTCCTACCGATACTTCGCATCCGCCGCGCGGTCCTTCGCGATCTGTTCTTCATACTTGTCTCCGATCGCCAGCAGCATCGGCTTGGTGTAATACAGGTCACCGCGTTTTTCGCCGTGGTATTCGAGGATGCGGGTCTCGACGATGGAGTCGACCGGGCAGGACTCCTCGCAGAAGCCGCAGAAAATGCACTTGGTCAGATCGATGTCGTAGCGCGTGGTGCGGCGGGTGCCGTCGTCGCGCTTTTCCGATTCGATCGTGATGGCGAGCGCCGGGCACACCGCTTCGCACAGCTTGCAGGCGATGCAGCGCTCTTCCCCGTTGGGATAGCGGCGTAGCGCGTGCAGGCCGCGGAAACGCGGCGATTGCGGGGTTTTTTCCTCCGGGAACTGAACCGTGATCTTGCGCGCGAACAAATGACGCCCGGTGAGCATCATGCCGCGTAGCAGTTCGATCAGGAACAGGCTGCCGAAGAAATGCGTGATCCGTCTCATGGCCGCCTCAATGGAAGAGATAACCATACGGCGTCTGCATCATGCCGCCGACGACGACGATCCAGACGATGGTGATGGGAATGAACACCTTCCAGCCCAGTCGCATGATCTGGTCATAGCGATAGCGCGGGAAGGTGGCGCGGAACCACAGGAAGAGGAACAGCACGAAGGCGGTCTTCAGCAGCCACCAGACGATGCCGTCCGGCAGGAATTCGACCGGCGACAGCCAGCCGCCGAGGAACATGATCGTGGTCAGCGCGGCGATCAGGATCATGTTGGCGTATTCGGCGAGGAAGAACACGGCAAAGGCCATGCCCGAATATTCCACATGGAAGCCGGCGACGATCTCGGATTCGCCTTCGGCGACGTCGAACGGTGCGCGGTTGGTTTCGGCCACACCCGCGATCAGGTACACCATGAACAGCGGGAACAGCGGCCAGATGTACCACTGCTGCACCCCGCCCGACTGGCCCTGCACGATGTCGATCAGGTTGAGCGACTGCGACGCCATCAGTACGCCGACCAGCGCGAAACCCATCGCGATTTCGTACGACACGATCTGCGCTGCCGAGCGCATTGCGCCGAGGAAGGCGTATTTGGAGTTGGACGCCCAGCCCGCAATGATGACGCCGTAGACGCCCATCGAGGTGATCGCCATCACGTACAGCAGGCCGGCATCGATGTTGGCCAGCACCAGATTGTCGGTGAACGGAATCACCGCCCACGCCGCCAATGCGGGCGCGATGGCGAGGATGGGGCCGAGGATGAACAGGCTCTTGTTGGCGCCGGAAGGAATGATGATTTCCTTCATCAGCAGTTTCAGGCCATCGGCAATCGGCTGCAGCAGACCGAGGAAACCCACGCGGTTGGGCCCGATGCGCACCTGCATCCAGCCGATGATCTTGCGTTCGGCATAGGTCAGGTAGGCGACGCCGAGCATCAGCGGCACCACCAGCGCCATGATCTTGATCAGCGTCCAGGCGACGGTTTGAACGGCAGCCCAATCCACGTTGATTCCCTCCATCAGACCGGCTCCGCCGTGATCGGACCGAACATCGGCCCCAGGCCTGCGGTCAGCGGGTGGCCGCTGGGAATGCGTACGCAGGTGTCGGGCAGCAGGTCGTCGCGCTGTACTTTCAGCGTCAGCGCGCTCGCCGTCTGGCGCACCGAGACGCGGCCATTTTCAGTCAGGCCCAGTTTCGCAATCAGATTGCCATGCATGCGCGCCACCGGCAGCGCGGCATCCTGCGTCATCTGCAACGAGGCCGAGCGGCGCACCACCGCGTCGGTCTGGTAGATCGGCACTTCGGCGACGCGCTCGAGGCCGCTGACCGCCTGCGGCTGTGCCGGCGTCACCCCGCTGACTTCATTGCTGAGGAAGGCCTGCACGTTGCCGGTGGGCGTATCGCCCAGCGCATCGCGCAGCACCTCCTTGCTGTCGTTGTGATCGAAGCCGGTCAGGCCCAAGAGGTTGCCCAGTACGCGCAGCACCTTCCAGGCGGGGCGGGTTTCGCCGAGCGGCTTGACCACGGCGGCGAAGCTCTGCACCCGGCCTTCGGTATTGACGAAGGTACCGGACGTTTCGGTCCACGGCGCGATCGGCAGCAGCACGTCAGCATAGTCGAGCGACTTGCCCTTGTAGGGCGACATCACCACGACGAAATCCGCGGCGTTGATGCTGGCCATCGCGGTCACCGGATCATGCGTATCGAGTTCGACTTCGACGCCGAGCAGCAGATAGGCGGACAGCGGCGTGGTCAGCATCTGCTGCGCATTCTGGCCCTTGATCGCGACCTGCCCCAAGGCGCCACGACCCGGGATCGCGCCCACTGCGACGGCACCGACGCTGTTGGCCGCCTCGCCCAGCACGCCGAAGCTGGCACCGGCAAGCGTCGCTACTTCCTGCGCCAGTGCATGGATCTGCGCATAGTTCGGATGGTGCTGCGCCATGTTGCCGAGGAAGACCGCCCGCGTCTCGCCGCCCGCGATACTCTCGGCCATTTTCTTCGCAATGTCGTCGGCAACACCGTGTGCTGCAATTCCGGGCACCGGCAGGTTCTTGAGTTCGGCCAGTGCGCGGCACACGCCCGCCAGCGCCGCAGCAAGCTGCGACGGCGCGACGATGCGCTTGGCGTGTACCTTGCCGAGAAATTCGTCTTCCGCCGCGTTGATCAGATTGAGCTCGCCGTACCAGCGCACCGATTCGCGGATGCGGTGCGCCATCAGCGGGTGGTCTTTTCTGAGATTTGAGCCCACCACCAGCATGCGGTTCAGCCGCGACATGTAGGTCACCGGCATGCCCAGCCAGAAACCGCCGTGCGCCTTGTCGTCGAGCGAGAAGTCCGACTGCCGCAGGCGGTGGTCGACGTTGCCGCTGCCCAGCCCGCGCATCAGCTTCTGAAGCAGGAAGAGTTCTTCCGCGGGACGATACGGCGTCGACAGCGCGCCGATCTGTTCGGCGGGAACGGCCTTCAGCTTGTCGGCGACGTATTCCAGTGCCGCCTGCCAGGTGGTCTCGACCCACTGGCCATTCTGTTTGGTCATCGGCAGCGTCAGCCGCTCCGGGGTGTTCAGACCCTGGTAGGAGAAGCGGTCGCGGTCCGCCAGCCAGCATTCGTTGACGTCCTCGTTCTCGCGCGGCAGCACCCGCATCACCTTGTTGTCCTTGACGTGGACGTCGAGGTTGGAGCCGAGGCTGTCGTGCGGGCTGATCGAGGGGCGGCGCGACAGCTCCCAGCTGCGCGCGCTGTAGCGGAACGGCTTGCTGGTGAGCGCGCCGACCGGGCACAGGTCGATGACGTTGCCCGACAGCTCGGACGCCACCTGCGATTCGAGGAAGGGCATGACCTCGGTGTGCTCGCCGCGCCCGGCCATGCCGAGCTCCATGATGCCGGCGATTTCCTGGCCGAAGCGCACGCAGCGGCTGCAGTGGATGCAGCGGGTCATGTCGGTTGCGATCAGCGGGCCGAGGTTCTTTTCGCGCACCACGCGCTTGAGTTCCTGGTAGCGCGAGGACGAGCCGCCGTATCCCACCGCCAGATCCTGCAGCGTGCATTCGCCGCCCTGGTCGCAGATCGGGCAGTCGAGCGGATGGTTGATCAGCAGGAACTCCATCACCGATTTCTGCGCGGCGATCGCGTAGTCGGAGCGGGTCTGCACCTTCATGCCGTCGGTCACTGGCGTCGCGCAGGCCGGCAGCGGCTTCGGCGCCTTTTCCACCTGCACCAGGCACATGCGGCAGTTGGCCGCAATCGACAGCTTCTTGTGGTAACAGAAATGTGGGATCGTGATGCCCGCCGCGTTGGCCGCATCCATGATGGTGTCGCCGCTCTCAACCGTGAGTGACTTGCCGTCAATTTCGATATTCAACGTAGCCATCTGATCAGACCATGCACTTTCTGTGTTCGACGTGGTACGCGAACTCGTCGCCGAAATGCTTGAGGAAGCTTTGTACCGGCATCGCCGCGGCATCGCCCAGCGCGCAGATGGTGTGGCCGCCGATCTTGCCCGCCACGCTGTTCAGCAATTCGAGATCTTCCGGCCGACCCTCGCCGTGCTCGATGCGGTGGATGATGCGGTACATCCAGCCGGTGCCTTCGCGGCACGGCGTGCACTGGCCGCAGGATTCCTCGAAGTAAAAGTAGGACAGCCGCTCCAGCGCACGCACCATGCACACGGTTTCGTCCATCACGATGACCGCGCCCGAGCCCAACATCGAGCCCGCCTTGGCGATGGAGTCGAAGTCCATCGTGCAGTCCATCATGACATCGGCAGGCAGCACCGGGGCCGACGAGCCGCCGGGAATCACGGCCTTTAATTTATGCCCGTTACGTACCCCACCGGCCATCTCCAGCAGCTCGGAGAACGGCATGCCGAGCGGCACTTCGTAGTTGCCGGGCTTATTGACGTGGCCCGAAACCGAGAACAGCTTGGGGCCGCCATTGTTGGGCTTGCCGAGTTCGAGGAAGGCCTGGCCGCCGTGCTGCACGATCCATGGCACGCTGGCCAGCGTCTCGGTATTGTTGATCGTGGTCGGCTTGCCATAGAGGCCGAAGCTCGCCGGAAACGGCGGCTTGAAGCGCGGCTGCCCCTTCTTACCTTCGATCGATTCCAGGAGCGCAGTTTCCTCGCCGCAGATGTAGGCGCCGTAGCCATGGTGCGCGTGCAGCTGGAAGCTGAAATCGGTGCCAAACAGCCTGTCGCCCAGATAGCCGGCTTCGCGCGCCTCCTTCAGCGCCGCTTCGAAGATCTCGTAGCAGTCCCAAATCTCGCCGTGGATATAGTTGTAGCCGACCTTGGCGCCCAGCACGTAGCCGGCGATCGCCATGCCCTCGATCAGCTGATGCGGGTTGTAGCGCAGGATGTCGCGATCCTTGAAGGTGCCCGGCTCGCCTTCGTCGCTGTTGCAGACGATGTACTTGTCGCCCTGGAACGCGCGCGGCATGAAGCTCCACTTCAGGCCCGTCGGGAAGCCCGCGCCGCCGCGCCCGCGCAGTGCGCTGGTCTTGAGTTCGGCGATGATCGCATCGCCCGACATCTGCTCGGTGACGACGCGACGCAGCGCCTGGTAGCCGCCGTTGGCGACATAGGTCGCGAGCGAACCCGGATTGTCGAGTTCCTGCGTCCAGCTGCAGACCTTGTGGGTGGGCTTGAGCAGGCTCATTTCAGCTCGTCCAGCAACGCGTCCACCTTCTCGGGCGTGAGATGCGTGTGCATTTTGTGGTTGTTGTGCAGGCACATCGGCGCATCGCCGCAGGCGCCCATGCACTCGCCTTCCTTCAGCGTGTAGCGGCCGTCCTCGGTGGTTTCACCAAAGCCGATGCCAAGCCTCTGTTTCAGATGCTCGGCGATTTCGCCCGCCCCCATCAGTACGCATGGCAGGTTGGTGCACAAGGTGATCTTGTGGCGCCCCACCGAGTGGGTGTCGTACATGTTGTAGAAAGTCGCGACCTCGTAGGCGGCGATCGCCGGCATCTCGAGGTAGTCGGCGACGTACTCGATCAGCTCGGGCTTGAGCCAGCCCTTCTCCGATTGCGCAATGCGCAGCGCGGCCATCACCGCCGACTGCTTCTGGTTGGCGGGATACTTGGCGACTTCGATGTCGATCAACGCAAGAGAATCCTTAGACAACATCAGCGGTCGATCTCCCCGAAAACGATATCCTGCGTGCCGATGATGGCGACGACGTCGGCGATCATGTGGCCACGGCTCATTTCGTCGAGCGCCGCCAGATGCGCATAGCCCGGTGCGCGGATTTTCAGACGATAGGGTTTGTTGGCACCGTCCGACACCAGGTAGATGCCGAACTCGCCCTTGGGATGCTCGACCGAAGCGTAGGCCTCGCCGGCCGGCACGTGCATGCCTTCGGTAAAGAGCTTGAAGTGGTGGATCAACTCTTCCATGTTCTGCTTCATATCGAGCCGCGACGGCGGCGCGACCTTGTGGTTTTCCACGATCACCGGGCCCGGGTTCTTGCGCAGCCAGTCGACACACTGCTTGATGATGCGGTTGGACTGGCGCATTTCCTCGATGCGCACCAGGTAGCGGTCGTAGCAATCGCCATTGGTGCCGACCGGGATGTCGAAGTCCATGCGGTCGTAGACTTCGTAGGGCTGCTTCTTGCGCAGGTCCCACTCGACGCCGGAGCCGCGCAGCATCGGACCGGTGAAGCCCAGCGCCTTGGCGCGCTCGGGCGACACGACGCCGATGCCAACGGTGCGCTGCTTCCAGATGCGGTTGTCGGTCAGCAGCGTCTCGTACTCGTCGACGTAAGTCGGGAAACGCTGAGTGAAATCCTCAATGAAGTCGAGCAGCGAACCCTGGCGGTTGGCGTTCATCGACTTCATGGTCGCTTCGTTGCGAGTGTGCTGCGCCGCATACTGCGGCATCGTGTCCGGCAGGTCGCGGTAGACGCCGCCGGGACGGTAATAGGCTGCATGCAGGCGCGCGCCGGAGACCGCCTCATAGCAGTCCATCAGGTCTTCGCGCTCGCGGAAGGCGTACAGGAACACCGTCATCGCGCCGACGTCGAGCGCGTGCGCGCCCAGCCACAAGAGGTGATTCAGCACGCGCGTGATCTCGTCGAACATCACGCGGATGTATTGCGCGCGCTCGGGCACATCGATCTGCAGCAGCTTCTCGATCGCCATCACGTAGGCGTGTTCGTTGACCATCATCGACACGTAGTCGAGGCGGTCCATGTAGGGCACCGACTGGATGAAGGTCTTGTGCTCGGCGAGCTTCTCGGTGGCACGGTGCAGCAAGCCAATGTGCGGGTCGGCGCGCTGGATGACTTCGCCGTCGAGCTCCAGCACCAGGCGCAGCACGCCGTGCGCGGCCGGGTGCTGTGGACCAAAATTCATTGTGTAGTTTCTGATCTCGGCCATTTCAGCGCCCTGCCCCATAGCTCTCGTCACGCACGATGCGCGGCACGATTTCGCGCGGCTCGATCGACACCGGCTGGTAGATCACCCGCTGCTGGGTCGGGTCGTAGCGCATCTCGACGTTGCCCGACAGCGGGAAGTCCTTGCGGAACGGATGACCGATGAAGCCATAGTCGGTGAGGATGCGGCGCAGGTCGGGATGGCCCTCGAACACGATGCCGTAGAGGTCGAAGGCTTCGCGTTCGAACCAGTTGGCCGACGGCCAGATATCGACCATCGAGGCCACCACCGGCAGGGCGTCGTCAGGACAGAACACGCGCACCCGCACACGCTGGTTGTAGGTCAGTGACAGCAGGTGCACCACCACGGCAAAACGCGGGCCCTCCCAGATGCCATCGCCGTAGTCCGAGTAATCCATCCCGCACAGGTCGATCAGCTGCTCGAAGCGGCAGTCGGGATGGTCGCGCAGCGTGCGCATCGCCGCTTCGTAATGCTGCGCCTTGACGACCAGCGTCAATTCGCCCAGCCGGACGAAGGACTGCACCAGCGCATCGCCGAGCGCGGTTTCAAGAGGCAAAGCGGGGGTATCCAGGGTCTGGGACATGGGCGGTCAGCGGGCGATGGTATTGGTGCGGCGGATCTTGTTCTGCAACTGGATGATGCCGAATAGCAGCGCTTCCGCGGTGGGCGGACACCCGGGGACGTAGATGTCGACCGGCACGATGCGATCGCAGCCGCGCACCACCGAGTACGAGTAATGGTAATAGCCGCCGCCGTTGGCACACGAACCCATCGAGATCACCCAGCGCGGCTCGGCCATCTGATCGTAGACCTTGCGCAGCGCCGGCGCCATCTTGTTGCACAGCGTGCCGGCGACGATCATCACGTCGGACTGCCTGGGGCTAGGACGGAACACGATGCCGAAGCGGTCGAGGTCGTAGCGCGAGGCGCCGGCCTGCATCATTTCCACCGCGCAGCACGCCAGGCCGAAGGTCATCGGCCACATCGAGCCGGTGCGCATGTAGTTGATGAGCTGGTCAGCCTTGGTGGTGACGAAACCCTGCTCGAGGACGCCTTCGATGCTCATTGGCTATGCTCCATGATCACAGGCAAGGTCATTCCCACTCGAGCGCACCGCGCATCCACTCGTAGATGAAGCCGACGACCAGAATGCCGAGGAAAACCATCATTGCCACGAAGCCCGCCATGCCGATTTCCTCTAGCACGATCGCCCACGGGAAAAGGAAGGCGATTTCCAGATCGAACAGGATGAAGAGAATGGCGACCAGGTAATAGCGCACGTCGAATTTCATGCGCGCGTCCTCGAAGGCCTCGAAGCCGCATTCGTAGGGAGAGAGCTTTTCGCTGTCGGGGCGGTTGGGTGCCAACAGGCTGCCCGCGATGATGGGACCGATGCCAAAGGCCAGGCCAACCAGGATAAACAACAGAATGGGGAGGTAATTCTCCAGCACCGGGTTCCTCCGAATATGCCTGTTAGGCTATTGAGTAATTATGACCCGAGTGTATTAGTCTGACGCGTCGACTGTCAAGCCGAAAAATTGGTACTTTTGTCTTTATAATCAAAAGCTTATTCGATAGCCTGCGCTAATGAACAAATCAGGAAATTTGATGGTGCCGACGGCGAGACTCGAACTCGCACGACCTAGGTCACTACCCCCTCAAGATAGCGTGTCTACCAATTCCACCACGTCGGCCAAAGGGCTGTCGCCCTTCCAATGTGCCGGGCGCGAGCGCGTCCGGCTGAGGTTTTTACTGCGGGATGTCTGCTGCCCTGGAGCCGCCCTCCGGTGCCGTTGCGGGCGCTGCAGGCGCGACGGGCTGGGTGGTCGTCGGCACGCCGGTCCGGTCCAGCACACTGGCGGCGGGCTTCTTTTGCTGCAGTCCGTAATAGGCCAGGACCAGGCTGGTCAGAAAGAACACGGTTGCCATGACGGCGGTGCTGCGGCTGAGGAAGTTGGCCGAACCGGTGGCGCCGAACAGGCTGCCCGACGAGCCGCTGCCGAATGCCGCGCCCATGTCCGCACCCTTGCCATGCTGAAGCAGCACCAGTGCGATGACCACGACGGCAACGATAATGTGAAGGATCCAGACCAGTGTTTCCATGTTTAACTCTTAGTTGGCAGCAGCTGCCCGGCAAATCGCGATGAACTCGTCAGCGACCAGGGAAGCGCCGCCAATCAGGCCGCCATCGATATCGGGCTGAGCCATCAATTCTGCCGCATTCGCGGCTTTTACGCTACCCCCGTACTGGATCACCAGCCCGTCTGCCACGCCCGCGTCCAGCGCCGCAATCTTGCCGCGAATGAAGGCATGCACCGCCTGCGCCTGTTCCGGGCTGGCGGTCTTGCCGGTGCCGATCGCCCACACGGGTTCGTAGGCCACCACGGCTTTTGCCAGCGAGGCGACGCCGGCGGCCTGGATCACCGCATCGAGCTGTCGCGCAACGACGGTCTCGGTCACGCCCGACTCGCGCTCGTCCAGCGATTCGCCCACGCACAGGATGGGGGTGAGGCCGGCGGCTTGCGCGGCCATGTATTTTTTCGCTACCAGCGCGTCGGATTCGCCGTACAGGCTGCGACGCTCGGAATGACCGACGATCACGTACTTGCAACCGAAATCGAGCAACATGCCGGTCGACACTTCGCCGGTGAACGCACCCTTGGCCTGTTCGGACACGTTCTGCGCGCCCCAGGCAATGGACGACCCCGTCAAGCTTGCCTGTGCCTGCGCCAGGTAGGGAAACGGCACACACACGGCGGCATCGATCCCCGCCAGGGCGGGCTTGATTGCGTCCAGCAGCGCGGCATTTTCTGCCAGGCTGCCGTGCATTTTCCAGTTACCGGCTACGAGTTTCTTGCGCATGGGAGGTCTGCCAAACAAAAGTGCGCGATGGTAAGCGCAACGCGCCCGTGGGTCAACCGCAGGCGCGTTGTCAGTGGGTGTCGATCAGCCGAAACGGCCGGTGATGTAGTCCTCGGTCTGCTTCTTTTCTGGCCGCATGAAAATGGTGGCGGTTTCGTTGAATTCGATCAGCTCGCCCAGGTACATGAAGGCCGTGTAATCGGAAATCCGGGCCGCCTGCTGCATGTTGTGGGTGACGATGGCGATGGTGTAGTCGCTTTTCAGTTCGTTGATGAGCTCTTCGATCTTGGCAGTGGAAATCGGGTCCAGCGCTGAGGTCGGCTCGTCCAGCAGCACGATTTCGGGCTTGACCGCAACCGCGCGCGCGATGCACAGGCGCTGCTGCTGGCCGCCGGAAAGCGACAGGCCATTCTGCTGCAGCTTGTCCTTCACCTCGCCCCACAACGCAGCTTTCTTCAGCGCCCACTCGACGCGGTCGTCCATCGCACTACGCGACATGCGCTGGTACAGGCGCACGCCGAAGGCGATGTTTTCGTAGATCGTCATCGGAAACGGGGTGGGCTTCTGGAACACCATGCCGATCTTGGCGCGCACCAGGTTCACGTCCTGGCTTTTGTCGAGCAGGTTTTTGCCGTGAAACAGGATCTGGCCTTCGGCGCGCTGCCCGGGATACAGGTCGTACATGCGGTTAAAGGTGCGCAGCAAGGTGGATTTTCCGCATCCGGACGGCCCGATGAAGGCAGTCACCTTTTTCTGGGCAATGTCCAGGCTGACGTTGTCTAGGCCCTTGAAGTCGCCATAGAAGAAATCCAGGTTGCGGACCTGCAGGGCCGTATTTTCGGCGGCGGAAGCGGCTTGATCGGGCGTGGTTTGATTGGGCACAGCGTAGCTCCGATGAAATTAACGTTTGTCTTTGTTGCGGAACGCGACGCGCACAACGATGTTGACTGCCAGTACCAGAAAAGCGATCAACAACGCACCGCCCCAGGCCAGGTTCACCCAGTTTTCGTACGGGCTCAACGCAAACTGGTAGATCACCACCGGCAGGTTGCCCATCGGTTCCGCCATGTTGGTGCTGAAAAACTGGTTGTTCAGCGCGGTGAACAACAAGGGCGCGGTCTCGCCGGTGATACGCGCCATCGCCAGCAGCACGCCGGTCACCACGCCCGACTTGACCGCGCGCAACGTCACCTTGAGCGACACCTGCCAGCGCGGCGCGCCCACGGCAAAGGCCGCTTCACGCAGACTCGTCGGCACCAGCTTCAGCATGTTCTCGGTGGTGCGCACCACCACCGGAATCGCGATCAGCGCCAGCGCCAGCGAGCCGGCCCAGCCGGAAAACCCACCGGTGGTCGCCACGAACAACGCATAGACGAACAGGCCGATGACGATGGACGGCGCCGACAGCATGATGTCGGTCATGAAGCGGGTGAGCGACGCGAATTTCGAAACGCGCCCGTATTCCGCCAGGTAGATGCCGGCAAGAATGCCGACCGGCGTCGCGATCAGCATGGAAAACAGCAGGATGAGACCGCTGCCGACGATGGCATTGCGCAGACCGCCGCCTTCGGAGCCGGGCGCCGGTGTGTCCTGGGTGAACAGGTCCCAGCTCAGTGCGGCAAAGCCCTTGGAAAACAGCGTCCACAGAATCCACATCAGCGCGATCAGGCCCAGGCTCATCGCCAGCATGGACAGCGTGATGCCGATGCGGTTGATCCAGATGCGGCGGGTGTACAGGCTCATCATCATTTACAAGCCCTCGCGGCCCATGCTGCGGCTGATCAGCCAGCGCGAAATCGCCAGGACGACAAAGGTGATGACGAACAGCACCAGGCCCAACGCAAACAGCGAGGCGATATGCAGGCCGGGATCGGCTTCGCCGAACTCGTTCGCCAGCGTGGAGGCAATCGACGTGCCCGGTGCGAACAGGCTGCCGTTGATGCGATTGGCATTACCGATGACGAAGGTGACCGCCATCGTCTCGCCGAGTGCGCGACCCAGCCCCAACATGATGCCGCCGATGACGCCGACGCGGGTGTAGGGAAGCACGATGTTGCGCATCACCTCCCAGGTGGTGCAGCCCATGCCGTAGGCCGACTCCTTCAGAACATGGGGCACGGTTTCGAACACGTCGCGCATGACCGAGGCGACGAAGGGAATCACCATCAGCGACAGCACGATGCTGGCAGTGAGGATGCCCACGCCGATGGGGGGGCCGGAGAACCAATTGCCGATCACCGGCACATCGCCCAGCAGCGCCTGCAGAGGGGGCTGGATATGGTCGGCAAACAGCGGGGCAAAAACGAACAGGCCCCAGATGCCGTAAACAATCGAGGGGATACCCGCCAGCAATTCAATCGCGGTTCCCAGCGGGCGACGCAGCCACACCGGGCAGGTTTCGGTCAGGAACAGCGCAATCCCGAAACTGATCGGCACCGCAATCAACAGCGCCAGCACGGAGGTCACGACCGTGCCGTAAATGGCAGCCAGCGCACCGTACTCGTCGTCCGGCACGCTCCAGATATTGGTCCACAAAAAGGACGGGCCAAATGCCTCGAGGCTGGGCCAGGCTTCGATCGTGAGCGACACCAGGATGCCCACCAGCGCCGCCAGCACGACGAAAGCAAACAGCTGGGTGGAATGATGGAAAAACCTGTCCTGCAGGCGAAACCTGCGGACCTGCCTGGCATGCAGATCAATTCCGGCGGCGCTTACGCTGGGCTCACTCACGGTGGGGTGCCTATCGGTTCAATAGTGTCTGCGGGAACACCCGCCGCTTGAGCAGGTGCTTTCGTAGAAAGCCGGGGCGGCTGGGCCACCCCGGCATCCGTCATTCAACTCATCAGACTTATCTGATTTTTTTCATTTCCGCTTCGACCATCTTCACGACATTGGGCGGCAACGCCACGAAGCCGAGATCGGCGGCCATTTTCTGGCCCTTGTTCAGCGACCAGGTAAAGAAGTCGACCACACTCTTCTGCTTGGCCGCATTGCCGCCTTTCTCATACACAAGAATATAAGTGGCACTGGTGATGGGCCAGGCGTTCTTGTGCGTCTGGTCGAGCAGATCGGGGGCCATGCCCTTGACCTTGAAGTCGGCATCGGCAGCTGCATCGGCAACAGCCTGCTGGCTCGGCACGATAAAATTGCCGGCACGGTTCTTCAGCGCCACAAAGATCATCTTGTTCTGCATGGCATCGGCAATGTCCACATAGCCGATCGAGCCGCGAATTTTCTGCACATTGGCGGCGACGCCCGGATTGCCCTTGCCACCGACCGCGTTGCGCGGCCAGTTCACCGTATTACCGGCGCCGACCTCGCGCTTGAAGTCTGCCGACTGCTTGGCCAGATAGTGGGTAAATGCATAGGTGGTGCCCGAACCATCCGAACGATGCGACACGGTGATGGCCATGTCCGGCAGCTTGATGCCCGGGTTCAGCTTGGCGATGGCCGGGTCATTCCACTTGGTGATGGCACCGCGAAAGATATTGGCAGCAGTTTCGCCATCCAGCTTCAGCGCGCCCGACGCAATGCCGGGAACGTTCACGACGATGGTGACGCCACCCATCACGACGGGGATCTGGATCAGACCCGCAGCATCCAGGATGCTGTCCTTCACGGGCGCATCAGAGCCCCCGAAATCAACGGTCTTGGCGCGGATCTGCTTGACGCCGCCCGAGGAGCCGATGCCCTGGTAATTGACCTTGTTGCCGGTCTCGGACTGATAGGCCTCGGCCCACTTTGTGTAGATGGCATAGGGGAAAGTTGCGCCCGCGCCCGTGATGTCGGCGGCCAGTGCACCCGCTGAGTAAGCCAGACCCAGGACCGCAGCAGCAGCGGCTTGAGCCAGTTTGTTGAATGTACGCATGTAAATCTCCGGTAGTCGTGACATTGCCGCATGGGCGACGTCGCCATACTAACGGGCGAATATTACAGATATATTTCAGGACGGGAAATTATCCGACCGCAGCAGCAGTCCTGACGACCGCTGCGATTGTTTCAGCCGTATGGCGAACCAGTTCCGCATCCCGCCCCTCCACCATCACGCGAATCAGCGGCTCGGTACCGGATGCCCGCAGGACGACCCGCCCACTGCCGTTCAGCGCCGATTCCGCTTCGGAAACCGACGTCCCGACCGCAGGCGCGGCATCCAGCTTGAAGCCCTTCGCCACCCGCACATTGATCATGACCTGCGGATAGGTTTCGAGATCGGCGGTCAGGGCTTCCAGCGTCTCGCCCGTCTCGCGGACCGCGCGCAGCACCTGCAGCGCGGAAACGATGCCGTCGCCGGTGGTGTGCTTGTCCAGACAAAGAATATGGCCCGAGGTCTCGCCACCGAGCACCCAGCCGTTGGCGTGCAGGCGCTCCAGTACGTAGCGATCGCCCACCTTGGCGCGCTCGAACGGGACCTGAATGCGCCCGAGCGCGTGCTCGGTGCCGAGGTTGGTCATCAGCGTGCCGACCACGCCGCCCTTCATGTAGCCGCTCTGGATGCGGTGGCGCGCGATGACGTAGACCAATTGGTCGCCGTCGTAAATCCGGCCCGCGGCGTCGGCCATCATCAGGCGGTCGCCGTCGCCGTCGAGCGAAATCCCCAGATCGGCGCGGTGGGCGCGCACCGCATCCGACAGCGCCTTGGTGTGGGTCGCGCCGCATTCGTCGTTGATGTTGAATCCGTTCGGTTCGTTGCCAATGGCGACCACCTCGGCCCCCAGTTCGTGCAACACGTGCGGCGCAATGTGATAGGTCGCGCCGTTGGCGCAGTCCACCACGATGCGCATGCCGCGCAGGTCGAGGTTGTTGGGGAAGGTGCTCTTGCAGAATTCGATGTAGCGCGCAGCGGCATCCTCGATGCGGCGGGCGCGCCCCAACTGGCGGGCCTCGACGGTCACGATCGGGTGATCGAGCCGCGCTTCGATCGCTTCTTCCACGCTGTCCGGCAGCTTTTCGCCGCTGGCGGAAAAGAACTTGATGCCGTTGTCCTCGAACGGATTGTGCGAGGCCGAGATCACCACCCCGGCCTGCAGGCGCAACGCGCGCGTGAGGTAGGCCACCGCCGGCGTCGGCATCGGCCCGGTCATCAGCACGTTCACCCCGGCGGCGGTCAGGCCCGCTTCCAGCGCGGCTTCCAGCATGTAGCCGGAAATGCGGGTGTCCTTGCCGATCAGCACGGTCGGGTGCTGGTTGGGTGGCAGGCTGCCGCGGTCGGCCACCAGCACCTGGCCTGCAGCATAGCCGAGATGCATGACAAATTCGGGCGTGATCGGCGACTCGCCCACCCTGCCGCGCACGCCGTCGGTGCCAAAATACTTACGTCCCATCGTGTTGTTCCTCCACTGCATTCCAGATTGCCAGCGCATCGCGCATGGCCGCCACATCGTGCACCCGCACGAGCTTTGCGCCGCGCGCCACCGCCATCAAATGCGCTGCCACGCCGGCAAATTCACGTTCATCCACATTTCGCCCGGTGAGCGTCCCCAGCATGGATTTGCGCGACAGGCCTGCCAGCACCGGCACGCCGATTTCCGTCAGGCGGTCCAGATGCCTCAGCAGCGCCAGATTGTGCGCCAGCGTCTTGCCAAAACCAAAGCCGGGGTCGATCGCCATCCGTGCGCGGTCGATGCCGGCCGTTTCGCAGGCCGCGACACGGTCCTGCAAGAACTGGCACACCTCGTCCACCACATCCGCATAGTGGGGCGCCTGCTGCATGGTCCGCGGCGCGCCCTGCATATGCATCAGGCACACCGCCGCATCCGATTCCGCCACCGCATCCATGGCACCAGGCGCGCGCAGTGCCATCACGTCGTTGACCATCGCCGCCCCGGCAGCCAGCGCCGCGCGCATCACCTCGGGCTTCATCGTGTCGACCGACACCACGCAGCCGCGATGCGCCAAAGCTTCGATCACCGGCAGCACCCGCCGCATTTCCGCGTCTGCCGGCACAGCGGCCGCGCCCGGTCGGGTGGACTCCCCACCGACGTCAAGGATATCGGCGCCCGCTTCCTGCAGCTTGAGCGCATGATCGATGGCCGCCTGCGCATCGCACAGATGCCCACCATCCGAAAACGAATCGGGCGTGACATTGACGATGCCCATGACAAGCGGGCGGGCCAGAGAGAGACGGTGCGAACCGGCGTGGAGAACGGGCATAAAAATAGAGGGGCCAAAGCCCCTCCATTGTAGAGCGTGGAACCGGATCGACGCTCAGGTTTCCTCGGCCGGCTGAACGGCCGGCGCCGGCGCGCTCGGCTTGTCGCCGCCCGCGGGCGGTTGCGGGGTCGCAACCGGTTTCGGCGGACGGGCCGGACGCCCCGCCATGATGTCGCCGATCTGGTCGGCGTCGATGGTCTCGAACTCCAGCAGCGCGGCGGTCATCGCCTCGACCTTGTCGCGGTTCTCGGTGAGGATTTTCTTCGCCACCGCGTACTGCTCGTCCAGAATGCGGCGAATCTCGGCATCGACCTTCTGCATGGTGGCCTCGCTCATGTTCTTGTGCGTGGTCACCGAGCGGCCGAGGAAGACCTCGCCCTCGTTTTCGCCGTACACCATCGGACCCAGGGCGTCAGACATACCGTAGCGGGTCACCATGTCGCGCGCGATGCTGGTGGCGCGCTCGAAGTCGTTGGACGCCCCGGTCGAAATGCTCCCGACGAAGAGCTCCTCCGCTACCCGGCCGCCGAACAGCATGCTGATCTGCGACAGCATTTCTTCTTTGTACAGGCTGAAGCGGTCCAGCTCCGGCAGCGACATCGTCACGCCCAGCGCACGGCCGCGCGGAATCACCGTGACCTTGTGTACCGGGTCGCAGCCCGGCAACGTCATGCCGATCACCGCGTGGCCCGACTCGTGATACGCGGTCTTTTTCTTGTCCTCGGGCGTAATCACCATGGACTTGCGCTCGGCGCCCATCAGGATCTTGTCCTTGGCTTTCTCGAAGTCGTCCATATCGACCAGGCGCTTGTTGCCGCGCGCGGCAAACAGCGCGGACTCGTTGACCAGGTTGGCGAGATCGGCGCCGGACATGCCGGGCGTGCCGCGCGCGAGAATGTCGGCGCGTACGTCGGGCGCCAGCGGCACCTTGCGCATGTGCACCAGCAGGATCTGCTCGCGGCCGCGGATATCGGGCAGGCCCACCACCACCTGGCGGTCGAAACGGCCCGGGCGCAGCAGCGCCGGGTCGAGCACGTCAGGACGGTTGGTCGCGGCGATCACGATGACCCCGGTGCTTGCCTCGAAGCCGTCCATTTCGACCAGCAGCTGGTTCAGCGTCTGCTCGCGCTCGTCGTTTCCGCCGCCGAGGCCGGCACCACGCTGGCGGCCGACTGCGTCGATTTCATCGATAAAGATGATGCAGGGCGCACTTTTCTTGGCCTGCTCGAACATGTCGCGCACGCGCGCCGCACCGACGCCGACGAACATCTCGACGAAGTCCGAACCGGAGATGCTGTAGAACGGCACCTTGGCTTCGCCCGCGATCGAGCGCGCCAGCAGCGTCTTGCCGGTGCCCGGGGGGCCCACCATCAGCACGCCGCGCGGGATGTGCCCGCCCAGCTTCTGGAATTTGGTCGGATCCTTGAGGAAGTCGACCACTTCAGCGACGTCTTCCTTGGCTTCGTCGCAGCCGGCGACGTCGGCGAAGGTCACCGGGTTGGCATTTTCGTCGAGCAGGCGTGCCTTGCTCTTGCCGAACGAGAACGCGCCGCCGCGGCCGCCGCCCTGCATCTGGCGCATGAAAAAGATCCACACGCCGATCAAGAGCAGCATCGGGAACCAGGAAATGAACAGGCTCATCAGGAAGGACGGCTGTTCTTCCGGCTTGGCTTCGACCGAGACCCCGTTCTTCAGCAGGTCGGACACCATCCACGGATCGCTCGGCGCGTAACTGGTGAAGCGCTGGCCATCGGTGCGCTCACCCTTTAGCACGTTACCCTCGATCACCACCTTGGTGATCTGCTGCTGACGCACTTCCTCGATGAACTGCGAGTACGGCATCTGCGTCTGCGTGGTGCGCTGCGCGCCGAACTGGTTGAATACCGTCATCAGAACGACGGCGATGATCAGCCAGACGGCGATATTCTTGGACAGGTTGTTCACATTCACTCCTCAGTGCCGGTGACGGCACATTCAATTGGGCGCAGCGCGTTTAGACTCATTCTAAACCTGTTCCTGCGGGCTTGTCACGGCAGCGTGCTGTGCGGCAAGCGGGCGTTTCCCCAGCAGATAGACTTCGGTGCTGCGGTCACGCGACGAATCGGGCTTGCGGATCAGCACCTGCTCGAACGCCTGCCGCATCTGCGCCCGAAATTCCTCGAAGCCGACGCCTTGAAACACTTTGACGAGAAAAGCACCGTCAGGTTTCAACCAGTTCACCGCAAAATCGAGTGCCAGCTCGCACAGCTCGTACTGGCGGGCCTGATCGCTCAGCATCACCCCACTGATGTTGGGCGCCATATCGCTTAATACAAGGTCAACCCGGCCGGATTGCAACTTTTCTTCCAGCCAGGCCAGCGCTGCCGGTTCGGTGAAGTCGCCCTCCAGGCTGTCGACCCCGGGCATCGGCGCCACCGGCAGCAGATCGATCGCCAGCACCCTGCCCTGCCTTTTCAGCTTCTGCACCGCCACCTGGCACCAGCTGCCGGGTGCCGCGCCCAGGTCGACCACGGTCATGCCGGGGCGCAGCAGATGGTCGCGCGCGTCGATTTCAAGCAGCTTATAGGCGGCGCGCGAACGATAGCCGTCCTGCTGCGCCTTTTTGACGTAGGGATCAGTCACGTGCTCGTGCATCCAGGCACTGCCCGATTTGGTCCGCTTGGGTTTCTGCGCCATCTCTATCCGCTCTATCGGCTACAATCCGCGCTCATTTGAAGGAAATCTGCATGAAACCACTCACGCCCGCACAACGGCAATTCCTTAAGGGCCTGGCCCACACGCGCCAGCCGGTGGTCATGATCGGCAACCAGGGCCTGACCGCTGCCGTATTGAAGGAGGTCGATCTCGCGCTGAACGCGCATGAATTGATCAAGATCAAGGCCGCCACCGACGAACCGGACACCCGGCGCGCCTGGATGGAGGAAATCTGCACGACGACCGGCGCCGCGCCGGTACAGCAGATCGGCAAGGTATTGGTGGTTTATCGCGCCGCTGCCAAGCCCGTCATCGTCCTGCCGCGCTGACCGCATCGGGCGGCGCTATCGCGCCAGCCCCGAGCGCCAGACCAGCAGCAACCCGAGCGCGCTCTGGATCAGGTAGAGGATGCTCGACACGCCATGCCAATGCCGGAAACGGTCGGCAAACACGCTTTGCATCACGGCATACGGCATGGCCTGGTCCTTCAGGCCCTGCAAGATGGGCTGGATGCCGAACAGGCCGACCAGCGTCAGCCCCAGCATCGCCGCCACCGCCCAGAAGAACAGGGTTTTCAGCGCCGCGCCACCGTCGCGCGCAATGCGGTAGATCAGCAGATAAGCCGCCGCGGCGATCCCGATCCACGCCATCGTCTCGAACAGCTTGCCCGCCAGCATGCCGGCCAGTTGCTTGTCGTCGCCCAGGCTGGCAAACAGCATCGGCGCGGCGACATAGCCGATCGCCCAGATGCCGCCGATCCACAGCACCAGCATCGTTCCGGCAAGGCCGTCCCAGAAGCGCCGCATGCTTACTTGTACTCGACGTCGAGCACTTCGTAATGGCGCACGCCGCCCGGCGCCTGCACCTCGACGCTGTCGCCGGCATACTTGCCAATCAGCGCGCGCGCGATCGGCGACGAAACTGAAATCATGCCCTGCTTGATGTCGGCCTCGTCATCGCCGACGATCTGATAGGTGACGGTGTCGCCCGACTCGGCGTCTTCCAGTTCGACTGTCGCGCCGAACACGACGCGGCCGTCGGCGTCGAGCGTCTTCGGATCGATGATCTGCGCATTCGACAGCTTGGCTTCCAGATCGGCGAGGCGGCCCTCGATGAAGCCCTGTT
>Ga0180009_10000861_pt1 | contig 38882 bp, 34 predicted proteins | sample OS_PC_MetaG_FD_123537 | JGI IMG/M metagenome (GOLD analysis project Ga0180009, IMG submission 123537) | Groundwater microbial communities from the Aspo Hard Rock Laboratory (HRL) deep subsurface site, Sweden - OS_PC_MetaG | ecosystem: Environmental > Aquatic > Deep subsurface > Groundwater... | reverse complement strand
TAAGTATCATTTTGCCTGAGGTGATTAAATAAAAATACACTTATTCCGGTTTAATTAACCTAAAATTATAATGCTTTCACCTATAATCCATCTACTCTCAAACTTGATGGGGAATTCTGGGCAGGCAAGATCGGTTGTAATTCTAACCTGAACAAGATATAATTCGATTTCACTCCCGGGCCGAAAAAGGAGCCGCACATGCGAGCAAAAATCATTTTCATTCTCATCCTCTTCAGCGCTTTGGCATTGACGGCCAAGGAAGGAATGTTCCGTCTGGACGGCATTACGGCCGGCCTGGCCGACGACATGAAGGCCATGGGCTGCCAGTTTGACCCGGCCGACATTTGGAAACCCGGAACAAAGTGCCTGGCCATGGCCGTGGTCAACCTGGGCGGCGGCAGCGGCTCGTTCGTCTCCCCCGACGGCCTGATCATCACCAACCACCACGTGGCGTTCGGCGCCGTGCAAAGCTTGTCCTCTCCGCAGCACAACTACATCCGCGACGGCTTTTTAGCCAGCGAGCGCAGCAAAGAAATACCGGCCCCCGGCTACAATGTCAGGGTCATGAGCAGTTTTGAGAACGTCACCTTCCGCTTCCGCTCGGCATTGCGCCCGCGACTCAACCCGCAAAAGCGCCTGCGCCTGATCGAAAAGATTTCCCAAGAACTGATCCGGGACGGTGAGAAGATCCCGGGCAACGAATGTGCCGTCGCCCGCTTCTACAGCGGTAGGGAATTCTACCTGGTCACCTACTTCAAGATCAGGGACATGCGCGTGGTCTACGTGCCGGCGCGTTCCATCGGCGCCTACGGCGGCGAGATCGACAATTGGATGTGGCCGCGCCACAGCGGCGATTTTTCTTTTCTGCGTGCTTACGTGGGCAAAGACGGCCGCACGGCCGACTGGGCCAAAGACAACGTCCCTTACCGGCCGCTGCATCATTTCCCCGTCGCCAAAACCGGCCTGCGTTCCGGTGACTTTACCATGATCATGGGCTATCCCGGCACCAGCAAACGCTGGTACACGGCCGCCGAGATCGGCACCCAGGTCCAGGCCAATTATCCCGAACGCATCGCCTTGCTGGCCGAATATATCGAACTGCTCGAAAAAGTTTCAGCAGCGGACGAAGCGGTAAAGATCAAGAACGCCGGCATTTTGCAAGGGCTCAACAATTCGATCAAGAACAACCGCGGTCTGCTGGCCGGACTGCAAAGAAACCAGGTCCACGAATTCAAGCTGGCCAAAGAAAAACAGCTGGCCGCTTTCATCGCGGCCAAACCTGCACTGCAGAAAAAATTCGGCGGGCTACTGGGCGACATCGAGCGCCTGAACGCGGCAGAGCGGGAGATCATGTCACTGAACACTATTTATAGCTGGTTGAGCCGCGGTTGCCGGCTGTTCAACTGGGCGCTGACCCTGAACAAGTGGAGCCATGAGAAGACCAAGAAGGACCTTCAGCGCGAACGCGGTTTCATGGAACGCGACATCACGGCCAAAAAAGAACGAATGCCGGTCAGCCAGAGAAACCTCGACCTGGCCACCGACAAAGCGGTTTTATCTTTTTTCCTGGATAAACTTTTGGCTGCCGACACCGCCGGCGTCTTTAAGAGCCTGGCCAAAGAAATCCAGCACGCAGCCGGAAAGGGGCGTGGCGAAAAGATCGCCGCTTTTGTCGATGCGCTCTACACAAACACGCGCCTTGCTGACCTGGATTTTAAACTGAAAATGTTCGCCGCCGACGCCAGAACCCTGGCTGCGGCCCAGGACGCTTTCATTACCCTGGCTGGCAAAATTCAACCCGAGATCGACGCCTTCAACCGCCGTAAAAACACCATTACCGGCAGTTGGCTCCGGCTCAAACCCCTGTATATCGAAGCCATGATGGGGCTGCGCCCGCAAGCGCTCTATTATGCCGATGCCAATTCCACCCTGCGTTTCAGCTACGGCCGGGTCGAAGGATACACGCCCCGCGACGCCGTCCGCTACGCCCCCTTCTCCACCTTAAGCGGCATGCTGGCCAAAAACAGCGGTGAATTCCCATTTGACCTCGATGCCAAGATGGTCACGGCAATCAATGGCCCTGGCCGGGCCCGCTACAACGATCCGGTTTTGGGCGACGTGCCGGTCAATTTTCTGACCAGCAACGACTCCACCGGCGGCAATTCGGGCAGCCCGGTGCTCAATGGACGCGGTGAGTTGGTCGGCGTGCTCTTTGACGGCAATTATGAAGCGCTGGACAGCGACTTCTGTTACCAACCCGACCTCAGCCGTTCCATCCATGTCGATATCCGTTATGTCCTGTTTGTCACCGACCAGGTCAACCAGGCGGTCAATGTGCTTGCGGAACTTGGCGCACTTTGATGGAAAAGATCGCCATTTTATTCAATCCCAGCGCCGGCAAGGGCCGGGCTGAACTGAAACGCCCGACATTGCAAAAATGCCTGAAGGAAGAGGGCATCGCCTGCGACTGGTTTGAGTCGCGCCACGAGGACGACTTGCGTGACCTGGTCAAAGTGACAGCCGCGGATTATCCGACCCTGGTTGCCGCCGGCGGCGACACCACCTTGTTGATCGTGATCAACGAACTGCTGCGCCTGAAAGCGGACAACACCCTGGGCATGATCGGCCTGGGCTCCTGCAACGACGTGGTCAAGGAGTTCGCAATCCACTCCCTGAAAAAGGCCTGCCGGGCCATCCGCCGCAACCGTTCGCGACAGATCGACCTGGGCGTGGTCCGCGAGGGCAGGAAAATTCTGCGCTATTACCCGGGCCAGGCCTCCATCGGCCTGGCCGTATTGATCAACCAGTATGTCGAACAGGTGGTCAAGCGCAGCCCGCGTCTGGGAAAGTACCAGACCATTTCCGGCATCCGCGGCGGCTGGCAGGCCTGTCGTTCGGCCGAGGTCCCGCTCAATCTGGATGTGGAATTTGATAAAGGCCGCGTCAGCGGCGAATTCATGTTGGCCGTTTTCAACAACATCCGTTATTATGCGGCCGGGAAAATGACTTCGCCGCGGGCGCGCACCGACGACGGCCTGCTGGACGCTTTCCTGGTGAAAAAATGCTCGTTTTCCCGTTTGGCCTATATCGCGCTTCTGACTCCTGCCGCCGCTTTCGCCGACAAAAAAGAAACGGTCACCATCCAAGCGCCAAAATTTGCGGTCAGTTCCGACAGGCCTTTTAGCGTGCAGATCGACGGCGAAGTCCTGAGTGAAGACGCGCGTCCCCGCCAATTCCGCCATCTCGAATTCGCCTCAGCCCCGCGGGCGCTGAAAATCATTTCATGATCTTTGCGGCTGTGGTATAATTCCTGGCAAAGACAACGGGGGTGCACCATGAAATACAAATTGTTTTCCGGGCAGGGGGCCGAGCTGGAAAAAAAGATCAACGAGTGGCTCACGCCCAACCTCGATTTGCTGCACGTCACCCAGAGCACGGTCAGCGCCTTATTGGGTGACAAGAACGTCCCTTACACCATCATTTCCATTTTTTTTCAGGAAAGGGGGATGGTGGAACAACGCAACCTGGATTAAATTCACTACGAAAGGGAAAAAATGCCGGAGGAGGGAATCGAACCCTCACAAGGATAAACCCCGTCAGATTTTGAGTCTGATGCGTCTGCCAATTCCGCCACTCCGGCTCGAATCAAGATAACATTATAATTAGCGGCGCCGTTTTTGTCAACCGGGCCGCCGGCCCGAACAAAAATTGAATTCCGGTTGCAAATCATCTCTCCCCGGGATTATAATCCGCTATTGGAGGAGACATGATGAAAAAAGCACTTTTTCTCGGCGCGATCTTGTTCACACTAACCGCACTGGCTTGGCCATTGCAAACCCCCGAACAGTTCCTTGGCTTCAAACCGGGCAGCGACCGCAACCTGGCCCACTATAACCGGATTAAAGCCTATTTTGAGCAGTTGAGCCGGGAATCACCACGGCTGAGGACATTCACATTGGGAAAAACCACCCTGGGCAACGATCTGTTCATGGCCGTCATCTCCCACGAAACCAATCTGCAAGATCTGGAAAAATATACTAACATCACCCGCAAACTAGCGCAGGGTGAAGTGGAAGCGGCCGCGGCCGAGCAGTTGGCGGCCAGCGGCAAAGCCATCGTTTTCGTCACCTGCAACCTGCATTCCACCGAGATCGCCTCTTCGCAGATGGCCATGGAACTGGGATATCTCCTGGCAACCGGCACGGCCGGAGACATTCAAGATATTCTGGAAAACGTTATCCTGGTGCTGTTTCCTTCGGTCAATCCCGATGGCCAGATCATGGAAGTGGAATGGTACAATAAAACCAAGGGCACGGAATATGAAGGCACCGGAGCGCCATATCTGTATCACTGGTACGCCGGTCATGACAATAATCGCGACTGGTTCAAGATCAGTTTAAAAGAAACAGAACTCATCACTAAAGAACTCTATCAAAAATGGTTCCCGCAGATTCTTGTCGACGAACACCAGATGGGAAGCAGCGGTGACCGTTTTTTCATACCGCCCTATCAGGATCCGCCCACGCCCGGCGTCCACCCCCTGGTCTGGCGCACCATCAACTTGATCGGATCGCGTATCGGCTATGATCTGGAAAAGCTGAACCTGAAAGGCGTCGCTTCGCGGGGATATTTCACCGGCTGGTGGATCGGTTCGCTTGACGATTCGGCCTGGTTTCACAACATTCCGGGCATTCTCTTCGAAGGCGCCTCGACGCGCTTGGCCAGTCCGATCTACATCGAACCCGAAGAAGTGGAAAGCGGTGAAAGTTTTAAAAATGAAGAAAGGATCTTCAGCCCCAACCCCTGGAAGGGCGGTTGGTGGCGGCTTTCCGATCTGGTCACCTATAACCTGCAAGCCACGCTGTCGGTGCTGAACAGCGCCGCGCGCCAGAGGAAAGAACTGCTTTTCAATACTTATCAGATCGCCCGCGAAAACATAGCCCGGGGTGAGAGCGAAGCGCCCTACGCTTTCATGGTTCCGCGCCAGCAGCACGACCCGGCCGCAGCCGAACGTTTCATCCGCATCCTGCTGAAATCGAATATCCGGGTTTTTCAGCTTACTCACCCGCTGCGGGTCGGCGACACCATGTTCGACAAAAGATCCTATGTGGTCCCCTTGGCCCAACCTTACCGCGCTTTCGTGAAAAATATTTTTGAAAACCAGCACTATCCCGACATCCGCAAAAACCTCAAAGCCGAGCCTGAACTTCCCTATGACATGGCGGCCTGGACGCTGCCCGTAGGCATGGGAGTCAAATCCGTCCCGGTGAACGAACCCCTGAAAGCCCTGATGGAACCGGTCCAAGCCGAGCAATTTGCCAAAAATCCGTTCCCGGAAGAACTTGAAGAATACATCGTCCTCGATTCCCGAGCCAACCATTCCTACCGGGCCGCCTTTGAACTGCTGGGCAAGGGCAAAACGGTTTACCGCAACATCGACTGCCCCGATTTCCCATCCGCTTCCTTCCTGGTCAAGAAAAGCGAAGCTCTGGAAATTTTAAAGAGTATCCACGCCCAAGCCCCTCTGACGCTGACTTCCAGGAAAAAATTGCCGCTGCAGCAGTTTCGCCGCCTCCGGCCCTTCAAGGTGGGACTGTATCAAAACTGGGGACACAACATGATCGAGGGCTGGCTGCGCTACGTCTTCGATGAATACAAGATCCCCTACGAGACGGTTCATCCCAAGGATGTGGCCAAAAAGGGTTTCGCCGGCAAGTTTGACATCATGGTATTTGCCGGCGCCTCGGAAAGCGAGATCGAAAACGGCAAGCCACCAAAGAAGTGGGAAAAATGGGCCACCCCGGCCCCGCCCGAATATTCCGGCGGCATCGGTGAAAGCGGCGAAAAGTTGCTCAAGGAGATGGTCAAAAGCGGAAAAACCCTAGTCTTCATGGAAGAATCGTGCAATTATGCCATCAGCAAATTCAAAATGCCGGTGAAAAACATCATGGATGAAAATGACAAAGTGATCTGCCCCGGTTCTTATCTGAGCGTGGAGGTGAAAAATTCCGAATTGACGGCGGGCATGGACAAGACGGCCGCCGTCTTTTTCAGGGATACCCCGACCTTCGAAACCTCTCTGCCCAAAACCGCTTTTGAAAGCCGCTATACACCGCTGGTTTTTGCTGAACGAAACTTGCTGCTTTCGGGCTGGCTGGAAGGCGAAGCGCAATTGACGCGTAAATCCCTGCTGGTCGATTACCGCAAGGATAAAGGCCGGATCATACTCATCGGCCCCGACATTATCCACCGCACCCACAGCGAAGGAACGTACAAGATCATGTTCAATTCCCTGCTCAGCGCCGCCGAAATAAAATAAAAAAAACCAAATATAATCCGGGTTTCACTTTAAGCAAATGATATCTTTGGGCCGCCGGTTTTGTAAGAAGGAGCGGATTGGTTTCGCAGGCTTACTCTGGCATTTTTTGAAAAACTAAATACCTGCCTTGGATTGAATTTAATTATTGCTGTTTTTATTTTTTGTTTTCAGTGGTAAAATAAAAAAATGATAGAACATAGACAATATGAACGTTCCGAGCCGATCACCAATATTACCGGTTATTTCGAACTGGAAAAAGTAGTGACCGGGGAATTCAGTAACTGCGAGAACTTCGTCGTCAAAAACATTTCAATCGGTGGCTATAATCTTTTAACCAATTACGCTACAACCATCGGCAAAAATTATAATATTTTCGTCAACTACGGCCGTCAAAAGTATGAATTTTTAGTAAAGATCGTTCACTCCATCATCAGCCACATTCAAGAATCACCCCCAAATATTTTTAGGCCCGGAGTTATCTACTCCGTCGGTTGTGAAGTCGTCGTCGATAGGGCAGTGCACAAAAACCTGGCCTTGACAATCATCAAAAACGACTGCAAATCCAACCAAGTAAAAAACTGACATGCCAGATAGAAATTCCTAAATTTGAAGAACGGTGCGATATGCAAACGGGCCTTGAAGAAAGACGTTTTTTTATCCTTGATTAATATTTTCATTGTACTGTCCTGTCAAGCCGTTCGTAATGGTATGCGGACCGTAAAACGACTGCCCTTGCCCAATTCACTGTGCACGCTCACCGTGCCGCCATGCAGCTCGGCCAGGCGCTTGACCATGGACAAGCCCAATCCCGTGCCTTCATATTTCCTCTCCAGGGAACTGTCCAGCTGTTCAAAAGGAGTGAAAAGCCGCTGCATATCTTTTTCAGCAATACCGATACCGGTATCGCTGACCGAAAATTCGAGCTGCCCGGCGGAAATTTTTTGCGCTTCCAGAAAGACAGTCCCCCCGTCCGGAGTAAATTTAACGGCATTGGCCAGAAGGTTATAGACCATCTGTTTGAACTTGCGTACATCGACCCTGGCCTCGTCCAGGTCGGCCGCGACCTTGGTTTTCAAAGCAATATCGTGGACCAGCGCCTTTTCCCTGACGATGGCCAGGCAGCTCTCCAGGAGCAGCGGCAGGTTGACTGTTTCCAGCTCCAGAGTCATCTTCCCGGCCTCGATTTTCGACAGGTCCAGGATATCGTTGATCAGTGACAGCAAATGCTGCCCGCTATTGTAAATTTCGCCGCTGTATTCTTTCTGTCGGGCACTCTGGTCGCCGGCCAGGCCTTCTTTTAAAACCTCGGAAAAACCGATGATGGCATTCAGGGGAGAACGGAGCTCGTGCGACATGTTGGCCAGAAAATCGGATTTGGCCTGGTTGGCTGCCTGGATAGCTACCGTGTACGCCGTGATCCTTTCGATGACTTTTTTTGAAAAGCCGTTGAACATGATAACGATCATCACCAGCAAAAAGGACAAAGCGGTGAGGATAAAAGGGGTCGAAGCATCGGGAAGATCGATCATTTGGTCATAGAGGGTTTTGAGCAGCAAAAAGAGCAGCCCGTAGATAATGAAGGTGATGATCGCCTTCAATTTTCTAACTTCGTTTTCAAACTCCAGGTGAGAACGCGGCAGTTTTTTATTCTTCATCCTGTTCCCCCCCTATTGGTTACCCTTTCAATCTCTCATAGATCTCTTCAAACTGCGGCGCCAGTTCCAGGAAGGCCGCGAGAACACCCGGGTCAAAAAACTCCGGTTTGATACGTTCATCGCCCCGGCTGATTTTTTTAAAAACGGTTTGATGATCCATGGCCGGTTTGTAGGGCCGGGCGATGCGCAGGGCGTCATAGCGATCGGCCAGGGCGACGATCCTTCCCGCCAGGGGGATCTGCTCGCCTTTCAACCAGTTGGGATAACCGCTGCCGTCCCAGTTTTCATGATGGCTGAGTGAAATGGCGTGGGCCATGGCCAGGCGTGGATGGTCGCCGATGATCTGCGCCCCGAATCGGGTATGGCTGCGGATGATCTCCCACTCCTGAAAATTCGGTACACCCTTTTTTTTCAAGATTTCAATCGGGACGCCGATGTTGCCCACGTCGTGCAATTGCGCCTGCAGTTGAATGGCGCGGCTGAAGCTCTCGTTCAAGCCGAGCCTGCGGGCCAGCAGGGCGCAGAATTCTCCCACGCGCAGGGTATGGTTGCCCCTATCGATATCATGGGACGCGGCAGCCCGGGCCAGGGCATTGACGGTGTGGACGACATCCGCCTGGTTCTGTTGGGCCTGATCGAACAGCAACTTGAAAAGGAGGCTCTGCGTGGCCAGGGTGTTCAGGATCGCCGAATCATAGGCGCTGACTTCACGGCCGTAATTGGCGGCGAACACGCATAATTCAGCGTTTAAAAAACAAAAGATATTTTGTAGCGGCGCCATGGGTAGCGGCTGGGCTTCCAGACGGGAGACAAAGGCCGACAGGCCCTTGGCGGCAAATTCGGAACGAGCGGCATACAAGATGGTCGAATCCCCTTTTCCGGGCAGCTGCAGCGAATTCTGGATGTCCAGCTCAAACTCGCGCCGGGTCAATTCCTTGAAAGGCGATTCATAATAATACCATTTCCAACCCGAAGCGGTCCGGATGCTGACGATAAAGATCTGCGGCCGGTCAACCGTCTCAATGGTCTGGCGTATGATCTGATTGACCAGACGGTCGATATTGGGCATCAAGGCAAAATCCACGGGATCAAAAATTTTGATGGTCTCTTCACCAAAGGCTGCCAGGCCGGTCACGCTGGCATAGGCCTGAGCCAGCCGATCATTCAACTCTTTCATTTTCAGCAGCATCTTGATACGGGCCAGCACTTCCCCCTGGTCGATGGGTTTGGAAATGAATTCTTCGGCCCCGGCCTCAATGCCCTTGATCCTCTCCTTCTTGATCTGCAGGCTGGTGATCATGATCACCGGGATATTGGCGCTGGTCGGGTCCTCTTTGATCAATCGGCACACATCGTAGCCGTTCATCTCCGGCATCATGATGTCCAGGAGTACCAGGTCGATTTTCTGCTCCTTGATCAACTCCAGGGCCTGCCTGCCGCTATGGGCATGCAGCACTTTATACCCCTGGGGGATAAGGAAGGCGTCGAAAAGCTTAAGGTTGACCGTTTCATCGTCCACACAAAGAATTCTCGGTTTGAAAGCGGCCATTTTCCCTCCCATTAAACATCCCGGTGAAACCAGCCTGATGAATAACCGTTGTCCCTGACCTGGAACATGAATCCAATTTCACCGTTCACCTGGTTTTGCTTCTGTCTATTCCGATAACATAATAACACAAGCAATTCAAGCCCGCCCCGGCAAGCGAGGGATATTCCGAGAGCAAGAAGCGGATAAAATGTTGTTCACGATCAGCCAGATAGTTTTTCGCGGCGGCGGCGGTGATGGGCAATGGCCCGGCGGTGCACCTCGTCGCGGATATTCTGCAGCAGGTGCCTGGCAAAGTTCCGGGTTCCAGCACCAGGGAAGACCCGTCTTCCATGAAAAGCCGCTCTTCGCCTTTGGCCAGAGCCAACAAGTCCGAGCTCAGTCCCAGTTTTTTCTTGACTTGCCGGGTAGGATGCCCATGCCTATCAATGTCAAAGAGATTTTTTTGTTGACAGCATGTACGTTTTAGCGTATCATACTTGTGTGAGGTTAAAATGACTACAGTAAACATAACTACCGCCAGGAAAAATATTTATCAACTCATCAAGGACGTGACCAGTTCCCATACGCCTATCATCATCACAGGAAAAAACTCAAATGCTATTTTGATTTCAGAAAGTGATTGGAGCTCGATCCAGGAAACTCTCTATTTGTTGTCTATTCCTGGAATGAGAGGATCAATAAAAAAAGGATTGGCTACAAAGGTTTCCGATTGTTCAACGGAGCTTGATTGGTGAGTTGGAAAATAGTTTATACCAAGCAAGCCCAAAAAGATGCAAAAAAAATAAAACAAGCTGGACTTCGAGATAATGTCGAGAAGCTTTTTGGAATAATACGAGAAAATCCTTTTCAAAATCCACCTCCCTACGAAAAATTAATTGCCGATTTGAAAGGAGCTTATTCCCGAAGAATCAATATTAAACATCGCCTGGTTTATGAGATATGCAAGGGCAATATCATAAAAATCATTCGCATGTGGACCCATTACGAGTAATTCTGTATTTTAGTATTTCCGTATTTACTGATTCGGGGGAAGCTGAGGATGTTCCGAAAGAAATGAGCGGATAAAGCATTGGACTTAGTCAACCGGGGAGTTTTTCGCGGCGGCGGCGGTGATGGGCAATGGCCCGGCGGTGCACCTCGTCGCGGATATTCTGCAGCAGGTGCCTGGCCGGCGTCCCCGCTTCCAATACGAATGAAGCGCCATCCTCCAGAAAAATCCGCTCCTCCCCCTTGGCCAGAGCCGCCAGGTCGCATGGCAGTCCCAGCTGGATCTTGACCTGCCGGGCCGCCTCCAGCTGCGGCAATCCGCCGTCAATAAGCAGCAGGTCGGGGGGTGAAGGGTCATCACGGAAGCGCCGGGTCAACACTTCCTTTAACGCTTCGGTATCTCCGGCCGGGGCGCTGCGGATGATGTAATTGCGGTAGAGACGCTTTTGCGGCCTGCCGTTTTGAAACACCACATGGGCGCCTACGCGGTTTTTTTCACCCAGATGGGATATGTCAAAAGCTTCGATATGCGCGGGAAAATGACGCAAGCGCAGCATTTCCTTTATTTTTTCTCCCAGTGAATGATAATCGCTTTTCTGTACGAACAGGGCCAGGTTTTTCAAGGCCAGGTCCAAAATCTGTCTTTTTTTTCCCTGGCGGACGGTCCGTATGGCGACCCGGCGGCCCGCCTGGGCGGAAAAAAGACCATCCAGCCCAGCGCTCTGGGCCGGCAGCCGGGAGACAATGATCTCTCCGGGCAAAGGCCGGCGCCGGTAAAAATCAATCATAAATTCCCGCAGCGCTTCATCATCGGTGTCATGGAGCGTCTGCAGGTTGAAATAACCGCTCTTGCTCACCCGGCCGCCGGCAACAGCAAAATGAACAAAAAATGCTTCCTGCCCCAGAACGCAGGCGGCCAGCACGTCAAAATCTCCGTGCGAGCGGGTGGAGATATAGGAGCGCAGCGAAAAATTCTCCATCAGCTCCAAGTCTTCTTTGAACTTTTGCGCCTGTTCAAAGTTCAGGCTGGCGGCCAGACGCTGCATACGCTCGCCCAGCTTGGCTTTAATTTTCCCTTTCCGCCCTTTTAAAAAATCAAGGGCGTATTCCACCTGCTGCCGGTAAAGAGATCGCCCGATCTTTCCGGCACAGGGCGCCGAGCAGCGCTCAATATGGTAGTACAGGCAGGGCGTTCCTTTTTTAAAAAGCACGTTGATGCAGGAGCGCAAGCGAAAAAGCCGGGTGACAGTATCAATGAGATTTTTCGCTTTCCTGGCATTGACCAGCGGTCCCAAGGCAAAATTTCCAGCTTTGGCTTGCCGGGAAAAATAAATGCCGGGAAAATCCTCAATGAGGGTGATTTCAATTGACGGAAAACTTTTGTCATCCTTAAGCCGGATATTGAAAGGAGGCTGATAGCTGTGCACCAGATCGCTTTCCAACAGCAAGGCATCGGCTTCATCATCGGTAACAATGAAATCCAGGACGGCCGAACGTTCCAGCAGGTTTCGGATCATTGGCTGGTCTTTTTTCTGAAAATACTGGGCAACACGCTTTTTTAAATTGATCGCTTTGCCGATATATAGTGCTTTGCCGGACGCGGTCCGGAAAATATATATCCCCGGACCTTCCGGAAGGTCGTCTTTATTTTTCAGCACCAGGAGTGGTTTTTTTTGTTTTTGCCGCCAAGCGGTTGAGCTTGCTGATCTGGCGCTGCGCTTTTTTGGCATATTTTGACTTGGCGTGGCTGCCGATTATACGCTGGAAAAACGAAAGCGCTGAATCATAATCTTCCATAGCCATATAGGTCTTGCCGGTAAAATAAAAGAGTTTGTCATTGGTCGCGAAATCCGGGTATTCGTCCATGACCTGCTTGAAACGGGCGATGGCTCCGGAGAAGGATTTCATCAGGTAATTGTAATATCCGATCAGGAAATAATGCCGGGCCAGGTTCTGGCGGCACTCATCGATTTTCTTTTTTGCCTCTTCGGCTTCGGGAGTTCCGGGATATTGCTGGATCACCCCTTCGAAGGCCTTGATGGCCGTGAAAGTTTTGGTCTGATCCCGTTCCGGCTTTCTGATCTGTTTGTAATAGCACATACCGATCTGATACTTGGCATACACCGCGTCGGGAGAGTAGGGATACAGGTTAACGTATTCCTGGTATTCGACGGCCGCCATGATCAGCGAAGCGGAGTCACGTTCCCGGTAATACGAATCGCCGATACCCAGCTTTGATTTGTTGGCGTAAATGGAATCGGGATAGAGATGCCCGATTTCCTTGAAAAGCAGGCGGGACTTTTCAGGGTCCTTGCTTATGTATTTCATGGCATTCTCATACATTTTTTTGTCCGAGCCTTTATCGCTCGGGTCAATGCTGATGGCTTTCTTGGAACGGCAACCGCCGGCGGTGACCAACAGCACGAGCAGTAGCAACAAAACATTTTTTTTCATGATTGACTCCATTGCATCTGATTTAAAAATTTCTTGACTGTTTCTTCTATGTTGTCGGCATTAAACAAAGATGTTCCCACCACGAACAGGTCGGCGCCCGCTTCTCTCAAGGGCCCGACATTGTCGATATTGATGCCGCCATCGACCTGCAGCAGGCAGTGACTTTTTTGACTGCTGATTTCCCTTTTCAACTGCGCCACCCGCTCCAGGGAAGAAGCAATGAATTGCTGGCCGCCATATCCGGGAAAAACACTCATCACCAGGATATAATCAACCGCGCTTAAAAAGGGTCGCAGCTGCTCAAGAGGAGTGTCGGGATTCAGCACCAGGCCGGCACGGCAGTTGCCGTCCCGGATCATTTTGAGCAGGCCATGTGTATCGCCGGATGTTTCGACATGGAAGGAAAGCCAGTCCACTCCGGCTTTGATAAAATGCGGGATCGCTTTGGCCGGGTTGCTGACCATCAGGTGAGCGTCAAGGCGGAAATGAAATTTCTCCTTGAGCGCCCGCGCCAGTCCCGGTCCGAAAGAGATGGTATCGACGAAATGGCCGTCCATAACATCCAGATGAATGAAATCGATACGGCTTGTTTCAAATTCATGCAGCTTGGCTTCCAGATTGAAAAAATTGCTGGACAGGATAGAAGGGAAGAGAGGGTTCATTTGCTGACCTGAATACCGATCAGATTCTTTGAGCTGATCTCGAACCCGGGAGAAGGAAATTGTTTGAGGACAATGCCCGGCTTCAATCCGAAATAGGGCACCTCTTCGATCTTCGATATTTTCAAACCCTGGTTCTCAAAGAAAACCAGCACCTTGACCGCTTCCTTGCCGATCAGATCGGGCATGACAAAAGAACGGCTTCCTCCGCCCTTGGAAATGAGCAGATCGATGGCCGAGCCCTCGGCCATGCGGCTGCCGGCCGGAGAAGACTGGCTGATGATACAGTCCGGCAGGACTTCGGCGGAGCTGATGAAAGCGCTGTGGCCTTTTTTCAGTTTGCTTTTCTTCAGCAGCGCCTCACATTCCTTTTGGCTCAGCGAGGCCAGTTTGGGCACGACCGTCTGTCCAACTTCCGATGCCACGAAGATCTTCACTATGGATTTCACTTTAACGCTGGTTTTCGGGGCCGGGAACTGGTTAACCACGGTATTTGGAGCATAAGTGCCGCCGAAATCGCCGACGACTTTTTTCAGATAGATTCCCTTTTTGGCAGCGCTGGCATACGCTTCCTGCAGAGGTTTGCCCAACAGATCGGGAGCCATGACCTCATCGCCCTTGACCAGCAGGCTGACGGTCGAAAAAACCGCCAGAAAAAAAAGCAGAAAATAGCCAAGGACAATCCCGGCAATTTTTCCGGCCAGTACAACTTTTTTGTTCATCAGGGCCTAATTTATCATATCGCCAGCGCAAATGCAAACCGGCCATGACGGCAAAGTCGCCGTTCCACGGTCATTTGCGCAGGCGCAGCAGTCTTTCCACTTTGGAATAAACGCAACCGCAATATTCCTGCTGCTTGATCCCCAAAGGGTTCTAAGGGTTCCACTAAATCCCTTTTTCTCCGCCATATGTGAGGGTATACTAACACACCAATAAATAAAAAGGAAGGAAGGAAAGAACCATTTTCTGATGAAGCGACCGACTCACCGCCATTATCGTCTGGCTGGAATATGACTATAAACGAGGTTCAATTTTTTAGCTACCTCATGCAAACGTTGATCCTTGGTCCAAAACAAATAACCACTCAACTGCAGTTGGAATCCCGGCCAACCTGTCAGGGGCTGGGAAAGACGGTTGAAGTCCCTGCAGTTAATTGAAAAATAACTTTGTCAAACCTTGCTGCCAGGGATAGATCTGAATCTCCCCTATCTGATAGGGATCAGGAGTTGTACAAAAAACTGTTTAGACAGGACAGTTTTGCCAACGCCGCGCGGACCAAACAGGAAACTGGAGTGTCCTGCGCCCAGTATCTTTTGTAGATTCAAATATCTCTTTATCATACTCTATAAATATAATATATATATGGAGTATTGTCAAATATAAAACTACTGGGACCGCCTCCTGGTGTCACCCCTTCATCCTTCACGGTTCTTGACTTTATTATGATGAAAGTCAAGCGCCGAGTAGGATTTTCCGGAGATTCACAACCTGTCATTTCAAGACCTGGTACTAATTTCCTTGCTCCTTTTTTTGAATGAGTTAAAAGGAGAAGTTTACCAAGAAAGAGTTTTATGGAAATGACGGCATCATGGAAAACGCAGACGTTTCCCACAATGCCTTGGACTCCGCCAAAGGCGGAACCCACATTCCCACAAAAATACTTCTTTTACTAATAATTTAAAAATAACGAAATAGTCCACTTTTGAATTTTAAATTCTCGCCAAATAGTGCACTTTTGATTCTTAACTGACAAAATGACACATCAGCCTTGCAACAATTGTGAATATCTGTTAAGTTAACGTTTCGGATTCAAATCTAATGAGGAGGTCAGGCAAATGCCCGAAATCCGAGTCGATGAAACCCGCTGCAAAGGATGTGAGCTATGCGTCACGGCATGCCCCTTGAAATGCATTGCCATGTCGGAGACTTTCAGCGTGACCGGGTATTACCCGGCAAAATTGGCGAAACTGGAGTGCTGCACCGGTTGCGGACTCTGTGCCCAGATCTGTCCCGATCTGGCCATCGAAGTGTGGAAATAGTCCATTCGATGTTTTCCCGACAAGAGTTCAGTTATTGAAAAATAAAAAATTGGAGAAAACAAATGGCTGAAAAGATTTTGATGAAAGGCAATGAAGCTATGGCTGAGGGTGCTGTTCGCGCCGGTTGCCGTTTTTTTGCCGGATATCCAATAACCCCCCAGAACGAAGTGCCCGAGTATATGTCGTGGCGTATGCCTGAGGTCGGGGGATCGTTTATTCAGGCAGAATCGGAAGTGGCGGCCATCAACATGCTATACGGCGCTTCAGCCACCGGCATCCGTACCATGACATCCTCTTCAAGTCCCGGGATCAGCCTCAAACAGGAGGGGATCTCCTATTGTGCCGGAGCCGACCTGCCGATTTTTTTTGCCAATGTCGTTCGCGGCGGGCCGGGGCTCGGAAACATCGCTGCGGGCCAGGGCGATTATTTTCAATCCACGCGGGGCGGCGGTCATGGAGATTATTATACGATTGTGATGGCTCCCAACTGCGTCGAGGAGATGGGCAACTTTCCCAGGCGCTGTTACGAATTAGCGGAAAAATACCGGGTGCCGGCAATGGTCCTGGCCGATGCCATCCTGGGCCAGATGATGGAACCGGTCGAATTCGATTTCGAACCCGTTGATTCCAAGACATTGAAGACTCCTGACTGGGCCTTGGGGATTGGCGCCGGACGTGAACGGAGGATCGTCCGTTCTTATGATCTACGGGAAGGAAAACTCGAGCTTCTGAACCTGGAACGGATGGAACGTTACCGAAAGATCCAGGAAAAGGAAGCATTGCATGAAAACCGGCAGACCGACGAAGCAAAACTTGTTGTCGCTGCCTATGGCACCTCTTCGCGCATCGCCGCCGGAGCGGTAAAAATGGCCCGGGACAAGGGGATGAAAGTCGGGCTTTTCCGGCCGATCACCCTGTGGCCGTTCCCCACAAAGGCATTGGCCGCGATTGCTGAACGTGTGAAGAATTTCCTGGTGGTGGAGATGAGCATGGGACAATTCGTTGAAGACGTGCGGCTCTCCGTCTGCGGAACCGCCCAGGTCGACCTTTATGCCCGGCCCGCGGGTGTCCCATCGGCCAATGAGGTCTTCACTGAAATCGAAAAGGTATACCAGGGAATCAGGTAAGGAGGAAAACAAACATGAAACTGATCAATAAAAAGCCGGCCAGCCTGGTCGAAAAGCCGATGCGCTATTGTCCGGGCTGCGGGCATGGGATCGTCCACCGGCTGATCGCCGAAATCATGGACGAACTCGATATCAGGGAACGCACGGTGGGTGTGGCTCCGGTTGGCTGCTCGGTATTCGCAGACGAATATTTCAATTGCGACATGATCCAGGGACCGCATGGCCGGGGACCGGCCATCGCTACCGGGATCAAGCGCTCCAAACCTGAATGCATCGTCTTCTCCTACCAGGGGGACGGCGACCTGGCCTCAATCGGTATGGCGGAAACCGTTCATTCGGCCGCCCGTTCCGAGAACATCACCATCATATTCATCAACAACGCTATTTATGGGATGACGGGCGGTCAGATGGCCCCCACCACCCTGCTCGGCCAAACCTCCAGTACCTGCCCCGCCGGACGTAGCGTAGCCGTGAACGGGTATCCGATCAAGGTATGCGAAATGCTCGCCCAGTTGCAAGGCGCACGCTACCTGGAACGGACATCGGTCAGCACCGCTCCCGGTGTGATCAAGACCAAAAAAGCCATTAAAAAGGCGTTTCAGAACCAGATCGATTGCGTCGGTTTTTCCATGGTCGAGGTTCTCTCCACCTGTCCGACCAATTGGGGAATGACTCCTGTGCAGGGCGCCCGTTTTGTCGACGAAAAGATGACCCCCATTTATCCCCTCGGTGTCTTCCGGTCACCGGAACAATAAGGAGCCATACCATGTATCAGGGAATACGAATTTCTGGATTCGGCGGCCAGGGTATCATTTCCGCCGGAATTCTACTGGCCCAGGCCGGTATGATCGAAAACAAACATGTCTCCTGGTTTCCCGCCTATGGAGCGGAGATGCGCGGCGGCACGGCCAATTGTTCCGTGGTCGTCTCCAGCGATGAGGTTGCAAGCCCTATAGTGGCCCGGCCCGATACGGTGATCGTCATGAACGAGCCCTCGCTGGCAAAGTTCGAACCCATGCTCAAACCCGGCGGCCTCCTGATCATCAACAGCTCTTTGGTGAATTCCAAACCTCAACGCAGCGATATCCGTGTGGCCTATGTCGCCTGCAACAAGATCGCCGAGGAGATCGGCACCACCAAAATCGCCAACATGGTGGCCCTGGGCGCCTTCATGGGACTTACAGGCGCTTTGGGCGTCGAAGCCATTTCCAAGGCATTGCCCAAGGTATTCAAACGGGCCAAACCCGAATTGCTGGAATTGAATGTGCAGGCTTTGAAAAAGGGAGCGGAAACAAAGATCAGTTGAGGGTCTCCGTTTCCGGTTTGGCTAAACCGGTCTGGAAATAGCCGAGAATCGGGACTAGGTTTTTTATTATACTTTTCCTTTTTATTTGCATGTTGTTTACCTGACCCTTTTTCAATCCAAAAGGTCAGCTTACTAGCTAATTCTAAAAATCCAAGCGCTCGTCCCTGAACTTTTATTTATGAAACTTCTTGATGAACTCTTCGACCTCGGGGATGCCGCCCTGGAAGATTAAGTAACCGTTGTAGGGCTCGCGCTCGGTGGTCTCGCCGGCGATGGGGGTCAGCATCAGGTCCTTGACCTTACTTAGTTGTCTTTTAAAACGACGGATAAGTTCCTAAACTGATTTTTATTTGAATAAAGGCATTCGTTCTTGATGATTGAGATATCTCCGAACTCTAGGCCTTGTAAAGGGAGCATTCTCTCCGATTTCGTTTCCCCATTGCGTCCAACCTGGTTTTTCTAAGCGGGCGAACAATTCGAGATAGGGGCCCGGGCTGCAGGATTCGATTATTTCATAAAGCTCATTGGGTTTTTTTGAATGTTCTTCCTTCCGGGAAATGATAATGTTCACTTGTCGGCGACCAGGCTTGAGTGTCCGCAAACTACCTCGAATTCCAAAAAGAACCAATTCGGTCACGTTCCGGAAATAAAAGCCCACACCCCGGCCATCGGGACCGCCATCTTTGCGTACCTTGTGCCAGACGATATTGCTTTTGTAGGTGAATCCCCATTTCTTCATCACTTCAAGCCCCTCAGCTATCAAGGCATTGGGCACCCACAGATACAGATGACTTTGTTCGGCAGCGACATTAGCAATCGGCAAACTAATGATTTCCTCCAAAGCCATGGTCGGATATCTCATTAAACGTTTATGTTCCGGAGCCATTTTGCCGGTCCTATTCGAAAAACGCCAAGGCGGATCAGCTAGAATAGTTCCAAATTTTCCATTGACTTTGTTTTTAAAATTAACTGATGTAGCGGTCATGTTTACACATTCTCAACATACAATTTTTTGGTAATACCAAAAACCAATATTGGACAGCCGCCGCCAGAACCACCATTTATCCTAGGAAGCAATTTACTCATGTGAGTTGTCGAGGCACCATAAGAAGCTCCCCTACCCAATTCATCGAATATTTCCTGCAGGTTATCACAGCGGGTAATGATAATTCCTACACTTATGGCACGCATATCAAATAACAATCTAAAATTATTCAAATCTCGATCAAAAAAAGGATCTTTGTTATTCCATTCAATTTCCAAGGCAATGCGGTTTTTGTAACAATCAATTCTGTGAGTCGGTGATTCCTTGATTTCATGATCAATCTCTATTTTGATATCGAATGATTTTTCAATCCATCCCCTTTTATATAAAAACGAATCGATAAATTCAGATATCGGTGATTTTCTTCCTCCAGGTTTTACAATGGAACTTTTTTCCAACCTGAAATTTTCAAGCAGACTGATCAAATTCTTCCATTCATCCGGGAAATCATTTTTCAAAATTGAACTGGCATGTTTCCATTCATAAATTTCATAATGACTTCTGATAAAACCCGACAACAAATCGATTCCCATTTTACACCCTTGAATGAATTATAACACCTTTCTTTTTCATTACAAGTGACCTTTTGATTTATAAAAATAATAAAACGACATCTTTCTACTTATGAAACTTCTTGATGAACTCTTCGACCTCGGGGATGCCGCCCTGGAAGATTAAGTAACCGTTGTAGGGCTCGCGCTCGGTGGTCTCGCCGGCAATGGGGGTCAGCATCAGGTCCTTCACTTTATCGAGATCCGTGGTTTGGCCCAGGGCCCAGGCCAGCTTGACGTAGGCCACTTCGGGCAGCATGTTGGCGGCCGGGATGATGCCCTTGGCCATCAGGTCGCGGCCGGTGTCGTAGACGAACATGTGCACGTAGCCCCAGAGCGTTTGCACGGTCATGTAGATGGTCACCCCTTTTTCAACCGCCCGCTCGATGGCCGGGTAGACGGGCTTGTTGATGTGGCCCAGGCCGGTGCCGGCGATGACGATGCCGCGGTAGCCGTTGTCCACCAGCGAATCGATGATGTCGGGCTGCATGTTGGGATAGTAGTAGACCATGGCCACCTTCTCCTCGAAATAGGGCAGGATGTCCACGTTGCGGTCGCTGCGGCGGCGCTTGTAGTCCTGGCGCAGCGGCGTGATCTTTTCACGGTCGACCATGGCCAGGGGGATATCGCCGATGGTGCGGAAGGTCGAGCGGTAAGAGGAATGCATCTTGCGCACGCGCGTGCCGCGGTGCAGCAGGGCGTATTCGTCCGAGGTGGGGCCGAACATGCAGACCATGACCTCGGCGATGTCGGATTCGGCAGCTGTCTTGGTGGCATGCATCAGGTTCAGGGCCGCGTCCGAGGAGGGCCGGTCCGAGGAGCGCTGCGAACCGACCATGACGATGGGCACCGGCGAGTTCTGCACCATGAAGGAGAGGATGCCGGCGGTGTGGTGCATAGTGTCGGTGCCGTGGCCGATGACGATGCCGGCGGTGCCCTTGCGGATCTCCTCGCCGATGGCCTTGGCCAGGCCCTTGTACTCCTCGGGCCCCATGTTCTCGCTGAAAACGGCAAATAATTTTTCCGTGGTCAGGTTGCAGATGTCGGCCAGCTCTGGGACGGCGCCGTAAAGTTCTCCCGGCGAAAAGGCCGGTATCACGGCACCGGTGCGGTAATCGAGGCGCGAGGCGATGGTGCCGCCCGTGCCCAGGAGCTTGACGTTCTTCTTTTCCTTGGAAAAAGGGAACTGCTTTTCCGGGATCTTGTAATGGGCTTCCTTATAGCCGAATTCCTCGATGTCCAGGACGTTTTCCACTGCGATGCCGACGTTATAGCCCGTGGCCAGCTTTAGCACGATATGCGAGTCGTCGTCGTTTTCCGAACGCGGCAGCACGATGCCCTTGAAATCGCCGCGCGTGGTTTTGATCACAGTGTCGCTCCAGACGCGGATGTTGAATTTTTTCAGCAGCTCCAGCGCCGGGCCCTTGTATCCCTTGAACAGGTCGCTCATGATTTTTTCCCCTTGGCCAGCTGCGCCGCCACTTCGCGTATGGGCATATTGCCCAGCGCCAGTTTCCGCAAATTGCCGACGATCCAGCGCCTGGCCGCGGCCGGATCCTTGGAGGTGCCGATCTTCTTGAATTTTTCCTTCAATATGGGTAGCGGCGCCAGGATCTCCTCGCGGCTCGATCTCTTGAAGTTCACCGTGGTCAGGACCGACTGGAAATCCATGTTGGGATGCTCGAATACCACCGGCAGCATGACCTTGATGATCTCCTTGTCCAGTTTCTGCTCCTGGACGAAAGCGAACAGATCGTAAAGGCGCTGATAATTGAAATCGGCAAAAGCCGGCTTGCGGCCGGCCAGGTTTTTCAGGTTGTGCCCCAGGATGACCGCTATAAAACGGGGTGTGAAGCCGAAAGCGCTGCTGATTTTTTCCAGCCAAAGCGCCAGATTATACCTCAAAAGGAAGGCAAAAGTGTCGCTGGGAACCCCCCAGGTTTTAAACTGGCCGAGGCGCTGATGGACATCGGGCGGCATGGTTGAGCGCACCCGCTCGATCAACTCTTCCTCGACCGGGATCGGCGCCGAGTCGGTGTCGGGATACATACGGTCCGGGCCGGGCAGCACCCGTTCGAATAGGGTGCGGCCGTCGGCCAGGGCCTTGCGGGTCTCATTGGGCACACCTTTGAGGGCCAACCGGCAGCGCTCCTCGATGGTTTCCAAAGCGGTCTTGATGTCATCGGCCGCTGCCCAGAACAGTAATTGAGCGTCGTCTTCGCCGGCCTTCAAGACCTTGCGGATCGCTTTGAAAGCGTCCTCACCCAGCGTGGGTTCCAACTGCTCGGAATGGAGCATGTTGGGTTTTTCCAGGCAGGCGATCACCTTCAGACGTTCGCTGATCTCGTCGGCGAACATTTTCCCGGTCTGGGTGAAAAAAGAAAGAATGCCCCTAAAATGGGGCAGGTTGACGGCCAGCAGGCGCATATTCCGCTTTTGAATTTCCTTGAACAGCGGGGATCCATCGCCCAGGGCCTCGGCGTCCACCTCTTTGGCGGCAATGGCCCACTCCTTGCCCACGCCGCTGCGCTTATGCAATTCATCGCGGATCTCCAGCAGCGCCTTCTGGCGGAAGGCCTCGTTGTGCACCAGTTCCGGTATCCAGGCGATGTGGGCCACCCCTTTGATCTCCACCCGCGTACCGCCGCTGATGCTGACGTTGACATCCTCGCGGGCAGCGCCGATGCCGGTGCGCACCTTGCCGGTGCTGCGGGTCAGGAAACGGATATAGTGGGCGGCCTCGGCCGCTTCAGCGGGGGTCAGCATGTCCGGGTAAGTGACGGTTTCGATCAACGGCATGCCCAAACGGTCGGTGGAATAGACCCGGGTATGGCCGATATCGGATATTTCACGGCAGGAATCCTCCTCGATGCTCAACTGGATGATCCTGATCTTTTTTTGACTGAGGGGAATCTCCCCTTCGATGCCCAGGATGCCGGTGCGCTGAAAGCCGGTGGGAATGCTGCCGTCCAGGTATTGCTTGCGGGTGATATGGAACTCACCGACAATATTGGTTTTTAGCAGCAAGGCCACTTCCATGGCGATCTCCAGGGCCTGGCGGTTGAGCAGGAAAGGCGGTGTGTCGTCGATCTCGTAGGTGCAGGTGGTTTCATTCTTGATGCGGTAGACCACGACCTTGCGGGTCTTGAACTCCATCAGGGCCGTGCCGTCATATTCGCCCAGCTCGGAAAGGGTGGGGCGCATGTGGCGGACGATCTCGGCGTCGTAATCCTGGTGTTCATGGTACTTCCCAGCCGGGCAGTTGCAGAAAAGCTTTTTTTCGGTTTTCAGCTGCTGGTGCACTTCCAGCCCGCACTTGAATCCCAGCCTGGCATAGGTCGCGGCCTTGGTTTCCTGACGCGGAGTATAGCCGACCCGTTTTTTGCTCTTTTCGTAATTTTGTCGCGGCGCAAAGGGTTTTTTCATTTTTTTCCTCGGCGAGTCAGGGTTTACTATATGTCCGATCCACCTGCGTGTCAAGATTTTTCGGGGAATTGCCGGTGATCACATGTAGGGGTTCAATATGATCTCATCCGATTTCGTATTGAACCCCTACACATCATTTTCATATCCCCAATAGAAATTTTTTTATGCCTGCCGTCTAATCCCGTCTTGAGGAGGAAAAATGAAAAAACAAAGCGTTCTTTTGTTGGTTTTGGCAGGGTGGCTGGCGATCGGTCTGCAGGGAAAACTTCAGCCGCTCCCGGCGGCGGCGCAACAGGCGCGCATCCAATTGGCGATCCTTCTGGACACCTCGGGCAGCATGGACGGCTTGATCGACCAGGCCAAGTCAAGGCTGTGGAAGATCGTCAACGAATTGGCCACGGCCAGAAAAAACGGCCTGGCGCCGCGATTGCAGGTGGCCCTCTACGAATACGGCCAGGACAGCATCCCGGCCACGGTGGGTTACCTGCGTTGCATCGTGCCCTTGAGCAACGACCTGGACCGCATCTCGGAAGAATTGTTCAAGCTGAAAACCAATGGCGGCCAGGAATACTGCGGCCTAGTCATCCAGAGCGCGGTTCGCGACCTGGAATGGAGCGGGCGCGGCGGCGACCTGAAAATGATCGTCATTGCCGGCAACGAGCCGTTCAGCCAGGGAGCGGTCGATTATAAAAACTCGTGCCGTGAAGCGATCGCCCGGGGCATCCTCGTCAATACCATCTTCTGCGGCAATTACCAGGAAGGCCTGCAAACGGGATGGAAGGCCGGCGCCGACCTGGCCGACGGGCAATACCTGGCCATCGACGCCAACCACGCCCCGCCGCCGATCATTGCCCCGCAGGACAACGAGATCGCGCGTCTTAGCCGGGAAATGAACCAGACCTACCTGGCCTATGGGCGCGAAGGCGCCAGCGGCAAAGAGCGCCAAAAGGAGCAGGACAAGAACGCGGCCTCATTGAGCAGCGAAGTCGCGGCCCAACGGGCGGCGGCCAAAGCAGCCCCGCAATACAGCAATTCCGCCTGGGACCTGGTCGACGCCAAAAAAACGGGCCAGGTCAAGCTGGAAGAAATGGCTGAGGCCGACCTGCCGGAGGAAATGAAAGGCATGACCGTGAAGGAGCGGAACGAATACGTGTCCGCTTTGCAGGGCAAAAGGGAAACGCTGCAGAAAAAGATCGCCCGGCTGCACGAGGAACGCCAACGCTTCGTCAAGGATAAACTGAAAAACCAGGCGGCGGCAAGCACCCTGGACGCGGCCATCATCCGCGTCCTGCGTCTCCAGGCCAGGGCAAAAAACTTCAGTTTTGACAAATAAACGGCCGCGACCATGGAGAAGAAAATGAAAAACAGAAAGTTGCGATTTTCCTTACTGCTCTTCCTGGCCCTAGCCATGATGGCCACCTCGGGCACGGCGCTGCTGGCTGACGGTTTCATCGTCATCCCCCGACCGCCGCGGCCCGGTCCGGTTTCACCTTTCCCCTTGCATGTCGTCCGCCACGACGTCAGAGTCGAGATCAGCGAGCAATTGGCCACCACGACCGTGGACCAGGAGTTTTACAATCCCAACCCCTCGCGCCTGGAAGGATATTACCTGTTTCCCATACCGGCCGGCGCCACGATCAGGGATTTCAGCATGTGGATCGACGGCCGGGAAACCAGGGCCGAACTGCTCGATGCGGTCAAGGCCCGGTCCATTTACGAAGACATTGTGCGCCGGCTGCGCGACCCGGCCTTGCTGGAATACGATGGCCGCGGCGTTTTTAAAATGCGGGTGTTCCCCATCGAACCCTATGGCAAAAAGAGGATTAAAATTTCCTATTATGAAGTCCTGGAAAAAAGCAACGGCAGCATCGCCTATTCCTACCCACTGGGCACGGAAAAATTTTCGGCCAAAGCCATACCTGAGGTGAGCATCGAATTACATATCCGTTCAGCGGTCCCGCTGGCCGGCATCCATTGCCCGACCCACCCGGTCACCATCGAGCGCCCCAGCCCCAAAAGGGCCAGAGTGCGTTACCTGAGCAGGAACAGCCTCCCGGATACGGACTTCAAGGTTTTTATCACACCCGCCTCGGGCCGTTTCGGATTATCCCTGCTGACCTACCGCCCGCGCGGCCAGGAAGGCGTTTTTTTCTTCAGCGCCAGCCCGAACAGCGGCGGCGCCGACAGAGACGTGGCTGAAAAAGACATCACCTTTGTTGTGGATACTTCGGGCAGCATGGCCGGCCGCAGCCTGGAGCAGGCCCAAAATGCCATTCTCTATTGCCTGGGCCGGTTGAACCGCGGCGACCGCTTTAACGTCATCCGCTTCGCCACCGAGGCCGAAGCCTTGTTCCCGGGCCTGACGGCAGCCGCGGGCGCGAATCTGCGCCGGGCTGAGCAATTCGTCCACCAATGGCAGGCCGGCGGTGGCACCAACTGCGAAGAAGCGCTGCAAACGGCGCTGGCCGCGGCCGGGACTGCGCAACGTCCCCGCCTGGTCGTGCTGGTCACCGACGGCAAGCCGACCATCGGCGCCACCGATGAGGAGGCGCTGCTGCGCATCATCGCTCGTGCCAACCCCGGGCAATTGCGCGTCTTTCCGGTGGCCATCGGCAGCGACATCAACACCCACCTGCTGGACAAACTGTCCGAACAAACCCGGACTTTCCGCACCTACATTACGGCAGGCGAGAACATCGAAAGCGGCATCGCCCGCTTTTACGACAAGATCCGTTCGCCGGTTTTGAGCGACATTCGCTTGACCTTTTCCGGCCATGTCAACGCCAGGCAAATTTACCCCAAAGACCTGCCCGACCTGTACCGGGGCTCGGCCCTGACCGTGGTCGGCCGTTACCGGGGTTCAGGCCCGGCAACCATCACGCTTCATGGCCGGGTGAACAGCCGGATTGAAAAGTTCACTTTTCATGCCAATTTCCCTGCCTTTGATCACAGCCACGATTTTCTCCTGCCGCTCTGGGCGGCCCGGCGCGTCGGTTTCCTGCTAGACGAGATCCGCCTGCATGGAGAAAACAGGGAACTGGTCGATGAAGTAGTCAGACTGGCCAGGCAATACGGCATTGTCACTCCCTATACCAGCTACCTGATCGTGGAAGATGAAAAGATCCGCCGCGACCGCGGCGACCTGGCCGAAAGAGACATGACCCTGGGCCAAAGCATGGCCGCCAGTCCGGCCTTGGCCCAAAAGCACAGCGAGGCGTTCGCCGACATGAAGGACAAGTCGGGAAAAGGCAGTGTGCGGGCCAGTAGCGAACTGCAGAAGTTGAACCAAGCCCAGACAGCCTCAGAAACCAGGTCCAGCGACAGTCACTTTCAGGACCAGGACCGGCAGGTAAAAATCGTCCAGGGCAAGGCTTTTTACCTAAGCAACGGTGTTTGGACCGACGCCCGCATCCAGGCAGCGGTCAAACTGCCGGTCACGCGCATCGTCTTCGCTTCCAACGACTATTTCGCTTTGTTGAAAAAGCAGCCGGAACTGGCCCAGATAATGGCCCTTGGCCGCCATGTCCGCTTTGTGACCAGCGGCCGCGTTATCGAAATTTTCGATCCGCAGGGAGCGGCAGAGTAATTTAACGGCTGGTGGTGAACAAGTTGAACTTGGGCGGATTTTCCAAGTGCTTTTTCACTGTGCACAACTGGGCCGCCTGCACCACGGCGGCCCGGTATTTTTCCGGAAAAGATGCGGACAGGATGATCTCGATATTTATCTGACCGATCAGGTGGGTCTGGGCATCGAACTCCATGCTTTGGCGCAGCTCGATCCCCGCCATGGCGATGCCGCGCTGCTGGCAGAAGGAAAGAACATAAATACCGGCGCAGGTGCCCAGAGAGACCAAAAAAAGATCGAAAGGCTGCGGGGCGCTGTTTTCGCCGCCCGCGCTCAAAGGCTGATCGGTCTTATGGGTAAAACCGTTGTATTCGGCGTTGACTTTCTTGCCGCCCGGGAAAGTGATCTTCATATCCACTTTTTCTCCTCATACAAATTCAAATAGCCATGGCCGGCAAGCTGAAAAATCACATACGGATGCCGGCGGCGGCAAGCATTTGCAAAATTTCCGGCCACGCTTCCTGCCCTTCCTTGACCAGGTCGCCTTGCGCGTCGTAGATGCGGAAATGGGGGATGGAACGCAGCTCATACTGCCGGGCCAGGGGCGAGCCCCAATCGATGCCCTTGATCCCTTTGCGGTTGATGTCGACTTTCAGCACAGCCAGGTCTGGTCTTTTGCTGCCCAGTTCTTGGAGCAGCGGTGAGATCTTCTTGCAAGGCGGGCAATAATCGCTGTAAAAATCGACGATATTGGTCTTTCCTTTCAGCAGATAGTTCTCGATCGCCAGTTCCGCTCCGGGATTGTGGGCGTTGACGGCAACGCTCCGGCCCTGATGGGAGACAAACACATAGGCCAGAATCCCAAGCAGCAATAGCAATAGCAGCATCCATGGTTTGAAAAAGTTGCGCTGCTCGTACCCATGCGGCGCCACCGCATCGTAGCCGGTAACCGTTTCCTTCCTGGACAAGACCGCCCCGCAGTTGATGCACTTGAATCCTTGATCGGGAGTGAAACGATGACAATACGGACAAACCATGGCCGCCTCCTGAAGCTTTATTGTATCTGAAACGGCCAAGACAGGCAAGAGATCGTAAGCGAAATCGCACGCTTGCCGGGTCCACAAACGGTTCGCCAGCGACCGCGACCTAATTGCTCGACGCGGACGAACGTGCTATGATTTTTTTCAGCGCGGAGGAAAACATGAAAAAAATTTTGCTGGCGATATTTTTGATGGCGGCTCTTGCATCGTACGCCCAGGAAACGATCGATTTCGAAAAATATTTTAAAGACCTGACCATGCGCGTGGACGTGTTCCACACCGGGGACGCTAAGGAAGAAATGTTCACCATCGACCGCCTCATCCAGGAGGGGCCATGGGCCAGCAACCCGCGCCGCACGGTGGTTCCCTTCGAGTTGGGCCGCTATCTGCTGCGGGTGAGCGATGTTGCTTGCGGAACCCTGATTTACAGCAAGGGTTTCGACAGCTTTTTCGGCGAATACAAGACCACAGAGCCGGGCGTGAACGGGGTCAAGAAAACCTTTTCCGAAACACTGCTCCTGCCCTTTCCCAAAAGCAAGGTCCGCCTGGAGGTGCTGCTGCGCGACCGCCAGAACCTTCCCCAGCTCCTGTTCAGCCGGGAGATCGATCCCGCCGATCCCTTCATCATCAAGGAAAAACTCTCTGACGACGTGCAAGTGATCGAACAGGTCAAAAACGGCGCCCCTACCAACAAGGTCGACCTGGCTATTATCGGCGAAGGCTATACAGAGGCCGAACGGGAGAAATTCAAGCGGGACCTGGCCCGTTTCAGCGAGCTCATCCTCAGCCAGGAGCCCTATCAAACCTACCGGGACCGCTTCAATATCAGCGGCCTGTTCAAACCTTCACTGGAAAGCGGCTGCGACGAGCCGAGCTACGGCTCGTTCAAGAACACGATCCTGGGCGCCTCGTTCGACTCCTTCGGCTCGGAACGCTACCTGCTGACCGACGACAACCGCGCCCTGCGCGACATCGCCGCCCATGTCCCCTACGACGCCATCATGATCATGGTCAATTCGCCGCGCTATGGCGGCGGCGGCATCTACAACCTCTACTGCACCTTCACCAGCGACAACCAGTGGCAGCAGTACCTCTGCCTGCACGAATTCGGCCATTCTTTCAGCGGCCTGGCCGACGAATACTATACCTCGGCGGTGGCCTACAACGAATTCTATCCGGCCGGGGTGGAACCGCTGGAAGCCAACATCACCGCTTTGCTCGATGCCAAGAATCTCAAATGGAAAGAACTCGTGAGCAAAAAAACAGCCGTGCCCACGCTGTGGGAAAAAGCGGCATACGAGGCGATGGAAAAGGTCTACCAGCAGAAGCGCCGCGAGACCAACGAAAAGATCGCCGCCCTGAAACGCGCCAATGCCCCCAAGGCGGAGATCGATTCCCTGCAGGCCAAAAGCGAAGAAATGTCGCGGCTGAACGGCCTGGAAGTGAACGCCTTTTTCAAGAAGAGCCGCTTCCAGGGCAAGGTCGGCGCCTTCGAGGGTGCCGGCTACGCGGCCAAGGGGCTGTTCCGCCCCATGCTCGACTGCCTGATGTTCAGCCGCGGCCACAAGCCCTTCTGCAAAGTCTGCGAACAGACGGTCATCCGCACCATCCAATATTACAGCGAGTGAGCGCCGCGGTTTATTTCGCCCCCAGGAGCAGTCGGACGGAATCGCTTATTTGCAAAAAGTGCCCGGTAAAAAAAATGCTATTGCCTCAGAGGTAAAATCTTTTTAAACAGATCCTTCTCATCCTCAATTTTCTTTTCATTCCCGACAACGCAGAGAAAATTCTGAGCCATCACTTCTTTCACCATTTTAGCAAACCCTTTTAAATCGTCCACGGAGGTTCCCAGGATTTCATCGCGTTCTTTTTGCAGCATGGCCAGCGTATCGCCCCTGAGATATCGTCGCACTGCCACAAAACCTTTCTGGCTGGGGTTGAGAGGTCGGTCCCAATCGGAAATGGTTCCGATAATCAGTCGGCGCAGCTCCCGTTCTTCAAGGGTCAATTCCGACAGGAAGCGACTGGCCCCCAGATAGTTCTCAACCGTCTTTTTCAAGTTGGGATCGCGGTAAGAGGCAAACGCCAGCAGGCCAGCATCATCCATGACGGCAAAACCGCCGTATGCGCCCCCTTGCACCCGGATGGTATTCTGGAGATACACTGTGGAGAGCAATTGGCGCAACACCTCCATTTTGCCGCTGTATTGAAAACCCAGCTTCTTGTAATCGTTCCCTTTTAAAACGTATTGCACCTTCGACGCATCCTGGAACCCTTCGTTCAAAGGCTCCTTGGCGAAGCGATATGCAACAGCTTTAAACTCATCCTTTGGAAGAGCCGCCAACATGGCAGGCAACACTTCCTTGACCGCCTGCAATTGCTCATCCTGGCAGGTCACGCCGACCTTCAAGCCGTTTTGATTGATTAGTTTAGCTTGCACCGCCTTGAGCTTGGAGGCGATCTGTTTCAAATCGGGCTCCCGGCTGATGTCACTCAAAAATTGATAAAACCCGAATCCGGAAGTCAAGTCCTGATAGGCGCCGCGATTGGACATGTAGGAGCCGAGGCGCCTCATTGCAATTCCAAGGCCATTGTAGGCAAGATTCTGTTCAAACTGAGCTTTCGTTCGCAGCAGCATTTCTTTGAGCCGGGCATTATCATCCCATTTGGAATGGAGCAATTGCTCCTTCATTAAATCAGTCAATTGGCCCGCCTTCTCCGGCATGGCCTTGCCACGCATCAAGAAATAAGGCTTCAACTCTTCATCGTTGCGGTTTACGGCCAGTGCATTCAGATTGGTATAAATCCCCCCGGTATGCAGATTGACCTGGTTCTCCAGATCACCATAAGCGAACGCATCCGTGGACATCAATCCCACCAGCTCGCTGTAGAGTTGAACGTAGGGGATCAATTCCTGGTCGACAGCACTGGCATCAAAGTAGAGATCCAAATAAACAATTCCCTTGGTAAAGGTATCGAAATAGAAAAGCTGTGTACCGGCCAGGCTGTCTGCCTTGAGAGGTAAATTTTCCTGTTTTTTCTCGATATCGGCGATTTCAAGCAATGGAATTGTTTCCAACGCCTTGGGATCATCCTTCCGTTGCTGAAAGGCGATAAGCTCCTTGGTTTGGGTTACGATCCCGGCGATCTCCTCCGGGCTCATTTTGGCCTTTATCTCAGCCAGCTTGCGTTCCAGTTCTATCGCCAGTTCCTTTTCAAGACCCGGTTTGGGATCCATCACCACTGTGCAAACATGGGTGTTATTCAATAAAACCTTTTCAATAAGATGCTCGAAGTATTTCTGATCCAGCTTGGAACGGATAGCCGCCAGCTCTTTGTTGAATGAAAGGGTTATAAAAGGGTCATCGCCGAACATCCAGCCACTGGCGGCCATCATGGCCCCGACAATCCCAGTATATGACCCTCGTCCTTCCCGAAGACGGAATTCATGCCGGTTGATTATCCCTTCCAGAGCGGTTCGGTCAAAGCCATTGGCAACGACCTCCTTCAATGTATTCCGGTAAACCAGCTCAAATCGTTGCAAATCCTTGGCTTCGGCGTTGGTGACCGATACTCCAAAGACAGGCTGCTGAACGGTGTCCGCATTGGCCGAAACATCCCGTCCGATCCCCGCCTTCTGCAGAGCGATGCGCAACGGTGCTGCCTGATGATTGACCAGGGCTTCAGCTAAAATATCCAGAGCGATGTTGAATTCCTGGTCGGTATTCAAACCATAGACGCTGTTCCGGGCGATATAGGTCTTCCCGTCCGCAGCAGCGCCTTCGGGTATTCCATACTGACCTCGTAACACTTTTGGCTCCGCCAGCGGTTTCTGTATCGGGATATGACTGTCTACCTCGATCTTATCAGTCCCGGAGAGATATTTTTTATTGATAAAGGCCAACTCTTTTTCCATGTCCCCGTTGCCATATAAATAGATATAGCTGTTGGCCGGGTGATAATATTTTTGGTGAAAAGCCTTGAACTGCTCCTGGGTCAACTGCGTGATGGCATCGGGATAGCCCCCGGATGAATTCCCATATTGGTTATCCGGGAAAAGGGCCTTATCCATCAAATATCCCAGCTGCCGTTCCGGAGCCGAATAGGCGCCCTTCATCTCATTGTAAACGACCCCCTTGAAAACCAGCGGGCCTTCGGGGGATTCCAGCTCATAGTGCCAGCCTTCCTGCTGGAGAATTTTCGGATCTTTGTATATCAAGGGCTTGAACACCGCATCCAGGTATACATGCATCAGGTTGGAAAAATCCTTGTCGTTGCGGCTGGCCACCGGATAGATAGTAAAGTCACTGCCGGTCATGGCGTTAAGAAAGGTGTTCAATGATCCTTGCGCAAGAACATCGAACGGGCTCTTGACCGGGAAACTTTCCGAACCGTTCAGTACCGAATGCTCCATGATATGCGGGATCCCGGTATCGTCCGGCGGCGGTGTCTTGAAGGCCACGCTGAAAACCTTGTTGTCGTCTTTGCTGACAACCTTCAACAAACGGGCCCCGCTTTTTTGATGCCTGAACAGGTAGCATTCCCCATCCAGTTCCTTGACGAATTGTTTCTGTTCCAATTTAAAACCATGAACCATCGCACCGATCTGCAGCGGCTTATTGGATCGAGTTGTTTGTGCGTCGCTGCCCGTTAAAAGAATCATCAACAGCGCCATGGTGATGGCGGCAAGGATCTGTTTTTTCATTATTCCTCCTGGTTACAGGGTACTGCTCTATTTTAGGATAGCAACGAGCAGGAAAGCCAATTTTACCCGTGATCTGATTTTAGACCTGGCTGGCAAAAAAATCAAGATCAAAATCCACAAAAGATCCAGGTGGTCAGCGAGTAATTAATGGGAATTATTTCGCGGCCAGGAGCAGTTTTATTTTTTCCGTAATATCCTGCTCGTTGCCTGAACCGACCTTGATATCATAAACATAACCGGCCTTGTCGATAAAAACCATGGTCGGTATGCCGCTGACGCCGTATTTTTCGAAGTCTTCGCCTTTGGCGGATATGGCGATCGGGTATTGCAGCTGCTGGCGCTCGACAAACCCCTGGATCAGCATTTTTTCCTCATCCGCACTGACATTGCCTTTATTCTGCACGTCGTCGCTGTAGCGGCCGTAAAGCTTGGTGAAGCCGATCACCACCAGTCCCTTGTCCTTGAGGTCATTGAAATCGTGCACCAGGGTGGGGATGACCTTGCGGCAGGGCGGGCACCAGGGGGCCCAGAAATCGATGACCACAACTTTGCCTTTAAGGGAGTCCAGGCTGAGCGGGTCGCTATTGATCCAGTTTTCCGCCGCGATGGCCGGCGCCGGCTTGCTGATCAATTCCAGCTGTTTGAGGGCCGATCGCAGCCATTTGCTGCTGTTAGCGTCGGTCATGGTCTTCAACCCGTCCTCCAGGATCATTTTGGCCTTGTCGATCCTGCGCTGTTTCATTTCCAGGTTGGCCAGGTTCATCACCATTTCCGCCCGGTATTGGGAAAATTTTTTCGGCAGATCGTTTGCGGCCAGTATCTTGAGTGAATATTCCCGCTTCACCATGTCGTCGGGAGCATCCATGGCCAGGGCCATCCAGACATCAAAAAAGTCGGTCGAGCGCGACAGCTTGGCCTCCACCTGCTTGAACAGGGGAACGGCCAGAGCGATCTTATCCGTTTCGATCAGGATCTTGGCTCGAAAAAGTTGGGCCTCGGACCGCAACGGGCCTTTCCCGGCCAGCAGGGTGTTCAGCTTGTTTTCGGCTTCCGGGTATTTTTTCAAATCGATCAGGATGCGGGCCCGCAGCAATTCAAGAGCATCACCGGCCGGATCGGCCGCGTGCCGGGCCAACAAGGCTTCCAGCCCGCTCTTCTTTTCAGCCATGAGTGCAGTATAGGCCTCGCGGCTTTTGATATCGGCCATTTTTTTTTCGATATCGGTCTGCAAAGTTTTATATTCATCTGAAAAACTATTCTTTTCCGCAGCAGCCAAATTGGCGGCCATAGTGGGCAACAGGGACAGAACCACGATCCATAAAACCATTCGTTTCATCAGTAACCTCCTTGATAATTTCATCAAACCATTATTCCAGACGGCTGTCAGGCTGTTGAGACAACTTGACCAGTATCACGATCCTATTTCCATGGATTCCGACCCGACCGAAACAATTCTGGAAATCCTTGAACACAAAAAAATCAGCGGCCGCGCCCAGGACCTGAAGATAAGGATCAAGATTGCGGCGCAGGTTGGCAAAAGCGGCGCGGGCCAGCGCGGCATCGGCGTACGGGACCACGATCATCGTATAGCTTGGGCCCGAAACTTCACGGTAAACGGCGGCAGCGGCGAATATTTTACCCTCAAGCAGCAAAATGTCCCCCATGCCCAGGGTGTAAACCGACTGCAAAGAATATGGTCCACGCAACAGCAACGCCGTGCCCGGCACCTGGTTTTCGGCGGGCAGGATGTCGAGCTCGCGCACCGGCATCCCCGCGGGAATGGCCGCACTGATCTGCTTGGCCAATGTCGTCATCACCGGCAGCAGGTCTTCACGGCCGCCGAAATTATTGATAAAAATAAAATAATTGCTTTTCAATAATGCGATCTGAAAGCGGTCGCCGCTGTGCCGATCGGCGATCCCGGGCAGCCGCGTCTCTTTGCTGCACTTGAGCAGAAACATGCCCAAGGCCGCAGCCTCATTTTCCATGCGGTATGCTTCCACGGCGATCTCGGAGCCGGAACAAGCGTATTTCTGCACCTGCAAATCAGTGAATCCCATCTCCAGGAAAAGCTCGGCCCCGCCGTCGATCACATTGTAAAGGCCGGCCGGTTCATATTTTTCGCAAGTCCCGGAACGAACCCAGCCCGGGTAAAAACTGTTGGCGGGGAAATCCAGAGCCGCAAGCGGCACGGCTGCCAGCAGGAAAAAGGCCGACAACAGCATCCCGACCGTAAAAATCTTCACGCTTGGCTGGGAACTTGCAAAAAATTGATTTTGGCCGGATCGGCGATGCCCAGGCCCAGGCGCTGAGCGTAGCGCAGGTACTCGCTATACATCGGGTGCTCATTCACTTTGACGTTCATCTCCTTGCGTTTCTGCAGCAGCAGGTTGTGGCAGGTCATGTCCAGGGCGAAGGGATCGCTGGCGAAGAACAGGGTGTTCAGGAACCATGTCGCCTGGGCCAGCGGGCCCGGGCCGCCATCGTACTGGGCGCGCAGGCCGTCGGTGATGTTCAGCACCAGTTTGTCGCGGACGGCAGGAAACGCCAGCACCTCGGTGCAGACGTCGAAAAATAATGGCTTGTGCAGGCGGTTGGTGTTGCAGACGGCGCCGTAACCCAGGTTCTTGGTGGCCATGGAAATGCCATTGCCCGTGTTTTTAAACACGGGGACATTGATGATCTTGGTCAGGGTCCCGGTCAACAGCTTGCCGAAATAGGAATGCCTGCCGTTAAAAACGTGCTGGTTGAGGTAGGGCTTGTCCTGGGGCGCCTCGATATCGGCGAAGTAATAGGCGTCCAGGTCGAAGTTCTTTTCACTGACGTGGCGGCCGTCCTTGTCCAGCCAGCGGCTGTCATCCTGGCTCTTGCCCTCGGCGGCCGCCTCGTCCATGGTCTGCAAGCCCTGGATGCCGATGCCCGGGTAGCGCGCCGCGGTGAAGCCGGCGTCGGCCAGCATATAATCGAAGCGGTCCCAGATGACGATATTCTTTGCCGGCAGCCCGCCCTGGCGCAGCCAGGCGATCACGGCGTCGACCACTTCCAACCGGGTGGCGATCAGGCCGGCGCCTACGGGATTGACCTTGATGCCGACGATGTCTTTTTTATTAAAAAACAGTTTTGCGCTCTTGGCCGGCGATTTGCCGGTCAGGGCGCGCATGCCTTTCTCGAACATGGCGGCCACGACCGCGGCGTTCACTCCCTTTTCGTTCATGGCCAGCTTGTCCTCGACTGCGACAACCTTGCCGGGGAAAAGGCCGGGCAGGGAATTTTTCGTGCGCGGCACGGCCATGGCTTCGTCGATGTTGGTCTTGGGCTTGGCGGGCGGCTCAATCTTGGCTGTTTCCTGCCCGAACAACGGCGGCCTGCCTAAAAGCAGTCCCGCCCCCAGCAGCGAACCGCCGCCGATCTTCAAAAAATCACGGCGCTCAAGCTTCGACTCAAGCTCGATCGCCCGGTATCCCTTTTTCTTCATCAGCCACCTCCGGATTGCAGGTCTCCTACAAGATTATAGCCATCCAGGTTTTTTGCGCAAGATAATGATACGTCAACCAAAAGGGTATTGTTTTACCCTTCTGATAGATGCAAGTGCAAGTTGTTTTTTGTATATATGTCACATTTGTTCATATACATTTCTTGACAGACGTCAATTATTGAAAAAAACAATGCTTTCCTGATACATTTTAACTGTTCTTGAGGTGTTAGATTGGCGTATACTTCAACTTCTCAAGGGTAAATCCCCTATTTCAAAGGTTTTTCTGAATACCGCTTTTTTCAACTACCATAACTTCGTCGTAGTCTAAAGCAAGTTGCTAGGGGGATGTTGCTTTAAATATAATGTGATATGGGAATATAGATAATCCAACTGTAGTATTTAATGAATAATCTCAAAAAGGCTATAAGGATTTCTTTTTATCAGACACAAATAAAATGGCTCTTATAACTATAAACTCACCAAATGCTAGTGCCTGCTTCATTTCGTCTTGCGACTCCTTTGCTGGAGGTCTTGTATAGAGTTTTTCAAAAATCCAACAACCATAAGGAAACACCCTTAGAAATAAGGGAGTGCACTGGGGGCCTTTTTTATTTCTTAATATTTCTTTTAAATTAAATACATATTTTTCACATTCATTAATCATCTCAACAAGCCTGGGTTCAATATGATTTAACATATAGCAAATTATATCAATAATTTTTTTTACTTTTTCATCTGGAACTTTATAACGGCGTAATCCATCCAGAAAAGCATAATTAATCGCTATTAAACTTACAACCTTTGCATGTGTTTTATCAATTGTTTCCATATTTGGAAATAACTTCAACATATCAGAATAAAAATACTCACAGGAATCGTTTAATTTTTTAAAAACATCAGATATTGTAATTATTAAGTCTTCAGTTTCATCCATTTTATTATTTTATCATAAGTCCTAAAAATAATACCAATCATAACAATAAGATAAGCATAATGTACAAAGGCAGCCCACAAATAATTCTAAATTCGCCAAAACAGATTCAATTAATTGAGAATTTAAACTAACTAACAAGTCATTTCAAAACGGCCATTTTTTGTAACTTATTTTATTTTCAATTGTTTGAATAGGTCGGAGCGAAAATCATCTTCGAATTGCTTAACAAAGACAGGTAATATCTTGTTTTTTTGAATAAAGAAAAAAGTAAAAACTTGGCCGATAGTTTTTTCCCCTAATAACAACGAGAGTTCCTTTTCTTTTTGAGAAACTGGGTCTATTGAAAAGTATTTTTTAAAAATCCAATTACCTAAAATGATTCGATAATTATCCATCCAACATTTACCAGAATCTTTGTTGTCCCTTCTTACAGGTTCCATAAAATTCATACATTCAAGTATATTGTTTTTAAAATCAGGATTTTTCAATTCTCCTTGTTTGATTAACAATTTAATGAAATTTGAAAAAATTTTACAGTACTTTTCATCTCTTATTGTCATTTCGGAAAAAACAACTACACCAGCAATTAAATAAACATGTTTTGCATACTTAATTTCAACCACTTCTGCTTCATGAGAATCTTTTATTATTTCTGAATAAAATTCATCAAATGTAACTTCTATACCTTTTAAAATCATTTCGACAGCTGCAACTGTTGTAGGATTACTACCTTTTGTTGAATCCATTTTCTCCTCTAGTAATAAATTGTAGTTCTTTGTCCAGTTTCTTTCAAGCGAATTACTACTAATCCTTCCCGTCAGATAGACTCGATTTTTTCTGAGAAATAACTATTGCATTTACTGAAGTTGCGATTCGTACGCTAATGTTATTTCCTAATTGATAATATTATCCCAATCCCCTACAATTTTATTATGGGGAGTGCGTTTTTCCTGTCAGTTAATAAAATATGGAGGTTCAAATGATTTGTCCATTCTGCAAGAAAGAAATTAAAGATGGTGCGATTAAATGTAAGCATTGTGGAAGCATGCTAGATGGCACATCTAATAACAAACCTAAAATGGTCGAATGTCCATTTTGCAAAGAAGATATTATGGAAGATTTATCAAAATGCCCACATTGTGAAAGTGAATTGAATAAAAAAGAAACATTAACCTCTAAGGGACAATCCTCTCCGTATAAAAATACCAATAATATCGAAGCGAAGTCAGAAAACCCACTTTTAAATCAAAGGAAACTAAAAGGTGGTGGTATTTTAGCGATTATTTTATTAGTAGTTCTTGCAGGAATATTATTTAAAAATTGTATGGGTGGATTTAAATTTTCTGATTTCTTTTCATCAGAGGAAAAATCAAAAAATGCTGAGGTGATTCAACCACAGAACAAAGAACCTAAAGTTAGAGATGTTGATTTAAGCAGTTTTGGGAACATCAGACTTGGCATGACATTCAATGAACTTGCTAGTTTTATTAAAAGCAAATATCCGATTATGGGAGATTCTGATAAATGATTCTTATTCCGATTAATTCGTCCAGTGATTCCGGTGAATTCGACCACCCATTGTAACATGAAAGGAAAAGAGAAGAAAACCCGTCCTGAAGTGGACGAATTAAAATTTTCATAGATATCATCTCCTTGTAGTTTATTTTTATATGAGCGAAGCGAATAAGTCTTTTTAATTTTTTCTGATAGTTCGGTAAAAGCATGTTGTAAGCGCTGTAAAAATGTGTCCCCCTTGGGGACAAGGACTGTGGGAAGGGTGGAAAACCTTTTGGTTTTCCATGCTTTCCATGGTCCGTCATTTTCATGGCGCCTCCTCAGATGCCGGCCGGTATTTTGCCGGCCTGGAGTTTGCGTTGCGATTCCCCCCGCAGATTGATGCGGTGGGAGTTGTGAACCAGACGATCCAGGATGGCGTCGGCCAGGGTGGGGTCCTTCAGGCAGGCATGCCAGTTCTCAACCGGGACTTGCGATATCAGCATGGTCGAACCTTGCTGCCAGCGATCATCGAATATCTCGAGCAGGTGC